>Ga0134126_10006013_pt1 | contig 15187 bp, 7 predicted proteins | sample KB31752_FD_96881 | JGI IMG/M metagenome (GOLD analysis project Ga0134126, IMG submission 96881) | Terrestrial soil microbial communities with excess Nitrogen fertilizer from Kellogg Biological Station, Michigan, USA - KB3-175-2 | ecosystem: Environmental > Terrestrial > Soil > Unclassified ...
AGTATGGGGTCAATCAGGTTGAGGCTTTCAAAGCCCTGGAGCTTCGGCTCCAATATAGTATTATTCATAATACAAAGGTACGACTTTTTTTATTAATAAATATTAATTATTAGTAATCAATGTGTTACGTTTTAAATTTAACCGCAAAGATATAAAGGCATCGCAAAGGTGCAAAAGAGAGAAATTAAGGGTACGCTTTGCGCCCTTTGCGAAAAACTTTGCGTTCTTTGCGTGGAAAATCTCTCGCAAAGAGCGCTAAGAAAAAGGACACGCAAAGACAAGCAAGACACTAAAAAGAAACATAAACATCGCATGTCTTCCAAAACTAAAATCATCACCCGCACCATTCTTGTCCTGTCATTGGTAAGCCTTTTCAATGACATTTCCAGTGAAATGCTTATCCCTATCCTGCCCATATACCTGAGATCCATTGGCTTTACCGTTGCCTTGATTGGACTTCTACAGGGCGGCTCGGAGTTCGCGGCCGGTATCAGCAAGGGATATTTCGGGAAACTGAGCGATACCACGGGTAAAAGAATTGTATTTGTGCGGATCGGTTACCTGTTAAGCGCTGTAGCCAAACCGATTATGGGTTTTTTTACCAATCCGGTACTGATATTTGTTTCACGGCTTTCTGACCGGCTCGGCAAGGGCGTACGCACCAATGCCAGGGATGCCATTCTCTCCGCTGAAACCACGCCGGCAAACAAAGGAAAAGTTTTTGGTTTTCATCAGAGTTTTGATACCATAGGGGCGGCTATCGGGCCGGTTTGTGCGCTTGTGTATCTTTATTTTTATCCCGGCCATTACCAGGTTATGTTCATCCTTGCCTTTTTCCCATCTCTTGCCAGCACATTGCTTACCTTCCTTATCCGGGATAAAGGAGCAGTTACAGAAAAAAGACCCAGGAAAAGCCAGGGATTTTTTGGATTCTTAAAATACTGGAAATCAGCATCCCCATCTTATAAAAAACTCGTTCCGGCGCTCTTATTCTTTGCCTTGATGAACAGTTCGGATACCTTCTTATTGCTCATGATGAAGCACCAGGGCCTTACAGATGTCCAGCTTATAATGGTATATGTTTTTTACAATATCATTTTTGCCACTTTGGCTTATCCGGCAGGGTATATCGGCGATAAATTTGGTTTGAAGTGGACTTTTGTTTTTGGATGTGTTTTGGACGCTGCCGTTTATATTGCGTTCCCATTCACACATTCGCTATGGATATTTGGCCTTTTGTACTTTTTATATGGTATTTACGCTGCTACAAATGACGGCATTGCAAGGGCATGGATCACCAATCTCAGTCAAAATCAGCAGACCGCCACCGCGCTTGGATTCTACACTTCTATAGCGAGTATGTGCCTTTTGGTTGCAAGTGTTGTTACTGGGGTGCTTTGGGACCATTTCGGGCCCATGATAGCTTTTGTGATTCCCGGGTTTGGGACGCTGCTGGTTGTAGTGTATTTGTCAATAACAAAAATCGGGAATGAGGATAGCCCTGCTGAAAAAGTTTAATTGTAGCCTTCTCTTTTAAAGCTTGTCTATCACTATTGTTATGGTTCCTTTTGCATTTACAATGGCCACCATTGAAAAAGGGGTGAGGTATATTTCCTGAGGTTCAATAGAGTTGACAGTTCCCTTGAAATAGGCATTGTCATTAATGCGGACATTGTTGTTAATGCTTTTCTGAAGCGCCTGTTTCGTCTCGTCCAATTCGCCCTTCAAATTAAAAACAAGATGTTTTTTTATTTCATTTTCCAGTCCGGCTTTCAGCAGCCATCCTGCCGACTTTACAAGGACATTTTTTGTTTTCACGCTATAATCCAGGTTCCTTACCTTAATAGTCATGTCCTGCGAATCGTAATAAGGGGTTCCTTGCATATACACGGTTCCTTTAATAGTTTTTTTGCCTCCTGCCTGTGTCCCTTCCAGGTCAAGCTTTATCAGTACGTAATCTGCATTGCCTGAAAGGGATATGCTGTCCACTTTCATCGCATATTTATTATTGTCTAATTGATAAACCTGTCCTGTTAATTGGGACCGAAGTAATTGAGAGGCAAAACTGTATTTAATTTCCCCCCACAGCGCGACATTAAAACCAGTCGCAGCGCCATCGTTTTGTTCAAGGGCCGGTAGGGTTTTGTTTACCACAGGGTGAAGCATGTCCCCGCTTATAGCTGAAATATAAGATTTGATGCCTATTGTCATATTGATCTGGCCATCTTTTGATTGCATGGCTGTGGCACTCACGCCTACCGGGTTAATAACCAGCCAGGTATTGTATGCCTTGTCAATCATAAATGGCTGTTGGGCAGCCTCCCATGCCTTTTGTACATAATCTTTAATGGTAACGCGGTTCTGGATTTCCTGGTCGAGGCGGGCAAATATCCTGTCAAGCTGAGGTTTCAAGACAAAGTCAATCAGGGATGATAATGGTAATTTAATCGGGCCGATCTCCAAAGACGGTTTTTGCTGGCCCCAATCATAATCGCCTGTAGTTTTGGTCTGTAACTGCCAGTTTGGGGAAACAGAAATGGAAGAAGATGTTCTGACGGTAATGTCAAATTCAGCGTTTCTGCTTAAAGTAGGACAAATGGCGCAAGGCTGATACTGGCCCTGGACATAGATGTGTAATGGGATTGAGAAATTAAGCAGGTTATTATCAGCGGTGGCTACAATGGTACCGGTTTTGGTGACGGTAATTTTTATATTATTCTTAAACTGGTCGTCTTTGTAAATTATTCCGCTGAGTTCTTGGTTTATACGGTTTTGGAGCTGGATAACCGGAATAGAGACCGGGACATTTATGACCGACAAAACCTGCGGGATTCTTGGCACTGTAGCCAGGGATTTGTCGGGCGGTTCAGAATTGATGCTTATGGTTTTACATGAAGGAAGAAATACGGATACCCCACATATAAAACCGGTTAAAAGTAAATATTTAAGGGTTATGATTTTTTTCATCGGAACTACAATAGGGAATAAAACACAAATATAACTTTTTAGTATTAACTGTGATTGCAAATTCATTATTGCTCCAATTTATGGTTGAATAAACTTAAAAAAGTTTACTATTAGGAAACTTTATTATCTTTGTCAGGTGTTTAATATCATAGCAAGAAGTACACTCCTCATTTATTGTACCAAATATCCGGAAGCTAAAACTGCGCTTTTAGAATGGTATAATGAAATGATTAAGAGTGAATTTCAAAATTTTAATGAACTGAAAAACGTATATGGCAATGCCAGTATTGTTGGCGATGACCGGGTAGTATTCAATATCATTGGCAATAAATACAGGCTGGTGGTGAGAATGGTATTCGAATACAAAGCCATACAGATAAAACGGTTTGGCAGCCATGTGGAATATGATAAGACCGACGTAGGCACTGCACAATACAAAAAGAAAAAAAGATGAACCTGAAAGTGATAAAAACTGAAAACGAATATGAATCTTACCTGCAATGGGTGGATGAAATGTTTGACAAGAAAACCCGGAAAGACAGCGCGGAGGGGGAACAATTGCAGGTAGCGCTGCTCCTCATTAAACAATACGAGGATGAAAACTACCAAATACCCTTACCGGATCCTATTGAAGCCATAAAAATAAAAATGGCAGAAAAAGGGCTTAAAAACAAAGACCTTGTTGGAAAAATAGGCTCGAAGGGTTATGTTTCGGCCCTGCTTAATAAACGCAAACCCCTAACCCTTGAACTTGCCCGGATTTTCCACAAGGAACTGGGGATACCGGCAGAAGTATTGCTGGGTTGATGTACTGAATAACAAATCCGGCATGGTTGGGTTCTAATATAGAGGCGGATTTTCAGCCTATTATTCTTCCCATGAGGCTGCGTTTGCTTCTCCGATTTTCCATTCGTGATTTGTTTTTAAATCCAACAATTCGATGTCGTAAATCCGGGTGTCATTTTTGCCTTGTCGCTCATTACGTTTGAATAAAAGAAATTGACCGTCTTTTGCAAATAAGGGCTTGGAAAAAAATCCTTTTTTAATCTTTTCAACATGCTTTGTGCTTAATTCAACTTTTTGCAGGGAAGGACTTTCTGTAAAATTCATAAAACCAGGCAAATATCGGAATACGGCAAATTGTCCAGTAGGATCTAGTTGAGGTTCAAAATATCCGCTTCCAAATTTAGGATCAAAGGTTCCTTTATAATCGACTATTTTTGAAGTATCTCCATTTTCAACAAGGTAGATATTACCACGTAACGAAAAGACTGTCTTTTTGCCTACAGTAGATATTGAGAAAAATCTTGGCTTAAAAACATTGTAAGTAATTCCTTTGTAAGTAGATGATAAACCCCTAAAAATCGTTGAAGAGTCTGACTGAAAAGTAATAACGCCTTTTGAATTAAATATCTGTGTCCTTATTTTTAAGGTGGTGCGGCCGTCAACTTCATATAATATTTTTCGTGACAACCAGTTTCTTTTAGTTTTTAAATCAACAGAAATATAGTCCTTAAAATATTTTTTCCCTGCTGAATAGTTGGCAGTATCGATATATGTCAATTTCCCCTCTACTCCAAAAGTAAGAGTATCCTGGATCAAGCAGTATGGCTCATCAAGGAATATTTTTGCGTCCGTTGCTTTATAAACAATTTCCTCTTTACCTGTTGTAGGGTAATATTCATAAATGCCATCTTTGTCTTTAAATAGCAAAATTGACTGAGTCGGTTTTTGAGGAGGTGAACATCTGTTTATCGCAAGAATCGTCAATATGACACATAAATATTTGATCATTAATCTTTCAAAAAAGGAAGTTCCTACAGAGACTTACTTATGACAAAAATAGTCTTAATCCACACTACCTCCTACAACCTCACCAAATTCTTCGTCACATATTCGTCATTCACATATATCTTCACTAAATAAGTGCCGGGGGTAAGGCGATATTTCGTGGCGTCAATTTCATATTCGTAATTTCCGGCCTGTTGCTTTTGGTCTGTAACAAGGCTAATTTCTTTGCCGTCAATATCGTATAGAACAATTTTTACATTTGAATTTGCATAAAGGTTATACTCAATATTCGTACTATTACGAAAAGGGTTGGGGTAGATATTCAGGTTCAACGTCTTAGACAGTTCCTTTTCTTCACCAATCCCCGAAACCGTAACATTTACAGTAGAATCAAATTCATTGATACAGCCATTAGCGCCTGTTACTGTTAATTTTACGGTATATGATTTATTGCCCGGGAAAATATGCCTTAGTTTATGGCCCATTATTTTCGTACCATCACCAAAATCCCAGGCATAAGAAGATGAGGGTATTACGGTGTCTTTCGCGGTAAATATAATATAAGTACTTTGAACCGAATCCGCGCTCCAGTGCGAAACCGGGATTGGGTTCACTGTAATGTTCCGGCTGGTTGAGTCGCTGCAACCTGCGGCATTTGATATTGCCAGGGTGGCCTTATATTTTCCGGCAGATAGGTAGGTATGTGAAGGACTTGCAGAATGAGCCGTATCGCTATCGCCAAATATCCACAAATAGCGGGTGGCCGATTTGCTTGAATCCATAAATGTAAGCGCAGAGCCGGCGCAAACCGTATTGTTGTTTATCGCGCCAAATTTTGCTGTAGGAAGAGGTTTAACAATTACAGCTATAGAATCCGAACCTGCACAACCGGAACTATTGGTCTCAGTTACGGCTACAAAACCCGTATTGAAAGCGGGCCAGTTTACTGATATACTGTCTGTTGTATCCGATCCTGAAATGTTATTCCCGCCTGAAACTGTCCATATTAAACTGCTTCCTAAATCGGGAATAAGGCGGTAAACACTTATGCCCTTTGCACATACAGATGTGTCGCCGGATATAACCGGGGATGGCGATGGCTTCACATTTACATCCTGTTTCAGGCTGTCATAACATCCCTGGTCCGATTTGATAGTAAGGGTTACATGATATAATCCTTCATGAGGGTAATTATGATTTTGGTTTTGAGTCGTTGAGGTACTTCCATCCCCAAAATTCCAGGCCCTTGAAGCAATACTCCCGGAGGATGCAGAGCTGCTGTCAATAAAAATAAAATTATTGCCATCAAAACACTGTGATACAACATTTATACTTAATACAGGTTTTATGGCCGGATGTACTGTAACTGTTTTAACCACAGTGTCTTTACAGCCGTCAGTATTTACCGCAACCAAGGTAACTTTATAGGTTCCTGAGCTGCCATAAACATGCACAGGGTTCTGGCTGGTGGAAGTTTGATTGTCCCCGAAATTCCAGGCCCAGGTATTAACCCCTGTTGTCGGCAATATGCTTTGGTCTGAAAATGAAAAGCTATTGGTTTCAAAACACTGCGCGCTATCATTGGTCTTAAAAGCGGCTTTAATTCGGGGATATACTGTGATTGTTTTGGAAGACGAATCCGTGCAGGTATTACCATCTGTAATAATGAGGCTAACGGTATGATTTCCAGAGTTTATAAAAGTATGAACAGGGTTTTGGGATGATGATGAAACACTATCTCCAAAATTCCATTTCCAGCTCGTAATTTTATTCCCGGTGGCTGCGGTACTTTTATCTGTAAACCCAAAGCTATTATACTTCAAACATTCAAAAACATTATTTTCAGAAAAATCTGATTTTGGCTGGGGATAAACCACCACCAGTTTTGAAACAGTATCAAGGCATGCATTATTTGATGTCATGAATTCTTTAACCCTGTATGTTCCCGGGGCGGCATAAGAATATACCAGGTCTTTTACGGCAGTATCGTGGGTGTCGCCCATATCCCATAACCAGGTAACGATATTTCCTGAACTAATGGTGGATTTGTCAGTAAAGATAAATTTGTTATTTGTAAAGCACTGGCCGACTGAATTGACACTAAAGGCCGGCTTAGCCTGCGGAAATACTGTTATAGTTTGGGAACTCGTATCACTACAGCCAAGGTTGGAAATTGCAGTTAAAATAACCTTATCTGCGCCTTCACCTGGGTATGCATATGTTGGGCTTTGAGAAGCTGATGAATCCCCGTCACCGAATTTCCATTTCCAGGAAGAAATGCTGCCCGATGGGATAGAAGATTTATTCGTAAAAGCAAAGCTGTTACTGGTTAAACATTGCGCTGTCTTATTTACTTTAAATGAGACGGTTGGCTCCGGATATACCGTGATGGTTTGCGAGGTGAGGGATGGGCATGCGTTATTAACTGTCACCGTTAGTTTTACAGTATCTGTTCCGGCGGATTTATAAGAGTAAGTCGGGTTTTGAGAAGTTGAACTTCCTGTGCCGTCGCCAAAATTCCAACTCCAGCTCAGGGTCCCCGTACTTGAAGTTGACTTGTCAGTGAAAACAAAACCGTTTCCGGATAAACATTGGCCTGCGGAGTTGATACTGAAAGCAGGTTTGGCCTGGGGATAAACTACCACCTTTTGAGAAGCAGTATCGGCACAGCCAAGAGCTGAAGTTCCAGTCAAAATAACTTTATAAGTGCCGCCGCCTGAATACGAATAGGTGGGGCTTTGGGAAGCTGATGAATCCCCATCGCCGAATTTCCATTTCCAGGATGAAATGGTGCCTGTTGATATGGATGATTTGTTTGTAAAACCAAAGCTATTGCCGGTTAAGCACTGTGCAGCATTATTGATTGTAAATGAGATAGTTGGTTTGGGGTAAGTAGTGATAGTTTTGGAAGCAGTGGCGGGGCAGGCATTATTGTCAGTAACCGTCAATTTTACCGTATCTGTCCCGGCAGATTTGTAGGAGTAAGTTGGGTTTTGGGAAGTAGAAGTGCCGGTACCGTCCCCAAAATTCCAGTTCCATTTCAAGGTGCCGGAACCCGAAGTTGATTTATCAGTAAAGGAATAACTGTTCGCTAAAAGACATTGAGATACCGTATTTATGGTAAATGCAGGCACAGCCTGGGGCAAAACAGTAACCGTTTTTGAGATATTACTGGTTGTGCCAAGTGAACTTGATACCACAAGTTTTACAGTATATGTTCCAGCAGCTGCATATGTATGGGTTGGGTTTTGTTTGGCGGATGTTTTGGTATCCCCGAAATCCCATGCCCATGACGATAACAAGCCCGAAGGAATAGTGCTGCTGTCTGAAAAAATAAAACTGTTATTTGTAAGGCATTGACTGCCGCTGTTTACTCCGAAGGCAGCAACGGGAATCACAGGGGTGAACAATCCGGATTGCCAGGCGCCACGGCCATAGGCCCCGGCATTAATGAAATTATTTGCGCTGTTTATTGGATCATAATAGATAGCCAGGTCCAGTATCCGTGGTTCAACGGGTAGTCCCGTATAAAAAGGCGTCCAGTCACTCATGGTAGAATCCATATAAAAAACGCCTGCATCGGTACCCAGGTACAGGCCTGAATAAGAGTCTTTATCTATCGTAATCACATTTTTGGGGACACCCGGTAGCGTCCCGCTTATATTAGTCCATGAACTTCCATAATTTGTTGAAACATAAACATCATTGTTCTGGATAATGTAAACCACATTGGCATATTTAGGATGCGTCCTGATAGCTGCAACCAGAGAACCGGAGTTAGGCAGTTTTGAGCTAAGGTCTGTCCATGTAGGAGTCGATGCGTTCACATTCTTGCTGATAAAAAATGTATTGTCATCCCTTGACATATAAAAAGTATTGGTATCCATAGGCGATTGGTCAATTGCCTCAATCAGAGATGAGTTCGTTCCTGCCAGGCTGCTTGATAATTGCGTCCAGGTCGGGGCAGATGCCTTTAGATTTGAGCATTTCCAGAGGTTATCGTAGCCTGCAAACATTTCTTTGCTGTTGGCATAGCTCAGCATGTATGGTGTAACCCAAGCGCCCTGTTCGGTAATATTCCCTATTCCTTTGCCGGCAATATTGGTATAGAATGTCTGTCCGGCATCAGAAGACTTGTAAATGGAGCCATAATATATTTCTGCATACTGATAATTAGTATCATTGGGATCAATGGCGCAGTCCATTCCATCCCCTCCCAGAACCGAATACCATTTAGTTTTCGCAAGCTGCGCTGTTCCATTATCCTGGCACCCGATAAGCATCATATCGGCACGGGACTGGCTCTGGCCGAGTTTGTATATCTCGGTGATGGCAAGGCCGTTGCTCATGTCTTTCCAGCTTGTGCCTCCATTTGAGGTATAAGCTACACCACCATCATCGCAGGCAAAAAGCCAGTTGTTTAGCGGGTTGATGGCAAGAACGTGCACGTCAGAATGAATAACAGGAACCCCTGTGCCTACCCAGTGGGCAACTACCGCCCAGGTAGATCCTGAATCAGTGGATTTAAACACATTGATACCTCCCACATATATTGTTCCTGCTTTAGCTGTGTCCGCAGCTATACAAAGATCATAAAACGCCTGTCCTCCTGTGCCTGATCCATTGTCCGAATAATCCATGATATTCGGGGTGATGGATTTTGTCCTGAAAGAAGTGCCGCCATTGGTTGAAATATAACAGGCCGAAAAAGTAACGCTTCCGGTAACAATAAAATAAACCCTGTTGGTATCGGCGGGAGTAACTGCAATCACACCCCGGTAAGAAGAGGTTAGCCCTGTTGTTATCTGGGACCAGCTTGTTCCGTTATTAGTAGAACGGAAGAAGAGGCTGCCAGCCGCCGCATATACCACATTGGGGTTGTGCGGCTTAAAAACTATATCTTTATAAAAACCTGAACTTGAAGAAGTTTTGCTCCAACTGCTGCCACTGTTCGTTGACCTGTATATACCCCCCGATGTAGCTGCTAATAAGATAGAGGTATTTTTAGGGTCAATAATGATCTTTGATACCACAACATTTCCCATGCCACTGTTTGACGTACTCCAGGTTGACCCGCTGTTGGTTGATTTCAAAACTCCAAGGCCGGAAGCATCATTGTTGTCTCTGTCCCCTGTGCCGATATAGATGGTTGCAGGAGTTCCAGGGTCAATAGCTATGGCAGATACGCCAAGTGAAGCAAGTCCATCGGTTTTGGTGGCCCAGGTGGTCCCGCTGTCCGTCGTTACCCATAGCCCGCCATCAGGCGCCCCGACATATATGGTGCCTTTTGCCGTGGGATGAAATGCAATGGCATTGATGCGCCCTATCCCGTCCGGCTGAAAGACCCGGTCAATGGGTATTGCTGAAGGCCCTATGCTTTTCCAGTTGCCGGAAGGGTTAGAGCCGGGCATTGTGGCCCCGCCCTTAACCGCGCCTTTTACGCCGGAGCCCGTTTTAGAGGATACATATTTATTGTACGCATTGAAAACTACGCCCGGTTGCAGCCTTGTACCATCTGGCTTTATCCTCCGGCTTGTGATATATTCCCAGCGCTTAAATAATGCCACGCCCTCATCTTCATCTTCTTCCTTGTTTGCCTCATCAGGATCATGATGGACGGCATAATACTGGTAGAAAGCCCTTTGTACCCTGAAAAAATTCACCGTATCATACTGCATCATTTCTATCCAGTACGGGTAATCAGCGGTATCTTTAGCAACCTGGCATTTTGCTTTTGGCAAACAGGCAAATAAAAAAAATAATAACAGGGACAGAACAGGTAAAAGTTTTTTCATGGTGTTATTTTATGATAACCAGGTCGTTGAAAGCTAATGCTTCCCGTACAAAATTAACCCGATTGTTTGAAAAAGAAAATAATTTTTGGCGTTTGAGGAAATAGCAGAAATTTATTAACATTCTTCTCAAAAAACCTTAACTTTGGAATAGCAAATTGCCAAAAATGCCAAAATCAGTATCCATTTTAGCCAAAAAGAACCTCAACTGGCTTGTTTGCTTTTTGTTTGTCTCCTTTTTTTCTCAGAAGGTCTTGGGTTATAACCAATTTTTGGGAGGAGAGATTTACTACCAATACATCAGCGGAAGCAGCTACAGGATTTATTACACCGTATATCATCAATGCGTTGGAATATTTCTATTCAATAATAATGATTTTGCTATTACTGATGGCAATACCACTCTCACCTTGACGCCAACAAAATGCTGTACAAATTATTACACTACAGGAATTCCTTCCGGGCAGTGTACCCGGTGCATGAGTGCAACGTGCCCATTCCCTTACGGCTATGCATTTGATTCGTATTATGCAGATGTGGACGTAAATTATTTCAAGGGTTGTAAATTAACCATATCCTGGTCCTGCTGCTGCTTTAATGGTGCAATTACAACCGGAGCGGCAGACGACAATTTTTATATTTCAACAATACTGAACCGTTGTAACGGAGAGCATAGTTCGCCTGTTTTCGAGGAACAGGCTATGATGATAGTAAACAATGGCAAGCTGGTTGACCAATACCAGACCGTGACGCCAGCAAACAATGGCGATTCTATTTATTATCATCTTGTGAACACTTTTAGCGCAGCAAATACATCCATACCTTATGTTTCAGGATACGCATATAATTATCCCCTAAAATATACCGGGTCACTTACAGACGCCAAACCTAAAGGATTTCATTATGGCCCCCATACCGGAGAAGTGTATTTTACCCCTCAGAACCCTGACCAATCCTTCATGTCGCTTGAGGCCGATGAATATGCGCGGGATAAATCAGGCAAATGGTACCTCGCAGGCAGCACTGTGCGAACAAACGTGGTAGTTTGCGTTACTATAAACACCAATAATAACATGCCTGTTTTTACGGGTACCGGGGGAAAGGATGGTATAAATGTTGGGGATACCATAATTGTCTGCGCAGGCAAACCGGTTTCTTTCCAGATTGATGCTTATGATTTTAACAATCCTTATGATACGCTTACCCTCAGTGGGATAAACAATACCAGCGGAAACCTGGCCTTCTCCTCGCCTGGGTACAAGCCTGCTGCAAGCTTTTCCTGGACCCCTTCAAACAGCGATATAAGCCCAAACCCTTATCAGATCATCATCACGGCCACTGATAATGTAGCGCCGATAAGCGATCTGTTGCAGGCTTCGGTTTATATCCTGGTAAAGGATTCATTCCCTGACGTTGCTATAACCCATACGGATAGCGGGTGCGGAAGGTATTATTTCGTTGCAAAAGTTAGTACCCCCAAAGGGCTTACATACCAGTGGTATGCTGATGGCAAATCCATCTCCAGGGATACATCGGCTGTGTATACTTTCCCTGATAACGGGATCCATGTGGCTGACCTACAGGTTGCGAATGGAATGGGCTGTCTGTATCATTATTATGATACAATAAGGATCAACATCCTGCCAAATATCAGGGCAAGCGGCGGGAAGGAGATATGTACAGGGTCTCAAAGCACTCTCAGCGCTGCAGGAGGAATCCAATATACGTGGTACCCTTCTACGGGTCTATCGGCTGATACCGGAGCCAGCATTACCGCTTCGCCTGTAGTCACCACCCACTATTATGTAGCAGGCACAGATTCAAAAGGATGCGTGGCCATAGATACCGCGAAAATAATAGTAGATACCATAGCCCTAAAACTAAATACCGATACCACGACGTGCGCGGGACAGCCAGCTTACATAATAGCCCATATCCGCAATGCGCAATCCTATAGCTGGGTAAACAGGGCAGGCGTGCAAATGTCAGACAGTGCGGCGCTGTATTTCCAACCGGTTTCAGATTCGGCGTATTATTTCAACGTGGTTGATAGTTTCGGCTGTAGGAAAATTGTGCCGGGCTCTGTTCTGCTGGACAAAACAAAGCTCAGCACAGGCCATAACATGTCGGTCTGCTACAGCGATAGTGTGCAGCTTCATGCTTCGGGGGGAAATAATTATTTCTGGTACCCGGAGCTTGGCCTTTTAGCTGGCTCACATTCTGCCGACCCTTATGTAAGGCCGCCCTTGAACCAGGATTACCCGGTGTCTTTTGTTGACCAGTTCGGCTGTACAGTAAGAGATACGGCACATGTTATCGTCTCAAGGATTTATCCTACCGTTTCATCCTCAAATGTTATTTGCCAGGGAGGCAGTGTGCAGTTGTTTGCAACAGGCGGCAAATCTTATACCTGGTCGCCGGCCTATAATATCAGCGATGTAAACGCCGCAGCCCCGGTGGTACATCCGGATTCTACAACTACCTATTTTGTAACCGTCTGTGACACTTTCTGCGGGTGCAGGAAAACAGATTCTGTAACCGTAACTGTTATTCCTTTCAAAAAAACTTCTTTAGGTCCCGGTCAGCAGATATGCCCGGGAATAACCACGATCATTGGACCCGCTCAGGAATCCGGTTATGGCTATTCGTGGCATAGTTCGCCTGCGGGATACCAGAGCTATCTTTCCAGAAACTATATTACACCGTCTGCCACCACTACTTATTATTTGACTGTTACTGACTTAACCACAGGATGCCACAGCCTCGATTCTGTTACTATTGGGGTTTTCCCGGGTACAAAAGCCCAGCTGTCAGGGACTCAAATTGTTTGTCAATACGATACTGATGTTTACCTGGTACCAACTTACGATAAAGCAAATACCTATACCTGGAAAATATATGGCGGGCATGTATATGTATCCGGAAAAAATAATAAAATCATCGTATGGGATTCAACAGGAAGCGATAGTGTTTTCCTGTTCCAGGAATCGCCCAGCCAGTGCAAGGATTCAGCTGCAATGGTTATCAGCGCCACCCCGAACCCGGTAGCCCGTATCTCCGTGGACCCGAAAATATGCGTAGGCAACGCCACAAACTTTATTGATCTGGGAGGCGGCGCTGCCTACCTCTGGACTTTCGGCGATGGGGATAGTTCCCGTACCAGGAGCCCTGTTTATATGTACCGGGCGCCAGGTCTCTATCATGTAAAGCTTCTTGCATCAAACGGGCATTGCTATGCATCAGACACCGGTACGGTGCAGGTGTTTGCCCTTCCGGTCCGGGCTCCTGTTGTAAGCCACACAGGTTTCCGGCAATATTTGTTAAATAATAGTGACAGTAATGATATTGTATATCAATGGAATACAGGCGATGGAGACAGTATAAATAATAGCGATATAAGCCATACTTATACTGATACGGGCATCTATAAAGTTGTATTTGACTACGGGTACCTGTGGGGCTGTCCGCAGGTTTTTGATACCACGATACATGTAAGGGACACCATTACCCCGCAGCCTCCGCATTACAATGATACCGTGTATGTTGTACCCAACCCGTTTATAGACCATGTTGATGTTGATTTCAGCCACAGCCAAACAGAAACGGTACAAATTGTGATTTTTGATGCCATCGGACAACGTATCACCCAAAAAACCATGAATGATCAACAGGCAGGGAAATATACGGTCTCATTTCCTTCGTGGCAGGTAAGCAGCGGTATGTACTTTATAAAATACATGGCAGGCGGAAAGACGAAGGTGTTTAAGGTGGTAAAGACTTAATACCTCTTTATCAACCCAATATGGTCGTAGACCGCCAGGGCGCCATTATCAACAAAAACCACTTCCGCCTGCTTTTTCATGGCCTGGCGGATCAATGAATCAACGGCATCATTTTCCTCTATTTCGAGGCTGTTATCGCCAACGCTCACCTGTGAATAATCGCTGCTCACGGAGCCGTTTATTTTAAAGTCTTTTTCAACCAGCAATGTCCTGCAATTTCCTGCCGCAACTGCCTCCCATACAGGCTCAAGGGATGAGGTAAAAACGTTTTTGTTAATGCTTTCCTCAATTTGCCCAAGTATCTCTTCCTGCTTTTGTGAATGATATTTTTTCAAATAAGAGCGGAGCGCCAGGTCCAGTTCAGCCACCGTGGCTTTACTGTAGTTTCCATGCACTTTTTCAGAAATACGATCCTCATTTTTGCTTTCGCCCATAAAATAAGCAACCGGCTTTTCAGAACCAAGAAGAAACACGGGGTATTTGTTATTGCCCAGGTAGTGGGTAAAATCTTTGTCGGCAGATCTGTAAAAACCCCGGACACGGTTTTCGATGATGCGGCTCTTTTCTTCGCCGCGTGTCTTCATGGCCAGCCGGTTATTTGGGTTCGGGTAGTTAAATTCAAACTCTTCTATATAATGTTTCGGGAAATGTTCATCATGTATCTCTTCCAAAGTATTGTCAATGCCCATAAATAACCGCACGGTATGAATATCAAGTACCATTACAAAATAATGTTCCATCCGCTCAAGGTCATATAGCAGTTCTCTTATTTCAAATTGATCATTGGTGTCCACATACAGTTCCGGGGTGAAAGGCAGTTCAATTGTTTTTAAAAAATCGTTACAAACAAAAACA
>Ga0134126_10006014_pt1 | contig 15186 bp, 10 predicted proteins | sample KB31752_FD_96881 | JGI IMG/M metagenome (GOLD analysis project Ga0134126, IMG submission 96881) | Terrestrial soil microbial communities with excess Nitrogen fertilizer from Kellogg Biological Station, Michigan, USA - KB3-175-2 | ecosystem: Environmental > Terrestrial > Soil > Unclassified ...
CATCCCCCGTGGCTGGGTCGTCGTCCGCCGCCGTACCGTCGGGGTGGAGAAATCGCCGCTGGCGATTCCGATGGGACCGCTCCGCTCGCGGGAGATGGCCGCGCCGACCCGCGCAGCCCGGCGACCAGCCGGCGCGGCTCCGCGCTTGGCCGCGTGGCCATCTTCGGTCGCGGGGCGCGGCGGTGGCGTCTCCTCGGAGGACTGGCTCGAGTGGCGCGAAGTCTCGTCGTGGGCTTTCGACACAGCCGTCAGCCTCGGCAGACCGTAGAGGTTCCGCTCGCCGCCCGCGCGCGCCCGATGGCGATCCCCATCTTCATCGCCTCGCCCCCGGCGAAGCTGTCGAGCTCGACGCGGTCCGGCTCGAACACCACGATCGTCGTCGAGCCGAGGTGGAAGGTCCCCAGCTCTTCTCCGCGTCCAATGGGCTTCGGCTCGTCGTAGCGACGATGGCGGACGGCGGCGCGCAGGAATCGGGGCCGGTGGGTGGCCACCTCTGCATCATACGACACCGTCACGTGCCCGACGCCGATCGCCGCCACCATGACGACGGCGCAGAGACCGCCGCCCTCCATCTCGATGAGGGTGATGAACCGTTCGTTGCGGACGAACAGGCGCGGCTCGACGGCGACGCTCTTGGCATTGACCGAGAACAGCGTCCCCGGGATGTGGTGCCAGCCGATGACCTTCCCGGCGACGGGCGAGTGGACCCGATGGTAGTCCTTTGGCGAAAGGTAGGTGATGAGGTAGGCGCCGCCTTCGAGCCGGGTCGCGGCCTCCGCGTCCCCCAACAGCTCGGCGAGCTCGAACGTGCTCTCTTTCGCTTGAATCAGCGTACCGGCGGTGGCCAGTCCGCACTCTACGACCTTGCCGTCGGCTGGCGAGACGACCACGCCCGCGAGGTCGGCGATCGGGCGGGCGCCCGCGCGCAGGCGGCGGGTGAAGAACTCGTCGAAGCCGGAGTAGTCACCGAGCGGCTTCTCCGCCTCGCTGACGTCGATGCCATAGATGCGAGCGAAGCGCGACAACATGGTGCGACGCAGGGCGCCGGGGATCCCCCGGTTGGCACCCCAGGCGATGGCCTCCGACACGGCGCGTTTGGGGACGATCCGCCACATCGAGCGTCTGGCCCGGTCGCTGAAAGAGAGCCCACCCATGAGGAGTTGCGGAGCGTCGGGGGCTTCCGCGGATCTCGAATCTTAGGGCAGCGCAACTGCCCCGTCAAAGGCTAAGGGGCCGTCCCCATTTCAGGAACGGCCCCTTTTGCGTCGGCAATGCGCCCTAACACTTCGAGATCGGGACCCGTCGAGCGGGGGGTGCGGGACCCTTCCAGGGTCCCGCGGCCGATCCACTAGTTGTCGAAATAGAGGGCGAACTCGTAGGGGTGCGGGCGGAGGCGGATGGCGTCCACTTCGTGCTCGCGCTTGTAATCGAGCCAGGTCGAGATGACGTCGGGCGTGAACACGTCGCCCTTGAGCAGGAAGGCGTGATCCTTTTCGAGCGCGTTGAGCGACGCGTCGAGCGACCCCGGCGCCTTCGGCACGTCCTTCGACTCCTCGGGCGAAAGCGCGTAGATGTCCTTGTCGAGCGGCTTGCCCGGGTCGATCTTGTTCTGGATGCCGTCGAGGCCGGCCATCATCATCGCCGCGAACGCGATGTACGGGTTGGCGGTCGGGTCGGGGCAGCGGAACTCGAGTCGCTTCGCCTTCGGCGAGCTGCCGCCGATCGGGATGCGGACCGAAGCGGACCGGTTGCGCGACGAGTAGGCCAGGTTGACCGGCGCCTCGTAGCCCGGAACGAGCCGCTTGTAGCTGTTGGTCCCGGGATTGGTGAAGGCGCACAACGCCGGCGCGTGCTTGAGGATGCCCCCGATGTAGTGCAGCGCCAGGTCCGAGAGGCCGGCGTACTTGTCGCCGGCGAACAGGTTCTTCTCGTCCTTCCAGATCGACTGGTGGCAGTGCATGCCCGAGCCGTTGTCGCCGAAGATCGGCTTCGGCATGAACGTGGCGGTCCGCCCGTTGGCGCGCGCGACGTTCTTGACCACGTACTTGTACCACATGGTCCAGTCGGCCATCTTCTTGAGGCTGTTGAACTTCATCGACAGCTCGCACTGACCGCCGGTGGCCACCTCGTGGTGGAACACCTCGACCGGGATTCCGACCTTCTCGAGCGTCACGGCCATGTCGGCGCGCAGATCGGCCAGCGTGTCGGTCGGCGGGACCGGGAAGTAACCGCCCTTGTGCGGCGGCTTGTACCCGAGGTTCGGACCCTCTTCGCGATCGGTGTTCCAGCGTCCCTCGATCGAGTCCACCATGTAGCTCGACCGGTTCGGGCCCTCGGAGTAGCGGACCTCGTCGAACACGAAGAACTCCGGCTCGGGGCCGAAGTAGGAGGTGTCGCCGATGCCGGTCGACTTGAGGTACGCCTCGGCCTTGGCCGCGATCGTCCGCGGGTCGCGCGAGTACGGCTGCTTGGTGATGGCGTCGACGATGTCGCAGGTGAGCGACAGCGTCGGCAACTTGAAGAACGGGTCCATCACTGCCGAGTCGGCGTCGGGGATGAAGATCATGTCGGAGGCATGGATGGGCTGCCAACCGCGGATCGAGCTGCCGTCGAAGAAGTAGCCGTCCTTGAAGACGTCGACGCTGAGCTTGTGGATCGGCATCGTGGTGTGCTGCCAAATGCCGAGCAGATCGACGAACTTGAAGTCGACCATCTGCGCGCCGCTCTTCTCTGCGAGTTTCAAGGCCTCAGCTGCAGTCATGTAAGTTCCCCTGTTCCGGTGTGTTGGTTGTTGGTGCCCGAAAGTCCCTTGCTAGAGCGCGTCCTCGCCGCGCTCGCCGGTGCGGATGCGGATCGCTTCCTCGACCGGGGTGACGAAGATCTTGCCGTCGCCGATCCGGCCCGTACGCGCCACCGACATGATCGCCTCGACGACGTCGCGCACGATGTCGTCCTTGACGACGATCTCGATGCGCACCTTGGGAACGAAGTCCACGACGTAAGCGGAGCCTCGATAGACCTCCTTCTTGCCGCCGGTGCGCCCGAACCCTTTGACCTCGTACACGGTCATCCCCTGAACGCCGACCTCGCGAAGACGATCCTTCACATCGTCCAGCTTGAACGGCTTGATGATGGCTTCGATCTTCTTCATTTGTCCTCAAACCTCACGCTAGCGCGGCATTGTTTCGCCGCCGTTTCGCAGCAGTTAAATCGTCGTAACCCTAGGCAGTCAAGCGCAAACGGAGCGCTCGATCAATCGGTTTTGAGCGCGCCGACAATCTCGCGGACGTCAGTGACGCCGTCCGCCGCGAGACGCTCCGCGAGCTCGCGCACGATGTGCCCGGAGGCGTCAGGATCGACGAAGCTCTGGGTGCCGACCTGCACCGTGCTGGCGCCCGCCAAAAAGAACTCGATGGCGTCGGTGGCGTCCTGAATCCCGCCGATGCCCGAGATCGGCAGCGGCACGCCGGCGCGGCGAACCTGGAAGACCATCCGCAGCGCGATCGGCTTGATGGCCGGGCCGGAGAGGCCGCCGAAGATGGTGGCGATCTTCGGCTTGCGGGTGCGGGCGTCGATGGCCATCCCGGTGATGGTGTTGATGATCGAGAGGCCGTCGGCGCCGCCGTCGGCGCAGGCCTTCGCCAACCCGACGATGTCGGAGGCGTTGGGCGTCAGCTTGATCCAGAGCGGCTTCTCGATCACCTCGCGGCAGGCGCGGACGAGATCGCGCAAGACCTTGGGATCGGTGCCGAACTCGATGCCGCCGGCCTTGATGTTGGGGCAAGAGACGTTCATCTCCAGGCCGTCGACGCCGTCCAGCCGGTCGAGCCGACCACCGCAGTCGACGTACTCGTCGAAGGTGGCGCCGAAGAAGTTCACCAGCACGCGCGTCCCGCACTGGCGCAGGTAGGGCAGCTTGTCGCGCTCGAACCCCTCGACGCCCACGTTCTCGAGGCCGATCGAGTTGAGCATGCCGGACGCCGTCTCGCAGATGCGGGGCGTGGCGTTGCCGAAGCGGGGCTGGGGCGAGATCCCCTTCGTGACGAGCCCGCCGAGCGATCGCAGGTCGGTCAACCCCTCGAACTCCTTGCCGTAGCCGAACGTCCCGGAGGCCGTCAGCACGGGGTTGCGGAAGGCGATCCCCCCGGTCTCGATCGCCAGATTGACCTGGGTCATGCCGGGCAGACCGCCGGCTCGGCGGGGAGCTTCTCGTGAACGTCCAGCACGTCGGCGGCGTCGAAAACCGGTCCGTTGCTGCAGACGTAGCGGTACGGCCGCGAGCGCGCCGGAATCGCGCAACCGAGGCAGACGCCGATGCCGCAGGCCATCTGCTCCTCGAGCGAGATGAAGCAAGGAATCTTCTGGTCGCGCGCCATCCGGGCGATCGCCCACAGCATCGCGTTCGGCCCGCAGCCCATCACCCGCACCGACTTGCCGCGGTGGTGCGCCAGGCGCGCCTCGAGCGCGCGCGTGACCAGCCCCTTGTCGCCCACCTCGCCCGTCTCGGTGGTCAGGTGCAGCGCGAGGCCGATGGCCTCCATCTCGGGCCGCAGGACCAGGTCGGCGGCCCCGCGCCCGCCGTAGATCATCTCCGATCGGCCGACGTGCCCGAGCGCCGCCGCGCGGGCCCCCTGCATGTACATGGGCGGCAACCCCACCCCGCCCGCGACCAGAAGGTCGACCGTGTCGGCCCGCGGCTCGGGGAAGCTCGTCCCGAGCGGGCCGAGGAGATCGACCTCGGCGCCGGGCAGGGCACGCTCGAGCAGCGCCGTCCCCCGCCCCACCGTCTTGGCCAAAATCTCGGCTCGACCACTGGGGCCGACCGACATCAGGGAGAACGCGCGGGGAAGCAGCGGGTCACGGCCCCAAGCGCCGCGAATCATTACGAATTGCCCCGCCTGGGCGCCGGCCAGCGATTCGCAGCCGACGAGCTTCAAAACGAAGTAATCACCCCCAAGTGCCCGGTTTTCCGAGATTTTCGCCTGGAAGTAGCGCACGGCCCTGGTGGGGGTCTTTCTACCTCGAATGGGCTGGAATTGCCCTCTTAATCTTGCAGGGTGCTAAGACCTGTGTTAGTGACCGAACTCTAAAGAGGCGCCGCCAATGGACTTCATGTTCGAGGACGAGGTCGACGAAGTCGGGTCGGACGTCGAGGCATATTGCCCCAAGTGCAAGGGCGATACCACGCACGTCGTCATCTCCAAGTACGAGGACGAAATCCGAAGGGTCCAGTGCAACCCTTGCGGTGACGTTCACTCGTTCCGCAAGCCACGCGGTGACGTGGAGGACGACGTCCCCGAGCCGATCGCCGCCAAGAAGCGCGCGATGATGAAGAAGCAGACGTGGGAGGAGTTCTTCGCCAAGCACAGCGACAAGAACGCCAAGCCCTACGAGTTCCGCGAGCACTATCACGAGAACGTGATCGTGACGCACCCCAAGTTCGGCTCCGGATTCGTTTCCGAGATCCTCTCCGACAGCAAAGCGGAAGTGACGTTCAAGGATTCGCGCCGCGTGCTGGTGCACAACCGGAAGGACATGCCCGGGCTGCCGCTGGCGGCCGAAGGCGACGGTCACCCGTCGGACTCCAAGCTCAGCAAGAGCGGCAAAGTGATCGGCAAGGTGAAGCCGAGCAAGGCCGCTGCTGCCGCGACGAAGGAAGCGCCCAAGCCGGCGAGCGCGCCGGCGAAGGTGCCGGCCGGCCGTTCGACGAAGGCGCCCGTCAAGACGGCACCGGCGGCCAAGGTCGCCAAGCGCACGGCCAAGCCGGCGCGCCCGGTCCGCACCGCGCCCCGCCCGCGCGCCGCCGCCAAGCGTCCGCCCAAGGCCGCCAAACGCGGCAAGAAATAGCTCCGTCAATCAACCCGGGAACCCTACCCGGGAAACCCTGGAAGGGTTCCCCCGCCCTCCCGCGACGGGCTCCGCCGGGTAAAGCCCGGCTGCGTCCAGGCGATCCGCTATTTCAAGAGGAAGACGTAGAGATCGTAGAGGGCGTGCGTGTAGACGGCGATCGCGAACCCGCGGTACCAGAAGAGAAGGCCGAAGCAGACGCCGGCCAGCACGCGAAAGACGAAGATCCCGACGTGCAGCGGATCGCCGTAGGGCGGGATGTGGTGCATGGCCGAGAACAGCGCAGCCTGGAGCAGAAGCGCCAGCACGAAGCCGATCGAGCGGCGCATCCCCAGCACCCGTTCGAAGAGGAGCGTCAGCCCGGTGAGGATGCCGAGGCGGAAGACCGTCTCCTCGTACACGCCGGCCCCGAGGGACATCACGACCCGCGTGCCGAAGCTCTGCTGCGCCACGAAGCCGCCGCCCCCGCCCGCGAGCTGCGGGGAGATCCCGAGGGCGCGCGTCATCACCAACACGATAAGCGACCCCATGGTCAGCGCGTAGATGGCACTCTCGAGCAGCACCGGGACGATGAGGTGCGGATCGAAGCGCTGCTTGTGGCGCAGAACCGTCACCGCGATGACGAACGCGACCGTCACGGCGAAGGTGTACGCGAGGTAGCTGCCCGTCGAGAGGTGCAGGGTCTTGAACAGGAAGACGGTCAGGAAGTCCGCGCCGTTCAGGACGGGGAGCGTGAAGAGGACGCCGATCTGGTAGATGAGAAACAGGGGAAAGACCAGCACCAGGCTGGTGAGCAGGTTGCGCGGGTCGCGCCCCACCTTCCCGCCCAGCGCCGATAATCGGCCGCCTTTCTTCCTCGATCTCGGCATGGATCTCGGCACAGGGGCCATCACTTTAACCACCCGCTCATCGGCCGCGGCGCGTGCGGCGCTCCGGGCGCTCCTTGGTGTGGCCCGCCTTCTTGTCGAGCGCCGCGATCGCCTCCGTCAGCTCGTCCTTCATGCAGGCGGTGTCCGTCCCCCCCCAGCTGATGGGGCCCATCCGCCGTCCGCGCAAGCCCCGCAGCACCGCCAGCGCGCGCGGGTCACCGAGCTCCTTGAGCTTGACCACCCATTCTTTCTTGTCCTCGCACTCAGCCGCCTTGCGCAGCTCGAGCATGTCGAGGGCGACACGGTCCACGCGCTTTTCTTGATCGAGGTCGACGAGGGCGGCGGCGGCCCGGCGGCGGCGCGGCAGGTCGCTCCCCTCGTTCGCCACCTTGGCCAGGAGATCGGCCGCCGGATCGCCGACGTGATCGATGAGCAGCGACAGCGCCGCCTCGTCCAACTTGGGGTCGGCGAGCATGGCGTCGACGTGGCCGAGCAGCACCGGGTCGCCGCGGAAACCGGGATCGAGGGCGATCGCCTGGGTGTAGTCGGCGAGCGCTTCCTGCCGGTGCTCCTCGGCGTATGCCACGCGCCCCAGCATATAGCGCACGCGGGCGTCCTTGGGCCGAGCGGTCAGCATGGTCTCCAGCGCCACGCGCGCGGCGGCGGTGTTGTCGTCTTCCAGCCAGCCCTCGATCTTCTTCATCTCGGCGGCCAGGTCCGGCGGCGGCGGCGCCGGCCGCGTCGGCTTGATCGTCAGCACGCCCGCACCATGGTGCGCGAGGCGCCGCTTGACCGCCAGCGTCCCGACCCCCATGACCAACAGCGCCAGCGCGAGCGGCAGCGCCCACCCGCGCCGCGCCGGCGACAGGTCGAGCGCCGCCAGCGTGCCCTCAGTCCCGAGCTCGCCGCTTCCCTGCGCCTCCGCGTCGTCGAGCGCCTGCAGGAACGCCGCCGCGGTCGCGAAGCGGTTCTCGCGCGACTTCTCCATCGCTTGCAGGATGGCTTGCTCGACCGGCACGGGAACCGCCACGGAGGGCGCCACGTCCTGGATGCGCGGCGGCGCGTGCGCCAGGTGCATCGAGATGATCTTGACCTTGTCCTCCGAAGCGAACGGCCGCCGGCCGGCCAGCATCTCGTAGAGGATGACGCCGGCGGCGTAGACGTCGGCGCGCGCGTCGACCGCCTCGCCGAGCGCCTGCTCGGGCGAGAGGTACTCGGGGGTGCCGAAGATGACGCCGGCCTGGGTCAGCGCCTGCCCCCCGCTCTGCGGCTCGGTCACCTTGGCGATGCCGAAGTCGAGGATCTTCACCACGTCGCGCTGGCCGTCGCGCTCGACCAGCATGATGTTCTCGGGCTTGAGATCGCGGTGCACGACGCCGGCCGCGTGCGCGTGGTCGAGCCCGCGCAGGATCTGCCGCTCGATGTTGAGCGCGCGATCGATCGTCATCGGCCCAGCGCTGATCGCCGCGGAGAGCGACGTCCCCGCCAGGAACTCCATGGCCAGGAACAGCGACCCCTCGACCGTCCGCCCGAAGTCGGTGACGGTGATGATGTTGGGGTGAGCGAGCCGGCTGGCCGACTCGGCCTCGCGCTCGAAGCGGCGCGCGAACTCCTCCTTGCCGGAGAGCTCGGGGAGCAGCACCTTGATCGCCAGATCGCGCCGCATCATGGTGTGCTCGGCGCGGTAGACGGCCCCCATGCCGCCGACCCCGATCCGGCTCACGATCCGGTAGCGCTCGCCGACGACGGTGCCGATGAACGGATCGGTCACGGGCGCGCCGCAGCGGGCGCAGAAGGTGTCCTCCAGTTGCACCTCGGCGGCGCAGCCAGCGCAGGCGGACATCAGCGCGCCGCCTCGCCCCTGGACGATCGCGCCAGCGCCGTCGCGGGGCGGACCACGGCGATCGTCTCCCGCTGCGGATCGAAGAAGCGGCGGGCGGCGCGGGTCACGTCGGCGGCGGTGACCCGCGCGAGCGCGGCCGGGACCTGGCGATAGCTCATGAGCCCCAAACCGTACGCCTCGTCGAGCGCCAGCGCATCGGCGATCGCCGGCTGCCCGCGCAATTCGAGCGCCCGGCGCCCGGCCAGCCGGCGGGCGGCCCGCTCGGTCTCGGCCGCGGTGACGCCGCCCGCGACCACCTCGGCCAGGATCGCCCGCACGGCGGCCACCGCGGCGTCGACGTGGTCGGGGGCGCAGCCGAGGTCGACCGCGAAGAATCCCGGCGAGACGCCGGAGGCGGCGCTGGCGCCCACCCGAACCACGAGCGGCGGCTTCCCGGCATAGAGCCGGTCGAGCCGCCCGCCGGCCTCGAGGACCTCGGCCAGCACCTCCAAAGCCGCGCGATCCGGATCGCGCGGATCGGGACCGGGGTACCCGAGCACCAGCGCGGCGGCGTCGAGCTCGGTCGTCCCGAACAGCGCCACCGGCTCGGTGTGGACGGGCGGCGGCGGCAAAGGCGCCAGATCGCCCGGCGGCGTTGCCGCCCCGGCCTCGGCGAAGAGCGCCGTCAGCGCCGCCACGACTTCCTTGGGCTCGACGTCGCCGACCACCGAGATGACCAGCCGAGAGACCGGATAGTGCCGGCGGTAGTGGTCGAGCAGTCGGACGCGCCCGAGCGCCGCCAGCGAGGCGGAGGTCCCCCACGGATCGAGCCGGAACGGGTGCCCCGGCCAGAGCGCCTCGTCGAAGAGACGCTCGACCTTCACCGCGTCCCGCGCCTCGCGCCGTCCGCGGTCGACCACCACCCGCCGGCTGTCGTCCACCTCCTCCGCCCGGAAGCTCGGGCGCAGGAGGCAGTCGGCCAGCAGCGCCAGGCCTCGGGACCAGCCGCCCGGGACCCACTCCGCGCGCAGGCCGAGGTGGTCGCGATCGGAGAAGCCGACCAGGCGACCGCCGAGCGCGCGCGCCTCCTCGTCGATCTGCTGCGCGGAGCGCGTGCGCGTCCCGCGGCCCAAGAGCGCGGCGATCAGCGCGCCGGCGCCGTTCGATCCGGCGTCCTCGGCGCGCGATCCGCCCGCCCAGGCCGCCTCGACCGAGACCATCGGCGCGCCGCGCTCCCGGAGGACCAGGACGCGCAGCCCGCCGGACGTCACGACGCGGACCAGGTCGCCGGTCCCGTCGCTTGGTCGGGCCACGGCGGGGGCGCCCCCTTGCCGCGTGGCGCCCTCCGCAAGGGCCTGGAAGCGCGCCGCCGGATCGGGCGACGCGCCTGCGCGCAGGCCGCCCGGCTCCAGCGCCGACAACCACAACGCCTCCGGCCGCAGCAGCTTGGCCGCCGCCGCGCGAAGGGAGCGCGGATCGAGCGCCGCGAGCGCGCGCCGGTAGCGGGCGTCGTAGCGATCGTCACCCGCGATCGCCGTCGCGAAGCCCAGCCGCCGGGCCCGCCCCTCGACGCCCTCGTCGCCGCGTCCGAGATCGCCCATCAGCGCCCCGCGAACGCGGTCGAGCTCGCCGGCCGGGACCTCTTCCCGCGCCAAGCGGAGCGCCTCCTCGATCGCCGCCTCGGCCGCGACCTCGCTCCGTTGCGGCGCGGGCGTCACGACCAGCTCGAGCAGCGCGGCGCCGTGGGTGCGAAAGGTGAGCCCGTGCGCCTCGGTGGCCACCTGCCGATTGTCCCGCAGCTCGCGGACCAAGCGGGCGTCGTCGCCGCGGCCGAGCAGCGCGGCCAGCAGATCGAAAGCGGCCGCCTCGTCGGGGCCCAGCGCGGCAGCCCGAAACCCGACCGCGACGCGCGGCTCGATCCCCCGCACGGTCGAGACGATGGCGCGCGGACCGGCCGGCAGGGGGGCCGCCGCCGGGGCGACCGTGGCGCGCCCGCGCGGGACCCCGGCGAAGGCGCGCGCCACGCCGTCCCGAGCGCGGCGCGCGTCGACGTCCCCCACCACGACGACCGTCATGTTCGCGCCCACGTACGTCTCGGCGAAATGGGCGGCGAGCGCCTCGCGCGTGGCCGCCGCGACGGACTCCGGCGTGCCGAGCAGCGGCCGGCCCGCGGGCCCGCCGGCGAAGGCCCCCGCGCGCAGCAGGTCGCTCGCGGCCCGCCCCGGATCGAGCGCCGCGCGCGCCATCTCGGCCGCGACCGACTTCTTCTCCCGCTCGAGCTCGGCCGGGTCGAACAGCGGCGCGGCGAGCGCATCGCCCAGGACGTCGAGCCCGACATCCAGGAAAGGGGCGGCCAGCGTCGCCTGATAGACCGTCTCCTCGAGGCCGGTCCAGGCGCCGACGGTCCCGCCGACCGAGGCGATCTCGCGCTCGGCCGCGCCCGGCGCCCGCCGCCGGGTCCCGCGGAACACCAGATGCTCATAGAGGTGGGCGGCGCCGGCCAGCGCGGGGGGATCCTGGGCCGCCCCGGCCGCCACCCAGACCTGCACCGCCACCACCGGCGCCGCGTGGTTCTCCTCGACGACGACGCGGACGCCGTTGTCGAGCCGGGATTCGGCGCGGGTGCGCGGTCCGCCCATCGCACCGGACGCGAGCGCCGCCTCCGACGGCCGGCCGGGCGTCCCGGCGCCGCCAAGCGAGCGACAGCCCCCGACTGGAATCACGAAAACCAACGACGCAAGAGGGAGCGCCGCGTGAGCGAACGACACGGATCTCACGAGCGGGGGGAGGTTACCACCATTATCGAGGCCCGCGGACGCGCGGTCTCCCCGGTTGCGCCGCGCGGTTGTACTCTGTCGGAGAGGATGAAGCGACGGACGTTCTTGCGTGCGGTCGGCGCGACGGGAGGCGCGGCGCTCGCGTCCCGGTTGGCGCGCGCGGCGGCGCGCCCGGCGGCGCTCGACAAGCTCAAGCAGGCGCGCATCGCGGTGGTCGCGCGCGCCGCCTCCCCGGCCGCCGGCGCTGCCGCCGAGGTTTCGCTCGCCGCCGGGCTCTCCGCCCGCCGCGATCTACGCGCCGGGACCCTCGCGCTGCGCGCGGCGCCGGTCGCGGGCGGACACGACAGCGTCGATCTCTTCGTCAGCTTCCGCGCCAAGGCGGGCGCGCCGGCCGGGACGATCAATCTGGCGCTCGATTTCGGCGCCTGGTCCGTCGACAATTACGTCCTTCTGCCCGGCGCCTGCTACGCGGGGAACCGGTTCGCGTCGCGCTTCGTCGGCTATCCCCCGCTTCTGACCGAGCCGGCGGACATCGGCCCGCACGTCCCGCCCATCGTGACCGACATCCCGCGCCTCAACCTGCACGCCGGACCGTCGCGCCTCGAGATCGCGGCGGCCGATCTGGCCACGCCGGCGGCGGCGGTCTTCTCGCCGGCGGCGGGGCTGGGCATCATCCTGCTCGTCGATCCGGCCACCGCGGTCGGCCGCAGCGGGCTCAGCGTCTCGGAGAGCGACGATCGGGCGCAGGCGACCGTCGCCGCGACCACGCCGTTCGTGGGAACGAGCCGCCGCGCGCCCGGGGCCGAGCCCGTCGCCCGCGCGCTCCCCGCCGCGCCGCCGTCCGGCGCCACCGTCACGCTGCGCGCGCGCGTCGCCGTCTTCGACTGCGCGAGCATCGGCGAGCTGGTCGAGCGCCTGTTCGCGCTCCGCAAGACGCTCACCGGGCCCACGGCGCGGCCGCACACCCTCCCCTTCTCGGCGGCGTTCGCCGCCCACGAGGCGCGGGTCAACGCCCGTTACGTCGCCAAGCAGGGCTTCCTGGCGGTCGGCGCGCGGCAGAGCGCGTATTCGATCTGGCAGACGGGCTGGTGCGGCGGCCTCGCGGCCACGCTGCCGCTGCTCGCCGCCGGCGACAAGCGCTCCCGCGCGCGCGCGCTGCAGACGATCGCCTTCGCCCTCGAGGGACAGGCGCCGTCCGGATTCTTTCACGGCGTCTCCGACGGAAAGACCTGGTACGACGACGGCTTCACCGCGCCGCTGCCCCCGGCGCCCCCCGGCGCCTGGCCGCCCGCCGCGCCCCCCTACCGGCACCCGCGCTGGCATCTCGTCCGCCGGACGGCCGACGCGCTGGCCCTGCTCGCCCGCCAGATCGCCCTCGTCGAGGGGCGCACCGGCGCGCCGGTGCGCGACGCCCCCCCGGCGCCGGTCGATCCCGTCTGGGCCAAATCGGCGCGCCTGGCGGCCGACGCGCTCGGGCGCCTCTGGGAGCGGCACCGGCAGCTCGGGCAATTCGTCGACGTCGAGACCGGTGAGCTGGTGGTCGGCGGCTCGTCGTCGGCCGGCATGGCCCCGGCGGCGCTGGCGCTCGCCGCCGCCACCCTCAAGGAGCCGCGTTACCTGAAAATCGCCGAGGAATCGGCGCTCTACTTCTTCGAGCGCTTCGTGGCGGTCGGGCTGACCTGTGGCGGTCCGGGAGACGCGCTCCAGTGCCCCGACAGCGAGTCGGCGGCGGCGCTGCTGGAGTCGTTCGTCACGCTCTACGAGGCGACGCGCGAGCGGGCCTGGATCGACCGCGCCCGGGTGGCCGCCCACCTGCTCGCCAGCTGGGTCATCGCCTACGACACGCCGCCGACGGAGCGGGGGTGCCCGGCGCCCGGGACGATCCGGGCGACCGGCGCGGTGTTCACCGACGCCCAGAACCGGACGGGGGCGCCAGGTTACGTGCTTTCCTCGGGCGCAGCGCTGTTTCGCCTCTACCGCGCGACCGGCGACGTCGCGCTGCTCGAGCTCTTGCGCGACACCGTGCACAACCTGGCACAGTACCTCCCGCTCGCGGAGCCGCCGGCGGCGGCGCGCGCGCGCGCGCGGCCGAGCGAGGACTGCGCGCGCGCGCAGACGTCCGCCTGGCTGGAGCCGAACGATCGGGTCATCGTCCCCGCCGCGGGCCTCTACGACGCCATCGCGCTCTTGTCCTACACCGAGATCCCCAGCGTCTACGCCCAGACGGACGCCGGTTTCGTGTTCGCCTTCGACCACGTCGACGCGCGCGTGAAGGAGCGCCTGGCCGGGCGGCTGGTGGTGACGCTCAAGAACCCGACCGCCACCGAAGCGCGGTTGCGCCTCTTGGCCGAGAGCGCGACCGATGCCGCGCGGCCGCTCGCGCCGGGGGCCGTCCTCGACGCGCCCGTCACCGTGGTGCCGCCGGGCGCGACCGTCGAGGTGGCGATGCCGCCGATGACGGCCCGCCGCTGAAATCGCGGCTCTGCTAAGATTTCGCGGTGGCCACGGGCGGTGCTCTGTCGATGCGCCTCGGACAGATCCGGCGGCGGCTGCGGCTCCGAGCGACGCTCGAAGGGGCGGTCGTCGGGGGGACGCTCGCGGCGGTGGCGCTGGCGGCCGGGGTGGCGATCGCGCGCGCGCGCGGCGGGGCGGTGCCCGCGGGTGAGGTCGTCGCGCTGCTCGTCCTCGGGCTCGGGGCGGGGGCGGTCGCCCGCGCCGCGCGCCGGATCCCGCTCGCCCGCTGTGCCCGCCTGGCCGACGCCGCGCTCGACGGTGAAGACCGTTTGCTGTCGGCACTCGCGCTCGAAGCGGCGCCCGCCACGCCGTTCTCGCGCGCGCTCGCCGCCGACGCGGTCCGACGGGCGGAGGCGCTGGTGCCCGGCGCCGCGGTCCCCGCCCGCCGACCGAGGGGCCTGCCGGCGCTCGCGCTCGCGGCCTCGATGCTGGCCGCCGCGGCGCTGGTCCCCGCGTCGTCCCGCGCCGCGCGGATCGCGCCGCCGAGCCCGGTCGCCGCGCGGCGGGCGCCGCTGCCGCCCGGCACGCTCGACGCCGAGCGCGAGGCGGCCCGCGCGGCGCGGGACGAAGCGACCCGCCTGGCGGACGCGCGGCTGGCCGCGCTGGCGGGGGAGCTCGATCGGACGTTGCGGCGCCTCGCCGAGGGGACGCTGAGCGACGGCGCGGCTCTCGAAACCCTGGCCGCGCTGGAGGCGCGCGCCGCCGAGGCCGCCGAGGCCGCGCGACGGGAGGCGGCCGCGGCCGCGGCGGCCGCCCGCGGGCTGGCCGAGACGGCGGAGACGCGCCCGGCGGGACAGGCGCTCGGCGAGGCCGCCGCCGGCGCGGCCGACGAAGGCCGAGCAGACGAAGGCCGGGCACGCGACGCGCTCGCCGCCAGCGCCGCCGCCCACCCCGCCGAGACGGCGAAGGGACTGGCGGCGGCCGCGCGCAACATGGCCGGGACATTCTCCGAAGCCGGCGATGGCGCCGGAGGCAACGCCGAGGACAAATCGGGCGCACGGCGCCTCGCGCGCGATCAAAAAGCCGAGAACGAAAGCGCGCAAGCTCCGGCGGGGCAGCAGGCCGACGACTCCCAGCGCCAGCTCGAGCGGCTGCGTCGCGATCTCGACGACGCGGCGTCCGCCTGCCGGGACGGCGACCCGAGCTGCGCCTCCCGCGCCGGCGAGCGCGGGCGCGATCTCGAGCGGCTCGAACGCCAGGGCGCCGCCCGCGACGGGTTGCAGCGGATCGCGCGCTCGGCTCAGCAGCTCCGGACGCGCATCGGCCGCCGCGAGCTCGGCCTCGGCGAGCAAGACGCGCAGGCCATGCGCAGCTTCGGGCGGGCCGCGCGCGGCGGCGATCAATCTGGCGGCGGCGA
>Ga0134126_10006015_pt1 | contig 15186 bp, 10 predicted proteins | sample KB31752_FD_96881 | JGI IMG/M metagenome (GOLD analysis project Ga0134126, IMG submission 96881) | Terrestrial soil microbial communities with excess Nitrogen fertilizer from Kellogg Biological Station, Michigan, USA - KB3-175-2 | ecosystem: Environmental > Terrestrial > Soil > Unclassified ...
GTCCACCACCGCGACCAGGCGGGGCGGGGCCTCGGCGCGCACCGGCCGGGCCGGCTCCACCGCCACCGCGTCGGCGACCGCGTCCCTGACCACCCCGGCCAGGTCGGTCTCGGCCAGGTCCAGCGACGACGTCCGGTCCAGCCGGGCCAGCTCGAGCAGCTCAGCGACCAGCGTGCTCATCCGGTCCGCTTCCTGCTCGATCCGGCGCATCGCGCTCGGCAGCTGATCCGGCCCCAGCGCGCCCTGCCGGTACAGCTCGGCGTAGCCGCGGATCGTGGTCAGCGGGGTGCGCAGCTCGTGCGAGGCGTCGGCGGCGAACTCGCGCACCTTCTGCTCCGACCGCAGCCGGGCGCCGAACGCCTGCTGGATCCGGTCGAGCATGGTGTTGATGGCCGAGCCCAGCATGCCGACCTCGGTCTGCAGGTCGGCGTCCGGCATCCGCGCGGTGAGGTCGCCCCGCGAGGTGATGTCGCTGGCCGTGCTGGCCATCTGGCCCAGCGGGTCCAGGCCCCTGGCGATGAGCCATTCGCCGCCCAGCGCCAGCAGCCCGATCAGCGCGCCGCCGGTGATCAGCTCGGCGATGATGAACCGCCACACCTTGGCCGTGGCCACGCTGGCCGGCTGGGCCACCACCAGCACCTCGGCCGGATCCGGCCGGCTCACCACCCGGACCACCGCCAGCAGCTGGAGCCCGCTGGGCGTGGTCAGCTTGAACGGCGGGCTGGTGCCGGACTTGGCCCGGACCCGGCTGGTGAGGTCATGCTGCGCGATCAGGGTGCGCACCGCCGCCTCCAGCTGGGGCGTGGACGGCGCGCCGGTGAGCTGCTGGATGGCCGGCGCGCTCGGCCTGGGCTGGATCTTGACCAGCACCGCCGGGTAGCTCTGCAGCCGGCTCATGATGTCCTGCGGCCGGTAGTCGGCCGCCGTGATCAGGTTGCCCTCGAACTGGCTGGTCACGTTGCGGGCCAGGATGACCGTGCTGACGATCCCGTTGATGAGCAGGAACATGGTCGTCACGCCGATCAGCACCACGAGCATCCGGGCGCGCAGCGACAGCCGGCGGGAACCGCGGGAACCGGTCATGCGGTGCTCACCAGCGCAGCGCTCACTCAGGGCCCGGCGGCCCGGCCTGCTCCCGATGCCGGGGCCGGAAGCTGTAGCCCACCCCGCGCTGGGTGTAGATGACCGGCGGGCCCAGCGGGTCCAGCTTGCGGCGCAGGTAGCTCACGTAGGTCTCGACGATCTGGGACTCGCCCGAGTAGTCCCAGCCCCAGACGTTCTCCAGTAGCTGGGCCCGGGTCAGCACCCGGCCCTCGTGCTTCATCAGATAGGCCAGCAGGCGGAACTCGGTCGGCGACAGCTCGACCGGAACGCCCGCCCGGTGCACCGTCCACCGGTCCTCGTCCAGCTCCACGTCCCCGGCCCGCAGCGGCTCGCCCGACCGGGCCCGCTCCGGCTCCGGCGCCGACCTCGACGCCCGGCGCAGCACCGCCCGCACCCTGGCCACCAGCGCCTCGACCGAGAACGGCTTGGTCACATAGTCGTCGCCGCCGATGGCCAGGCCGGTGACCGTGTCCGAGGAGGTGTCCCGCGCGGTCAGGAAGATCACCGGCACCTCGTTGCCCGCCGCGCGCAGCCGGCGGCACACCTCGAACCCGTCCATGTCCGGCAGCATCACGTCGAGCACGATGAGATCCGGCTGGCTGGCCTCCGCTCGCCGCAGGGCCTCCTTGCCGGTGGCCGCGGTGGTCACCGAGCAGCCGTGGAACTTGAGCGCGACCTGAACCAGCTCGCGGATGTTCGGCTCATCATCGACGACGAGCACCTGGGGAATGCGGTCACTGTCAGTCATCGGATCTCGGGTCATTCTCCGTGAGCAGGCCAACACGGCGCGATGCGGTCAAACAGGAAGGGCCAGGCTGAGAGCGTACCCTCAGGTGAGCCGCTCTGGCTGGCCTCGCGTGACCTGGCTGGCCGGCGTGTGATCCTCTCTGACGGCGGGGTAACCCCCGGGCGTTATCCGAGTGACCCTCGGCCCGCCGCGATGACCATCGCGGCGGGCCGAGACCTGTGACCGGCACCCGATCGGGGTCGGCTAGCTAGTGGGTGGGGCGGGGGCCCGGCGCGGCCCCGGCGGAGGGCGGGGCCGCGCCGGGCCCATCCGCGCTGCCCGCCCCCGCGGCACCGGCGGCGACCAGGGCGGCGCTACCTGCGATGAGCAGCCCGAAAACGGCGATGGCCAGGCCTCGGGCCGTGACCCGCCGATTGTTGCTGTCCACTCGCACGAGCATGTCGGTCCGGCTTGGGAGATCCGGAGGCCGAACCTGTGAACAGCCCGGGAAACCGCCGGGAACTTTGCCAGCGACGTGGTGCTTTACACACGGCCTGATTCTGGTGTGGCTGACGGGACACGCGCGCCGCACTGAGCTGGCCCCAGGCGTCGCACCAGCAACAGACCAAGGAGCGGTTCGGGTTTTACGTGCCAGGACACGCAAAACCCGAACCACTGTGGGCTGTCCACAGGTTGGTGAGGGGAAACGGGCCCGGCGGAGACCGAGTTACATGCGCTCGGGGACCGGGATTCCCAGGAGGCCGAGGCCGGTCTGCAGGACGCGCAAGGTCAGCGCGGCCAGGGCCAGGCGGCTGTCCCTGACGGCCGGCTCGGCGGTCAGCACCGGGCAGTGCTCGTAGAACGTCGTGAACGCGCTGGCCACGTCGAACAGGTAGGTGGCCAGCTTGTGCGGCTCGGCGGCCGCGGACACATCGCCGAGGGCCCGGCCCAGGCCCAGCAGGCTGAGGGCCAGCGCGCGCTCGGCGGGCTCGCCCAGGGCCACCGGGCCGGTCACGGCGGCTGGGTCGCGGCCGGCCTTGTGGAAGATCGAGCGGATGCGGGCGGTGGCGTACTGAAGGTACGGGCCGGTGTTCCCGGTCAGGGCCAGCAGCCGGTCGAAGTCGAGCACATAGCTGGAGTCCCTGGCCACCGACAGGTCGCCGTACTTGAGCGCGCCGACGCCTACGGACTCGGCGATCTGCTGGCGCAGCACGGGGTCGGCGTACCGGTCCCTGATGACCTCGCCCGCCCGGTCGACGGCCTCGTCGATCAGGGTCACGAGCTTGATCTGCTCGCCGCTGCGGGTCTTGAGCCGCTGGCCGCCGGGCCCGGTCATCAGGCCGATGACGGCGTGCTCGGCGCTGGCCTGGCCGGTCAGCCAGCCGGCCTGCCGGGCCACGGCGAAGACCAGCTCGAAGTGCTGGTGCTGCTCGGAGCCGACGACGTAGATGATGCGGTCGACCTTGAGGTCCACGAGCCGGTACCTGATCGCCGCGACGTCGGTGCTGGCGTAGCCGTAGCCGCCGTCGCTCTTGCGCAGCATGAGCGGCACGGGACGGCCGTCCCGGCCGGAGAAGCCGGGCGGGAAGGCGCACAGTGCGCCGTCGTCGATGACGGCGATGCCCTTGTCCTCGAGCTCGGCGTTGACGCTGGCCAGCACGGGATTGTAGAAGCTCTCCGGGTCCATGTCGGCGTCGGTGAGCGTGATGTCGAGCCGGGCGTAGACGTCACGCAGGTAGACCATGGAGTCGTCCACGAGCATCTGCCACAGCCGCAGCGCCTGCTCGTTCCCGGCCTGCAGCTCGACTACCCGCTGCCGGGCCCGGTCGGCGAAGGTCGGCTCGGCGTCGAACTTGGTCCTGGCCGCCTGATAGAAGGCGGTGAACTCGCCGGTCTCGAGCTGCTTGGCCGTGGCCTGCTCGCCGATGTCCAGCGCGTGCTCGATGAGCATGCCGAACTGGGTGCCCCAGTCGCCGAGGTGCGCGGCCCGGATGACGGTGTGGCCGAGGTACTCCATCACCCGTGCGATGGCGTCGCCGACCACGGTGGCGCGCAGGTGCCAAGCGTGCAGTTCCTTGGCCACGTTGGGGCCGGAGTAGTCGACCACGACCCGCTGGGCCGGGCTGGCCAGCGCGACGCCCAGCCGCGGGTCGGCCAGCTGGCTGACGGCCTGGCCGCCGATCCACTCGTCACGCAGCGTGATGTTGATGAAGCCGGGGCCGCTGACCTCAACCTTGTCGATCGCGCCGGTGCCGGCCTGGGTGGCCAGGCGGGCGGCGACCGCGGTGGCGATCTCGCGCGGCGGCCGGCCCAGGGCCTTGGCCAGCGGCAGCGCGGCGTTGGACTGGTAGTCAGCGAACTGCGAAGGCCGGATAATCGGGTCGGCAGTGGCGTACTGCTCGCCGAGCTCAGCCGCCAGCGCTTCCCGCACCAGCTGCGCGAGTGTCTCTTCCGGATCCGTCACCACTTCAGCTTATCGGCCCGCCGCCACCAGGCCGATTGGATAAGGACGGGCGGCGCAGGAAGTGGCTGCTGCGCTGCGGGCCGAACCGCTGGCGGATCTTCTCGGTGATCCCGGCGCTGGACAGGTCGGCGGCCATCCGGATGGCGGCGGCGGCCCCCCTGGCACCGGCGGCCCCGTGCGCGATGACCACGGTGCCCTCCATGCCGAGCAGCGCGGCCCCGCCGTAGGTCTCGGCGTCGAGCCGTTCGCTGAGCTCGCGCAGGCCGCGCCGCTGGAACATGGCCCCGAGCCGGGCGGTGCGCGAGCCGGTGAGCGCCTCGCGGAGCTGCCGGCCGGCGAAGCTGGCGGTGCCCTCCAGCGTCTTGAGGGCCACGTTGCCGGTGAAGCCGTCGGTGACGACGACGTCCACCTGCCCGGTGAGCAGGTCGCTGCCCTCGACATTGCCGGCGAAGTTGATCGGCAGCCCGCCGTGCGGCGGGTCGGACTCGAGCAGCTCGTGGGCGCGCCGGGCCAGCTTGTTGCCCTTGCCGGGCTCGGCGCCGATGGTCAGCAGCCCGACCCGAGGCTCGGCCAGGCCCCAGGCAACCTGGGCGTAGGCCACGCCGAGCTGGGCGAACTGCACCAGCAGCTCGGGCTTGGGATCGGCGATCGCCCCGGCGTCCAGGAGCAGCGTGGGCGCGGGCCGGGTCGGTAGCACGACGGCCAGCGCGGGCCGGCCCACGCCGGGCAGCGGGCGCAGCCGCAGCCGGGCGGTGGCGACGATGGCGCCTGTGGACCCGGCCGACATGACGGCGGCGGCCTGGCCTCGGTGCACGAGCTGGCACGCGATGGCGATGCTGGAGCGCGCCCGGCGCCAGCTGGCCAGCGCGCCCTCGTCCATGCCCAGGGCCTCCTCGGCGGCGACCACCCCGACCAGGTCGGCGGCGTCGTGGCGGGCCAGCAGCGGCCGGAGCAGGCCGGGCCGGCCAGTCAGCGCCACCCGGACCTGGTGCTCCCGGGCGGCGATGACGGCGCCGGCGACGATCTGCTCGGGAGCATGGTCGCCGCCCATGGCATCCACGGCGATGAGCGGGGTCCGGCCGGGCGCGGGGCGCGGGACCGTGGCCGGGGCCAGCGCCTCGGCCAGAGGCGGTTCCTCGTCGGCGGACGACGGTGCTGGGGCAGGCTGGGGCGCTGGCTGGGGCGGCGCGGCCGCCCGAGGAGCCTCCCGCATGCGGCCAAGCCTCTCATTCCGCGCTACCGTCGCGACGGCCTGGTGCGCATGAGTGGCGAACCAAACGGGAACCAGTGCGGTACCTGACCGAGACAGGAGGTGCTAGGCGGCAACCAGATGCCGCCGCGGATGCGTCCAAGGGTGAGAGAGGAGGCCCCCATGAATGCGGACATATACTGTGAAATACCTTGTCCGGGCCTCAATCCCTCCCGTGGGGCGTGCCGCAGCCCGGGTATAAATCCGGTGGGGGACATCGCACGGACAGGCAACTCTGGGCGTTCTTTGAGCGTTTTCAAACTGTGACCTATTTGGCTGGAGCAACTAGTCGGTCAGCCGCGTCTCAGGGGACAGGACCAGGGGCTCAGCGGGGGACTCTCCGCAGAGGGGCATCATCGGAGTCCGGATCCGGCGAGGTCGCCGGGTCCCGAGGCGACCGGAAGGAGATGCATGACTGATCAGCAGATAGTGCCCACCGTTCCTGGGCAGGGCCGGAGGTTCCGCGCCTACTCGGCGAAGCACCTCGAGGACCTGACCAGGCGGGCCGGCCTGGAAGAGGCCGAGCGGCTCGCCGTCCGAGCGGTGGCCACCGTGCTGCCCTTTCGCACGAATGACTACGTGCTGGAGTCACTGATCGACTGGGCGGCCGCCCCCGACGATCCGATCTACCGGCTGGTCTTCCCCCAGTCGGACATGCTGAGCCGGGAGGACATCGGGCCGATCGCCGACCTGCTGGCGCGCGAGGCCCCGGCCGGCGAGGTCAGGGCGGCGGCGCACGCCGTGCGGATGCGCCTGAACCCGCATCCCGCTGGGCAGCTGGCCCTGAACATCCCGGCCGTCAACGCCGAGCCGGTGCCGGGCATTCAACACAAATACCCCGAGACTGTGCTGATCTTCCCCAAACAGGGCCAGACCTGCCACGCGTACTGCACGTACTGCTTCCGCTGGGCCCAGTTCGTGGACGAGCCGGACCTCAAGATGGCCACCGACGACATGGTCGGCGTGGTCGACTATCTGCGGGCCCACCCGGAGGTGACCAGCGTCCTGATCACCGGGGGCGACCCCATGATCATGGGGTCGGTGGTCCTGCGCCGTTACGTCGAGCCGCTGCTGAACAGCGGGCTGGACCACATCGAGTCGATCAGGATCGGTACCAAGTCGCTGGCCTACTGGCCGCAGCGGTTTGTCACCGACCCGGACGCCGATGACACCCTGCGCCTGTTCGAGGAGGTCACGGCCACGGGGCGGAACCTGGCCGTGATGGCTCACTTCTCGCATACGCGCGAGATGGAGCCGGAACTGGTCGGCCAGGCGGTGAGCCGGATCCAGTCGGCCGGCGGGGTTATCCGCACCCAGGCGCCGCTGATCAGGACCATCAACGACGACCCCGGCACCTGGTCCTCGATGTGGCGGTCCCAGCTGCGCATGGGGATGGTGCCCTACTACATGTTCGTGGAGCGCGACACCGGCCCGCAGGGCTACTTCGCGGTCCCACTGGCCCGCGCCGCGGAGATCTACCGCGACGCCTTCAGCAGCGTGTCCGGCCTGTGCCGGACCGTGCGCGGGCCGTCCATGTCGGCGACGCCCGGCAAGGTCTGCGTCGACGGCGTGGCCGAGATCGCGGGCGAGAAGGTCTTCGTGCTGCACATGATCCAGGCACGGGACCCCTCGCTGGTGGGTCGGCCGTTCTTCGCCCGCTACGACCCGCGGGCCGTCTGGCTGACTGACCTGGAGCCGGCGTTCGCGTCCCGGTTCCCGTTCGAGGCGATGCCGGCCGAGCCGCCTAGCCTGTGGGCGGAGGACCTGCTGCTGGCGGCCGACTAGGCCGGCGTAGTTGAGGCCTCGGGTGCCTCGGCCGGGCGTGGCCCGGCCGGGGCCCGCTGGCCGCGCTTGATCAGCAGGCAGCTGGCCGCGCCGATCAGGATGATCCCGATCGGCGCGAGCATGGTCGGCCGCATGGCCTCGACGAAGCCGTGGCTGAAGATCTGGCCCCCCAGGCCGGTCAGCCGGTGTCCGGAGCCCTCTTCCAGGCCGCCCTTGGCCGCGGCCTGAAAGCCGCTGATGAGGTGGTGGCGCACCGCCGCCGGCAGCCCGGCGGTGCGCTGCTCGGCCTGGCTGGTCAGCGAGTCCACGAGGCGGTTCTGCAGTAGCGCGCCCACGCCGGCGGTGCCGATCACGCTGCCGACCTGGCGGGTGGTGTTGAACATGCCCGAGGCGGCGCCGGCCATCCGCGGGCTGATGTCACGCATGGCGACCGTGGTCATCGGCGCGAACGTACAGCCCATGCCGACCCCGGCCACTAGCTGGGGGATCAGGAAGTCGTACCAGGCCGAGTCCGGCTGGGCGATGAGCGCGAGCCAGCCCATGCCGACCGAGAAGCAGGTCAGCCCGGTGATCAGGATGTACTTGCCGCCGATGCGGTCCGACAGCCGTCCGGCCACGGGCGCGATGAACATCCCGAGGATCGAGGTCGGCGCCAGCGTCAGGCCCGCCTTGAGCGCCGAGAAGCCGAGCACCGACTGCAGATAGATCACGAACGGCAGGTAGATGCCCAGGATGCCGATCGCGATCGCGAAGGCCACGAAGTTCATCAGTGTGTAGTTCCGGTCCCGGAACAGCGAGAACGGCACCAGCGGCTCGGCGTCCTGCTTGCGGGCCTGGACCCATAGGAACAGGCCCAGCAGCACGACCCCGACCGCGAGGATCAGCGGGATGGAGATGAACGAGGCGACCTTGCCCCAGTCGTAGCGCTGCCCCTCGACCAGCCCGTAGCAGATGGTCAGCAGCGCGACGCTGGCCAGCAGCACGCCCGAGATGTCGAACCGGTGACTGCGCCCGGCGCGCAGGTCGGGGATCAGGATGACGGTCAGGATCAGCACCACCACGCCGACCGGCAGGTTGATGAAGAAGATGTACCGCCAGTCGAAGGTGGTGACCAGCAGCCCGCCCAGGGTCGGACCCGCGATCGTGGCCACGCCGGCCACCGCGCCCCAGACCCCGAACGCCGCGCCCCGCCGTTCCGGCGGGAAGACCATGGTCAGCATGGCCAGGGTCTGCGGCATGAGCATGGCCGCGCCCAGGCCCTGCACGGCCCGGAACGCGATCAGCCAGCCGGGTCCAGGCGACAGGCCGCACGCCACCGAGGCCAGCGTGAACACCGTCACCCCAGCGAAGAACATCCGCCGCTGGCCCAGCAGGTCCCCCAGCCGGCCGGCGGTGATCAGCAGGACCGCGAGGACCAGCGCATAGGCGTTGATCACCCACAGGACGTCATCGAGCGACGCGTGCAGCTTGCTGATCATGTTGGGGATCGCGATGTTCACGATCGTCAGGTCGAGCAGGGTCATGAAGAACCCGAGCGACACGACCAGCAAGACGGCCCAGGGGTTACCGCGGAACTGCTTCATGAGGTCATCGTAAAGAGGAGTGGGGACAATCGGCTCGGTTCCCCTGGCGCGGGGAAGCCTGAGGCGGCAAACCGAACCCCATTCGGTTGGGGTCCGCGGGACCGCGTTATGCTCCCGGCCATGGAACTGAACGGAACCTCCGCGATCGTCTCCGGCGGGGCCAGCGGCCTGGGCGAGGCGACCGTCAGGGAACTAGCAGCGGCCGGCGCCACCGTCGTGGTGGCTGACCTGAACGATGAGCGCGGCAAGGCGATCGCCGGCGAGATCGGCGGAGTGTTCGCTCATACCGACGTCTCCGACGAGGACTCGGTCGGCCAGGCGGTCGCGGCCGCCGCGGCCACCGGAGCGCCCCTGCGGGTCGCGGTGAGCTGTGCGGGCATCGGCTGGGCGTCCAGGACCGTGGGCCGGGACGGCTCGCCGCACGACCTGGCGACCTACCGCAAGGTCATCGACGTCAACCTCATCGGCACGTTCAACCTGATGCGGATCGCCGCGGCGCAGATCGCCAAGACCGACCCGGCCGACGCCGACGGCCAGCGCGGCGTGGTCATCAACACCGCGTCGATCGCCGGCATCGAGGGCCAGACCGGCCAGGTCGCCTACTCGGCGTCCAAGGGCGGGATCATCGGCATGACGGTGCCCGCGGCCAGGGACCTGGCCGCCATCGGGGTCCGGGTCAACACCATCTGCCCCGGCATCATCGACACGCCGATCTACGGCAGCGGCCCGGACAGCGAGGCGTTCAAGGCCAAGCTGGCCGCCCCGGTCGTGTTCCCCAAGCGCATGGGCACCGCGGCCGAGTTCGCGCTGCTGGTCAGGTCGCTGATCGAGAACGACTACATGAACGCCGAGACCATTCGATTCGACGGCGGCATCAGGTTCCAGCCCAAGTAGTTTGCAGCACAGTGCTTGCCGCACGGTGTTTGCGGCCGAGTCAAGCCGAGGAGATCCGATGGCGGAGCCGGTCCTGACCGAGGTCAGCGACGGTGTCGGGGTAATAACGATCAACCGGCCCGAGGCCAGGAACGCGGTCAACGGCGCGGTGGCCCGCGGCATCGCGGCCGCCGTGGACGAACTGGACGGCCGGGCCGACGTGTCGGTGCTGGTGCTGACCGGCGCCGGCGGCACGTTCAGTGCGGGCATGGACCTCAAGGGGTTCCTGGCCGGCGACGCTCCGGTCGTCGAGGGCCGCGGCTTCGGCGGGATCGTGGAGCGGCCGCCGGCCAAGCCGGTGATCGCGGCCGTCGAGGGCTACGCGCTGGCCGGCGGGTTCGAGCTGGCCCTGGCCTGCGACCTGGTCGTGGCCAGCGAGACGGCCCGGTTCGGCCTGCCCGAGGTGCGCCGCGGCCTGGTCGCGGCCGCGGGCGGGCTGCTCCGGCTGCCGCAGCGGATCCCCTACCACCTGGCCATGGAGATCGCGCTGACCGGCGAGCACTACCCGGCGTCGCGGCTGGCCGAGGCCGGCCTGGTGAACCAGGTCGTGCCCGAGGGCCAGGCGCTGGCCGGCGCGACCGAGCTGGCCCGGCGGGTGGCGCTCGGTGCCCCGCTGGCACTCGCGGCGACCAAGCGGGTCGTCGCCAGGGCCGCGGACTGGGACAGCGGCGAGGCCTTCGCCCGCCAGGCGGAGATCATCAACCCGGTCTTCAGCTCGGCCGACGCGATGGAAGGCGCGGTGGCGTTCGCGGAAAAGCGGCCGCCGGCCTGGCGCGGCCAGTAACGCCGGCACGAATCCCGGCCGCAAGGCGGGCCAGGATCTTCTAGGATCTGCCCCTAGGTAATAACGGGGAGATACCTGGGGGATTAGTTATGACAGTTCCGCGGATTAGCGTTGTTGTACCCTTTTTCAACAACGAGGATCTGCTCGGGGACTGCCTGAAATCCATCGCCGCGCAGACGTTCCGCGACCTCGAGGTCATCATGGTCGACGACGGGTCGACCGATGGCAGCGCGGCCATCGCGGCCGCCCAGGCCGCGGCCGACCCCCGGTTTACCCTGCTCCAGGTGCCTAACGGCGGCCCCGGCTACGCCCGCAACCGCGGCGTCGAGCGGGCCAGGGGAATGTACCTGGCCTTCGTGGACGCGGACGACGCCCTGCCGGAGCACGCCTATGCGCGTCTACTGCGGGCGCTGGAGAATTCAGGCTCGGATTTCGTCTCCGGCAATGTGCAGCGCATCGGCCCGCGCGGCGTCACCCAGTCGGCCCTGCACGCCAAGGCGATCAAGTCGCAGAAAACCGGCACCCACATCAGCAAGACCCCCGCGCTTTTCTATGACGTTTCGGTGTGGAACAAGCTATTCCGCAAGTCATTCTGGGACATGCACGGCCTGGTCTTTCCCGAGGGCATTGTCTGGGAGGACCTGCACCTGATCACCCGGGCCCACGTGCTGGCCAGGGCGGTGGACATCATCACCGACCCGATCTACTACTGGCGCGAGCGGGGCGCGGGCGCGCTGTCGATCACGCAGTCCCGCACCGAGATCAGCAACTACACCGACCGGATCAGCGTGCTGCTGTTCCTGGACGCGTTCCTGCGGTCGCACAAGCCCGCCGGCATGGTCCGCGAGCACCAGCGCAAGGCGCTGGACAACGACGTCTGGCTGTATGTCGGCGAGCTGGGCCGGACCAGCCCGCGGTTCAACGCCGAGTTCATGAGGCTGACCAGGACCTACCTGGCCCAGGTGGACAAGCGGGTGTTCCGCAGGCTGCCCTCGCCGCGCCGGCTGGCCTACTACCTGATCCTGCACGGCCGCCTGGATGAGCTGCTCGAGTTCGTCATGTGGACCACCGAGCAGCCGATCAAGACCGTGCCGGTCGTCCGCGAGCGCGGGCGGCTGCGCGCCGACCTGCCGTTCCGCTCCGCCGAGGACATGCCGGACCGGCTCTATAAGCCGCACTGGCGCGAGCTCAGCCCTTTCGTCCGGGTCGAGGGCGTCGACTGGGCGGGTGACCGGCTGGTCATCTCGGGCTGCGCGTTCGTGCCGTCGGTGGACATCACCCGGCGGCGCAACACCTCCAAGATCGTGATCCTGGTGCCGCGCCGCCGGGGTCGGCTACCGGTCGTGGTGCCTGCCCGCTCGACCCGGCATCCCGACACGGTGGCGCTGTCCGGCCAGCAGCGGTATTCCTACGACTGGGCCGGGTTCCGGTGCGAGATCAACTCCCGCTGGCTGCGGACCGCCGGCCGCTGGCGTCCCGGCGACTGGGACGCGTTCGTGCTGGTCCGCGGGGGTGGCGTGTGGCGCCCGTCGCGGCTGCACAGCCCGGCCGCCGGGGCCGCCGAGCGGCCCCAGCCGCGCCAGGTCGCCCCCGGCGTCCGGCTCGGCGCCTACTGGTCCGGGGTCCAGCTGCGGGTGCAGGTTGAGCTGACCCCGGCGGTGCTGACCGGCTGCTGGCGGGACGGCGATGAGCTGGTGCTCGAGGTGGACGTGGCCCAGGAGGCCGGGGCGGCCGAGGGCGGCGAGGTGATCCTGCGCTGGACGAAGGGGAACTCCGAGCGGCGGGTCGGGGCGACGCGTGAGCGGCTGGACGCCGCCACCGTCCGGCTGCGGGCCGCGGTCAGCCTGGCCGACCTGCTCGGCGGGCCGTCCGCGTGGGACCTGTACGTCACCGGCGCGGATCAGCGGATCAGGGTCGCCTTCCCCGGCGACCTGCCCGAGCACCAGTACCGGGCCGACGGCAGGGAGATAGTGGTGGAGCGGACCAGGTACGGCCACGCCGCGATCGCGGTGCGCGGCGAGGTGCCGGTGATCGACGACCACGCGTGGACACCGGAGGGGCGGCTGACCCTGTCCGGCCGGTTCGCGGGCCTGGCCGGGGAGCGCTGCGAGGCGGTGCTGTCGCGCAAGGGCTCCACCGAGCGGCACGTCGTGCCGATGGACCGGGATGGCGAGCGGTTCACGATCACCGTCGAGGCGGCCGCCATGCCCGCCTTCGGCCGACGGCTCCCGCTGCGCGACGGTTACTGGCTGCTCGGAGTGCGCCGCGCCGGCGGGGATGAGTTGATAACCCCGGCCTACGAGCACACCCGGCTGGCCGGGCTCAGGGACCGGCGGCTGGCGTTCGGCCTCAAGTCGTACTGCTTCACCACGACCGGCTACGACACGCCCATCCTGATCGTCGCCCCGGCGCTCAAGCTGACCGAGCACGGCCGGGTCCAGCGCAAGGTGCTGCGCAGCCTGTACTACCCGGTGCGGCAGCGGCTGCCGCTGCGCGACGCGGTGCTGTTCGTCAGCTGGAAGGGCAAGCAGTGCTCCGACAACCCGCGCGGCATCGCCGAGGAGTTGCGGCGGCGGGGTGACACCAGGGAGCACATCTGGGTGGTGAACGACTGGGCTATCCCGGTGCCCGACGGCGCCACCGCCGTGCTGTCCGGGACCGAGGATTACTACGAGGCCGTGGCCCGCTCGGCCTACCTGATCACCAATGACGACATGCAGGACTGGTATGCCAAACGGGACGGCCAGGTCTACGTGCAGACCTGGCACGGCACGCCGCTCAAGCGGATCGGCTTCGACGTGGCCCACCCGCAGTTCATCAGCGGCACCAGGTACCTCGACCATCTGGCCCGGGACGTGGCCAAGTGGGACCTGCTGCTGTCACCCAACCCGTTCAGCACGCCGATCCTGCGCCGGGCGTTCCGCTTCGAGGGCGAGATCGCCGAGACCGGGTACCCGCGCAACGACGTGCTGTGCGGTGCCGACGCCGACCGCGTCCGCGCCCGGGTCCGGGCCGCGCTCGGCATCCCGGCGGGCAAGCGCGTGATCATGTACGCGCCCACCTGGCGGGACAACCAGTACTACGCCTCGGGCCGGTACCGCTTCGACTTCCGGCTCGACCTGGAGCAGGCATGGCAGCGGCTCGGCCGCGATCACGTCATCCTGCTGCGCGGCCACCACCAGATGGCCGACGACGTCCCGGCCGGGACGCGGCCGGGGTTCGTGCTCAACGTGACCGACTACCCGGACATCGCCGAGCTGTTCCTGGCCTGCGACGCGGTGATCACCGACTACTCCTCGGTGATGTTCGACTTCGCGCCGACCGGGCGGCCGATCCTGTTCTTCACCTACGACCTCGAGCAGTACCGGGACGACCTGCGCGGCTTCTACTTCGACCTGGAGGCCGAGGCACCGGGACCGCTGCTGGCCACCTCGGCCGAGGTCATCGAGGCGATCGCCAGCCTGGACACCGTGGCGGGCCAGTACCGCGAGGCCTACCAGCGGTTCGCGGCCCGGTTCTGCCCGCTGGACGACGGCAAGGCGGCGGCACGGGCCTGCGACCGCATCTTCGGCGGGTAGATCAGGCCGGGCCGGGGGTGATGATCGGGCCGATAGGGCCGCGCGGGCCGGGCTTCTTCTTGCCCGGGGCCTTGAGCGGCTTCTTGGGCTCGGCCGGCTGCGGACGGGGCGTTTCCGAGCGCGCGGGCTGGGGGGCGCGGTCGGCCAGCGCCTCGCGCAGGCGGCCGCGGGCCCGGTGCAGCCGGGACATCACGGTCCCGACCGGCGTGCCCATCATCTCGGCGATCTCCTTGTACGGGTAGCCCTCCACGTCAGCCAGGTAGACCGTCATCCGGAAGGCCTCGGGCAGGTCCAGCAGGGCCTGCATGATCTCCGCGTCGGGCAGCCGGTCCATAGCCTCGGACTCGGCCGACCGGGCCTGGAGCGACGAGGGGTTAACGTCGGACTGCCAGTCCCGCTCGAGGTCGGCGCCCAACTCCTGCACCGGCTCGCGGCGGCGCTTGCGGTAGCCGTTGATGAAGGTGTTGGCCAGAATCCGGTTGAGCCAGGCCCGCAGGTTGGTGCCCGGCTTGAACTGGTGGAACGCCGCGTAGGCCTTGGCTGAGGTCTCCTGCACCAGGTCCTCGGCGTCGGAGGCGTTCCTGGTCATCCGCAGGGCAGCCGGGTAGAGCCTGCGCAGGTGCGGCAGGACATCCTGCTCGAACTGCGCATGCAGGTCGGGCTCCTGACCCATCGGACTCATCCTCGTTCCCGGCTCATGGCCCGCATACTTTGCTGGCCCTTCACCTTATAGACGTCTAGCCGGGCCGCCAGGATCGTCCCCCGTCGAACAAATCTTTGCGATCTCGCTCACGTCTACGCCTTCTACTGTCGCTGAGCCAACTGACAGTTTCCTGAAGACGCGCTCATATCCAGCTGTGGAACCACATCCGGGCGTACCAGGAGCTGTAGGGGATGATCCTGGCCGCCAGGATGGGATAGAGGTAGGCCAGGTTGAGCAGGACGGCGAGCAGGTAGGTGCCGGTGGTGACGGCGCCGA
>Ga0134126_10006017_pt1 | contig 15185 bp, 10 predicted proteins | sample KB31752_FD_96881 | JGI IMG/M metagenome (GOLD analysis project Ga0134126, IMG submission 96881) | Terrestrial soil microbial communities with excess Nitrogen fertilizer from Kellogg Biological Station, Michigan, USA - KB3-175-2 | ecosystem: Environmental > Terrestrial > Soil > Unclassified ...
CAGCATGGCATCCTGCACCACATCGAGCGCATCGGCTTCGTGTCGGAGTGCAATCTGTGCGATTCTGAAGGCCTTGCGCTCCACACTGGCCAGGAACACTTCCAGCGCGTGGGCGCCGTCCTCAGTGTCGCGCAAATGGACTTTCCGGAGCGTAGCGGGCTCAGCCGATTGTGTGGCAAGCGTAGCAAACCCATTCATATACGGCATCCCAGGCGCAACAGCACGGCCCTGGCGATACAACGGTGCGCGCCGTCCGTTGGTTGACGGCGCACTGCAAGGCAAGCAGAACGCCTAAAAATCATCCACTTAATGGAGGGAAGTACCAACCCTCCGGCATGCGAACCGAGCAGCCGCAGTTTGACGATATTTCTATCCAATTAAGTTATTGATTTATCAGTCAAATGATTGTTAACGACTTTTCAGTTGCGGCGGCCAACGGCAGCGGCTGGCCCTCTGAGGGTACCAATTCCACTGAACTATCCACAGACTTATCCACAGCCGCGGGGCCGGCAGAGGCACCCACGGTATTGCAGGTCGCAGTCAATGCGCCGCTGCGCCGGGTGTTCGACTACCTGCCGCCGGCCGATCGACAGGGCCGCGCAATCCCTCCCGGAACCCGGGTGCGCGTCTCGCTGGGTGCCCGCCAGGTGGTGGGCATGGTCGTCGCGCCAGCCTCGGCGAGCGCGCCGACGACGCCGACCCTCGGCGCCCAGCGCCCTGCGCAACTGAAGACGATCCAGGAGGTCATCGATGCGCAGCCGCTGCTGACAGCCCAGCTCCTGCAGCTGCTGCAGTGGGTCGCAGCCTACTACCATCACCCGCTCGGCGAGGTCATTGCGGCGGCGCTGCCACGCGGGCTGCGCGAAGGAGCGCCCGCCGCAACGCCGCCCCGCACGCTCCAGCGCTGGCGAGTGACGACCGAGGGAACCGCGGCCGCGCTCGAGGGCGTCGCCGCACGGGCCCCCGCACAACGCACACTGCTCGGCTTGTTGGCTGAGCGGCCGGAAGGGCTGAGCGCCAGGGAACTGACACAGCAGCAGCCGGGCTGGCAGCGCGCCGCCCGGCTGCTCGAGCGCCGCGGCTGGGTGGCGATGGAGCAATGCCTGGAAGGCGCCCCAGCGACCGAGACATGCGGCAGCTCGCCCGCGCTGTCCGCGAGCGCGCCGAGGCTATCGGGCCCGCAGACCGACGCCGTCGCAACCATCGATGCGGCTGCCGGCACATTCAGCGCGCTGGTCCTGCGGGGGGCCACGGGCAGCGGCAAGACCGAGGTCTATCTGCAATGCGCCGCGCGCGTGCTGGCGCGGGGTCAGGGGGTGCTGCTGCTGGTGCCCGAGATCGCTCTGACACCACAGCTCATCGAGCGCTTTCGCGCCCGTCTGCCTGGTCAGCTGGGCGTGCTGCACTCGGCACTGTCCGATGCGGAGCGTCTCGACGCCTGGCGGGCGGTGCGCGCGGGCGTCGCGCGCATCGTCCTGGGCACACGCTCGGCGGTGTTCGCGCCGGTGCCCGAGCTCGGACTCATCATCGTCGATGAGGAGCACGACAGCTCCTATAAGCAGCAGGAGAGCGGCTGTCGCTACTCGGCGCGCGATGTTGCCGTGGTGCGCGCCCAGCAGGCTCAGGTGCCCATCGTGCTCGGCTCGGCGACCCCGTCGCTCGAGTCGCTGCAAAACATCGCCTCGGGCCGCTATCAGGTCCTGCAGCTGCCGCGTCGCGAGGACCAGGCCGCCGCGCCGCTGCTGCGCCTGGTGGATCTGCGTGCCCATGCGATTCATCAGGGTCTGTCCACGCCGGTGCTGCAAGCCATGCGCCGTCATTTGACGGCCGGCTCGCAGGTGCTGGTGTTCATCAACCGGCGCGGTTACGCGCCGACCCTGCTGTGCACCGGCTGCGGCTGGATCGCGCCGTGCGCCCACTGCGATGCGCGCCTGACCGTTCATCGGGTCAGCGGGGAGCTGCGCTGCCATCATTGCGGGGCCGTCGAGGCGTTGCCGGCGCGCTGCACGCGCTGCGGCCATGCGGTCAAGCCGGTCGGGCAGGGTACCGAGCGCATCGAGCAGACACTGCAGGAAATGTTTCCAGAGCATCCGCTGCTGCGCCTGGATCGCGATACGGCCGGGCGACCGGCACAGCTCGATCAGATCGTCGCACAGCTCAGAGGCGGGCAGGCGCGCATCCTGGTCGGCACACAGATGGTCACCAAGGGCCACCACTTTCCAGGGATGATGCTTGCCGTGGTGCTCAACGCCGATCAGGGACTCTTCAGCAGCGACTTTCGCGCCGCCGAGCGGCTTGCCCAGACCATCGTGCAGGTGGCCGGCCGCGCCGGTCGCGAGCGCGCGCAGGGCGAGGTACTCATTCAGACCGAAAACCCCGACCACCCGCTGTTGCTGAGTCTGCTGCAAGGCGGTTACGAAAGCTTCGCCGAGGAGGCACTGGCCGAGCGGCGCGCGGCGCGCTGGCCGCCCTTCGCGCGCCTGGCGATGCTGCGCGCTTCCGCCACCGATCCGCAGGCGGCGCTGGAATTTCTCGCCAGCGCGCGGGCCGCTGCGCCGGCGGATGCCCACGTGCGGCTGCTCGGCCCCGTGAGTCCGGCCATGGCGCGACGCGCGGACCGATACTACGCGCAGCTGCTGGCTGAGAGCGCCGAGCGCAGCGCCCTGCACCGCTTCCTGGAAGCCTGGCTCGCGCCAATCGAGTCGCTGGCGCGCAGCGCGCGCGTGCGCTTTGCACTGGACGTGGATCCGCTGGAGATCGGTTAGACTCGCGCCGCCGCGTCACTCGCGACATTCCCCACCGAAGGATGGCCGAATTGAAGGAGGAATTGTCCAGGCTGCTCGTGCAGGCCCTCCAGGCCCTGCCGGCCGGCACGCTGGCGGATCCGCCCGATTGCGCCTCGATCAGCATCGAGCGCACCCGTGACCGTGCACATGGCGATTACACCAGCAACGTTGCACTGCGCCTGGCCAAGGGCGCGGGCCTTGCGCCGCGCGCGCTCGCCGAGGCCATCGTCGCAGCACTGCCGCCCAGTGCGCTGGTGGTGGGCGTCGAGGTTGCGGGCCCGGGATTTCTTAACTTTCGCATCAGCCCGGTGGCGCAGCAGGCTGTGGTGCTGCGTGTGCTGCAGGCAGCGGATCAGTACGGTGCCAGTCTGATCGGTGAGGGCCGCCGCGTACTGCTCGAGTATGTGTCAGCCAACCCCACCGGTCCGCTGCACGTGGGCCATGGCCGTCAGGCCGCCTATGGGGCGACACTCGCGAACCTGCTGGCCGTGACCGGACACCGCGTAGAGCGCGAGTACTACATCAACGATGCCGGCCGGCAGATGGACATCCTCACCGTCAGCACGTGGGTCCGCTACCTCGAGCGCTGCGGCGAGTCCATTGCCTTCCCCGCCAACGGCTATCGCGGCGACTACGTGCAGGGCATCGCCGAGGTGCTGTATGCACGGTGCGGCACGGCACTGCAGCGCTCGACGGAGCTGGTGATCAGCGGGCTGCCCCCCGATGCACCGGCCGGCGACAAGGAACAGTACATCGATGCGCTCATCGAGCGCATGCGCCGTCTCATCGGCGCCGAGGCGGTGCGGGAGGTGCACCAGCTCTCTCTCACACAGATGCTCGCGGACATCCGCGGCGACCTGACGGAATTCGGCGTGCGCTTTGATCGCTGGTACTCCGAGCGCGAGCTCAGCGACAGCGGTGCGGTGGAACGGGCCATCGCGACGCTCAAGGCCGCGGGGCACCTGTACGAGAAGGACGGCGCGGTGTGGTTTCGCGCCAGCCAATTCGGCGACGACGAGGACCGGGTGCTGGTGCGCGCCAACGGCCAGCACACCTACTTTGCGCCCGACATCGCCTATCACCTGCAGAAGTGCGAGCGTGGCTTCGAGCGGCTCATCGACGTGCTGGGCGCCGATCACCATGGCTACGTCGCGCGCGTGCGCGGCGCACTGATGGCCATGGGCCAGCCGGCGGAGCGGCTGGAAGCGTGCCTCATTCAGTTCGTCAGCCTGTTCCGCGACGGCCAGAAGATTCCGATGGGCAAGCGCGAGGCGCAGTTCGTCACGCTGCGCCAGCTGCGCACGGAAGTAGGCAATGACGCCTGTCGACTCTTCTATCTCATGCGCAGCCACGACCAGCACCTGGACTTCGATCTGACGCTGGCTCGCTCGCGCAGCAACGAGAATCCCGTCTACTACATCCAGTACGCGCACGCGCGCGTCGCCAGCGTCATGAAGCAGCTCGCCGCGCGCTCGCTCAGCTACGATGCACAGCTTGCCGCGAGCAACCTGACGTTGCTCGACGGCCCGCACGAGCAGGCGGTCACGCGTGAGCTCGCGCGCTTTCCCGAGATCCTCGAACAGGCGGCCGTGGCGCGCGCCCCGCATGCGCTGGTGCACTATCTGCGCGAGCTCGCCAACTCGTTTCACACCTGGTACAACGCGGCCACGATCCTGACCGAGGACGTACCCCTGCGACAGGCACGCCTGGCACTGGCACTCGCGGTGCGGCAGGTGATCGCCAATGGACTTAGGCTGCTCGGCGTGTCCGCGCCGGAGAGTATGTGACGGGACGACGCCTGAGCGTTCGCGATTACAAGGGGCCGCGCCGCGACGGTCTCTCCTTTGCCTGGTTGCGCCCCTTCGCGCTGGGCCTCGCACTCGGGCTGGCGATCGCGCTCGCGGTGTTCGTCGAAACCCGTCATCACTTCGTGGCCGCCGCCACGGTCGCCGCAGTACCGGCGGTGCAACAGCCAGCGCACCGCGGGCACGACACCGACGCGGCTCACGGCAGCGCAGATGCACAGGCAGCCGCGAGCTTGCAGGCTACCGCCGGCGCGGACGGCGGCAAGGGCAACGCCGCCGCGCACGCGGCGGCTGGCAGCGCCGGCGCGACCGGCTCGAGCGCAGCGGCTGCGCTTCCCAAGTACGATTTCTACCAGATGCTGCCGCGCTCGCATGTGCTGGTCCCGGCGCACGAGAGCGAGGCGCGTCTTGCCCCCGGGGCGCCGCTCGATCGTCCCGGCACCTACTTCCTGCAGATCGGTTCCTATCGGGATGCGACCGAGGCGGATCGGGTGCGCGCTCAGGTACAGAAGCTCGGCGTGACCGTCAGCGTGCAGCGTATCGTCGTGGACGCGGTGACTTGGCACCGCGTGCGGGTGGGACCCATCCGCGATCTGGCGGTGCTCAATCGGGTACGCCACCAGCTGCAGGCCGGCAACCTCACGGCGATGATCGTGCGGGTCAGTCCCTAGCCGGCTGCGCCTTGCTAGTCTTCGGCGCCGTGGCCGATGTCGATGCCAAGCGAGCGCAGCTTCCTGTACAGATGCGTTCGCTCCATGTCCACGCGCTTGGCGAGCAGTCCCACCTTGCCGTTGCACAGCTGCAGCTGCTGCTGCAGATATGCGCGCTCGAACTGTTCGCGCGCCTCGCGCAGCGGCAGGGCAAGCAGGTCATGCTTGACCAACGGCTCCCCGACCGGCGTCTGACTGGACAGTTCGCGCTCGACTTCCTCCAGCCCGATCTCCTCGCTGCCTTCGTTGAGCAGGAAACGACGCGTCAGATTGCGCAGCTCGCGCACGTTGTCCGGCCACGGATAGTGGCGCAGGCGATTTTGCGCGGCCACGCTGAAGCGGCGAAAACGCAGGCCCGCGTGCTCGGTGAGCTGGTCGACGTGGTAGCGCAACAGCTCGGGCACGTCCTCGGCGTATTCACGCAGCGCCGGCACGCGCACCAGCAGCACCGAGAGCTGGGCATACAGATCGCGCCGAAAATCCTCCGAGAGCACGCGATTGGTGATGCCAGGGCGGGCGGAGGCGATGATGCGGGCGCGCAGCGGCACGAGCTCGCTGTCGGCGGTGCGCACGAAACTGGCGTTCTCCAGCACACCGCTCAACAGCCGTTGTGCGGCGGCGGACAAATCCTCGATATCGCCCAGGAACAGCGTACCGCCCTGCGACTGCTCGAGCAGTCCCGGATTGTTCCGATCCACGCCCAGCAGCGTGACCGCCGTGCTCTCCTCGCGCAGCGTGCGCGCATCGAGCATGATGAATGGACCGGCCGCCTGGGGACTGGCCTGATGCACGTAGCGTGCAAGTTGCTCGCGATCGGTGCCCGATTCCCCCAGCAGCAGCAACGGTGCGCTCGAGAGCGCCAGCCGCGTCAGCTCGCCGCGCAGCTGCACGATTGCGCGGCTGCGGCCCACGGGCGCGGCGCTGCTCGGCGGGGTAACGCCGACGAATTTGCCCGGCTGGGAGCGCGTGCGCGCCGCCAGTGCCAGCTGCACAACTCGCAGCAGCTTGGCGAGCGATACCGGCTTCTCGATGTAATCGACCGCACCGAGCCGCGTTGCCTCCACGGCGGTCTCGACGGTACCGTGGCCGGACATCATCACCACCGGACAGCCATCCAGCGAATCCGCGGCCCACTCGCGCAGCAGCGAGATGCCGTCGATGTCTGGCATCCAGATGTCCAGCAGCACGAGGTCCGGCTTTGCGCGGGTGCGCGCCGCACGCGCTTGTGCACCATCGGCGGCGACTTCGACCTCGTACCCCTCTTCCGTGAGAATCTCCTGCAGCAGTCGACGAATGTCGGCCTCGTCGTCAACCACCAGGATCTTGCCGGAATTCATGCACGTTCCCTCCGCAATTCCATGCGTCGTTCTGCTGCCATGAGCAGCGCCCGGTCCTGGGCGCCTACCGGTAGAAACACCTGCACCCTTGCTCCGCCGGTGGGCACATTCTCCGCCTCTATGCGCCCGCCATGCTCCTCAACTATACGCTTGATGATGGCCAAGCCGAGCCCGGTACCCCGCGGCTTGCCGGTCACGTAGGGATCGAACATGCGGCCGAGAATCTCCCTGCGGAATCCCGGCCCGTTGTCGCGCACGCTGATCAGCGCCGTGCTCGCCTCGCCCAGCGACTGCAGCACGGTGCTGATCTGCACGCAACCGCCGCTCTGGCCCGCCAGCGCCTCGATGCCATTGGTGATGAGGTTGGCGAGGATCTGGCGCACGCGACCACGATCGGCCTCGATCTCCGGCAGGCGGGCATCCAGGTCCACGCGGATCTCGGCGCTCGCATCCTGCAGTCGGTACAGCTCGACAACCTCACTGACCAATTGGTTCAGATTGAAGCAGGCGAGCTTCATGTCCGGGGCGCGCGCGTACTCGGAGAACGCATTGACCATCTGCTTCATGGCATCGACCTGCTGCACGATGGTGTGCGTGGCGCGCTCGAGCAGCACGGTGTCCTCGGCATTCATGGCCGGCAGGAGCTTGCGTCGCAAGCGCTCGGCGGACAGTTGGATGGGCGTCAGCGGATTTTTGATCTCGTGCGCCAGCCGCCGGGCGACCTCGCCCCAAGCGGCCTCGCGCTGCGCGGCGAGCAGCGCGGTGATGTCGTCGAACACGATGACGATCATGGCGCGCGCGCGCTCATCGGGCAGGCGCGTGCCGGCCCACAGCAGCACGCGCTCGCCGCTGTCGCTGGGCAGGGTGAGCTGCTCGCGCCATTCGAGCTGCGAGCCCGTGAGCCGCTCGCGCAGCGCGCCGACGAAGGCGCTCAGGCGCGCATCGGCGCCGCTGGCGCGCGTGGCGTCGGGGTCCGCCGCTGGCTTGCGGACCGACTCGAGAGTACTGCCGACAGCCTCCAGGAGCTGCGCGCCGAGGATCGTCCCGGCCGAAGCGTTGGCGGCATACAGCGTGAGCTCGCTGTCCGTGACGATGACCCCCGTCGACAGGCGCGAGAGGATGATCGACAGTCGTTCGCGCTCGCGCTCCACCGCCGCGCGGCTGCGGGCCGCCTCTTCGCTGGCGCGGCGCAGGCGCTTGGTCATGTCGTTGAACGAGTGCACCAGGAAGCCCATCTCATCGCGCGAGGGCAACGGCAGTCGCGTGCCGAAGTCCCCCTTGCCCACCGCGCGGGTGCCGGCGATCAGATCCTGCACGGGGCGCGTCAGACGCTGCGCCGAGAAGATCGCGCCATAGATCGCCCCCAGCAGCGTCAGCAGCACCACCAGCGTCAGCGTCAGACGGAAGCTCACTTTCAACGGTTCACGCACCGCCGATAGATCTCCGTACTGCGAGGCGGTGCGCTGCACGCCTTCGGCCAGCTCCGAGAGCTCGGTGGGCACCGCGTAGTTGATCAATACGTAACGGGTGGGCGGCCTGTGCGGATGCACGTCGATGGGTGCGGCGGTGGTGATGGTATAGCGACCATTGGCGAGCGGATCGAGGCTCACGTAGCTGCGCCCGCCGAACACCTGCAGCGTCACCTCGGGCGCCGGCGGCGCCGGCGGCTGCAGCAGCGGCGTCGGGCTGCTGATGGCCACGGCGCGACTGTCGGCATCGTAGACGATGATCTCCTGGGCCTCGGCGGCGCGTCGCTCCTCGTCCAGGCGCGTCAGCAGCGCCGGGCCGGACAGCGTACGCAGCGCGCGCGCCAGGCTCTCGGTGCGCCGCGCCTGCTCGCGCAGGCGCAGATCCAGCGCCGCACGCGACAGCCCTACCGCGTCGTTCAATCCCTGCTTGATCTCCACGCGGAACCAGCTGTCGATGCCGCGATTGATGAAATCCAGCGAGAACAGGTAGACGATCACCAGCGGCGCGATCACCAGCGAGCCGAAGATCCACACGGTGCGCATCGCCAGGCGCGAGCCCGGTACGTGGTTGCGATAGTCGCGGTACAGCTGCCAAAGCTTGCGCGTCAGCAGCGCGCCCAGCGCGAGCACGCCGCAGATGCTGGAGAGCAGGATCCAGGGCAGCCAGCGCGAGAAGGTCGCGGAGTTCTCCACGCTCAGGGCGAGCAGCGCGAGCGCCGCGAGGCCGGCGCATAGCGCCAGTGCCGCGAGCAGCCGCAGCGCGGAGCGCTTCAGAGCGTGAGCATCCATGTGTACCAACCGCTCAGGCGATGCCAGTCATCGGTCCAGAACATCAGCGCGCGCAGCGCGGCGGGCATGCGACCGCGACTCACGCCGGCGCGCACGGCGACCTGCCAGGGACCCGGGCCGAGCTGCGATTGCACCAGGATCGGCAGATCATCAATGTGGCCCAGCTGCTCGAGCGCCTCATTGAGCGTCGCATAACTGTGCTGTTCCACGTTCGCCTCATTGCGCACCACGTAGCGACCCGTCACCGCATGATAGGTGAGCTCCCGGCGCAGCGTGCTATCGAGCAACGTGGCGTCGAACCAGAAGCGTCGCGGACGCTCGATGGCCACCTCGACGTCGATGCCCAGCGTGATGCCGTCCTGCAAGGCGTTGCGGATGCGCTCGTTGTCGGGATAGTGGATCCGCGCGTTGAGCTCGAGCACGTCGTGATCGAGCACGATATAGGCCGAATCGATCTGGAAGTTGCCATCGAGCGGTCCCTGCGCCTGCGCGCTCGCGACCGGCAGGCAGGGCACCAGCATGCACAGCAGCAGCGCGGCCAGCCACGGGGCGCAGAGTCGGCCGGGCCGGGCGCTTGTCATCTTGAGCGATGCTGCCATGTTGGTTGAATGGTACGGGAGCGGGCCCCAGCAGCCTGCGCTGCAGCCCAGGCCCCCCGTCAAGTCACTGTCAGGCAAGCATAATAGAAGCCATCCGTGTGCGCTTCACCCCCGGGCAGAAGTTGTATGCCATGCACACACAGCTGGGCCGCGGGGGGCAGTGCCAGCTGTTGCAGCAGCGCAGGAGCGTGCACGGCGGCTTCGGGGTGTGCGGCCAGCGCCGCGCCGATTACCGCATCGTTTTCGGCGCGCAGCAGCGAACAGGTTGAGTACAGCAGCCGTCCGCCGGGGGCGAGCATCGCAAGGCACCGCTCGAGCAGCCGACCCTGCAGCTGTGCCAGCGACGCGATGTCCTCGGCACGACGCAGCAGCTTGATGTCCGGATGACGGCGGATGACCCCGACGGCTGAACAGGGCGCATCGAGCAGGATGCGATCGAAGGGTTGCCCGTCCCACCAGTCCCCCGGCAGCGCCAGGTCGGCACACACCAGCCGCGCCTGACGCCGCAGGCGGCTCAGGTTCTCCTGCACGCGTACCAGACGCGCGGCATCCGCATCGACGGCCGTCAACAGCAGCGCTCCATCGGCGGCCTCCAGCAGCGCGCCGGTCTTGCCACCGGGGGCGGCGCAGGCATCCAGCACGCGCTCGCCGGCGCGCGGCTGCAGCAGGCGGCTGGCCAGTTGCGCACCCGGGTCCTGCACGGACACCAAACCCTCGGCAAAGCCCGGCAGCTCCGACACGGCCAGTGGCTGCTCCAGCAGCAGCGCCGCGGGACAGCCCTCGACAGTCCGCGTCGGCACGCCGCGCTCCGTGAGCTGCGCGGCCATCAGGTCGCGCGAGCAGCGCGACAGATCGACCCTCAGGCCCATGGGCGCCTGGGCATTGTTGGCCGCAACGATCGTGCGCCAGTGCTCTGGCCAGTCGGTCTGCAGGGCTGCCAGCAGCCAGGCCGGATGCGCCAGCGCGGCGGCGGGCTCGGCCTCAAGCAGGGCCTGCCATTGGGCGCGCTGACGCAGAAAGCGGCGCAGCAATGCATTCACCAGCCCCGCGGCCCGCCCCTGACCCACCAGCCGCACCGCATCCACCGCGCAGGAGACGCTGGTCTCGGGCGGATTGCGCGAGTACTCGAGCTGAAAGAGCGCCGCCGCCAGCAGCGCCTGCGTCATCGGCGTGACCGCCCGGCCCTCCAGCAGCAGCTGCGCCAGGCGCAGCAGGCGTGGATACCAGCGCAGGGTGCCGAGGGCGACGGCGCGCACCGAACCGCCACGGGCCCCGGCAATGGCGGCCCCACGCGCCATCGCCACGTCGGCCGACTGCCCTCGCGCCACGGCCGCCACCACACGCGCCGCCTCGGCCAGCACGCGGGCACCCGGGCCCGCCGCCGCTGACATGCTGCTCAGCTCCCCAGTCGCGCGCCCACTGGGTCGCGGCTGGCGGCGAACTCGCGCGCGCTCACGATGCGCCGCCCGGGCAGTTGTACCTGGTCCAGCGCGAGCGCCCCTTCCCCGCACTGCACCAGCAGCTGCGAGCCCTGCACCGCCAGCACGGTGCCCGGCACGGCCGTGGCGATGGCCGGCAGACGCTCCAGTGCCAGGCGCAGGCGCTCGGCCTCGGCGGGCTCAGCGCGCCAGATGCGCAGCGGCTGCCCTTCCCATTGCGTCTGTGCGACCGGCCAGGGATTGAAGGCGCGCACCTGCCGGTCGATCTGCAGCGCAGCGGCGCCCCAGTCGATCAGCGCCAGCTGCTTGTCGAGCTTGGGCGCATAGGTGGCGCCCTGCAGGGGCTGGGGCTGCGCGGGCAGACGACCCTGCTCGAGGGCAGTGAGATTGTCGAGCAGCAGACGCGCCGCCGCGTCGGCGAGGCTTGCCGAGAGCTCGGCCGCCGTGAAGCGCGGCCCGATCGGTACGCGCGCGCTGGCGAGGATAGGCCCGGTGTCCAAGCCCGCATCCATCTGCATCAGCGTTACGCCGCTCTCGCTGTCCCCGGCCAGAATCGCGCGTTGGATGGGCGCCGCTCCACGCCAGCGTGGCAGCAGGGAGGCGTGCAGGTTGACGCAGCCCAGGCGCGGCAGCGCCAGCGCCTCGGGGGGCAGCAGCATCCCGTAGGCGACCACGACCAGCAACTCCGCGCGCCAGCGTGTCAGTGCCTCGCGCTGCGCAGGAGTATCCAGCCGCGTGGGCTGATCGAGCTGCAGGCCCAATTCCAGCGCCAGCTGTTTGACGGGACTGGGTTGCAGCCGACGACCGCGGCCGGCGGGACGATCAGGCTGGGTGAGAACGCCGACCAGTTGATGACCGGCACCGGCCAGCGCCCGTAGAGTCGGCACGGCGAACTGCGGCGTACCGGCAAAAGCGATGCGCAGCATGCGTCATATCGCGCGCGCCGCGGCGCGGGTCGCGGTGGGCTTGGAACGGCCGGCCGCACGGTCACGCCGCTCTTTTTCCAGCTTGCGGCGGATGCGGTCGCGCTTGAGTGCCGACAGATAGTCGACGAACAGCTTGCCGGCGAGATGATCGATCTCGTGCTGCAGGCAGACGGCGGCCAGACCCGTCAAGTCGCGCTCGAAGCTGGCGCCTTGCAGGTCCTGCGAGCGCACGCGTACCTGCGGGGCGCGCTTGACCTGCTCGAAAGTGCCGGGTACCGACAGACACCCCTCCTCGCCGAGTTGCTCCTCGCCTTCGCGCCCGAGGATCTGTGCGTTGATGAAAACCTGCGGCTCGTTCTTCTGCTCGCTCACGTCCATGACGATGATCTGCCGATGCACGTTGATCTGGGTCGCCGCCAGTCCCACCCCGGGAGCCGCGTACATGGTCTCGAGCATGTCCGCAACCAGCCGCTCGAGCTCGGCGTCAAACACCTGCACGGCCGCCGCGCGCGTGCGCAGGCGAGGATCGGGAAACTCGAGGATCGGCAGCAAGGCCATCGATGCATCTCCATGGGGGAAGCGGCGCTGGCTTTCAAGCGCCGCAGCCGGCATCACCGCCGGCAGGCCTGTCGGGCGGGCCCACTCGCGCACCGGGCAGCGGGGCGTGACCCAGTGCACAAACTGCACACGCAGCGGTGGGTGTTCGCCGGCCTTAAGCTTATAACAGACCCGGCCCCAAAGCCCCCAATCCCCTCGAGGTAGCTGGGATGTCGCCGATTGAATTGTTCAGCGCCCGCAAGGCTCCCTTGGCCTGCGCGGGTTTGACCGGATTGCTGGCCCTGAGCGGCTGCGCGCTGCTGCATCCGCATCACGCCCAGGCTACTGCGGCCGCCACCGCGGCGCCGGCCGTGATTCAGAGCACCCCGCAGATCGCGCCGCCGCCGCAGACCGTGACCGACGCGCTGCCCGACAACGCCGCGAGCAGCGCCGCAGCCGCCGACAGCGCCGAGACTGCCAGCGCGGCGCCAGCCACCGGCGCCGCCGTTGCAGCGCCCGTGGCCGATACGCTGGGCGCCGATGCCACCACCGTGATCGCCGATGCGGGCAGCGCTCTGAAGCCCACGGCGCCGAAGAATTATGTCGTGAAGCGCGGCGATACGCTCTGGGGTATCGCCAACATGTTCCTGAAGACTCCGTGGGTGTGGCCGGAGATCTGGTATGTGAATCCGCAGGTCCGGAACCCACATCGCATCTATCCCGGCGACACGCTGCGCCTGGCGCTCGCCGGTGATGGGCGCACGCAGCTGCAGCTGGTGCGCGGCCCTGCCGGTCAGGCCGCCACGGCGCGGGCCGTGAGCGCCACTGGGGCCGATCTCGCCGCGGCGCGCCTGGAGCCGCTGCTGCGCAGCTCGCCGCTCGATGCGCCGATCGACACCATTCCCTACTCACTGATCGCCGCATTCATGTCGCATCCGAGCGTGCTGACGCGCGAGCAGATCCAGGCTTCCGCTTATATCGTCGCCCTGGCGCAGAGCCACGACGTGGCCGGCACCGGACATGAGCTATACGTACGCAAAGCCGACGCGCCGGCAGGCTCGCGCTTCAGCGTCATGCACATCGATGAGCCGCTGCGCGATCCGGATAGTGGCCGCGAGTTGGGCTATGTGGCGATCTATACCGGCTCGGCGCAGATCACACGTCCCGGCACGATTGCCGAGGCGGTACTGACCAACTCGGCGCGCGAGACGCTGCAGGGTGATCTGCTGATCCCCGAGGAGCACGAGCCGACCACCGACTTCGTGCCCCACTCTGCGCAGCGCCCCGTGGATGGGCATGTCATCGACGTGATCGACAATGTGCTGCTGGCTGGTCAGTACCAGGTCGTGGCCCTCAATCGCGGCAGCAGCGACGGCCTGGACCGCGGCACCGTGCTGACCGTGGATGACCAGCCGGAAGTCGTCACCGACATGTGCGCCAGCATCGACGGCAACAGCGCCTGCCCACATCGTCATAAGCAGGTTGCGGTACCGGGCGACCCGGCGGGCACGGTGCTCGTGTTTCGCAGCTTCCCGCATCTCAGCTATGCGCTGATCCTGGCCGACGTGTTTCCGGTCCAGGTCGGCGATCGCGTGCGCTCGCCCTGATCGCCCCGCGCGGCCGCGCATTCCTTTCAGCCTGATCGCGCCGATCGCGCCAGTTACGCAGCGCGACGGCGCCGCGTGCGCGCCCCTATGCTGGGTCCATGGATGCGCTCGATTGCGCGCTCGCCCTGGGCCGCGCTCCCGGACTGACGGCCGCCGAGCTCAGAGCGGCGCTGCAGCGCCTGTCCTCGCAGCAGCTCACCGCGCTCGTCGGCCTGCCGCCGCGCCGGCTGCGCGCGCTGCAGCTACCGGAAGCGACGGTGGCCGCGTTGGCGCTGCCCGACACGGGCCAGTTGGCCTGCGACCGCGCCTGGGCACTGTCGGCAGGCATCACGCTGCTGCACGCCTTCGATGCACGCTACCCGCCACAGTTGGCCGGGATCAGCGATGCGCCCGCGCTGCTCTACGTGCGCGGCGATGCCCATTCGCTCGGCGCCGCGCAGCTCGCCATGGTCGGCACGCGCCGCCCGACCGCCATCGGGACACGCACGGCACAGGCCTTTGCGGCCTGTCTTGCGCAATGCGGGCTCATCATCACCAGCGGCCTTGCGCTCGGCATCGATGCGGCCAGCCATGTGGGGGCGCTTGCGGCTGGCGGACGCAGTATCGCCGTGCTGGGCTGCGGATTGGATGCGATCTATCCGCCCGAGCACACCGGTCTTGCGGCCCGTATCGCAGCGCAGGGCGCGCTGGTCAGTGAATTCCCGCCGGGCACGCCGCCGCGACGCGGCAACTTTCCACGCCGCAATCGGCTCATCAGCGCGCTTTCACGAGGCGTGCTGGTGGTGGAAGCGGCGCGTCAGAGCGGCTCGCTGATCACCGCACGTCTGGCTACCGAGCAGGGCCGCGAGGTGTTCGCGGTACCCGGCTCCATCCAAAACCCGATGGCGCGCGGCTGCCACGCACTGATCAAGCGCGGCGCAAGGCTCGTGGAGAGCGCCGAAGAGATCGTGCAACAGCTGCATCTTCCGCTGCAGATTTCCCTGTCTGGTCAGAAGCTTATAGCACCGCCGTCGGATCCCGGGCGCAGCGGGATTGGCGCTCCTGTGTTGGACAATGACTACAAAATCCTGTTAGATGCCTTCGGCCATGAGCCGGCCGGCGTCGATTTTCTGGTCGAGCGCAGCGGTCTACCGAGCCCCACCGTCGCCTCGATGCTGCTCATTCTGGAGCTCGAGGGTCAC
>Ga0134126_10006018_pt1 | contig 15183 bp, 15 predicted proteins | sample KB31752_FD_96881 | JGI IMG/M metagenome (GOLD analysis project Ga0134126, IMG submission 96881) | Terrestrial soil microbial communities with excess Nitrogen fertilizer from Kellogg Biological Station, Michigan, USA - KB3-175-2 | ecosystem: Environmental > Terrestrial > Soil > Unclassified ...
CGACCCGTCGCGGCGCACCGACCTGGCCGGCCTCTTCCTCGGGGTGGCCGCGCTGGCCGGGCTCAACGGCGGGTTCATCACCGCGGGCGAGCAGGGCTGGACCGCCCCGCTACCCGGCGCGCTGCTCGCCGCCGGCGTGGCCGCCGGCCTGCTGCTCGTGCGGGCCGAACGGCGGCGCGCGGCCCCGATGCTGCCGCTCGGCCTGTTCCGGTCGGTGAACCTCAGCGCGGCGACCGGGGTCGGCGTCCTGTTCAACCTGTGCATTTACGGCGCGCTGATTTGCCTGTCGCTGTTCTTGCAGCAGGCGCGGCACGAATCGGCGCTGACCACCGGGCTGCTGATCCTGCCGATGAGCGTCGCCGTCGGCATCGGCTCGATGGCCAGCGGCCCGCTGACCGCGCGGCTCGGCCCCCGCATCCCGATGACCGCCGGCCTCGCCCTGGCCGCGGCCGGCGCGGCCGTGCTCGCCGCCGCCGGGCCCGACGTGCCACTGACGATGATCATCGCCGGCTCGGTACTGCTCGGCCTGTGCTCGCTGGCGATGCCGGCCATGACCGCCGTTGTCGTCGGGTCCGCCGGGCGCGAGCACGCGGGCGTGGCCAGCGGCATACTCAACGCCGCCCGCCAGGCCGGCGGCGCGCTCGGCGTCGCGATCCTCGGCGCGCTGTTCGCCAGCTCCCAGGCGGCGGGTCACGGCATGACGCTGCGCGTGCCGCTGACGGTCGCGGCCGTCGGCTACCTGCTGGCGATCGGCCTCACACTGGCGATCCGCGCCGACCGGTGAGCATGCGCGAACCGCGCGAGCTACCCCGGCTGGGCGGTGTGCCGGTCCGCGAACCCGGGTAGCGGACCTTGCGACAGGCGAGCCCACTGCTTCACGTGACGTTGGCGAGATGCCCGATATGACAGATGCCCGCACCCTCGTGTACCTGGCCCGGCACGGCCAGACCGCGCTCAACGAGTCGGGCGTGCTCCGCGGTCTGCTCGACCCGCCGCTCGACGAAACGGGACGGCGGCAGGCCGCGAACCTCGGTGCGGCGCTCGGCCCGCGGCAGCCGTCGCTCGTGGTGGCCAGCCCGCTGCTCCGGGCGCGGGAAACCGCCCAGCCGGTCGCCGACCACGCGGGCCTTACGGTGACGCCGGACGGCTATCTCCTTGACCGGGACTACGGACGGTGGGCAGGTACCCCGAGGGACGCGGTGGTCGCTCAGTGGGGCTCGGTGGACGCGGCGCCCGGGGTCGAGTCGCGCTCCACTGTCCGGAGCCGGGCGGTTGCCGGGCTCATGGCCCTCGCCCAGCGCTTTCCCGGCGCTTCGGTCGTGGCGGTCAGCCACGACGCCGTGAACCGTGAGGTGCTCGCCGCGCTCAACCCGGAGTTGGGCGACCCCGACGCCATCCCGCAAGACAACGGCTGCTTCAACGTCCTGCAGTGGACGGCCGGCGGCATGACGGTGCTCAGCGTCAACGACATCCCGCCCGGCCCGTAACGTCTCTCGCGTCACCCTCGTTGTTGCGGCTAGTCATTCGCGGCGCTCTCACGTGCGGTTATCGACTCCGCTGATGCGGCCAATAATTAACGACCGCGTTGACAACGCATCAAGCAGCTTCAACAATCTCCCTAAAGTGTTCCGCTCAAAGGTGAGGTCGTTTCGTTGAGTGAAACAGCAGGGGAGATTCTGCTGCGGGTCAGTCATCTGTCCGTTGCCTTTCGCTCGCCCTCGGGCCGGGTGCGCGCCGTCGATGACATCAGCTTCGACGTGCGGCGGGGCGAGACGCTGGCGATCGTCGGCGAGAGCGGCTCCGGCAAGTCGGTGACGTTCATGGCGTCGCTCGGCCTGCTCGCCGCCGACAACCTGGAGCGGGTCGACGGAGAAGTGCTGTTCGAGGGCCGGGACCTGCTGCGGATGACCACTGCGGAGCGAAGGCGCGTGCTCGGCGGTGAGATCGGCATGGTGTTCCAGGACCCGATGTCCGCGCTCAACCCGGTGCAGCGCGTCGGCCAGCAGATCGCCGAGTCGCTGCGGCTGCACGACAAGGGCCTGTCCGGCGCCGCGGCCCGCAAGAAGGCGGTCGAGCTGCTTGACCTCGTCGGCCTGCCGCAGCCCGAAGTCCGCGCACGGCAGTTCCCCCACCAGTTCTCCGGCGGGATGTGCCAGCGGGCGATGATCGCCATGGCCATCGCCAACCGGCCGAAGCTGCTGATCGCGGACGAGCCCACGACCGCCGTCGACGTCAGCGTGCAGGCGCAGTTGCTGGAGGTGCTGCGGGTCGCGCAGCAGGAGACCGGCGCCGCCACCGTGCTGATCACCCACGACATGGGCGTGGTCGCGCAGACCGCCGACCGGATGTGCGTCCTGTACGCCGGGCGGATCGCGGAGACGGGCAGCGTGCCGGAGGTGTTCGGCGCGCCCGAGCACCCGTACACGGCGGGCCTGATCGACTGCATCCCGCAGCTGACCGGCCCGGTCGGCCGGCTGCGGCCGATCGCCGGGCAGCCGCCGGACCTGTCGGCGGTGCCGCCCGGGTGCGCGTTCGCGCCGCGCTGCCGCGTGGGCGCGGGCCACGCCGAGTGCACGACGCAGCGCCCGGCACTCACCGCCGGCGCTGACGACGCCAGGCTCCGTGCGTGCCACTTTCCGCTGACCACGTTGAGCCCGCCACCGTTCGGTACCTCAGAAGACGGGACCGGGGACCAGATTCAGCCGCCTGACCGCGGCACCGGCGGTGACCTTCGCGGTGTCGGTCCTCATGCTGAGGCGCCCCGGGTCGACGAGGCTCGTGTTGGCGAGCCTCATGTCGGTGAGCGGAAGGTGCTGCTCCAGGTGGAGAACCTGGTGAAGCACTATCCGGTGAAGTCCGGGGCCTTCGGCTCGTCGCGGCAGCGCGTGCACGCCGTCGATGACATCTCGTTCACCGTCTACGAGGGGGAGACCCTCGGCCTGGTGGGCGAGTCCGGGTGCGGGAAGTCGACCACGGCCCGCGCGCTGCTGCGCCTCGACGAGCCCACGTCCGGGCGGGTGCTGTTCGAGGGCGCGGACATCGCCGCCGCCGGCCGGTCGGACCTGCGCCGCATCCGGCAGCGCATGCAGATGGTCTTCCAGCACCCGCGGGCCTCGCTCAACCCAAGGCTGACGGCGGGCGACAACGTGGCCGAGCCGCTGCGGATCGCCGGATCCTACCCGCGGGACAAGCGCCGCAAGCGGGTCCTCGAGCTGTTCGACCGGGTCGGGCTGCGGCCGGAGCACGCGACCAGGCTGCCCGCCGACTTCTCCGGCGGCCAGCAGCAGCGGATCGCGATCGCCCGGGCGCTGTCGCTGAACCCCAGGTTGGTGATCCTCGACGAGCCGGTCTCGGCGCTTGACGTCTCCGTGCAGGCGCAGGTGCTCAACCTGCTCGGCGACCTGCAGGCCGATCTCGGGCTCACCTACGTGTTCGTCAGCCACGACCTGTCGGTCGTCCGGCACATCAGCGACCGGGTGGCGGTGATGTACCTCGGCAAGATCGTCGAGTCCGGGTCGCGGGACCAGGTGTTCCAGGCGGCGCGGCACCCGTACACGCGCGCGCTGCTGTCGTCCGTGCCGAGCCCCGACCCCACGGACAGGAACCCGGACCCGGCGCTCGCGCTGCGCGGCGAGGTGCCCGCCCCGACCGACCCGCCGTCCGGCTGCCGGTTCCGCACCCGCTGCCCGCGGGCGCAGGAGCGCTGCGCGCTTGAGGAGCCGGCGCTGGCCCCATATGCGGACGACGGGACTGGGCTCGTGGCCTGTCATTTCCCGGTGATCGGCCCGGTGGTCGGCGACCGGAACGGGACCGACGGGAGCGTGGTGAGCGCGCGATGACGAGCGAGGCGAGCCTGGACGCCGTGGCCACGGCCAGCGGGGCGGACGGCGGCGACGCGGCGGCGGTCGCGTGGCGCGGGGGCCGGCTTCGCTGGCGGCGGTTCCGCAGCGAGCGGGGCGCGGTGATCGGTGCCGCGGTGCTCGTGCTGATCGCGCTGGCCGCGATATTCGCTCCCTGGATCATGCCTGACGGACCGCTCCAGCAGAGCAGCGCTCAGCTGGCGGGGCCGAGCGGCGCGCACTGGCTCGGCACCGACGAACTGGGGCGCGACCAGCTCACCCGGCTGGTCTTCGGGGCCCGGGAGTCGCTGATCGTCGCGTTCGGCTCGGCGATCGTCGGGCTGGTCATCGGCGTGCCGATCGGGCTGCTCGCCGGCTACCGGGGCCGGCTGTGGGACGCGATCCCGATGCGGGTCATGGACTTCATCCTCGCGCTGCCCTACCTGATGGTCGCGCTCGTCGTCGTCGCGATCCTCGGCTCGAGCAATTTCTACCTCGTGCTGGCGATCGGCATCGCCGCGGTGCCCGGCTTCGCGCGGCTCACCCGGGCCAGCGCGCTGGCGCTGCGCGACGCGGACTTCGTCGTCGCGACGCGGGCGATGGGCGCCAGCAAGAGCGACACGATGGTGCGGACCGTGCTGCCGAACACGCTGGCGCCGATCATCGTGCAGTTCATCGTCACCGCGTCAGTGGCCGTCGTCGTGGCCGCGGCGCTGAGCTTCATCAGCCTCGGGCCGCCACCGCCCGCGCCGTCGTGGGGCGGGATGCTCCAGGCCGCGGAGAAGTACCTGTACCAGGACCCGTGGTACGGGATCTTCCCCGGAGTGGCACTGGCGATCATGGTCGCCTGCTTCGACCGGATCGGCCACGGGCTGCAGCGCGCGATCGGCGCGGCCAGCGACTCGTCCCTGCAGGGGAGGACCTGATGAGCCGCTTCCTGCTGCGCCGCCTCGCGCAGTTCGTCCCCGTGCTGGTGATCGGCGCGCTCGCGATCTGGGGGTTCGTCTACGCGCTGCCGGGCAGCCCGGCTGCGATCATCGCGGGCGCCGGCGCCAGCCAGGCCGAGATCAACGCGATCAACGCGCGCCTCGGCCTCAACCACCCGGTGTGGCAGCAGTTCGCGACCTGGCTCGGCAACTCGCTGCACGGGAACCTGGGCACCTCCGCGGTCACCGGCACCCCGGTCAGCTCGCTGCTCGGCACCGCGGCGCCCGCCACGGCCCAGCTGGCGATCATGGCGATGGTGGTGCTCGTGCTCATCGCGGTGCCGCTCGGCGTCGCCGCGGGCGTGCGGCCGCGCGGCATCGTCGGGCGGATCGTCTCCGGTTTCCTGTCGGTCAGTCTCGCGGTGCCGCCGTTCTGGCTGGGACTGCTGCTGATCCTGGCGTTCAGCGTGAAGCTGCGCGTCTTCCCGCCTGCGGCGATCTACGTGCCGTTCTGGCAGGACCCGGCCCAAGCGCTGCGCGGCGCGATCCTGCCGGCGCTCGCGCTGGCGATCTACTCGGCGAGCGTGACCGCCCGCTTCCTCGCGGCGTCACTGCACGAGGCGATGCGCAGCGACTACATCAGGACCGCGCGGGCCAAGGGCGCCGGCGAGATCCGGGTGGTGCTGCGGCACGCGCTGCGCAACGCGCTGCTGCCGACGCTGACGGTCGCGGCGCTGCAACTGGGCGCGCTGCTCGGCGGGGCGATCATCATCGAGGTCATCTTCACCTACCCAGGTCTCGGCAGCCTGCTCTACACCGCGCTCAACAGCCGCGACTACGCGGTGATCCAGGGCGCGCTGCTGCTGATCGTGGCGATCTTCCTGGCGATCAACCTCGTCGTTGACCTGCTGTACGCGGTGGTCGACCCGCGCATCCGCGTCAGTTAGCCCTTCTCCTTCTCCTTCTCGTTTCACGACCATGGGAGGCCCCGTGCTCAAAAAGATCCTGTCAAGACCCGGTGACCGGCGCGGCCGGGGGCGCGTGCGCGCGTCGCTGCTCGGCGCCCTGCTGGCCGGGGCGCTCACGGTGACCGCGTGCGGTGGCGGCAGTTCCCCGGCGGCGGGCGGTGGCGGCGGGTCTACTGGGTCTGGTGGGTCCGGCGGGCAGCTGACCCTCGGCACGTCGCTGCCGCTGGTGAGCTTCGACCCGTACAACGGCATCGACCAGAACTACGTCATCCAGCACACGCTGTACTCGTACCTGATCACCTACGACAAGAACCGCAAGCCGGTACCAGACCTGGCCACCTCGTGGACGTTCGCGCCAGACAACACGTCGGTGACGATCCACCTCCGGGCAGCGAACTTCTCCGACGGCACCCCGGTCACCGCCAGCGACGTCATCGCCGGGGTGAAGCGGGCGCAGAACCCGGACACCGGCATGACGCAGACCGGCGTCGCCAAGTTCATCGCGTCTGTGACCGCGCAGGGCGAGCAGACCGTCGTGGTCAAATTCAAGCAGCCGACGGCGCCGGAGACGGTCCTCGACTGGATGTTCTTCTTCCCGATCGTCGAGGCGTCCCACGATAACCCGACGTATTTGCAGAACCATGCCGCGGGCTCCGGGCCGTTCGTGCTCCAGTCGTACTCGCCGAACAATTCCCTGGTGCTTGCCAAGAATCCGCACTATTACAATCCGGCGGAGCCCAAGCTCCAGTCGGTGACGGTCAAATTCTTCAACGACCAGTCGTCAATGGCCGCCGCCTTGCAATTCGGTCAGCTTAATGCTGCGCAATTCGTTGACTACAACCTGCTCGGCCAGCTTAAGAACCAGTTCAATATCGTCACGGGCTCGCCCGACGCCGAGACGATGATCTTCTACCTCAACCCCACACTGGCGCCGTTCAACGTCGCGGCCTGCCGCCAGGCGGTCATGCGCGCCGTCGACCGGACCGCGATCATGAAGGTTGTGCAGGGCGGTCAGGGGTACCCGGTGCCCGGCCCGTTCACCCCGGGCAGCGCGGGCTACAACGCCAGCCTGCTGAACACCAACGGCTTCGACCTCGCGGCCGCCAAGGCCGGCATCGCCGTGCACTGCGCCACGAAGAGCGCGACCGCCGTCGTGCAGCCGAACCCGCCGGGCGTGCAGCAGGCCCTGGAGATCATCCAGAAGGACCTCGCCTCGGCCGGCTTCACGCTGAACCTGCAGCCGCAGGACTCGGCCACGTTCATCACCCAGTTGCACGCGGGCAAGACCCAGTCGGCCATGTACCCGACGGTGAACCCGTTTCTCAGCCTGAGCAGCCTGACGACCAACCGCGGGTTCAGCCCGCTGTCGGACAACTACTGGTGGGGCAAGACCGGCGCGCCCGCCCAGTACGTGAAGGCCGCGGAGCAGGCCGAGGCGGCGGTCACGCCGGCCCAGATCACGGCGGCGGCCACCGCGTTCAACACGGCCCTCGTCGACCAGGCCTGGGCAACGGGCGTCTACACGGAGGCGAACCACTTCGTGCTGAACAAGAACGTCTCCGGCTTCCTGACCAACCCAGCCGACATGATCGAACTGGGCCAGACCACGGTCGGGTAGCCGCGGCCGGCCTGCCGATCCGGGCCGGCCGACTTGGTTGGCTGAGCTGGGCTAGCTGGGTTGGGCCGGCCGACCTGGGGCCGGCCGCGGCTCGGCGAGGCGCTGAGCAGATGGTGGATGGATAGGCACGTCATAGCGACCTCATCCATCCACCATCTTCGCGCGGGCGGCCTACGTCGGCGAGACCGCCTCTGCGGCGGGACCGCCTTTGCCGCGGGACCGCCTCTGGGGGCACCGCCTGCACGGCACCGGGAGGCGGGTGCCGCCTCACGCCGTCCCGGGAACAGTGTGCGCGCCGCCCGTCCGACCTTCGCGGATAACAGCAAGAAGCGCCGCATGGGAACGGGGTTAGCGGCCGAGCTTCGATATCGCGGCGAACGAGTCGGCGTGGGCGGCGCGGTAGTCGGTCCAGGCGTCGATGCCGCGCTTGTTGTAGTCCTGGAGGAACTCGTAAGCCGCGCTCTGCAGGGCGAGGACCGGGACGAGCGTGTGCCAGGCGGCCGCCAGGTCCAGGTCCAGGTTCTCCTGCTCCGACAGGAACGCGCCCTTCAGCGTGGCCGAGAACCAGCCGGGCACGTCGCGCCCGACGCGCGCCACCTCCCCGGGGTCGTGCAGGCCCTCTACCTGCACCCAGTCCACGTGCGCCGCGCGGGCGTACAGCGCCGCTCGCTCGGCGGCCTCGTCGACCCCGCCATCGACGGCACCGCGGGCGAAGCACTGCGCCATGATGACGAACGAGGGGTCGATCGCGTCGCGGGCCTCCACCGCGGTGCGGTAGCGGAGCACGGCGTCCTCGCGTGACACCACCTCGATGCCCGCGCTCTGCGTCGGCAGCTTGGACTCGAGCGGCTGGTCGTCGAGCCGCAGCCCGGCCAGGCCCTCACGGATCGACTCCGCGACCAGTCGCCGCACCGCATCTGGGCCGCCGTGCCCGGTGTCACCGTCGAGGATGACTGGGAACGACACGGACCTGGCGATGACCCCGCCGATCCGCAGGCACTCGGTGGACGAGGCGACGCCGGTGTCGGGGAGCGCCAGGTAGTTGCGCACGGTCAGTGCGGTGCCGACGAACCCGATCCGGCCGCCGCACAGCTCGGCGAGCTGCGCTTGCAGAGCCGAGGCTAGGCCGAGCACGCTTGGCACCGACGTGCGAGCGGCGAGGTCTTCCGGCCGGCCGAGCGTCGCGCGGAGCCGGGCACCGGGGGTAGGCGTTGCGTTCATGACCCTCCTGGGGGCGCTGACAATCAAGCGATCAAGACGACTCAAGCTGAGGCCGCGGCCGGACCCGATTCGGCAGCCGCCGCGTATTCGCTGGTGAAGGTATCCACGAGCGCGGCGCAGTCGGGCAATGCCGCCACGTCCGTCACAACGTCGAGTGCCCGGTCCACCCAGGCGGCGGTCGCGATCCGCCCGCACTCGGCGCGGAACTTCGCCTCGATGTCCGCCTCTGTGGCCGGGTTGGCCGCGTGCCCGCGCGGATAGCCGGTGACCTTGCTGATCACCTGGCCGCTGACCAGCGTGAAGTCAAGCTGGGTACGCATGACCGGCGGGTAGAGCGCGGAGAACTCCGGGTTCTCGCTGATGAAGATCCGGTCCATGAGCGCGCGGGTGTCCGGATCCGCGATCCGGTCCTCGCTGAAGTGCACGGCGCTGACCCGGCCGTGCCGCAGCGTGCTCGCGATGAGGAACGGCATGCTGTGGTCGGCCGTCTCCCGGTTGGCCGGACGCCACTTATCCGGGTCGGCGATCTCGGTGTAAGCGAACGCGTAAGTCTGGATGTCGATGCGCGCGATCTGATCGGCCACCGCCCCCGACCCAGCCGAAGACAGGGCCGTGGCAACCTCTTCGACCACGTCAAGGGCGGCCTGCGACTGGAACTCGGCAGGCCGCAGCTTGTAGTGCGCCTGCTCGATCGCGGTCGTCCCCGGCTCGCTGAGGCCGTCGGGCAGCAGCGCCTCGTACGGGCCGGTGACCCGGCTGAACAGGCCGTCCTTGCCCTCGAACGGCTCGGCGGGGCCGGTCATCCCGGCGACCGCGAGCTGCGCGGCGAACAGCCCGGAGCGGGCGGCGGCCGACGTCGCGGCCCCCTTCCACATGGACAGCTCGCCCACGCGGGTCTGGTGCAGCGGCACGTACGGGACGATGACCAGGGCAAGCGCGTTGGCGATCGCCGCGTGGTCGCCGCCGAGCAGCGCGGCCGCCGCGGTGGCGACCGCCGCGCCGACCGCGATGCCCTGGTCGAAGCCGTGGTCACGGGCGGCGAGCGACGGGCCGGCGGCCTTCATCACGTCGTAGGCGATGACCAGGCCGGTGGCCAGCGCCGATCCGGGCAGGTGGTAGGCGTCGGCCAGCGCGATCAGCGCGGCGGCGGTGTCGCTCGGATGCCCACCGCCGCCCGCGTCGTTGTAGTCGAGGTAGCGGACCATGACGCCATTGGCGAAGGCCGCCAGGTCGACGCTCGACTCGGTGCCGTCGAACCACACCCGGCTGCCCGGCCGGCCGGCCGCCGAGCGGGCGACGTGCGCCGCGATGTGCGCGGGCGGGCTGTCCGAGCCGCCGGCGGCGCACGCGAGCGTGTCGGTCAGGTGCAGCCGGACCGCGCGCAGCGCGCCGTCCGACAGCAGGGTATCGCGCCGCGCGACCACGTAGTCGCAGATCCGGCGGGTGGTGGTGTCCATCCGGCTGGTAGCTCCCGTCAGTTCGCGGCGACGATGCCGACCGCGGCGAGCTTGGTCCTGATGACCGCCGCGAGACCGCCCGCACGGTAGATCGCGAGCACGCTTTCTGGCAGCCGGGGCAGCGGCAGCTCGCCGCCGGTGCGCTGGTTGCGGACGACGCCGGCGCCGTGGTCGATTTCAATCGTGTCGCCGTCCTCGACGAAGTCAGCGATGCCGGGCGCGACGAACGTGGGCAGCGCGAGCGCGATGGAGTTGCGCCCGTGGATGCGCGCCACCGACTCGGCCGCCACCGCCGCGATGCCGCAGTACCGCAGCGCCTCCACCGCGCTCTGCCGGCTCGACCCGCAGCCGAAGTTGTGCCCGGCCACCAGGATGTCGCCGGGGCCGACGCCCTCGGTGAAGTCGGGCCGCAGGCCGCGCAGGCAGTTGATCCGCAGCGTCTCTTCCCTGGTCGCACCCTGCAGCCCGCCGCCGGCGAGCTGGTTCGTGTCGACCGAGTCGCCGAACTTCCATACCCGTCCGCTGATCGGCCGGTCCACATCGGTCATGTAAGCCACCCGGTCATCTGGGCCATCCCGGCCATCAAAGCCAAAAGCCCGGTCATCGCAGGAACTCCGTCGGGTCGACGATCTCCCCGGCGATCGCCGCCGCGGTGACCGTGGCGGGCCCGGCGAGGTAGATCTGCGCCTCGCTGGTGCGGGACCCGCCGAACCGGCCCCGGTAGTTGCGCGTGGTCGAGGTGATGCACGTCTCCTCGTTGAGGACGATCCCGGGGGTCTGGCAGATCATGCAGCCGGGGTCCTGCACCTGCACGCCCGCCTCCAGCAGCACGCTGATCAGGCCCGCGTCCGCGCACTGCTTGTACACGCGCACCGAAGCCGGGGACACGTAGAACCGGACGCCGGGAGCGACGTGCCTGCCCTCGAGCATCCGCGCGGCGATCTCGATGTCCTCGAACCGCCCGTTCGCGCACGAGCCGATGCGGGCCTGGTCGATCCGCACGCCGGCGCTCGCGTCCACGGGCGCCACGTTGTCGAAGCGGAACGGCCGGGCGACCTGGAACCCGAGGGCGTCGCAGTCGACCTCGATGACCCGGCTGTACCGCGCGTCCGGGTCGGGGGCGACGGGCTGCCAGGGGATCCGCTCGACGTTGCGCTCGTCGACATAGGCGCGGGTCTTCTCGTCGGCGAGGAACACACCGAAGGCAGCGCCCACCTCGACCGCGTGGTCGGCGATACACAGCCGGGTGGCGACGTCGCTGGCCGCGGCGAACCCGCCGTGGAACTCAATCGCCTTGTCCTGGGCGAAGTCGTCGCCGTAGACGCCGGCGAGATAGAGGATGACGTCCTTGCCGAAGGGGTAGGGGCGGGCGGCGCCGCGCAGCACGACCTTGATGGTCTCCGGCACGTTGAGGTACAGCTCGCCGAACGCCCACACGTACGCGGTCTCGTCCGCGCCGATCCCGGTCGACAGCGCGTTGATGCCGCCGTGCGCGGTGGTGTGCGAGTCATTGCCGAGCACCAGCTCACCAGGCCGCACCAGCCCGTAGTCGAGCATCATCTGGTGGCAGACGCCCATCTCCGACTCGTAGAAATGGGTGAGGCCGAGCCGGTTCGCGACGAGTTTCGACTGGTAGTTGCCGATCGCGGAGTCAAGGTCGGCCGGCGGCTGCACGTGCTCGTTCATGAGGAAGACCCGGGCCGGGTCCCACACATTCGGCGGCCCGTCGGGGAAGCCGATGCGCTCGTACGTCGCGCGCATCCACTGGTAGTTGATCGCCATCAGCCCGTCGACCCGCGCGTCGATCAGGTCGCCCGCGCGCACGCGCCCGCCGCCGGCGCTGTGCGCGCCGAGCACCTTCTCCGCGATGGTCTGGCCGGTCATGCCGTGCTTCCGGCCGCGGGGACGCCCTCGATCGCGGCGCGCAGCTCCGACATCGCCCGGGCGGCGCCGGAGCGCACCAGGCCAAGGTCGCTCGTCGTGGTCAGGAACCGGACGCCGCGGCGGATGACCTCCGCCTGGCGGCGCACGCCCATCAGCCCGCCGCAGCCGGCGAACTGCCCGTTCGCCTGCGCCGCCGCGACGATCCGGTCCAGCGCCTCGTAGATCGCCGGGTCGTCGTACTGACCGGACTTGCCCATGCTGGCGAGCATGTCGTTGCCGCCCAGGTAGATCCCGTCGACCCCGGGAACGGCGGCGATCGCCTCGGTCTGCTCAAGGCCGGCCACCGTCTCGATCATGCAGATCACCAAGACCGTCCGGTTGAGCCGCGTCATCAGCTCGCCGGTGGGAACCGGGCCGTAGTCGTAGTGGATGTCGAGGCCGCCGAGCGAGCGGCTACCGACCGGCGCGAACTTGCACGCGCGCACGACCGCGGCGGCCTGCCCGGCCGTCTCGGTGTCGGGGACGACGATGCCGGTGACGCCCGCGTCGAGCAGGACCGGGATGTTCGGGTCGGTCGCGAACCTGACCCGGACCAGGGGCGCGACGCCATAGCCGAGGCAGGCGTGGGCCAGGTGCGCCATCGTTTCCAGGTTGAACGGCGCGTGCTGCGCGTCGATGTAAAGGAAGCAGTGCCCGGTGCCGCGCGCGATGCGCGCTATCTCTCCCGTGTGCGCGAGCCGCACATTAAGCCCGAGCGCCACTTCACCGCGGCTAATGGTTTCGCGAACCGGATTCACCGGGACCGGAATTACGGGTGCGGGGACACCGTCCGGTGAATTGCCCTGTTTGTCAGAAAAAGCTGTCATCGTGACCGATGCTAGCAAGATCCGTATCGATTGTTAACAGCCGCTATATCGCCACAAACTATAGTGACTAATACCGAGATCTATAGCGACTAAGATCACGGCGCCGCTGCCGATTTTCTTGACAAATCGAGTGACGACGCACGCGGACGGCGAGCGGCGAGACGCGGCCCGAGCTTCAACTGTCTTCCGGTGAGGTGTCGGTTAGGTGCGGTAAAGCTCGGCGACGGCGGCGCTGGCCAGGTGAGTGACCGCGGTGAGGTCCACGGTCAGCGCGTGGGTACCGCCCAGGGTGAGCCGGTCCAGTTCCGTGCCTAGTTCCTCCACGTTGCTCGCGTCCAGCGGGCGGCCTGCAGGATGTCGCCGGTGTCGTCCAGCCGGTCCTGCAGCACAGCCCGCAGCTGCCCCATCGCCGCCGACGCCAGGTCATCGCCCTGCTCGGTCGTCATCGAAGCCACCTCAGCGCTAACCGCCTCGCCATCACAGACCTGGCGTCAGCTACCGTCCTTACGGTATCCACCCGACGTTGCCGCGCTGGCGGGACTGGCGAAGGCAGCCGCCACAGGCTGCTTTGGACCGTCGGCCAGCGCTATTCGTTGCGGCCGGTGGCCTTGTCGCGGAGCCGGTCGGCGGCGGCGACCGCCGGGCCCGCGGTCTTAAGCACCCCGGGCGAGGCCGGGGTGTGCGGGTGCGGCCGGGTCGGCGCGGTCTTCTTGCCCTCCTGGAGCTTCCGCCCGAGATCCTCCGCCTCCTCGGCGGTAAGCGCCGACCGCAGGTCCGGCCAGACGGTCGTCTCCTCGAACGCGATGTGCGCGCGCCCCGCGGTGATGAACTCCGAAAGCTGGCCCTCGAACTGCTCGTCCTCCGGGGCCAGCTTGTCGAGCTGGTCGAGGATGACCTTGCCTTCCTGCTCCTGGTCCTGAGCCTGATTGGCCAGGTCGTCGCCGTCTGAGAGGTGCTCGCGCACGGCGGGCCAGAAGTACATCTCCTCGACCGCCTCGTGCTTGGATTCCTCGATGACGAGTTGCTGCACCATCTTCTTGCGCAGCGCGAGCTGATCGGAGTTCGCTCCCGTGGCCGCGGTGGGTCCGAGTTCGAGTTCGGTCAACATCCGCTTGACTTCCTCATGATCCTTGGCAAGGACATCGAACGCGGTGGGCATCGTGCTTCCCCCTGTCTCTCTGGCCACGGCCTCGCTGACCGCCTGTGCCATGTCTGTTCTCCCGCCCCGGCCGCTTGTCATGGGCCGGAGACCGCCGGTTGCCCGTGAGCGCTCGCATCAAACAGAGCTGGCGGAAAATGAAGACGACATGCTCGTGACGCGGGAGCCGGTTAGGGCCGTGTCAGGGAAGACCACGTCAGGCAGGAGGCACCGGCGGCGGCTGGGGAACGGACGCCGACGCCGGCTCGACCTTGGCCGTCCCGCGCTCGTTCAGCCGCTCCCGCTGCGGGATCACCGTGTACTTCGGGTCCCTGGCGGAGGCCACCCCGGCGTGGAACATCCCCAAGCGGGTGGCGGCCGACGCGCCCATCAGGGCGGCGCCGGAAACGGCGGCGACGACGCGGCGCGCCCGGCCGGCGGGCACCGCAGGGGACAGGGCCGCCCCCGTCGCGCCGAGGGCGCCGAGGACCTGACCGAGTCGGATGTAAGCGCCGCCTCGACCCCGGTGATACGGTTCGGCCACCATACCCAGGCGGCGGGTCATGCGCTCGAAGGCCAGCATCTCCATAACCTGGCCGGCCAGCGCCAGGTTCCGCGCGGGCCCCGATTCGGCCGTCGGCGCGGCGAGCAGGCCGAGTCCGCCCGCTGCCATCGCCGCCGACCCGGTGAACACGAACGGCATCTCCCGGTACCCGTCATGCCAGGCCGGCACGGCAGTGTCGCTGATCAGCGTGGCGGTGTAGGAGGCCACGGCGGGCGCCAGCAGCGCCGTCCACGCGGTGGCGGCGGCGCCGAGCCGTGGCAGCCGCCCGGTGCACGCGGTGGCGGCGGCTAGCCCGGCGGCCGGCGCGTAGCCGCCGACCAGCCAGGTGCCAACGCTCATCGGGGAGGTCACCTTGAACACCCGCAGCATGTTGGCGATCCGGGCGGGGCGGCCCAGGTCGTGAGCGAGCGCGATGAACGACAGCGTGATCGCGCCGCCGGCGCCGACCTTCGCGGCCCGGCCAAGCTCCGCGCGGCCAGTAAGGTCGGCGCCGGCGGCGAGCAGCGACGAGCCGCCCGCGAGCCCGCCGAGGAAGAAGTACCCGGCGATGTCCCGCGCCTTCCAGACCGGAGCTTTGAGCACCGGCTTGCCGTAGTAAGAGGAGAACGTCGCCTTCGGGACCATCGGCTGCTCGGCCCGCCGCTTGCGCCGCCACCGGGAAGCGCCCGCCGCGGGCGCGGGCGCGGTCATCGCCGGCCTCC
>Ga0134126_10006019_pt1 | contig 15182 bp, 10 predicted proteins | sample KB31752_FD_96881 | JGI IMG/M metagenome (GOLD analysis project Ga0134126, IMG submission 96881) | Terrestrial soil microbial communities with excess Nitrogen fertilizer from Kellogg Biological Station, Michigan, USA - KB3-175-2 | ecosystem: Environmental > Terrestrial > Soil > Unclassified ...
GACTGCACTCCTTGCCGGCCAGCTGCGAGGGGCCGGCATTGGTGCTGAGGATGAAGACCTTGCGTGGCAACGCAGTATGCGCGACGGCGAGCATGTTGTTCGACGGGACGATGCCGGTGATCAGCTTGACCTTGTCCTCGTCGATCATTTTCCGCGCGAGCTGCACGGCGACGTCCGGCTTGAACTGGTCGTCACCCTTGACGAGGTCGACGTCACGCCCGCCGAGCTTGTTGTTCAGCTCTTGTAGAGCGAGGGTGAAGCCGTCATAGACGTCGGGACCGACCGTCGAGGTCGGTGTCGAGAAGCTCGATATGAAGCCGATCTTGAGTGGATCGGCGGCCCATCCGGCCGAGGATGACCCGACCATCAGCGCCAGAAGCGCGGTAATTGCCAGAGAAACCCTGATCATGCGTCCTCCCCCTTCTCGCCGGAGCAGCGCTATCGCCGCCGTGCGGCTATCAACTGTAAAGCGCACCCGTCGCCATGGCCTCGCCACGCGCGTCCGGGCATCGGAACCAGCCTATGGCACGTGGATCGCCCTGTTGCCAGGGGATTCGTCGGCGAATTGCGCTGTCGCGCGAGGTTACGCGATCTGATCGTGCGGCGCTCGCCGCAGGAAAAAAGGGGCTAGGGCGTGGGGCGGCGGTCATCGCGTTGGTCGTCGGGGCGACCATTCGTCGCGCCGCGCGGCGTTGCCGACCGTTGCTGATCGGATCGGCCCCGTCCGTTACGCCGACCTGCAGAAGGGTCGGTGATGCCTCGTTCCCGCGCGGCCACCGCTTCTACTGGAAGGCAGAGTTTCTGCGAGCGATCCCTGATGCCGCAATCGAGCTGCTGCTCGATCGCTTCCCCACCGTCCCCTCGCCACACTCGTTCTTTGTGTTCCAGCAAGTCGGCGGTGCGATAGCCCAGGTGGCACTCGGGGCAACCGCCTATATCAACCGTGACGCTGCCTACGACTGCTTCCCGGTCTCAATCTGAACCGATCCGGGGGGCGACGCTGCTAACATCGAATGGGCGCGGGAGCTTTACACTGCGATGAAGCCGTTCGCGATGGGGGGCATTTATGTCAACAACCTGGGCGACGAGCGCGAAGACCGCATCAGGGGGGCTTACGGCTCAGCTATGATCGCCTCGCCGCGCTCAAGCGGAAATATGACCCCGACAACCTGTTCAGGCGAAATCAGAATATCCGGCCGAACGAGTGAGTTTGCGACCTGTGACGGCCGGAGTTGGCACCGAACCGACATTCGCTTGCCTGAGCGCAACGTCCGATAATCGGCGTAAAGCAGACTCAGTTTCTTCACGCCGTCACGACCGACTGTGACCCTAAGCCGACATCGTTCACCGTTAGGCTTTGGTGCACGTTCCCCCGAATGAGGGAGAAACTTAATCGGGCGTTAAAGGGAATTACCGAAACATCATGGGAAGTCCCGTCAGGGTTGAGTCAGGTCGAGCAAATGTCTGTCAAGGTTCGGATAGCATTGTTGGCACTCATTGGCGCGGTCGCACTGTCAGTGGCCGCCGCCTTCTTGATCCCGCAGCTTCGCCCATCGGGCGAATATAAAGCGGCCTATCAGTGGTCGCCGAATCTAGCGGTCGCACCGCCGGAAGCGGGCAAGCAGCGCGCAGAAACGACGCTTGCGACCGACGCAGACGAGCGCGTATGGCTGTCCTATCTGGATGCAGATTATTCACACGGATCGGGAGCCTTCTCGGAATTTTGGTCTGCATGGCCGCGCCGACTGACAATTGTCAGCAGCGACGATCAGGGTAAGACTTTCGGGCACCCCTACGTGCTCGCGCCGATGGGCGAGAACGCATCATTTACAACAGACGCGAACGGGAATCTTTATGCGAGTTGGATACAAGCCTCCTACGACGACCATCAGCATCGTGACACGAGGATTGAAGCCGCGCGACTAGATGGTCAGTCGCCCGTTCAGATTTCGACGGAGCTTCAGTGTCCTGTCTGGTCTTGGCCCGTCGAGCACTATGCAGCGAATATGACAGTGTCGAGCGACGGAACGATCCATATCGTCGGTGTCGACACCTACCATGCGATGCTGCCGAGCGACCAGCTAGTCCAGCGCCTGCTCTACGCTCGCTCTACCGACGGCCTCAATAGCTGCACGAACCAAATACGGTTGCCGTTGGTAGGGGGACAGCCGCAGTTGGTCTCTACGCGCGATGCTCTACTTATCGTCGGGGCCGTTGGCTTCTACGTTTCCGTCGACAATGGCGAAACATTTGGACCACGACAGCTCTATGATTTCGGATATCGATTTGCTCGAGCCGCAGGAGATCCATCACGCCGCATCGTTTATGTTGTCGGCGATGCAAAACGCGGTGGTGGGTTGTGGCTTAGTGCCAGCCGCGACGGCGGCAAGAGTTGGAAGCGAACGCGAATCGACGATGCTCGCAGCGCGAAGGCATGGCGCTTTCCAGCGATCACGGTTAGTAAGGACGGCCGCGTTCACGTCGTGTGGATGGACGACAGAGAGGGATACGGCGCGCTGTATCACGCTTATTCGGACGACAGTGGGCGCAGCTTTTCCAAAAGTGAGCGTGTTTCGGATCAGCCGTTTCCTTTCCCCCCACCTCCGCCCGTCCTTCAGCCGGGCACCTGGATCGGCGACTATATAAGCGTGACCACGGTCGCCGACAAAGTGGTGGTGGCGTGGAGTGACCAGCGCGCGGGAAGGCCTTTATCTGCGGTCTATAGCGCCGTCGGGTCGCCGGAAACCTCGCCCTGACGCTCGCTTATTTGTCGTAGGGTCCTCGGCGGGATTGCTCGGCACCAATACGACGTGCCGCGCGTCCCTCAGTAAGTCCGTTGAGAGCGCCATAACGGACTCAGCCTGGCAGCGCAGTTTCGACTGCCTTTGACCCGAAGCGGACCTAGTCGGCCTTATGGCGACACTCGCTACGGCAAGGTTGCGCGTTGAACCAGGCGATCTGACGCAGCAGGTCTTGGGCGCCGATCCTCCGCGCGCTTAAGAGATCGGTCTCGTATATCGGGAGGTCGGCACCGGAAGTCGATCCATTCGGACGAAGCCGGAAAAAAAGGTGAGACCCTGCTACCGTTGGGGTGAAACCCGTGGCCTACTTTGCCGGCCGAACAGACTAAGGAACCGAAAATATCATGCCTAAGCTTCGGTGTGAGACGTCACGCCTCGAGACCATTTTGAACCGAACAGCGAAAATTGGGGGCGTTCTCGCTGTCGTGCTCGCGTCGGTGATACCTGCCTTTGCGAACGAAGTACTTCATGTCGGCAAGGCCGTGCCTCAGTCCTTTTCCTTCGCGCTGCTCGATGTTGGCGTTGACCAGAACTTTTTTCGTCAGGAAGGGCTCGACATCGAGTCTACAGGCTTTAGCGGAGGGCAGAAAAATATCGCGGCAATGATCGGCGGAAGCATTGATATAGGTTTGGATTCCGGTCCGGACATGGCCGCCATTGTCAAAGGCGCGACCATCAAGGGCGTTGCAGCGATGGCCGGCCCCCCGCTCGACACGACCGTAGCGGTCGGTACGCAGCAGCCCATTTACACGGTGGCTGACCTCAAAGGTAAGCGCATTAGCGTTGCTTCAAAGTCTTCCCTCCTTGGTTGGCTTGTGCGACAGGTTTCAATTCATGAGGGGTGGGGCCCTGACGGCATCAACGAGGTCCCCGTGGGTGGCCCGCAAGCGGCGTGGCCATTGGTCAAAACAGGTGACCTTGACGGCCTTGGCGTCGATCTCGGCGCCGCGTTACAGGCGCAGGCGCATGGCGACGCAAGGGTGATCGTTCATTTCGGCGATTACGTCAAAGATTTCCATAACTACGTCATTTTCGCGACCGACAAGCTCATCGCTGAGAAGCCGGACACAGTGCGCGCTTTTCTTCGGGCTTGGTTTCGATCCGTCGAGTTCGCGCACAGTAATAAAGATAAGACCGTCCGCGTGATCGCAACTGTGTTGAACATGGATCCCCCCATCGTCGCGCAGATCTACGATCACCAGATGCCGATGTACTCGCGGACGGGGCGCTTCGAGCCAAAGGCACTGGCGGTGTTGGCACGGTCCTATGTGGAGTCTGGAAATCTGCCGACCGAGCCCGACATGTCGAAATTATACACCGAGGTGTTTTTGCCCTCGGACAATTCCGGACAAAAAATCCAATAGTGGAAGGCTAGCCGCGACGCCTTCCGCCTTGCCATGCCGGCTGCGTGCGCCGCACCAAACCGGGTCTCGGCGCCCTCCGCGTGCGCGGGCGGGCGAGAGAGCGTTAGGCTAAGGCCGCGCTGCGAGCCGCGGCCGAGGCCGCTACTCGCCGGTCATTTCGTCTTGTTGAGCTCTTTCCAAGGATCTTTGAAGGCCGTGCCGACGGTTTCGAGCTCGACATTGACGTAGTGCCCGTTCTCCTTCTTGACCTCGCGCAGATATTCGTTCTGCACGATATCGCGGGTCTCGGGGTCGATCGAGATCGGGCCGCGCGGGCTGTTTGCGTTCTTGTAGTGCTTCAACAGCTCCATCGTCTTGTCGGGATCGATCTTCCCATTTTGTTCGCGGATGACGTAGTAGATCGCATCCATGCTGTCCCAGGCGCCGACCGCGACGAAATTCGGCCGCAGCTCGTCGCCATAGGCCTTGCGCCAGGCGGCGACGAAGGCTTTGTTCGCCGGGCGGGTAGCGGCATCGGAATAATGGAAGACCGTCGTCACCCCGAGCGCGACATCGCCCATCGTGTCGAGATACATATCGTCGGTGATATCGCCGGGACCGATCAGCTTGATGCCGGCGGCTTTAAGGCCAAGATCGCCGAACCCCTTCATCACCGCCGTGGCCGACGTCCCGGCGGGAACGAAGACCATGAGCGCGCCGGGCTTGGCGTCTTTGACGCGCTGCAAGTAAGGCGCAAAATCGGGATTGACCACCGGCACACGCACGCTGCCGGCGATCTCGCCGCCGCCCGCCGTGAAGGCTTTGGTGAATGCTTCCTCGGCATCCCAGCCCGGCCCATAATCGCTGACGAGCGTGTAGGCGCGCTTGTAGTGCTTGGCCGCCCAGGTGCCGAGCGGATAGCTCGACTGCCACAGGGTGAAGGACACCCGCGCGATATAGGGAGATTTGGTGGTGATGCTGGCGGTGCCGGCATTGCTGATGATGAACGGCACCTTGGCCTGCGTGACGACCGGCGCCATGGCCATGGCGTTGGGGGTGAAGACGACGCCGGTCAAAAGCTGGACCTTGTCGCGGACGATCAAGTCTTGGGCGAGCTGCTTCGCCTTATCGGGCACTGGACCGGTATCATCGCGGGTCAGGAGATCGACCTTGACGCCCGGCGGCAGGTCTTTGGCGTGCTCTTTCATATAAAGGCGCATCGCCTTTTCCATCACGGGCCCGATCTCGCCGTTGAGACCCGAAAAGCTGCTGATCATGCCGACCTTGACGGTCTGGGCCGGCGCCTGGGGCGTGCCGAAGCCGAGCACGGCGAGCGCCGCCGCCGCGATCCAAATGTTCCGATGAAGCTGCATGTCCCCCACTCCTTCCCGCCGGTTGATCCGGCCTTGCAGGATTTTACGTCCGAGCCGCGGCCGCGACAAACATTACACGAAGCCCGCTTCTGCTGCTGTCGAGAACCTCATAACCTGAGGCAGGGCCCTCAGGATAATCGGCCATTTTGCGAAGCACGGAACGATAAAATGATTCGAAGTTGAATCATAGAGTGAGACAATCCGATTTTTAGGAACCATGTTGTGAGATGAATATTGCTGCTGCGGCAACGTCTCACTGGAGCGCCAGAGAACGCCGCCGGCGGGCGTCGGACTTACAGCTCAGACGGCCCTCTTGACATGAGCGATTGCTAATGCGGTTCAACGGCTACTTGCGTCGCGCCGGGCAGATAAGTCCGCTCATAACCGCGAGGATGAGCGGGCCACCGCAAGGAGAGTTTTGGTCGAGCCCCGCTTTCAGTCGTCCGGCTATTTAACTAATGCATGGCCATATGCCGAATAGCCAGGTAACTCCAGGTCACGCCGCGGGCAAGGCTTTCACCGGCCTGGTAACCCGTCCCAAAATCCGTGCAAGCCGCGGCATTCCCCGACGCGTAAAGACCCGGAATGGCATCCCCGCGCACGCGGACCACCTGAGCCTCGGTATTCGTCATCAAGCCCGCCGAGGGTCCGCCGCTGAGGCGCAGTCGCGTCGCGAAGAAGGGAGGACGGTCGACCGGGCCGAGATTAGCATTCGGTTCATGCGTGAGATCACCGCCATAGAGGCGCGCCCATGGCGCCGTGCCGCGAGCGAAATCCGGATCCTCGCCGCGTATCGCATGATGGTTGAAGCGCGACAAGGTTGCTTCGAGATTTGCCGGCTCGATATCGAGCAACCGAGAGAGTTCGGGCAAGGTTTCCGCGCGGGTGACCCAGTCAGGCACCGGCGCTCCGGCGGGCGCTCCGTTGAATGAATATTTGTCGACGTAGTTTTGATCGAAGACGACGAAGCAAGGCATGTTGGGAAAGCCATGCGCCCATGCATCGAAACTCCGCACCGCGGCGACGATCGCCGGAAAATAGGACTCGTCACCGAAACGCTGGCCGTTCTTATTGACAATCACGGTGTGCGGATAGGATGTCATGCCGACCGTGGCCGGGCGGTAGGTGGGTAAGTCGCCAGGCTTTCGACCGGGCACGCGAAATCCCAGGAAGGTGCCCATGTTGACGGGAAGCGTGTAGATCTTGGCGCCAATCTCCGCTCCCATCATTAAGCCATCCCCCGCGAGGTCGGGCGAGAACATCGACTGCCAGTTCTCTTCGGTCACGCCCTCATATTCATGCACGAGCACTGGGTTCGATTCGTACCCGCCCGAAGCTATGACAACGCCGCGCCGCGCGCCGATGAGGATTTCCGAACCGTTTCGTTCGGTGACCACGCCGACCACCTGGCCGCTTTCAACGACGAGACGCCGCGCCGGCGTCGACAGATGCACGCCGGCTCCCGCCGCGAGCAGAGCTTTCAGAAACTGTGCTGCGAGGGCAACGCCCAAACCTCGCATGTCGTCGCGTCGCCGCTGGGCAAGGATCGTTGGGTCCCAGTTCTTCTGGTTGCCGCGTCCGCCCCATTTGAGCATCTCATCGAAGGTCACACCAGCAGGGAGGTGGGGCGCCGTTTCAACACGGTCCTGCCATTCTCCGAGCTCGCGCCCAGAGATCAATCGGGCCTCTATCATGCGACCGTCGGGCAGCGAGCCAGGGGCCTTGTCGTAATAATGGTCAGGCAGGCCATGAGCGAGCTGAAAGCCGACACCGCGCTCTGCGAAATGATCGAGCGCGACAGCGGCGTTGTCGATGAAGGTCATCATATGCTCGTCGCGCTCATAACCGGCGCCGAGATATCGCATATAGGCGATCGCCTCGTCGCGGGAATCCGCGATGCCCTCGCGCCGAGCGAAGCTGTTGAGCGGAACCCAAAGCCCGCCGGTCGAATAGGCCGTGCCGCCCCCGACCTTCGCACCTTTCTCCAGCACGACGGCGCTGAAGCCGTGATGGCGCGCCGCAAGCGCTGCCGCAAGACCCGAGACGCCGGACCCTATCGCGACAACGTCATAGATCTCATCCCAAGCCATCGCTCGGCTGTCCTCCCTTATCTGACCAATTTGGATCTGAAGCTGCCGCTCCACCCGCGCCAATTGGACGCTCAGCCACCGCTCCTTTGAATGATCTTCACGAGGTCGCCCAGGTCTTTGGCGAGATTGGGATTGCTCTTCCACCAAGCGATATCGACGTCGAAGAAATGCGACCCTTCCTTCTCTAGCGCCGCGACGCGGGCATGGGCCCAGGTTTCCGGATAGTCGTCGTCATCGATGCCGTCGAGCGCGAAGGCAACATCGTGCTGCCCCGCGGGCGACACGAGATAAAGCGCCGCCAGCATTGCCGCATTGGGATGCACCGCATTGCTGGGCACCTGCATATAGAGATAGCGCCGCATCGCAATGTCGCTCGGGACCTTCGTGTCGAGGATTCCCTTGTATTTCGGCACGTTCTGGGCGCTGCCGCCGCAATCGAGCACGAGAGCAGCGACCTCTCCCGATGCGATCCGATCGGTTCCGGCGCAGGCCAACAAACCGCTGATTTGACCAGCGAGTTGCGTGACGAAAGCCGTTGTCTTGGCCTTGCCCCAGGCGTTCTCCGCCACCAACGCGTCAAAGCCGGACAAATAGGGCGTCGTCGCGAACTTCCCTTTATATTTAGGCTTAAGAACATCAGCCATGACCTTGATGTCGCTGACCCACGGCGCTGCCTTCACATTGTAGAGAATGCCCGGCAGGAAACTCTCGAAGCGGAGCGATTGACCATATTCGGCCGCGCTTTTGCCGATACGATCGGGCCACAGCTCTGCCCAAGGAACTCTGCGAAACAATCGGCCGTCGACATAAGGCCCGACCTGCGGCGCCGATGCAAAGTACAAGTCGGTCGAAGCAGGAACGCCGGCTTGAAATTCCTGCTGCAACTTGGCCGCCATCGGCCCGAAGGAAAGCGCCGGCGACCACTCGACATCGAGCTTGACGCCGAACAGCGTCGCGATGCCCGCCGCAATCACCGAGCGACCGTTCGGCCCGCCCGCCACCACAGGGCCTGTGCTTAAGGTCAGCTGACCTTCGCGCTTTGCATCATCGATAATTTTCTGCACGGCTGGCGACCAGTCGGCGGCGCTTGCACTGGTTGCAACAAGACCAATGCATGTGGCCAACACAGCAACGCAAAACCTATTTAGCGTGTTCATTGCATAGCCCCTCCGACAAAAGCGTGATCATTCTATCACCGGCATGCCCGGCGAACGAAACCGAACGCCAGACCGATCTTCGCGCCAAGATCGCGCGGTCTCCGCCGCGCGCGACGCTCGGCGGCAGATAGACAACAGCCTCTACTCATTGGGAACGAGAATCCGTTCCAACATCTCGCGCAGCAGGAGCTGCTCCGTCTCCCAGCGCTTAGCTTGGGCGTACGAGTAAGTGCTCGATTGAGTACCACGATGCACCCAAATCGCGCGTACGCGACGCAACGCCATTTGTTCCTAGTGTGATACGTCCCGACGATGGCTTAACGTCAAAATATGCTTTCGCGACGAGGGGGAAGGCGAAAGCCTTCCGCAAAGCGCTGGAGCATTTCGCCCGGACGAAGCTCTATTTCGGGATGATTTGGTCGCAGCCTGGCCTAACGATCAGAGCGGCGCTTCGATCAGATAAGATCTTGACCCGACGGGGCCTGCTCAAGTCTACGGCACAGCCTTGGGGCGTTAGGCCTTTAGTGCAACTGATTATTGCCGTGCCCAGAAAGCGGACTCGCTTCTTGCTTGGGCTTGGTCCTCACCAACTTCTGCGCTCGCCTCAAAGTTTCCGGCACACGAATTCTGTCGGAGGACTGAGCGGTCGATCGGAGCCACATCGAATGGACCAAACGGAGACGACGGCTCATCCGACTATCGCCGGACAGCAGCACAGATCCTTGCTCGAGAAGTCCTTCGCCTGCCGAATTGCTGCGAAGATTCAGGAAGATGGGATGATGATCCGATGGCCCCCGTTCGAGCACCTGGACAAAGGAACATTGTAGACCTCGTACCATGCAGCGATCGAGACGGAAGGAAATGATGTTATTCGCTAGACGGGTCGGCTGGCGTGGACCGACATCGCTGAACTCTGCCAGCAAGATCGGTCCGACTGCGTTGTAATCCCCAACGATAGCGGTTCGTCCATCCAGCGATCGCGCCACATGGGATAATTGCCGCCGGTTGAGAATCTGCCCATGTGATAGATGAACATTCGCGAAGGTTATGCCGCTGCATCGTATGATTTGTGCGAGCCGAGGCGGCACTCGGCCGGGCAATGTCGATACCGGCAGAGGCAGTGCGTGCGACGGCGGCAACGGACATGGGCTCCACGCTGCAAGCCCGTACACGCGACCATGCAGGGGTTGCCGCCGCACGTACCCGCCGGCGAGGCCTGGCAAAGCCATTACTTCCTCAGTTGCTTCCTGCATCAACAACAGGTCGGGCCTATGCTTTTCGATCAGGGCAACGACGTCGTCTACATTTGCGCCTACGAGGCGCAGCAAATTCCAGCTAATAACCCTCAATTGTTACGCGTCCTATTTACGCATCCCGAATGGTCTTGGCAGTTTGACAAGTCTCAGCCAGCAGCCCGCAGTCCAGCTTGGTATCAGCCAAGCCCTCTTCAGTTTTTTCTGCTGAATGCAGCGGTAATATGTACTCAAACGCAGGATCGGTTCAAGCGCCCGGTATTGTGCTAATCCGCTTATCCATCGAGAGAGATCGCGGTTGCCGCATCAATCGCCGAGGTTTTATCTGTGCGCTTCGACGCGCTCTGCAAGAGAGCGGCACAACAAGTACGTGGCCCTTCAGGCCTCGGCAGGTCGATCTGCATCTGCTCCTGAATGAATTCTGCGCGCAACCACTGGCCCTACAATACGGGTGCCGGTCACCGAGGCTTGATCGGAAGTACTGTTGTCTAAAACACGGGCGAGCCAGCTTCTTGATGCAGCTCCGGCTTTTAATGTCCTATGTCTGATTGAGCTAGCCGAGGTCCTGTTCGATCGCGCCGCCGCGGCTGTGCCGGCAATCGGTTGGCGCTTGGGGTGATGCCTGCCTGCTGATAGTCGCGCAGGAGTCCAGGGCGGACCATGATAACGTGGCGCCCTTCTTGGAGGTCCTTTGCGGAAATTCCGTGTCGCGCCATGCGCGCAATAAAGTCCTCTTGGCCACGTTGTGCATAGCGGAAGCGAATGCCGCTATTGGGCGGCGGCGACGTAGCCGGCTACCGGCTCGTCCGGCAACGGCACGATTGCCGGCAGTGCTCTTTCCGACGCGGCCGGCAGGACCTCCTGCGAGCGCAGAATGCGGCCATCGGTCTCGATCTGAAGCAGTTCGCCAGTACGGATGCCTGCAAGACCGGTCGCCCCGATCACAAGAGGCAGATCGTATTCGCGCGCGAGGATCGCAATATGGCTGAGCCAGCCGCCGACTTCGCAAACGAGACCGCCGGCGCGCGAGAAATAAGGCAGCCACGCCGCATGGATCATGCGGGCGACGATGATGTCGCCATCGACGAAATCAGTGATCGGGTCGCCACGTTCCGCGGCTTGCGTCGTGACCACGCGCGCGCGTCCGGTAATCGGGGCACCGCCGGAGACAAGCGTCCCTGCGATGGTCCTACTGTCGTCCGCTGCGGAAGCGGATTCAACCAGCGAGGCGGACTCGAGGAATGCTAGATCGAGCTCGGCGGGGAATGGCGGAACCCCGGCAAAGAGCTCAGCCTCCGCACGGCGCCGGCGGATCGCCGTCCAGGCTTGCATGTTCGCGGGCGTCTCGCCGAGCGCCGCGATCTCCGCAAAGCTCAGCTGATAGATACCGCCGCGAAGTTCGAGGCGGCGATCGAGCTCGACGAGAATGCGGCGGAGCACCGCGATCTCGCGCAACGCTTCGTGCTTTGCCTGCTCCTTGAGAAGCTGGAAGCGCCGCGCCCGCTCGACCAGTGCCTGTAGCTTCTTGTCCGGCCAATCGAGCGGCGCCTTGGTATCGTGGCCGGCGTTGGGCTGCCCGAGCGGAACGGAAACGAGCAGCGCGACGGCCGCACGATCTTCGCTATAGCGCGGCTGGGAAAGCTCGTAGTCGAGCGGCGCCCGGTGGCCAAAGGCACTGATGAAGGAATCGATGCGCTGTTCCTCGGTTTCGCCGCGCCGCGCCGTCGCCAATGCATGCGCAAGCGGCGTCTCCTCGAGATCGCCAAGATAATTCACAGCATTGAGGCCGCGATCGCTGAGCGCTGACTTCGCTCGCTCGAGATAGAAGGCTGCCGCGATATTGATGACCTCCACGCGGGCGCAAGTCTCGCCGACATAGCTCTGCCGCACGCGCTCGAGCTGCTGATGGAGCTCGGCAAGCGTAAGCCGGCTGTAATCGATCGCATCGAGCAAGCGCACGCGATCGCGGAAAGCGGGCAGGAATTCCTCCGTAAATTCGCGCTCGATTGTCTCCGCGCTGCGTTCGAGCCGCGTCGCGCCGATACGTCCGATCCGCAAGGCGCGCTTGTGCTCTTCCGCCTTGTTCACATAGAGGCGACCAAAAGCTGTCAACAGAAATGCGGGCGAAGCCTCGTCGACCGTGTAGCTGAGACCGAGGGCGCGGCAAGCCAGATCGACGCCGCTGCCGCTTTGCCAGAGCGACTCCATGAGGTCGAGCGCAATGGCCGAAGGCCGCGGCAATAATTCCGATAGCTCGTTCTGAGCGAAGGCGGGTCGGCAACCAGGCACTGACGCGGCCAGCGTCACGAGGCGAGCGCGTTCGGCTTCGAGCCGCGGCGCTCCCGTTTCGGCATCATCGATCGGCGTACGGGTGATGTCGCGGCTTTGCAGCAGCAGGAATTGTCCATTGCTGTAGGCCCATTCGATGTCTTGCGGCTTGCCGAACATGGCTTCGACGCGCCGGCCGAGCCGGAATAATGGCTCGATATCCATCGGCGGCTGTTGCTCGCCGAAGAGACGGCCGGTGAAACGGCCGAGCAGGAATGTCTCAGGCGCTTCCTGGCCGGAGACGAAACCGTCGGCCGTGCCGCGCACCATTTCGATCATCGCATGCGCACCGGAAGCCGGCGCGCGAGTAAAGAGCACGCCGGCATATTCGGCTGCGACCATCGGCTGCAGCAGGATGTGGCCGGTCTGGCGCTCGCCGGCATAGGTCTCGCTGCGCGCCCCAGCAAAAGACGAAGCCACGCGCGCGATCGCATCAGCCAGCCCAGCGCGATCAACATGCAACACCGTGTCGAAGACCCCGGCGAAGCTCTGAACGCTACCGTCTTCCGCTGCAGCGGAGCTGCGCACGGCGAGCGGAACTGCGCCGAGCCCGCGCCACAAACGGTCGAGGGTGGCAGCACGCCCGGAATGAGATGCTTGCGCCAGGCGGTCGAGGAAGACCGGCGTCAGGACGGTACCATCCGGCACCGGAAGCCCAGCCGCGCGCATAGCGCCGAGACGGCTCGCTTTGTTGCCGCAACCAGGGAACAAGGACGCTTGCGCTAGCGGTACCCAGCCCCGGCGCGCTGCTCGCACAATCGCGATGTGTTGCCGTGCCGCTGCGAAATCGATCGACAAAACTCCGCGCTGCGCAAGCATGATCACGACGCTCGTCACAAGGTAGAGATTGACCGCGGCGCTAAGGAAGGCCGCGAGCATGGCGAAAGCGATGAACCCGCCCGCACCCCACAGCGCCTGCTGCATCCGTGTGCGCGCGAGCGAAATAACAAGATAGAACGCCACCCCGGCTCCAAAGAGCGCGGGCAGGACATAAAGCGGATCGGGGCGCGCCAGATCTGCCATCCACCACAGTGTCAATCGCGTGGAATGCGCGGCCGCATCGACTCCCGCGACGCAGATCGCCAGCACAGGTAAAAACAAAAGCGCCAGCAAATTGCGCGCCGGCGTGATGCCGTGCTCGCGGTGAAGCGCCTTGATATAGCGCGCGAAGCGCTTCGGATCGCCGGCATAGCGCTCTTTTGCTTCGGCCATCTCGGGGGCAAGCGCCCGCATCGTGATTTGGTCGCGCTCCGCCTTAAAGGAGAACGGAATGACGATCATGCGCGAAACGAACGCGAGCAAGAAGATCGCCAAGGGCAGGCCGACGCCGTTATGCGCCGACCAGCTCAGCGCAGCGCCAAGCTTGCGCGACGCCATCCTCCAGGTCGATACGTCGATGCGCGCGCGCCACGCCGCGACATAGGATGCTTCAGGCGTCGGGACGAAGTAGTCCCACGGTTGGGTATAGCGCCCGCGCACATCGAAGCCCGCGCGAGTCAGCATGAGGCCGAGGGCTGTCGACATGAAACAGCTGCGGCGGTCATAGCAAGCAAGAACGATCGGCTCATGCGGCAGCGCGCGGATGCTCTGCTCCAGTTCCGGCGTCGGAGTCTTGCGGATCGGTATGTTGTACGCGCCCGGCAAATGAGAGTTCTCGAACTCGCCCGGATACCGTGTATCGACAAAGACTGCGTGTTCTTTGTGAACGAGCTTCTGCACCTCTGGCGTGTCGAGCAGCACATTGTCATTGCGGTAGCGCGGCACGCCGCGCAGCTGCGCGGGCGAGCGCAAACCCGAATTGCCGACCGGCCGGCCTTCGGCGATCCACTTCTCAAGCCCGCCCACCATGAACTGAGCCTTTATGCCGAGCGCCGCCAGCGCCTCAGCGGTCTCGCTGCTGCGATTGCCGTTATGGCAGATGAAGATATTGCGCTTGTTCTTGAGATCGATCCCCGACTTCGCGAGATCGGGCCAGCGCACGGCTGTGAAATGCGGCAGAATGCCGAGTGCAGTCTCGCCTGCTTCGCGGATGTCGATGAAATTGACGTCCTTGGCGCCGCCGGCATCCGCTTCGTGCAGCAGTTGAGCGACTTCTTCGGTGCCGACGCCGAGCGGATTGACCGATTGCTCGGAGAAAGATTCCTCTTTGAGTGTCGGATCGAGGATCGGCTGTCCGGGCTGATGCGACGGCCGAATCAGCGTCGCTTGCAGCCGATCGAGCCGCGCCTGCTGCGCGGAGAGGTGTTGGTAGGCATTGAAGCCGAGCGAGACGCACAGCGTGGTGCAGGCACCGCCGATTAGCATCAGGCGCAGCTTGCGCGATCGCGGCGAGTACGTCTTCGAGCCCCCCGTCCCGCGTCCAATTCCAGTGCCCGTAAACGCCAAGCCACCCACCAAGGCGGAAGCAAGCGCGAAAAGTTGGGACAGGCTCGAGATTGATCCCGCGACGAGATCAGGTGACGGAATGGCATAGGCCGGTGTCGCAAACCACACGAAAACAGCGACAACCCAAGCTAAACTAACAATCATAAATTGCCCCCGCAGACTGATCCATCCCAGGCGCCCGCGGCGGGTAAGCCCCCATTTCAATCAGACTGTCATAAAAATTTAATCAATTTATAAGGGGAACGTCAAGCTAAGTGCTTGATATTGTTAATATTCATTAATCGCCCCAGCCGGGTGCACAATATTTAGGGGATTATGGTTGGCGGGGACACCATATTATGGACGGTGCGTCGGCATCGCTAGAGCGTGATCGTTTCACGGTGAAGCATAACCGGCATTGGCAAGATAGTTGGCGCATTCCTGTGGCGTGAATCGATCGAGGAGTGCGCCGA
>Ga0134126_10006020_pt1 | contig 15182 bp, 15 predicted proteins | sample KB31752_FD_96881 | JGI IMG/M metagenome (GOLD analysis project Ga0134126, IMG submission 96881) | Terrestrial soil microbial communities with excess Nitrogen fertilizer from Kellogg Biological Station, Michigan, USA - KB3-175-2 | ecosystem: Environmental > Terrestrial > Soil > Unclassified ...
ACGATGCGAATCACGGCACGGGCATCGCCGATGACGGGCATGAAATCGATGAGCGTCGCAGCCCCGCGGTCGGTCTCGATCTGCGTCTCCAGGATGAGCGACTCACCGCGATAGCGGCGCGAGTATCGGGCTGTCGCGGCCCGCGAGGTGATCCTCCAGAAGCCGTTCTCCGGTGATCCCAACAGGGAGGCAAAGCAGGCCTGCGAGTCAAACCGCGGCCAGCACAGCCACTCGATGCTCGCATCGCGGTGAATCAAGGCCGCGGCTTCACAGTTGCCGATGAAACCGAAGTCCGCGATTCGGCGCGGTCCACGCCTCATACCGCCAACCGGCGAGTTAGGCCGCATCCCGCAATTTCGCTCGGGTCGGCGTCAGCCGTGGCGGTCGTGAGACCGCGTCCCAAGGTCCACCAGAAGGACAGTTTGCCCGGAGCGCTAGAGCGCCGCCTTTGCGTTCTGCGCACGACAGAGCTGTGAGAATGGGCCACCCGCTACTCGCATTGCTTACGCCAGCGTGGCCTGCGCAAGAACCGAGCCCGGCATCTCGGCGGGGATCACGCCGCGCGGGCTTCATTGCCGCAATCGACCGCATCAGCAACCTCTCGCGGACATAGGATTCAGGCCTCATTCAGAAGCCATCTGGTTTGATAAGGGCGTCGAGAAGGTAGATGCGGAGTCCGGCGGTGAAGGCGCCGTTGCGAGCAGGTGGTCAGGAAGACAGGTGCGCGGAGGTGTGTGTGACGTTGCGCGACAATTTCGGACAAGAAGCGGCAGCCGCATTTTGCGGGGCCGCGAGCTTGACCGGATGTCATTTGCGAGCCGCGTCAAAATTCTTTTGCTTCGAGCGCAAAGTCGCGATCCAGAGACTCCCCGACTCCGCCAGCACGGTGTTATGTTCAACGCAGATCGCACGGGGGATCCGTCCATGCACCTAGAAATACTCACGTCCGTGCCGCGCACGCTCGCCACGCTCGCGCGGGACAACAGCAATCTTTCCACCCTGGCCCTGGTGCTGGGAGTGGTCGGCGGCTGCATGCTGTCGGCCTGGCGCGAGCAGCTGCGCGAGCGCAAAGCGCAGTTCGCCCGCCTCTCTCGCCGGCCCGACCCGTTGGAGTGATGCCCGGATGATGTACTGGAACGTAGTTTGCTCTGCTGACTGTCGCACGCCCGTCACGAACGAATGGCATTCTTCGGCCGCCATGCAAGTCAGTCCTCTTTACGTCGTCACCCAGCGCCGCGACCTGGCAGCGCGCTACGCCACGACCACTCGCCAGTGGCTGGTCGCGCGCACCACTTACCGACGGCTGCACGAGGCGCCGATCAAGAACATTACGGCGCTGCGCGATGCGGCCCGGCGGCTGGACCAGCTGGAACGCGGACGCGCGGCTCTGCTGCGGGACCTCAAAGCCCTCGCGGATTGAGCTGCGGGTTGCTCGAGCGGCCCGGGGCGCTGAGTAACTTGCTTTCGCACGGCGCTGGGCGAGAATGCAGCGCTCATGTCTCCGGCACCACGCTTTCACGCGTTCCCCGCTCTACGGCCCGGTGATCCGGTCACGGCCGTCGCGCCGGCGGGTCCCTTCGACCGCGCCTCGTTCGAGTCCGGCCTGGAGATCATCGCGCGACGATATCGGGTCCATTACGACCCGGGCGTGCTGACGCGCCTTCGCTATCTTGCCGGGAGTGACGAGCGGCGACTGCGCGAGCTCGCGGCCGCACTCTCAGATACGGGCAGCCGGGCCGTCTTCTGCGCCCGCGGCGGCTACGGGATGATGCGGCTGCTCGCCGGGCTCGAGGGTATCGCCCCGGCGGCGAAGCCGGTGGTCGGGTTCTCCGACATCACCGCGCTGCACCAACTGCTGCAGCGGCAGCGGCTCGTCAGCATCCATGGCCCGAATCTCTCGCAGCTCTCACGGCTCGACGCCGGCGCGCATGAGCGGCTCTTCGCGCTCCTCGAATCGCAAGCTCCAGCCGTGGAGCTCACCGGCACGGATACCTACGTCGCCGGCACGGCGGAAGGGCCGCTTCTGGGCGGCAACCTCTCGGTGCTCACCCGGCTCCTGGGCACGCCATTCATGGCATCGCTCCAGGGCGCGGTCCTCCTGCTCGAGGACGTTGGCGAGCGTCCTTACCGGCTGGACCGCATGTGGACTCATCTTGCGCTGGCGGGCGTGTTCCGGCAGGTGCGCGGCATCGCTCTCGGCGAGTTCGCGGGCTGCGAGGAGAAAGGAGCCGAGTACTCGAGCGCCGATGTGCTGCGCGAGCTGGCCGTCGGAACGGGACTCCCCTGCGTGGCGGGATTTCCGGTAGGCCACGGGACGCAAAACCAACCGGTACCCCTCGGGGTGCGGGTGCGGTTGGATGCCGGCAGCCGCCGTCTCTCCTTTCTCGAGGGAGCAGCGGTCTGAAGGGGCTGAGTGCGAAAGCTCAACCGCCCGATGGGGCGGGCGGGGATTGGGGCGCAGAGGAAAGCGGGCGCAGCACGGCGGCGAGATAGCCGGGAAACGTCGGAGGCGTCCGCAAGGTCGCGGCATGGCGCCAGAGGCTGACAGTCGTGACGATGACCCCGATCAAGCGCGGCAGTACGATATAGAGCAGCGCCATCCACGCGATGCGATACACCCACTCTCCCGCCGGGCCGCCGCCGGTACTGGGACCCGTCCACATCAGCGCCTGCAGGTCGTGAGCCGAGGGGATGGGATCACGCGAGACCGCGGACGCGGCACCGTACAAAGCCACCAGCGCGGTATGGGCGCTCGCAGGCCCGAAGACAGTCGCGCTCCATCCCGCGGCCTGGCGCAGCATCCAGCCGCGCAGGGCATAACCGACCATCAGACCGAATGCCGCCAGAATGGCCGCGAAATGCAGGAGGCGCCGCGCGCGATCACGGAAGAGCGGCCTGCCAACCTCCCACCAGTCCGCCGCAAAACGCCTCAGGCCCGGTGCGAGGGGCGCGTTGAAGCCGATCGAATGGGTAATAAACGTGTCGATGCGCGTGCGCACACGGCTGGCATAGGTTCTGATGAGCCAACGCCTGAAGAATCCGTCACGCGCGCCCTCCATATCCTCTGGGGGCACGATGCCCGCGGGCTGACCGATCGGCCGCGGGGCGCGGAACGCCCTGACGATCAGGATGATGTAGACGATCAGATTCCAAAGCACGAGACCGATGAGCGGGTACGCGAAGATGTCGATCCGGCTGCCGTCAGCGAAGGCGATTCCCACACCTAGCGCAAATCCGAGCAGCAGGAGCGTGCGGTCGAAACCCGTCGGCCCCGCGGCTGCGGCGAGGACGCGATCGACGCCGGGCGATCGGACACGCAGGCGGCCAAGCAGAGCGTCCGCGCGGCGAGCCAGGAAGCGCTCCGAATCACCGTTGATCGGTGTCGTCCCATCGCCAGCCGGCGGCAACGGACGTCCCTCCGCGGCCTCGCGGCTGGCCTGGCTGCGGTCTTCGAGCGACAGGACGTCGCCGGCCAGATCGGTATGCTCGATGGCATGAACCAGCAGAACGGTTTGCAGCGCCCGCTGTCGCATGGCGCCATTTTGCTGCACGATAGCGGGTGTACGCAAAACATCGAGTCGGAGCCCATGCCCCCAAGCGAGGAAATCGAACGGATCCTGCGGCTGTCGCCGGTCATGCCAGTGGTCGTCATCGAGGAGGCGGAGCTTGCCCCGGAGCTGGCGCTGGCCTTCGAGCGTGGCGGCATCCGCGTAGTCGAGATCACGCTGCGTACGCCTGCGGCACTGGCCGCGATCGAAGCGATTGCGCGCCGGGTGCCGGAGATTGCAGTGGGCGCGGGTACGGTGCTGTCCGCTGAGGACCTGCGGGCTGCCGTGAGCGCGGGCGCGACGTTCGCTATTTCACCCGGTGCGACCCCAGCGCTGCTCTCGGCGGCGGCATCAGCGCCCATACCGTACCTCCCAGCAGTTGCGACAGCGTCCGAACTGATGCTGGGCCTGGCATCGGGCTACCACTGTTTCAAATTCTTTCCGGCCGGCCCGGCCGGTGGCGCCGCCATGCTCAAGGCGTTCGCGGGACCCTTTCCGCAGGCTCGCTTCTGCCCCACGGGGGGCATCACTCAGGATTCCGTAAAGTCATACCTCGATCTGCCGAACGTGCTCTGCGCCGGCGGGTCGTGGCTGGCACCGCAGGATGCGCTCGCGGCTCGCGATTGGAAGCGCATCGAGGCGCTGGCCTCGCGGGCAGCGGCGTCCAGAACTCAGGTGCACTAGCCGCGGTCGAACTCCGCGGCGTCTCGTCGCCCTATCCTCGAGCAGTCGATGCCTTCATTCCGAGTCAGTGCGATTCCCGCCGCCCTCGCCGCGGCTGTCCTCCTGACTGGCTGCGCCTGGAGCGGTGGTTTCGCTGCAGACCCGCCTCCTGGCCTGCATCTGGCCGGCGACTGGAAGCTCAACGCCGCGCGCAGCGACGATCTGGGCAAGGCCATCGATAAATTGCGCGCACAAAGCGCGCAGAGGCGACGCAATGCCGGGAGCGAGCAGTCGCAGGACGTGTCCGGAGACGCCGAGGGTCCGCCAAGCGGGCACCGACGCACGCGCCGCGGGCAGCAGGGAGAGCAGTCGGCCGGGAGTGGCAATGGGTCGGGCTACGGTGCGGAGGGTGAGGATTTCGGCACCGGACCGCCCGGCTCGTCGGTGGTGAATGAGCTGATGTCCAACGTGCCGCGGGGCGATTACCTCAGAATCGGCGTGACCGCGGACTCTTTCACGGTCACATCCGGCGATTCCTCCGATCGATACACACCCGGCCTCGAGAGCGACATTTCCGCGGAACAGGGCGACGCGCGGCAGATGTCCGGCTGGAAGAAATCCGGCTACGTGATCGACACCAAGCCACGGATCGGGGCGGAGCTCATCCAGAGCTACAGTCTGACGAAGGACGGCAAGCTCATCATGACGCTGCAGCTCACCGGCGGCAGACTCAAAACCCGATTCACTTACACGCGCGTCTACGATCGCACGACGGGCGTGGCGCCGCTTGCGCCGCCGACGATCAATTGATGGCCATGGCCCGCGCCCATCGCCTGGCCGCTCTCCTGGCGAGTGCCGCGCTCTTCTGCCCGGCGATGTCGGTCGCCGCTCCCCAGGCCAACACGGTAGCCCCTGTCGCCGCGCCGCCCTTCCACGTGGTGATCTCCGGCCGCTATCTCGGCCCGAAACTGTGGCGCGTCAGCCGCAACGGGCATGTGCTCTGGGTGCTTGGCACCGTATCGCCCCTGCCGAAGCGCATGGTCTGGCAAACGCAGGACATCCAGAGCCTGCTGCAGCAGACCCAGGAGGTCATTCCGGCGTGGCCGTCGGTGGGTATCGGCTTCCACCCTTTCACCGCACTCCGTCTCCTCGCGCTGTGGCGCAAGGCACAAACCAATCCGGATCACCAGCCTCTGGGCGCAGTGCTGCCGCCGCCGCTCTATGCTCGCTTCACCACACTCAAGCTTCGCTTCGACCCGAACGACCGGCGCATCGAGCAGTTGCGCCCAATCCTTGCGGCCCGGCGGCTCTATGACAAAGCGCTGGCCTCTTCCGACCTGACACCCCGCAACGACATCCAACGGACGGTGCTCGATCTGGCGAGGCGAGGCGGCGTGCCCATCCACCAGGACAAGCTTCTCGTGAAGGATCCGATGGATGTCATGCGGGACCTGACCGAGATTCCCCGCGGGGCGGAGATCGCCTGCCTGCAGTCAGTGGTGACGCGGCTGCAAACGGACCTCGGCCCGATGCAGGCGCGGGCCCGCGCCTGGGCGCTGGGCGATGTCGCGCTGCTGCGCCGGCTGCCCCATACCGACAATCGCTCGACATGCCTCGAGGCAGTGTCGGGATCGGCGCGCGTGCGCGCACTCGTGGCGCAGGCGCAGCAGGACTGGATGACGGCCGCGGTGCAGGCGCTCGATCAGAATCGCACGACGCTCGCCCTGCAGTCGATGGATTTGCTGCTGGGGCCTGACGGGACGCTCGCGACGCTCAAGCGGATGGGATACCAGGTGGAGGGGCCGTAAGGGCGCCCGAGTCGGACACTCCGCGAGCCCGGCACCTCATGAGGCGCCTGCCTCCTTCTTCAGAGCTGCATCGAATGCGTCTTTCGTCTTCTGGACGAATCGCTTGCAGCCCGCCGGGTCGATGAAGGGATTGGTCGCCGGATGTGCGGCGAGTCGCGCCCGCTTGCCGCTCAGGTCGAACATATATCCATGCTCGCCGAGGAACACCTCACAGGGCATGCTGCCAAGGACCGCGAACGTGTGCCGATAGTCCGCGGCGATATTCGGATAGTCCGGATCATGCGTGAGAGACTGGTCGGTCCGCAGCGTGAGCTGACATATGAATGCGACATCGTAAGTCTTGCCGCCCTCCCCCATCTTCATCGTCCACGTAGTGCAACCGGGCGTGTGACCGGGTGTCAGATGGGCTGTCAGCGTCACGCCGCCAAGCGTCACGGTGTCGCCGTCATGCAGGACACGATCGACATGGATGGACTCGAACAGCTTGCGATCACCGCGATAAAACGTCCCTTGCCCGTTGTGCTCCAACGGCGTCACTTCCGCATCCATGGCGTCGAACTGCGCCCCCGTGGCCCGCTTCAGCGCCGCGAGACCGCCGGCATGGTCGGGATGCGCATGACCGTTGAGGAGTATTTTGACGTCCGCCAGCTTGAATCCCAGTGCCACGATGTTGTGCTCGATTTGTGGCGCGGTCTCGGCGAATCCTCCGTCGAGCAATATGAGTCCAGCCGGTGTGCTGATGAGGTAAGACGTGGTGTCCGCTGCGCCAACGTAGTAGACGTCCCCAATGATGTTGAACGGCTTGACGGGCCGATTCGCCTCGGTCTGCTCCGGCCGCAGCGCCGCATGCACAGGGATCGTCGCAAGGCCGAGCAACAAAACCAGGGGAGTCATGTGGCGCATGAGCAGTAGACTGCACCCGCTCCCGGATGGAAAGCAATCCCCGCCGTAGCCGTGCGACCCATGCAATGCAGGGTGCGCCCGGCAGATGTCGGTTGCGACGGGTTGCCTCTCCCATGAGGCATGCGTGCCTTTTTGATTGGGGTAAGCCGTATTGAAATGGGTGAGCTCTTCCATCAAGACGGACACTGCCATGACGAGCTTCCGCGCGTTGACCATCGCGTCTGCACTGTGCCTGCTCATCGTCACTGCCGCCGCCGGCGCCCATCCCGCCCCGGATGACGACAAAAGCGCGCTTCCGACCGGGCAATTCGTCACGCCGCTCGCGGCTCCGGAAGCCGATTTCACCGAGCTCAATCCACACCTGAAGGATTTCCCGAAATACACAGTCGGCCAGGCGATCAGCGAGGCGCTGAGTCCCGACGGGCGCACGCTCCTCATCCTCACAAGTGGCTTCAACGTCCTCTACAACCGCGCCGGCAAGCAGTCCCGGGCGGACTCGAACGAGTACGTTTTCATATACGACGTGAGCATGACCCGCGCTCGCGAAGAGCAGGTGATAGAGGTCCCGAACACATTTGCCGGCATCGCGTTTGCGCCCGGCGGCCGACAGTTCTATGTATCCGGCGGGGGTGACGACGATGTGCACGCGTATGCGCGCGAAGGAAGCCAATGGGTGGAGGCCTATCAGCCGATCAGGCTGCGGCACAAGGCGGGCAACGGAATCGGGATCGCTCCTGCAGTGGCGGGTCTGGCGGTAACCGCGGATGGCCGGCAGCTCGTAGCCGCAAACTATTTCAACGACTCGATCTCACTGATCGACACCGCGAGCCACACCGTGAGCTCCGAGCTCGACCTGCGGCCCGGAAAGTCCGGCGGTCCGCACGGGGTAGCGGGTGGCGAGAATCCGTTCTGGGTCTCCATCAAGGGCAACTCGACCGCCTACATCGGCAGCCAACGCGACCGCGAAGTGGACGTGGTGGACATCTCACGGCCTGCGCAACCGCAACTCGTCAAGCGCATCAAGCTGCAGGGCAACCCCGTGAAGATGTTGCTGGACGCGCGCCAGGCTCGCCTCTACGTGGCCTGCGACAACAGCGATGCGGTAGCCGTGATCGACACTGGCACCAACAGATTGACCGGCAAGATCCGCAGCATCGCGCCACCCGGCATGATACCGCGGCATTATGAGTTTCGCGGCGTGGCACCCAATGCCCTGGCGCTGTCACCGGATGGCAAGCAGCTGTACGTGACCAATGGCGGGATGAACGCAGTCGCCGTCGTAGCGCTGGCCGGACACGAGCCCAGGGTGGTGGGTCTGATCCCCACCGGATGGTACCCGCAGGCAGTGGTGGCGGGACGCCTGCAGCACCGCCTGTACATAGTGAACAGCCGCAGCAATCCGGGGCCCAACCCCGCAAACGTCAACCATCGGGGTCATCCGGTGCAGTCCGCGGCGGGCAATGAGTACGTACTGCAACTGGAGAAGGCAGGATTCCTGACGTTTCCGCTTCCGTCCGACAACGAGCTCGCGTTGCTGACGCAGCAGGTCCTGGCCAACGACAATTTCAACGTCGCCGCGGTGCCGCACGATATCGAGGTCATGGCGGCTCTGCGGGGCAAAATCAAGCACGTGGTCTACATCATCAAAGAGAACCGGACCTACGACCAGATCCTGGGCGATCTCGGCGAGGGTAACGGCGATCCCGCGATCACCGAGTTCGGCGCGAAGGTCACGCCCAATTTCCATGCGCTGGCCCGTGGGTTCGTGGACCTCGATAATTTCTACGTTTCCGGGGAAGTGAGCAGCGAGGGCTGGCCCTGGAGCACCGCGGCGCGCGAGAGCGATCAGGGCGTGAAGACCGTGCCTCCCGCCTATGCCTCTCGCGGCGTCACCGCCGACACGACGGGCTTGAATCGCGGCGTGAATGTCGCTTACGCGACGCTGGCCGAGCGCCGAGGGGCGAACCCGGGGACACCGGATGACCCGGACTTGTTGCCGGGCAGCGGCGATGTCGCCGGAATCGACGGGCCGGGCGGACTGGTGCAGCAAGGTTACATCTGGAGCGCCGCGCTGCGTGCCGGGCGCTCGGTGCGCAACTACGGCATGGAAGGCGACACCACCCGCTATGACCCGCACGATCCGCACAGCATTCCCCTCGACGTTCATCCCTACGCCGACCATCTGCGCGTCATGTATCCGGCATTCCCGGATCTGCTCGGTATCAGCGATCCTTATTACAGAAGCTTCCAGCCCGCCTATCCGGACTTCTTTCGCGAGAAGGAGTGGCAGCGTGAGTTCACGGGCTACATCAAGCACGGAAACCTCCCGCAGCTGTCCTTGCTCTGGCTGCCGGGTGATCACATGGGCGATTTCGGCTATGCACTCGATGGCGTGAACACGCCGGAGCTGCAGCAAGCCGACAACGACTATGCCGTGGGACTTCTGGTGCAGGCGGTCGCCGAGAGTCCTTACCGGAGCGACACGCTCATCTTCATCGTGGAAGATGACGCCCAGGACGGCCCCGATCACGTGGACGCGCATCGCAGCACGGCCTACGTCGTTGGTCCGTATGTGAAGCAGCACGCCGTCGTGAGCGATTACTTCACGACGGTGAACCTGCTGCGGACCATGGAGGACATCCTCGGCATCGGCCATCTGAGTATCTTCGATGCCAACGAGAGGCCCATGACGGACCTCTTCGACATGAGCCGCAAAGACTGGAGCTTCACGGCCGTACCGTCGTGCCTCCTGACGGGCACGAAGCTGCCGCTCGGCGCCGCCGGAGACAGGTGTGCACGGGCGTTGCACCCGACGCACACTGCCGCCTATTGGGCGGCAGCTACGAAAGGCATGGATTTCTCGTCCGAGGACAAGGTGGATGCCGTCGGATTCAACCGCATCGTCTGGCGCGGTTTGATGGACACGCCTTATCCGGCGGGGAGGTCCGGCGCAGAGCTCAGCTTGCGAGGGACAGAGCCCACGCAGCGACCATGATGGCGAGGGTTGCGAGACCAGCGGGCCACTGACGGACGTTATGCAGATATCGGCTCACGGCAGATATCGCCGCTGTCGCACCAAGCAGCACGCCGATGCCGAAGCCGAGAACATGGGCCATGACATCGGTCTCTTTGCCGGCGGTGCCGAGCCAGCCGAGGAGGATGATTCCCGCGACGAGCGGCCCCCAGCGCTGGACCCACGTTTGCGACAACCGAAGACGGTCGCGCCAGGTGTATGCCGACATCAAACCCAACGCCGTGAAGACGGCAGTGGAGGCGCCGACCGACTGATGCCATGGCGGACCGAAGAGCCCTTCCAGCAGATTGGCGATCCCGCCGCCCAACACGATGAGGAACCACGCGACACCGACGCCGAGCTGGCGTCCCGCCAGGTAGCCGAACCAGATGCCGGCGCCGAGATTGGCGGCAAGATGAGGCCCGCTCAAGTGCAGCGTGAGCGCGGTCCATGCGCGCCACCACTGTCCGCTCTGCACGCGCGCCGCATCGAGCTCACCGGTGTGGAACGCATCCAGGCGAACGAGGCCGTTGGAAATGGCATAGGCGACGCCGAGCAGGCACAGGGCGTATCCCACACACCCCACCCAGGCGTTGGGATGGAGTGGCGGCGCAGGCGGTGGCGGCTCCGGCGGCCTGTTCTCGGCTTCGTACTGGCTCAGATGACTGAGCGCCCGCGGCGCGTCGGCCGAGGCGACTTCCAGCGTAAACTGCTCGTCGCGCAGCACGATGACACCGGCGATGCCCACGGCGCCCAGCATGAACGCGCGCTCCTCGCAATCGCGGCGCCGGGAGGAGCGGTAGACCTCGACGGCGTTCTCGCTCACCTGATTGTGTGTCGCAGGTGCACCGTCACCAGGAGGTCCCGGATGCCCTCGCCTACGAGCTCGTAAACGGCTGCATAGGAGCGCGCCAATGCGGTGGCAATCGGGACGTAGCGCATCGTACCGATCTCGATCGGGGCCGGCAGGCCCGCCGGCGCCGGGACGATGCTCAGGCCCGCCGCCTCGAATTCCTGCGCTGCGCGCCAGAGGTGCGTGGCGCTGGTGACGAGCACGATGCGGCTGACTCCGGCGCCGCGGAGTAGCCGCGCGCAGTTATGCGCGTTGTCGTACGTGTCCTCGGAGCGGTCGTCCACCCACTTCGTCTGCACTCCGAAGTCGCGAGCAAGCGAGACTCGCATGGCGACCGCTTCCATTCCGTTGCCGGTGACCAGCACCGGAAGGCTCGTGCGCCGCGCAACATACGCGCCATATGCGAGGCGGTCATAGAGCTCGTAATTGGGCGCGGGTCCGCCGTACTCCGGCGCGAGCCTGCGATACCCGCCGCCGCCCAGGATGACGATCGCCTGAGCGTCGATGGGATGAGAGAGGTCCAGCGGCGGGTAACGGCTCGCGATGCGCTCGAGGGCATCGGCGATCACCGGCGTCGCGAGGAGCCACAGGGCCGCGAGCGCCATCGCGGTGAGCGCCATGCCGAGCTTGCGATATCGCCACGCGAGCAGAAGTCCGACGAACGCGAGGATGAAAAGACAGTCGGGGGGAAGAATCAGAGTGCGAAGAAGGATCCTCAGTTCGAAAATCATGCGCGGCGATCGGGCTGGCACTGTGCCGCGGCGCCCTCGCCGCGGCCTGGAACACGGCCTCGATCATAACACGCGTAACCCGCCGGCAGCCCCGCCGCAGCCAGCGGCGGGTCGGCTATCGGCTGCGCCGCGTCAGTGAGCTCGCGGAGACGCTCCCGGCGAGGTTCGCGCCCCGGCACCGCGCGCGTGCCGCCCGCCGGCGAACTCCTCGATCATGCTGTGGTTGAACGCCGGGATGTCGGCCGGCTTGCGGCTGGAGACCAGGCCGTGATCGACGCAGACTTCCTGGTCGACCCATATGGCGCCGGCATTGACGAGATCCATCTTGAGGGAGGGCCAGGAGGTCAGTGTGCGGCCGCGCACCACACCGGCGTCGATCAGAGTCCAGGGGCCGTGGCAGATCGCAGCGACGGGTTTGCCTGTCTCGAAGAAGGCGCGCACGAACTGCACCGCCTTGGGCATCGCGCGCAGCTGATCGGGGTTGGCGACGCCGCCCGGCAGCAGCAATGCGTCGTAGTCCGCCGCGTCGGCCTGTTCCAGCGGCACGTCGACCTTGATGCGCTCGCCCTTGTCGAAGTGCTTCCAACCTTGCACTTCGCCTTTGGCGGGTGAGACCACCCGGGTTTCGGCGCCCGCGTCCTCGAGGGCCTTTCTCGGCTCGGTCAGCTCCGCCTGCTCGAACCCTTCCGCCGCCAGGATGGCCACTTTCATGCCGCTCAACGTTGCCATAACCATGCCTCCTCGTGCACGTTGTGCTCCAACGAAATGATCCATTGGAGCCAGCAGACGGCGTGCCGTCAGCTGCGGCACGCCCGCCTGGAAACGCGCGCCCGCAGGCGCGGCTGGGGCCGTGGTCAGACGATCTGATCGCGCGTTGCGGCGGCGCGCTCGACCAGCTGGGTCACCTCTTCCCGCCGCCGTCCGGCAAGCGGCAGCCGCGGGGGCCGCACGCGCTCGCTGCCGCGGCCCATGATCTGCTCGGCGAGCTTGATCGACTGCACCAGGTCATGCTCCGCGTCGAGGTGCAGCAGAGGCATGAACCAGCGGTAGATCTTGCGGGCGCGGGCCAGATCGCCGCTTTGCAGCGCCGCGTAGAGCGCGAGGGACTCGCGCGGAAAGGCGTTGGTGAGCCCCGACACCCAGCCCCGTGCGCCGAGCATGATGCCTTCGAACATCACGTCGTCCAGGCCCGCGAAGAGCGCGAACCGGTCGCCGCACGCATTCACGACATCCGTGAAGCGGCGCGGGTCCGGCGCCGACTCCTTCACGGCGACGATGTTGGGCACATCCGCGAGGCGGCGGAGCGTGTCGGTTTCGATGCTCACCCGGTAGGCGGGCGGGTTGTTGTACAGCATGATCGGCAAGCGTGTGACCTTGGCCACGGAGCGGAAGTGAAACTCCAGCTCGTGCGGAGTCGGCACGTACACCATTGCCGGCAGGACCATGAGAACGTTTGCGCCGATGGCCTCGGCGTCCTTGGCAAACGCCGCCGCCGCCGCGGTCGTCAGCTCCGAGACGCCCACGATGATCGGCACGCGGCCAGCGACCGCCTCGACAGCGGCTCGCAGCACGGAGCGCTTCTCCTCGGCGGTGAGGGAGTTGTTTTCCCCGCACGTCCCCAGCACGACGATGCCATGTACGCCCGCGTCCACCATTGCGGACTGCACCGCGCGGGTCGCCGCGAGGTCGACCCTGAGGTCGGCATCGAACTGAGTGGTCACCGCCGGTAGGACGCCGGACCAGGAGCAGGTGAGCGGGGGCTGCGATGATGGCATGGGGAGGGGTTTCCGATGGACTTGCGCCGAAGAGCCAATGGTATACGGTGGGACACCGGCGGTGAACGCCTCGGAGATGCCAGAATGGGTGCCATGGCGGAGATCGAGAGATGACCCGTACGCTGCGTGCACTGCTGGGCGCACTCGGGATAGCCATCGTCGCGCTAATCGCATGGTTGACGCCGCACGTCAGCGGCTTCACACGCGCAGTGCTCGGCTTACTTTCGGCGGTGACGATCTGGTACGTCTGGCGCTGGCCTCAGCTCGAGCTGCGGCTGGCGGCAGCCGAGGACTCAAAAACCGCAGGGAGCAGGGCCGGGCCGGCCTCACGCACCGATCCGCCCACCGGCGGCGCGGTGTCCACCGAGCCAGGCGGCCGAGACCGCCTGAGCGGCCCCCGACCGTTCGATCTCGCCGTGGGGTTCATCACCAACTTCTTCGATACCCTCGGCATCGGGAATTTCGCCCCCACCACCGCGGCCCTCAAGTTCACCCGGCGAATACCGGACGAGGATATCCCCGGCACGCTCAATGTCGGCCATGCGCTGCCTGTCCTGACCGAGGCGCTCATTCTAATAGCGGTGATCACGGTCGACCCGCGCCTGCTCATCGCGATGATCATCGCATCGGTGCTGGGTGCGTGGCTGGGCGCTGGCGTCGTCGCACGCATGCCGAGACGCACGATACAGATAGCGATGGGTACGGCGCTTGCCATCGCGGCCGCTCTCTTCATCACAACCAGGCCGGCGGGAGGATCCGCTACTGCCCTCGCCGGTACGCCCTTCCTGGTGGCGGTATTCGGAAACTTCGTGCTCGGCGCCTTGATGACGCTCGGAATAGGCCTCTACGCACCCTGTCTGATCATGCTGAGTCTCCTTGGCCTCAATTCACGCGCGGTGTTCCCGATCATGATGGGCTCGTGCGCCTTCCTCATGCCGATCGGCGGTATTCGGTTCGTACGCACTCGACGCTACAACGCGTCGGTCGCGATGGGACTGGCGATCGGCGGCCCGCCCGCCGTGCTGATTGCCGGCTATCTGGTGAAATCCTTGCCGCTCAAATGGCTCAACTGGCTGGTCGCGTGCGTGGTGCTGTATGCGGCCGTGATGATGTTGACTTCGGCGCTGCGGCGCGCGCCGCAATCGGACCGGGGAATGGACCGCGAGGCGGCGGAAGTCGCAGCCCGCTCACCCAGGCCGAGTGAGTAGCATGCCGGCTCGCGAAAACGATCCGCGGGATGTGGACGAGCTCTACGGCCTGGAGCCTGTAATCGAGCCGGGAGATGCCGCAGCCGCCGGCGGCGCCTCCCCGGGCCTGCAGGCGCGCAGCGTACAGTGCCCCTACTGCGGCGAGTCCTTCGAGACGACGGTGGATCTCAGCGGCGGATCGATGAGCTACATCGAGGACTGTCAGGTGTGTTGCCAGCCGATCGAATTCAGCCTCGAAATGGAGAGCAAGGGGAAGGGGGACGAAGGACCGATCGCGACACTCCGAGTGAGCCGCGGCGACTGAGATCATGTCGGGGACATCATGCGTTTCGCGCTCTGCGCCGCGCTCCTGACGATCGCCTCTGTACCTGGCATCGCCGCTGCGACGGGCGAGTCGCAACTTCTTCTCGGCAACATCGACTACGGCTACGAGCCGCCTTACATTGCCGGCCCGCATCGACTCTTCATGGTCGCGGGGATGGGCAACGATCACATGCGGGTCGACACCTCGAGCGCGGAGGCGCAACGTTGGCTCGACTATGCGGGTCGCGCGCCTTCGAGCATGCCGACGCGAAGCTCGCGTTCCGTACAGCGGCCGCGCTCGATCCCGCCTGTTCACTATGCATCTGCATCTGGGGCGAGGCATACTCCCGGGGTCCCACCATCAACTACCTGATGGA
>Ga0134126_10006021_pt1 | contig 15181 bp, 11 predicted proteins | sample KB31752_FD_96881 | JGI IMG/M metagenome (GOLD analysis project Ga0134126, IMG submission 96881) | Terrestrial soil microbial communities with excess Nitrogen fertilizer from Kellogg Biological Station, Michigan, USA - KB3-175-2 | ecosystem: Environmental > Terrestrial > Soil > Unclassified ...
CGGCCGCATGGCCACGGCGCTCGCCTGGCGCCACTTCGGCCTCGCGGAGCCGCGCCCGGGCGGAGCGCGCGACCTCTTCGATCCCGCCGGCCCCGGCGAAGCCGCGCCGTGAGCCGCATCGCCACGCGGCCGAGCCTGCAACCCGAGCTCTTCGCCTATTCGTTTCCAGTCCGCGTGTACTACGAGAATACCGATGCGGGCGGCGTCGTGTACCACGCCGAGTACCTCAAGTTCCTCGAGCGCGCGCGCACCGAATGGCTGCGCCACCTGGGCTTCGACCACCAGGGGCTCGCGCGGAGCCACGGCGTGTCGCTGGTCGTCACCTCGCTCGCGATCGACTACGTGAAGCCCGCGCGGCTCGACGACACCATCGCCGTGGGCGTGCAGCTGGAATCGCTCGGCAAGGCGCGCTGCGTCTTCGCGCAGGAGATCCGCCGCGAGGACGAGATCCTGGTGCGCGCGAAGGTCACGGTCGCCTGCGTCGCCGGCGATGCGATGAAGCCCGCGGAAATCCCCGAACCCCTGCGCCGCAAGATGGAAGCGGCCATTTGAGAGCCGAGCGCCGATGATCGTGAGCCACGACCTGAACATCCTCTCCATGATCCTCAACGCGAGCGTCGTGGTGAAGTTCGTGATGGGCCTGCTGCTGTGCGCCTCGATGCTCTCGTGGACCTACATCTTCATGAAGATCTTCGGCATCCGGCGCGCGCGCCGCGAGGCCGATACCTTCGAGCGCGAGTTCTGGAGCGGCTCGGACCTGGTCGGCCTCTACCAGCGCGCCTCCAGCGGGCGCTATCCCTCCTCGGGCATGGAGCGCGTCTTCGAGGCGGGCTTCAAGGAGTTCCTCAAGCTCAAGGGCCGCGCCGGGTCCGACATCTCCGCGCTGCTGGACGGCACGCGCCGCGCCATGAAGGCGACCTACCAGCGGGAGATGGACACCCTCGAATCGCACCTGGACTTCCTCGCGACGGTGGGCTCGGTGAGCCCGTACATCGGCCTATTCGGCACGGTGTGGGGCATCATGAACGCGTTCCGCGGGCTCTCGAACGTCGCGCAGGCGACGCTCGCGCAGGTCGCGCCCGGCATCGCGGAGGCGCTCGTCGCCACCGCCATGGGCCTCTTCGCCGCCATTCCCGCGGTGATCGCCTACAACCGCTTCAGCCACGACATCGACCGCCTCGCGATCCGCTACGAGACCTTCATGGAGGAGCTGCAGAACATCCTCCAGCGCCAGGCACACGTCCCGGAGCGCGACATGGCCGCCACCGTGGCGCAGCGTCCGCGATGAGGGTCGGCCGCTCCTCCCGCCGCAGCCGGCGCGCCATGGCCGAGATCAACGTCGTGCCCTACATCGACGTGATGCTCGTGCTGCTCATCATCTTCATGGTCGCCGCACCGCTCATCAATCCCGGGCAGATCGACCTGCCGCAGGTCGGCCAGCGGCTCGACCCGGCGGTGGCGCCGATGGAGGTGCGCGTGCGCCCGAACGGCGACCTCGCGCTGGTGGACCGCACGCGCGGCACGGACGAGCTGCGGGTCAATCGGGGCCAGCTGCTCGACCTGGTGCGCAAGGCGCAGCAGGCCCATCCCGACCAGGCCGTGGTCATCGCCGGCGACCGCAAGGTGGAATACGAGGAAGTGATCCAGGTACTGGACCTGCTGCAGCAGGGGCACGTGAAGCGCGTGGGCCTGCTCGCGCGGCCGGCCGCGGCGCAATGAGGACGGAGCCGATGGACCGGCCGGGCGCGCTGCAGAAGCGCCGGCAACCCGGGCGGATGCGCGCGATCGTGCTGGCGGTGATCGTGCACGCGCTCTTCTTCGCGCTCATCGTGTTCGGCGTGCGCTGGCAGAACAAGCCGACGCCGCCCGTCTCCGCCGACCTCTGGAGCAAGCTGCCCGTGCCCCACAAAGCCGCGCCGCCGCCCCCGCCACCGAAGCCGCAGCCGGCGCCCCCCAAGCCGCAGCCCGCCCCGCAGCCCACGCCGGCGAAGCCGGCCCCCCCGCAGGTGAACAATTTCGGCCCCACGCCGCCCGAGGCCGAGATCGCCGAGAATCGCAAGCGCCAGGAGCAGCTCCAGAAGCAGCGCGAGGAGCAGGCGAAGCTCGCGCAGCAGCGCGAGGAGGAGGCGCGCCAGAAGAAGGCGCAGGAGGAGGCCGCGCAAAAGAAGGCCGAGCAGGAGGCCGCGAAGAAGAAAGCCCAGGAAGCCGCGCGCAAGAAACGCGAGGAGGAGGAGAAGCGCCTCGCCGAGCAGATCGCGAAGGCGGAGCAGGCGGACCGGGAGCGCCAGGCGGCCGCCACCGCCCGCCAGATGGCGATCCAGAAATGGGTGGACCAAATCAAGGCTAAAATCCTCAGTAAGGCCATCGTGCCGGACACGGTGCCCACCGGGGAGGAGGTCGCGGTCGAGATCCACATCCTCCCGGGGGGCGACGTGCTCGACATCGCCGTGACGCGCAGTACGAGCCCCACGTACAGCGCGGCGATCGAGCGGGCGATCCGCAGTGCCGCCCCGCTCCCGGTACCGGCCCCCGACTCGGACCTTTTTCCCGAATTCCGCGACCTCAACCTCAACTTCCGGCATGAACGCTAGCCGCATTCCATTCCGCATCCTCGTCGCCGGGCTCGCGCTCTTCGCCGCGCTCGGCGCCCGCGCGCAGCTCACCATCGACATCACGACCAACGGCGCGCGCCAGATCCCGATCGCCGTGGTCCCCATGGCGGGCGAAGCGGGACAACCGCAGTCGGTGAGCCAGGTGGTGGGCGCCGACCTCGCACGGACCGGCCTCTTCAAGCTGGTGGATCCCTCGGGCGTCACGCCGCAGCCCACGGAGCCCTCGGAGGTGAACTTCGCCGACTGGACCACGCGCAACGCCGCTGCGCTGGTGATCGGCAAGATCGAGCCCTCCGCCGACGGCCGCCTCGAGGTGCGCTTCCGGCTCTTCGACGTCACCAAGCAATCGCAGCTCGCGAGCTACTCGTACGTGGTGACGCCGCAGCAGCTGCGCGCCACCGCGCACCGCATCGCCGACGTGATCTACGAGAAGCTCACCGGCGACAAGGGCGTCTTCTCGACCAAGATCGCCTACGTCGTGAAGCGCGGCGAGCGCTACGAGCTGCAGGTGGCGGACGCGGACGGCTACAACGCGCAGTCGATCCTCGCCTCGAACGAGCCGATCATGTCGCCCTCCTGGTCGCCGGACGGCAGCCGCATCGCCTACGTCTCGTTCGACCGCAAGAAGCCGATGGTGGTGGTGCAGAACCTCGCCGAGGGAACGACCAAGGTGGTCGCGAACTTCCGCGGCAACAACAGCGCGCCGGCGTGGTCGCCCGACGGGCGCTTCCTCCTCGTCGCGCTCTCCAAGGACGGGCTCACGCAGGTCTACCGCATCCCGGCCGCGGGCGGCACCCCGCAGCGGCTCACCGACTCGAGCGACATCGACACGCAGGCGACCTTCTCGCCCGACGGCCAGTGGATCGCGTTCACCTCGGACCGGGGCGGCACGCCGCAGCTCTACCGCATGCCGGCCTCCGGCGGGCCGGCGCAGCGCCTCACGTTCGACGGCAACTACAACGTCGGACCGCGCTTCAGCCCGGACGGCAAGTACCTCGCGTTCGTGCAGCGCGACGGCGGCCGCTACCACATCGCATCCCTCGAGCTCGCCACCGGCCAGGTGCTCACGCTCACCGACGGCACGCTCGACGATTCGCCCACGTACGCGCCCAACGGTAAGATGATCCTCTACGAGGCGCAGGTCGGCGGTCGTGGGCAGCTCGCCGCGGTGTCCAGCGACGGACGCGTGCGGCAGCGGCTCACCTCCTCGGCCGGCGACGTACAGGACCCCGCGTGGGGACCGATGCCTACCAACTGAACGGGACACAGAATCCCGACCCGTCCTGCCTCAACCATCCCAAGCAAAGGAGATTCGCCAAATGAAGAACATTGCTGTCTACCTCGGCATCGCCATCCTCGCAGCCGCGTGCGCGAGCGAGACGCCGAAGAACAACGCGCCGGTCACGGAGGGCGGCAAGAGCACGGGGCCGACCGCGAGCGAGGGCACCTCGAGCACGACGCCCAACCAGGCGTCCAACGTCGAGGGCAATCCGCTGCACGACCCGAACAACATCCTCTCGAAGCGCAGCGTCTACTTCGACTTCGACTCGAACGTCGTGAAGGACGAGTACCGGCCGCTGGTGCAGGCGCATGCGCGCTACATGGTCGACCATCGCGACACGCGCATCCGCATCGAGGGCAACTGCGACGAGCGCGGCAGCCGCGAGTACAACCTCGCGCTCGGCCAGCGCCGCGCCGAGGCGGTGAAGAAGATCATGACGGTGCTCGGCGTGCCGGACGGCCGCATCGAGACCACCAGCTTCGGCGAGGAGAAGCCGGTGGCCCTGGGCCACGACGAGGCGTCCTGGGCGAAGAACCGCCGTGCGGACATCAAGTACGCGGGGGAGTGACGTGAGGCGCGCGAAGGCGCTGCGGATCGCCGCCGCGGCCGCCTTCGCGCTCGCCGCCTCGGCGAGCGCGCACGCGGGCCTGTTCGACGACGACGAGGCGCGGCGCCAGATCAACCAGCTGCGCCAGGAGCTCTCGCAGCAGGCGACCGACAACCAGGCGCGCATCCAGAAGCTGGAGGACCAGGTCTCGCACATCGGCGTGGTCGAGCTGGTGCAGCAGATCGAGCAGATGAACGAGCAGATCGCGCGCCTGCGCGGGCAGATCGAGGTGCTGGAGAACGAGAACCAGCAGCTGCAGAAACGGCAGCGCGACTTCTACCTCGACCTCGATTCGCGCCTGAAGCGCGTGGAGGGCGGCAACGCCGGCGCCGCGGCAGGCGCGCCGCCTTCTTCTTTCTCCTCGTCCGCGCCGCCTGCCTCCGGAGCGGCGGGCGCCGGCGCGGACGCTGCCTCTTCGGCGCCGGGTGCCGCGGGCTTCGGGCCGCGCGGCTCGGGCGGCGCTTCGGAGACGAAGCCGCAGGCGCAATCGCGCGAGGACCAGGCGCGCGAGATGAAGTCCTACGATGCCGCCTCGAACCTCTTCCGCCGCAACGATTTCGCCTCCGCGGTGGAAGCGTTCCGCGCCTTCCTCAAGGACTACCCGGAAAGCGCGCTCGCACCGAACGCGTCGTACTGGATCGGCATCAGCTACGCGAACCTGAAGGACTACCCCAAGGCGCTCGCCGCCGAGCACGACCTCCTCGACAAGCACCCGCAGTCGGCGAAGGCGCCCGATGCGCTGCTCGCGATCGCCGCGGTGGAGGCCGAGCAGGGGCAGCCGGGCGCCGCGCGCAACACGCTCGAGGACCTCATCGCGCGCTATCCCTCGTCGGACGCGGCGGGCAAGGCGCGCACGCGGCTCGCGGCGCTGCGCCGCTAGGCGTGGCGCAGAAGCGCGCGGTCGTCCTCGTCTCGGGCGGCCTCGACTCGGCCACGGTCCTCGCGATCGCGCGGGCGGGCGGCTGGAGCTGCCATGCGCTTTCGGTGGATTACGGCCAGCGCCACCGCGTGGAGCTGGAGGCCGCGGCGCGCGTCGCGAAGGCGCTCGGTGCGGTCGAGCATCGCGTCGCACGCGTGGACCTCGCGGCCTTCGGTGGATCGGCGCTCACGGATCCGGGCATCGCGATCCCGCGGGAGGCGAGCGCCGGCATTCCCGTCACATATGTACCCGCTCGCAACACCGTGTTTCTCGCGCTCGCCCTCGCGCACGCCGAGGTGGTCGCGGCCGACGCGATCTTCACCGGGGCGAACGCGGTGGATTACTCCGGCTATCCCGATTGCCGTCCCGAGTTCATCGCCGCCTTCGAGCGCCTCGCGAACCTCGCGACCAAGCGCGCGGTCGAGGGCGCGCCCATCACGATCGAGGCGCCGATCGTGCACATGACGAAGGCCCAGATCGTGCGCCGCGGCCGCGAGCTCGGCGTGGACTACGCGATGACGGTGTCGTGCTACGACGCGGACCGCGAGGGGCGTGCGTGCGGTGCCTGCGATGCCTGCCGCTTCCGGCGCGAGGGCTTCCGCGCCGCCGCGCTCCCCGATCCGACGCGATACCGGCCGGCGCCATGATGAAACCCATGGCGAATCGCCGATGGGCGGTGCAACGGAATGCCGTGATACTCCCGGGGGAATGGTGAGCGGCGGGGCATCGCACATCGCGGCCGTGGTGGCATGGGCCGGCTTCGCGCTTGCCTTCGTGTTCGGCGCGGTCGCGAACCGTACCAACTTCTGCACCATGGGCGCGGTGTCCGACCTGGTGAACATGGGGAGCTGGGCACGCATGCGCATGTGGCTCCTCGCGATCGCGGTGGCGATCCTGGGCACGCACGCGCTGCAGCTTGCCGGCCTCATCGACGTCGAGAAGTCGTTCTACACGCGCGCGAGCTTCACCTGGCTCTCGTACATCGTCGGCGGCCTGCTGTTCGGCGTCGGCATGACGCTCGGCTCCGGATGCGGCAGCAAGACGCTGATCCGCATCGGCGGCGGCAACCTCAAGTCGCTCATCGTGTTCGTGTTCCTCGGCATCGCGGCGTACATGACGCTGAAGGGCGTGCTCGCGGTGTGGCGCACGCGCTGGCTCGACCCCGTCGCCGTGAGCCTCCCGCCGCACCAGGACCTGCCGACGCTCCTCGCCTCGGCCACGGGCATGAGCCCGCGGCTCGCGGAGATCACGGCATCCCTCGCGGTCGCGATCGCGCTGCTTCTCTTCGTCTTCAAGGATCGCGACTTCCGCAGGAGCCTCGACCACATCCTCGGCGGCGTCGTGGTGGGGCTCGTCATCGTGGGCGGCTGGTATGTGACCGGCCACCTCGGCTACGGGGAGAATCCCGATACGCTCGAGACGATGGTGATGGGGACCAACAGCCATGCGATCGAGTCGATGTCGTTCGTGGCGCCGGTGGCGTACACGCTCGAGCTGGGGCTGCTGTGGACCGATGCGTCGCTCGCCGTGACCTTCGGCGTGGCGATCGTGCTCGGGATGATCGCGGGATCGCTCGCGTACGCGCTCGCCTCGCGCACGTTCCGCTGGGAAGGCTTCGCGGGGCCCGCGGATACCGCGAGCCACGTGATCGGCGGGATCCTCATGGGCTTCGGCGGCGTGACCGCGCTCGGATGCACGATCGGTCAGGGGCTCACGGGCTTCTCCACCCTCGCGCTGGGGTCGATCCTCACGTTCCTCGCTATCATCGCGGGCTCCGCGCTCACCATGAAGCTGCAATATCGCTGGATGGTTTGACCCGTTTTCGCGCGGCCCGCTATAATTTCGGTTTTCTCCGGGGCGTTAGCTCAGCTGGTAGAGCAGCGGACTTTTAATCCGTTGGTCACTGGTTCGAATCCAGTACGCCCTACCAATTCCGTCAAAGACTTACGATGCTTTGACGGTCGGCAAATGGGGCCATTTTGGTACGAATTGGTACAATGGCCGCCCTGCTGGCACCCATCCTCCACCACTCGCAGCCGCAATGCACGGCGAAGTTCCATGTCGCGCCAAGCGCGGCGTCCGCGTACGAGCCTGGCGGGATTTTCCGCATAAATAAATCCCCTGCCCCCGATTCGGGGGGTCATCCGTGCTCGTTCTCCGGCGTCGCATATAGCGAGCGTGGGTACGCGTGCCAACGATTCAGGAACGCGCAGGGAGGGGAAAGAAGCGCTACCGCGCTATCGTGCGTCGCAAGGTCGGGTCCATGGCCTGCGCCACGTTTGCAAGTCGCCGAGAAGCCGAGCAGCTGGGCTTACAAGATTGAGCAAGAGCTGCTCGACCGCAATCGCGTCGGAATCGACGATCAGCACACGCTTGCTGAGACGATCGATCGATACGTCGCGTCAGTGCTTTCGAAAAAGGCGCGCAACGTTCGAGATCAGGCCGCTCAACTGAGTTACTGGAAAACGCAGTGCACCGTAGCTCGATTGTGCACGAAGTGCTGCCGCGGTGTCGCATTTGTGCGGCATAGCGCGCACTTATCAGTCACGCATAACGCCAATTATCGCGAGCGACGCGCTCGGACGCAGTCGCCGTGGCCTCGCTGCCGAATCGAGCGATCTTCGCTGCGGCTGGGAAAGGGGTTGACAGAGGTTAATCGCGGCGTGCTAACGTTCGGCTAACTAAGAAGCCGTCACGATGTCGCTCAAATGCGACGTCGTGAATCGGAAGCGTCCATAAGGGGGGCGGGCCGATGCACGCATCGCTGGGGATGGGCGCGATCGACGAGCTGCGCGTCGCTTCGCGTGTTACTAAGCAATCGCTGCTCCGCTTCCTTCGCAATATCTCCCTACTTGGTTTGTGCTTTGCCGCAAGTGCGAACGCGCTCGCGGCAAGCAACGTCGTGCAATACACGTACGACACCGCCGGCAACATCACGAACATTCAGCGGCAGTCGGACGCCGGCTTCGCGATCACGAGCTTCACGCCTACGAGCGGCCCGATCGGAACCGCAGTGACGATCTACGGCGCCGGATTCGATCCGACGCCGGCAAACAACGTCGTCAAATTCAATGGAATCGTGGCGACGGTGACGGCGTCGGCGAGCGGCTCGATCAGCACCGCGATCCCTTCCGGGGCGACCACGGGGCCCATTTCGGTCACCGTCGGCACGTCGACTGCGACGAGCTCTCAACCGTTCACCGTCACGGTTCCGGGCGCGCCCACGATCTCGAGCTTTTCGCCGACGATCGGAGCGGTGACAACCACCGTGACGGTGAACGGCAGCAACTTCGATACGGCCGCTGGCGCGACCACCGTGAAGATCAACGGCGTGACGGCGACGACCACCGTCTCCGATCCTTCGACCCTCACCTTCACGGTGCCCGCTTCGGCCGCCTCCGGCGCCCTAACCGTGATCACTTCCGTCGGCACCGGCACCGCTTCGACCGACTTCATCGTGCCGCCGGCCGGCATCAACGCGTCCGACATCACGTCGAGCATCCGCATCGCGCCCGGCGCGCCGAATGCGAGCATCAGCGTTCCGGCCGGTAGCAAGAACGGCATCGTGCTCTTCGACCTTCAGCCGAGCGTCTACTACTCGATCCAACTCGGCGCCATCGCGCTCAGCCCGACCAGCGCAACCGCCGCCTACAAGCTCATCAAGCCCGACAACACCGTGCTACAGAGCGGCTCGATTGGCGGCAGCAACAGCCCCTCCATCCACCTTCCCCTGTTCGCCGCCGGCGGCACGTACTCGTTGGTTCTGAGCCCTGGCACCGCCACGCTAAACGCGAATGTACGCGTAGAAGTGAATCCGATCGTGACCATCGACGGACCGTCGGCCGCTTCGACCCTCGATTTCGCCAATCAATCGGCGCGATTCGTGTTCGACGCTACGGCGATCCAGCGACTCGGACTGGGGTTGGTCGGTGTGGCGTTCACGCCCACGGTTCCCTACCTCGGAGCGATGCAAGTATTCCGCTCAGACGGCACCCTCGTAACGCTGCCACAAGTCATGGACTGCTGGACCGCGGGCTCCGGTAATCCGGAGGGGAACTGTGACGGGGAACTGATCGTGCCGGCGACTGGCCGTTACACCGCGATCTTCACGCCGCCGACCGGCACGTACGCCACATTCGCATTCCAGCTCTCGAGCGCGGTGACCGGCACGTTGACTGCCGACGTTTCGCAGCCGGTGACCCTCGCTCGGGTCGGACAGGACGCGTACTACACGTTCACGGCGAACGCCGGCGACAGTCTGGGCATCGATCTTTCGAACTTCGCGATGCAACCCAGGCCCCAGCGGGTCAGCGTTACGGTCTACAAACCCGACGGCACTTCCCTCGGGTCGTACAGTGCGACGCCGCCTAACACGGTGTACCTCGAGCTCGGCACCGTAGCTACCACCGGCACTTACTCGGTCTCCGTAGATCCCGACGTCGGCGCGTACGGAACCTTCAACCTGAACCTGAAGCAGGGCCCGCTGCTCCAGACCACCGACCCGCCAACCCCCTTCGCTCCCCCTGGGATCACCGAAAACGCGCGATTCCGGTTCGCGGCGACCGCGGGGCAGAACCTCACTCTCGGCTTCCCCACCGTCACTGCGAGTGGGGCCTGGTACGTGAGTGTGTTCCGGCCCACCGGGAGCTCGGTCGTTTCTGGATACGTGTGCACGTCAGGCGTAAGCCATTGCCGCGTCGTGCTCGCGAATTTGCCGCAAACCGGGACTTATGGTGTCGAGGTGCAACCACCGGCCGGTCTCACGATCAGCGGAAGCGTGAATCTTTCGGCCGATCTCGTCGGCACGCTGAGCGCAAGTTCACCGGTCGAGCTTTCGGCGACCCGCGCAGGGCAAGTCGCTCGCTACACGTTCTCCGGCACGGTCGGGGACAGCACGTCGATTAAGACGTTCGGCCTGACGATGAGCCCGAACGACAGATACAACACGGTCAACCTGCAGGTGAATAGCCCGACCGGGACGAATCTCGGCAGCGTCGGAGTCTCGAGTACTTCAGGGATCATCAACTTCGGTTCGCTCCCCTCGACCGGTACATACACGGTCATCCTCGATCCGACCTACGGCAGCTCGTGGGCGGGCTCCCTCGAGCTCGACCCGGGCATTCCGATCTCCGTCGACGGGCCGGTCGTATCGCCCACGAGCTCCGCCGGCGAACCGCTGCGCTACACGTTCTCGGCGACAGCCGGACAGGAGATCGATTTCGGCATGACGGGCCTTGCGTACGACCAAGCCAACACAACCAGTACCGGCGTGTCGATTGTCGGCCCGACCGGGAACGGTGTCATCAGCGGATCGTGTTTCACTTCATTCACGGGCTGCGACATGGTCAGGGCGAGCGCGCCGGCGACCGGCACTTATTCGCTGCTCGTTTCTCCGCCGGCCACAGCCGCCATCACCGGAGGCGTTTTCGCGCTTTCCACCCCGCTGGCCGGCAGCTTCGTGATCAACGATCCGTCGGAGACCGTCGCGATTACTCGACCCGGCCAGATTGCGCACTACACATTTTCGGGCACCGCCGCGCAGCTTCTGCACCTCGGGTGGAGCTCGACCAGCGTATCCGGCGGCCAGACGGTCGCAGTCAGCGTGCTGAATCCGGACGGCTCGTCGCTGATGACGGGGATGAACCTCTTCAATGGCGTGGCCGACGGATACGATCTGCCGTCGTTGCCGACGAGCGGCATTTACACCGTCGTATTCGATCCACGGTCCGCAGCCAGCATGTCGGCCAGCGTCTCGCTCACTACACGATAGGACACGACCATGATGGCGCGAAATGACGACTCCCGGGCACGGGCCGCGATCGTAAGATTCGTGTTCACGTTGTGCGTCGCGATGCTCGGCTCTGCAATTTCCTCGGGCGCTCGAGCGGCCGATACCGACTGCGTGGCTGACAACGGCAAGACGCAGTGCACCTCGCCGATCTTCGGTGATTGGAGCTTCGCCTATTGTTACGACGGTGGAAGTTATGTCGGACGTGACGCTACTTGGTGTCATGTCCGGAATGGGTTCTGGGACACCAGCATTCCGGGCTGCGTCGGTGGAACTCCAGTGACCGATGGCAATTTCGACGCGCTCGCGACCCAAGTCGAGACTTCGATGGAGGGCGCTTGCCAAGGCACGATGCTAGGCAGCCGCGTGGGTTGGGGTGCGACCGTGTCGAGCGTCAACTGCTGGAGCGGAAGCACGACCTATAAGAATGGGCAGCCGGTGAGCCAACTCGATGTCGACAATTTCACCTACTTGCTGAACAACGCCAGCGGCGCCGGCTGCGATCCCACCCAACATTCGCTGCGCTATGTATTGCTGCGCCAGCGAGAGCTCACGTGTCCGCAAGGCTATCAACCGATCGGGACCGACCCACTTCGATGCGTCCTCCCGACCCCTGCATGCGCTCACGACACGGTCGGCAATCCCATCGGAGTGTGCAACGGCGTCAAGCGCCAGCACGAGGTGGATTATCGATCGCCGGGACCGGGAGGCCTCGAATTCGTCCGCTACTACAACTCCACTGGACGGTTTTCGGTTGACGACACGCCAATCACCAACGACGACTATTGGCGAAACAGCTACTCTTCGCGCATCGTGCTGATGCCCGGAGTCGCATCGGTCCTCGCCGCCGTCCAGCGATTCGACGGCACCGTGAAGTACTTCGACATCAACGGAAACGACATCCACAACGAAGAGGGCGGCCAATTCAGGCTCGTGAAGCTGACTGATGGTAGCGGTGCCACCACCGGTTGGCAGATGACGACTCCGGAGTCCGATGTCGAATCGTACGACGCGCTCGGGCGGCTTGTAAGCATCCGGACGAGGGCCGGTTTCACCCACACTGTCGGCTACGACTCGAATGGGCACATGGCGAGCGTTACCGACGACTTCGGCCGCGCGCTTTCGTTCGCATATGATTCGTCGGGCCGCCTCGCCACGATGACCGATCCCGGGAACCATACATACCAGTACGGCTACGATTCTGTCGGACGGCTTTCGACGGTCACGTATCCGGACGGAAAGACGAGGACCTACGTCTACGAGGACCCGAACTGGCCCTTCGCGCTGACGGGCGTAGTCGACGAGCGCGGCTCGCGCTTCGCCACTTATGGTTACGACTCGACCGGAAGAGCGAATCTCACCGAGCATGCGGGATACGCCGGGCGCTACTCTCTTTCGTTCGGCGCGACCTCCTCGGGGCCGCACATCATCGTGACCGATGCGTTCGGCACGACGCATACATCCGATTACGTTGCGCAGGGCGGACTCTACCTCCTCACCCAAAGAGCGATCTCCGGGCTCGGAACCGAAAGTCGAACGTACGACGTCAACGGAAACGTTGCGAGCGTGACCGATCGGCGCGGCTACAAGACCACCTACGTATACGACCTGACCCGAAATCTCGAAACCTCTCGGACCGAGGCGTACGGAACGACGCTCGCCCGAACGATCGCCACGACCTGGAATCCGACCTATCGGTTGCCCGCGACGATCACCGAGCCGTCTGGGGTCGCCGGGGTGAACCTGGTCACCGAGTTCACCTACGACGCAAACGGCAACCTGACGCAGAAGAAAGAGACGACTGGCACGAGCACGAGGGAATGGGACTACACGGTGAACGGCCGTGGTCAGGTCCTGACCATCGATGGACCGAGAACCGATGTGTCCGACGTGACCACCTTTACCTATTACTCGGATAACGATCCGTGCGGCGGGTGCCGAGGGCAGGTCTACACGATCACCGATCCAGCGAGCCACGTCACGACGTTCACCAGCTATGACGCCGACGGACGACCAACGCAGATCATGGATGCGAACGGAGTGGTGACGACGCTTACGTACAAGCCGCGTGGTTGGTTGGAATCGCGCACTACGGCCGGGGAGACGACAACTTACGATTACGACGCCGTGGGCAATCTTTCGAAGGTGACCATGCCGGACGGCTCCTGGGTGCACTATCTCTACGATGCTGCGAACGGTCTCGTGTCCGTTGATGACGCGCTCGGTAACGTCATCGAATACGAGCTCGACGTCATGGGCAACCGCGTCCAGGAGAGCGTCTACGATCCGCAGGGCGCGCTGAAGAGGACGATGCAGCGCGTCTACGACGGCATGAACCGGCTGCAACGACAGCTGGGTGCGGCCTCACAAACTACCTCTTACGCGTACGACAACAACAGCAACCTCACCACCGCGACGGATCCGCTGTTTCACAGCGTCACCAACACGTACGACGCGCTCAACCGCCTGACCAACATCACGGATCCGGCGAACGGCAACACGGTATTCACATATGACGCCAAGGATCATCTCAAGACGGTCAAGGATCCGAAGCTTTCGGCGACGACCACGTACAACTACGATGGCCTGGGGAACCTCACGTCGCAGGTTTCTCCGGATACGGGGAACACATCGTTCACGTACGATTCCGCAGGGAATGTCCTCACGCAAACCGACGCGCGGAACGTCGCAACGACGTACACGTACGACTCGCTCAACCGGGTCACGGCGGCAACGGTGGCCGATGGCACTGTCACGTACGAGTATGACAACACGACGACTGGCGGCCCCTACGCGATCGGGCGGCTCACGAAAGTGACTGATCCATCGGGAAGCACGACCTACACCTACGACAGCCTTGGCCGGGTGACGTCGAAGGCCCAGACCGTCATCGCGAATCCGGCCAACAAGGACTTTACAGTAGCCTACACGTACGCAAACGGTCGCGAGGCGGGAATCACCTATCCGTCGGGGCGCGCCGTGACGTATGGCTTCGACCTGGACGGGCGCGTATCGAGCATCACAGTGGATGGGACCACGAACGTGCTCTCCTCTGCACGGTATTTCCCGTTCGGTGGTCCGACCGGATGGACTTGGGGCAACGGGGAGCCGTATTTGAGGGCCTACGACATGGATGGGCGCTTGAGCACCATCACGATCGGCCCGGCCGCTGGCACGTATCCGGATCTCTCCGAGACATTTAGCTACGACAGTCTCAACCGCCTGCTCGGCGCCACTCTCGCCGCCGGCCAGACGCAGAGCTTCACGTACGACGCGAACGGCAACCGCACCAACGCGACGATCAACGCCGCGAGCACGACCTACACCTACCCGACAACCAGCCATCGGCTCTCCAACCTTACCGGGTCGACCACGCGAAGCTTCACCTATGACAACGCCGGTAACCTGACCGCGAGCGCGGGCATCACGTACGCGTACGACGGGCGCGGGCGGATGAAGCAGGCGGGGACCGCGACGTACGCGATCAACGGTCTTGGCCAGCGCGTAAAGAAGAACAACGGAACCGACGTTTTCTTCGCGTACGACGAGGCGGGGCACCTTATCGGCGAGTACGATACGACGGGCGCGCCGATCGAGGAGACGGTGTGGCTGGGCGATCTGCCAGTGGCGGTGCTCAAGCCCAATGCGACGTCTTTCGACGTCTTCTACATCTGGAGCGACAACCTCGGCGCGCCGCGGGAGATCACGGACACGGTGAACCAGGAGCGTTGGGAATGGCCGAATGCGGATCCGTTCGGCAACATCCCTCCGAACGAGAACCCAGCGGGCCTTGGCACGTTCACATACAACTTGCGATTCCCCGGACAGTATTACGACGCCGAGAAGGCGTCAAACTACAACTACTACAGGGACTACGATTCTTCGCTAGGTAGATACCTGGAGAGCGACCCGATCGGGTTGCGGGGCGGGTTAAACACCTATGGGTATGTTGGTGGCAGCCCATTGGCTAAGC
>Ga0134126_10006022_pt1 | contig 15181 bp, 15 predicted proteins | sample KB31752_FD_96881 | JGI IMG/M metagenome (GOLD analysis project Ga0134126, IMG submission 96881) | Terrestrial soil microbial communities with excess Nitrogen fertilizer from Kellogg Biological Station, Michigan, USA - KB3-175-2 | ecosystem: Environmental > Terrestrial > Soil > Unclassified ...
ATCAAGACCGCGCCGAAATTGACCATCCAGGGCGGCACCACCGAAGTGCTGCGCGGCATCATCGCCCGTGGGCTCGGTTTGCGCTGACATCGATGCCACGAAGGATCGCGCCGCGAACTCTTCCCACCTCTCCCATCGGGAGAGGTCGATATTCTCGCGAAGCGAGAATATCGGGTGAGGGGCTACGGTCCCTCGTGAGCGTTGTGGCCCCTCACCCGGCGCTGCGCGCCGACCTCTCCCCGCCGGGGAGAGGTGAAACGATCGGAGACATCTATGAGCACCTACACTGATATCGGCGTCGAGAAGCACGGCCATGTCGGCCTGATCGAGATCCGCAAGCCTCCGTTCAACTTCTTCGACGTCTCGCTCATCAACCAGGTCGCGGATGCGCTGGAGGAGTTCGACCGCGATATCGAAATCCGCGCTTCGGTGCTGGCCGCGCAGGGCAAGGCGTTCTGCGCCGGCGCCAATTTCAACGATCCCGCGCGGCAGGAGCAGGAGGCGCGCGCCGCATCCGACCCCGCGGCCAATTTGCCGATCAACCATCTCTATGTGCAGGCAGTGCGCATCTTCCGCAACAAGAAGCCGATCGTCGCCGCCGTTCACGGCGCGGCCATCGGCGGCGGATTGGGGCTTGCGGTCTCGGCGGATTTCCGCGTCGCCTGCCCCGAGGCGCGATTCTCCGCCAACTTCACGAAGCTCGGCTTTCACCCCGGCTTCGGATTGACGGCCACGCTGCCCGAACTGATCGGCAAGAACAATGCGGAATTGATGTTCTACACCAGCCGCCGCGTCACCGGCGAGGAGGCCTATCGCTGGGGCCTCGCCAACGTATTGGTGCCGCAGGATCAGGTGCGCGCGGCCGCGATGAAGCTCGCCGGCGAGATCGCCGAATGCTCGCCGCTCGGCCTGGTCTCGACCCGTGCCACCATGCGCGCGGGCCTCGCCGAGCGTGTGCTCGCCGCGACCAATCAGGAACTGGTCGAGCAGACCAAGCTGCGCGCCACCGAAGATTTCAAGGAAGGCGTCAAAGCCACCGCCGAGCGGCGGCTGGCGAATTTCAAGGGAAGGTGACGGCGGGCGCTCGAGGCCGCCGGGCGGCACTCAGGCCCGTCATTGCGAGGAGCGAAAGCGACGATGCAATCCAGGCTGCATCCGCGGAGAAAGCCTGGATTGCTTCGCTTGCGCGCAATGACGCGGGAGGTTGGGCGCGCATATCCTCGATTCGTTCGGCTCAGCGAGTGTGGCAGCCTTAACATCATCACGCCGCGCGCTGGAGCGGGCGCGACACGACGGTCAAGCCGTTCGACAGTGCGTTACTGTCGACCGAGGCAATGGCGCGCGCAATGAATTGCGGCAGGCCGGGAACGCCCGCGAGATTCGGAAACACCTTCCGGACCAGGAAGCCGTGCAGGCTGAGATCCTTCTTGATCCGCAGCACCTCGTATTCCGCGGACGAGAAGCAGTTGCGCGCCGCGCGCTCGTTGAAGTAGTTCCAATGATCGACGAAGTAGGACAGCGGCCGGTTGTTGCCGCGCAGCCGCGCCCAGGCGAGCTCGGTCCTGCGGCGCCAGCTTCCTTCGTTGGGAAAGCGGAAGATCAGCACGCCGTCGTCGGCGAGCAGAGATTTGAGCGCGCGCAACGTGCCAACCGGATCGAGCATATGTTCGAACACCTGGTCAGAGACGACGCAGTCGAAGCGCTTGCCGCCGAGCACGTCGCCGATCTTGCGCCAGTCGCCGGACACGATCATCCCGCCGTTCTCGCGCGCCACTTCCGCCCGCGCGGGATCGCCCTCGAATCCGACCGCGTCGAAGCCGCGCTTCATCAGCAGCGGCAGGAGCTGTGAGGCGCCGCATCCGAGATCGAGGACGCGCCTGCCGGGCGCCCAGCGCTCAATCAAAGGAATGAGCGAATAGGGATAGTCGTTCTCGTCGAAGATCCGCTTCCGGGCAAAGTGGGCGCGCTGCTGGGCGACTCTTTCGGGCGACGCAAAGCTCTCCGCCGCGTCATCTTCCACCTTCTCGATGCGCGTCGGGCGATCGGCCACGAAGCGGCCGGTGCATGAGGCACATTCATAGACCAGATAGAGGCGGCGGGTCGTATCTTCCAGCGCGCGCAATTGGGTGTCGTGAATATCCTCGGAGGCGCAGAACGGACAATTCGAAATGATCGGGAACAGAGTGACGCGAGCGTCCATCGTAATGCCTCCCTTCCACACGCGATTTCCGGAGTGAAACGCACTTCTCCATGAAGGAATCCTTCTGTGCGGAAAGCTCGACCTTCTCTTGGCAAATTCGCGACGAGGCCTGCTCGCTGCACGTAGCAGAGCAACAAACTCGCCGCTTGACGTCTCCACGCAGCAGGAATGCGCGCTCAAAATGTGAACGGATTTAAGTTCCCTTCTTCACCACCAGCGCGTCAACGATGGTCATGCCCTGGCCATTAGGGTGCACCAGCACCGGATTGATTTCGATCTCGGCCACGTCGTTGCGCAAGCGCGCGGCGAGATGCGAGAGCTGCGCGATCAATTGCGCGAGCGCCGCGACGTCGGCTTTCGCCGCTCCACGAAATCCCTGCAACAGCGGCGCGGCCTTCAATTCATCCAGCATCGCCAAAGCCTCCTCGCCGCCGACCGGCGCCGGCCGATAGACGACGTCGCGAAACAGTTCCGTGGTGATACCGCCCAAGCCCACCATGACCATTGGCCCGAAGGTCGCGTCCTGCAGGCTCCCGATGATGATCTCGACGCCCTTCTTGGCCATCGGGCCTAGCAGCACGCCTTGGATCGCGGCATCGGGGCGCGCCTGCCGCGCGTTGTTGAGCAACGCCTCAAAAGCGAGGAACACTTCGCCCTTGGTGGCGACGTTCAAGCGCACGCCGCCGACCTCGCTCTTGTGCGGAATGTCCGGCGACTGCACTTTCATGGCCAGCGGCAAGCCGATGCGCGCGATCGCGGCATCCAGCCCGCTCTTCTCGGTCACCAGGATTTCGTCAGGCACCGCGATGCCGGCCGCGCGCAGCAAAGCCTTGCTGTCGGCTTCCGACAGAAGCGGAGGTTTCAGATAGGCGGAGAGATCGCGCTCGGGCAGGCTTGCGCTCGCGGCGGCCGGCGGCAGCTTGAATTTCGCACAGTCAACGAGGCGCCGCAGCGCGGTGCCGGCATGGGTCAGGCCCGACAAAACCACCACGCCGGAGGCCGCCAGTTCCCGCCGCGCGAAATCGGACGGCACCGTATAGGAATAGAACACCACGGGCTTGCGCTGCGCGTCCAGCGCCGGCTTCAGCTCGTTTCTCTTGAACGGCATCCGCACCTCGCTCGACAACGACAGCACCACCAGGATGGCGTCGACTTCATCCGAGGTAGAGAGCAGATCGATGCTCTTCTGCAAACCGCCGCTGGTCACGCCCTGGGCGGTGACGTCGATCGGGTTGCGCGCCGTGCCATAGGACGGCAGCAGCTTCTTGATCTCGGCCTGGATCGGCGTGGAGAGCTCCGGTACCCGCAAGCCCTGCAGCGACACCGCGTCCGCGCCCCAGATGCCGGCGCCGCCGGACACGGTGAGCACCGCGACGCGATCGCCCTCGGGGAGCGGACTGGTGCACAACACGGCGGCGATGGTGATGGCTTCGTCGAGATCGCCTGAGACGATGAAGCCGTATTTGGCGAACACCGCGTCATAGGCCGCCGACCAGCCCGCCATGCTCGCGGTGTGCGAGGCGGCCGCGCGCTCGCCCGCGCCGGAGCGGCCGACCTTTGTCACGATGACGGGCTTGCGCAATTCCGCCGCGCGCCGCGCGGCACGCAAGAACTTCTCGACGTCGCGGATGCCCTCGATGAACAGCAGGATCACGTCGGTGGAAGCGTCCTGCACCATGTAGTCGAGGAACTCGCCGGCCCCGAGATCGCTCTCATTGCCGGCGCTGACGACATAACTCACGGCGATGCCGAGCGCCTTGGCGCGGTGATAATAGGCAAAGCCGATACCACCGCTCTGCGCGACGATGCCGATGCGCTTTTTCGTAGCATTCAGCGGCGTCACGCCCGGCTTGACGTCGACCGCTGGACTGAAGGTCGCAGCCACGCGCTGCACGGCGCTGAAGAAACCTTCCGCATTGGGTCCGGAGATGCGCATGCCGGTGCGCCGCGCCAGCGCGGTGATCTGCTCCTGCATGGCGGCACTGTCGCCGCCCTCCTCGGCGAAACCGGACGAAATGATCACGGCGTTCTTCACGCCGACGCCCGCGCATTGCTCGAGCGCGGCCAGCACGCCGCGCGCAGGGATGATGATGACCGCGAGATCGATCGGCGCGCCGATCTCTGCGATCGTTTTGAAGCACTTCAGCCCGTCGATCTCGTCATAGTTCGGATTGACCGGATAGATTTGTCCCGGGAATTCGTTCTTGCGCAGCATCGCAAGCAACCGCCCCGGAATCTTCTCATGATCGCGCGAAGCGCCGATCAGCGCGATGCTTTGGGGGGCGAAGAAGGAATCGAGCGGGTGAGGCATTGAGGCGTTTTCCTATTGTTCTTCATTTGGCAGACAGCCGCTTTGCGGGCTCCTCTGGATGAGGATCGGCAGAGCGCGAATAAGGGATTCATTCGGCAAATTTGAACGTGAGGCCCCCGATCAGGAACGCGCTGCCCGTCACGGCATACCCCTTCGCCCGCGCCGCCTCGCATACAGCAGCGGCATTCGCCACGCGAAAATCGAGCCCGCTCATGATCTCCGCCTCGCCTCTGACGAAGCGGAAGCTCGCGTTGGGCAGTTGCAACTCGGGCGCTCCCTCCGGGCCGCGGGAAACCGGCACGCCGATGATCCTGCCCCAATGCGTCGCAAGCCCATGCGGATCGGGGCTTTGCATCTCGACGGCCGTCAGGGCCTGAGTGACATCCCTGCGAATGAAATTCTGCCAATCCGGTCCCGCCGGCGGATAAGCGCCCAGGATGTCGTCGCTGCCCTCGGTGTGATTGAACTCGATGAAGGCGGCGCGGCAGTCGCGTGGGTGCAGCTGCACGCCGTGATAGGGCGCGTGCGTGATGACGTTGGCGGTCCGCACGCCGAGCGCATTTGCGCGCGCGGCGTAGGCGTCGGGATCGTCGCAGGCGAAGATCGCCATGTAGCCGCCGCGGCCGCCGCTCTTGTCGAGGAAGCGGCCGGCCGCCGTGCCATCGCGAAACGGCGCCACCACTTCCAGGAGGATCGTATCGACCGGCAGGAGCGCGTTGACGAGCCCGTATTTGGCGACGTTACCGTCGCGGTAACAAACCGTCAGACCCATGATGGCGGCGATGTCGGCAATGACACGCTCGAGCTCGCGCGCGACCAGGCAGATCTGCCGCAATCGGACGGTAGCTGCCACCCTATTGGCCCCGGAACGCGGCCTTGCGCTTCTCGACGAACGCCTTGGCTGCTTCCTTGTGGTCGGCGGTCTCTCCGGCGCGGGTGTGATGGATCGCTTCGCCATCGAAACAGGCTTCCAGCGACAAATGTTCGGCATTGTTGATGTTGCGCTTGATATAGCCGAGCGCGACCGATGGTCCTTGCGCAAGCTGCATCGCAAGCTCGCGCGCGGCTGCATCGATCTCGCCGTCCGGTACCACCTTGGTCACCATGCCGAGCGCCAGCGCGTCGTGCGCGGTGAGCACCGGCGAGAGCAGATAGAGCTCCCGCGCTTTCGCGCTGCCGAGCAGCTGGGTGAGAAAATAGGTGCCGCCATAGTCGCCGGAGAAGCCGACCTTGGCGAAGGCGGTGGTGATCTTGCAGGATTCGCTTGCCACCCGCAGATCGCAGGCGAGCGCCATCGACAGTCCCGCGCCGGCCGCGGCGCCGTCGAGCTGCGCGACCACGGGCTTGGGCATCTGGTGCAGGATGCGCGAGACCTCCATGCCGCGGCGCAGGTTGGCCAGCTTGGCTTCGAACGGCAGCGGCGCCCGGCCCTCCGCCATGGATTTCACGTCGCCGCCGACGCAGAAGGTGCCGCCGGCGCCCTTGAACAGCACGGCGCGCACCTCATGATCCTCTGCCGCGCGCCGCGCGGCTTCAACGAGCCCAACCACCATGTCCGGGTTGAGCGCATTGCGTCGGTCCGGGCGGTTCATGGTGATGGTGAGCAGGCCGGATTCGAGGTGCTGCAGGACCATGTCATTTGCGCTCATGGGATGTTGCCTTTGTTGATTGTTGCTTTAGCTCCGTCGTTCCGGGGCGGTCGCGAAAGCGAGCGAACCCGGAACCTCGAGATTCCGGGTTCGGTGCTGCGCACCGCCCCGGAATGACAGAGAATCTTGCAATCGCTCCCCGCGAAGGCTTTCGACCATCATTTCTTCACCAGCGGACAGCGCGACTGCGACAGCGGCTGGAAGGCCTGATCGCCGGGAATGGTCGCCAGCAGCTTGTAATAGTCCCAGCGGCCCTTGGATTCCGACGGCTTCTTCACCTCGAACAGGTACATATCATGGACCATCCGGCCATCCTCGCGGATGTGGCCGTTCTTGGCGAAGAAATCATTGATCGGGGTCGCCTTCATGATCTTCATCACGGCGTCCGGGTCTGTGGTGCCGGCGGCCTTCACCGCCTGCAGGTAATGCATCACGGAGGAGTAGACGCCGGCCTGCGCCGAGGTCGGCGGCCGGTGCACGCGGGCCATGAAGCGTTTTGAAAACGCCCGCGTCTGGTCGTTCATATCCCAGTAGAAGGCTTCCGCCAGCAAGAGGCCCTGCGCGGTCTGGAGCCCGATCGAGTCGATGTCGGTGATGAAGGCCAGCAGCGGCGACACCTTCTGGCCGCCCTTCATGATACCGAATTCGGCGGCCTGCTTGATCGCGTTCACGGTGTCGCCGCCGGCATTGGCAAGCCCGATCACCTTGGCCTTGGAGGCCTGCGCCTGCAGCAGGAAGGAGGAAAAATCGGAGGTGTTGAGCGGATGGCGGACGCTGCCCAGGACCTTGCCGCCTGCCTTCAGCACGACATCGGTGGTGTCCTTTTCCAGATCATGGCCGAACGCGTAGTCGGCGGTCAGAAAGAACCAGCTATCGAGCCCCTGCTTGACTGCGGCGAGGCCCGTCACATGGGCCTGCGCGTAGGTGTCGAACACGTAATGCACGGTATAGGGGCCGCAGGCCTCGTTCGTCAGCCGGATCGAGCCGGGGCCGTTGAAGATGATGATCTTCTTGCGCTCTTTCGCGACGTCGCCGGCCGCCAGCGCGGTCGCTGACGCCGCGACGTCGTAGATCATCTCGACGTGCTGATTGTCGATCATGTTGCGCGCGATGTTGGCGGCAAGATCGGCCTTGTTTTGGTGGTCGGCCGCGATGACTTCGATCTTGCGGCCCAGCACTTCCCCGCCGAAATCCTCCGCCGCCATCTTGGCGGCTTCCAGGCTGCCGGGGCCGGTGATGTCGGCATAGAGGCTCGACATGTCCAGGATGCCGCCGATCTTGAGAGGAGGCTTGTCTTGCGCAAGCACTGCGCTTGCGGTCAGCGCCAGTGCGGCGGCGAAAATGCCGGAAACGACATGCTTCATCAAAAGCCTCCCTTGCGGCCGCTTTGCATCGCGGCCTTGTTTGCGTTGCGCGCGATCATGCCGCATGCATCGGGCAGCGGCAAGCGAAGCGAGCATCTGCTTTTTCCGCTAAGTGGAATGGATGCGATGTGCGAACATGTTCGCGATGATTCCAGCACCCGCGATCTTCTCGAGCATGATCCGGACCCGCAGGGCCGCCTTAGCGCAAAGTGCGCAGCGGTTGTCCGAAAGGATCATGTTCGAACAAGAACCCGGAGCGCGAGTGCGATTCGAACCGATCCCATCGCGCTCGAGACCTCGGCGCGCCCAACGCTCGGTCAGGTGCTTGGCCGCGTGGCTTTGCCTGATTGGCGCCGCGCCGGCGCAATCGGCATTTGCCGCATGCGACCCGCCGCCGCTCGGCGAAGGTCGCGTTGCTGAAATCGTCGATGGCCGCAGCTTTCGCCTCACCGATGGCCGCGAGGTCCGGCTGGCCGGCATCGAGCCGGCCGGCGCCTCCAAAACGGCGCGCATCGAGGCGCTCTCGGCGATCGTCACCGGGCAAGACGTCAGCCTGCGCGGCGGCGACGAAGCGCCTGACCGTTACGGGCGGCAGACGGCGTTCGTGTTTCTCGCGCCGTCGCAGAGGCTGGTCCAGGCGCAGTTGCTGTCGGAAGGCGAAGCCTTGGTCTTGCCCGATGTGGAGAAGGATTGCGCCGCGGCCTTGATGGCGGCCGAGGCGGAGGCACGGACGGCCAAGCGGGGAACCTGGTCCGTTAACGTTAACGATGTCATAAAAAACGCGGAAAGTCCGGACGATATTTTGGCTCGGTTAGGACGCTTTACGATCGTTGAGGGCAAGGTGTTGTCCGTGCGACAATCGGGAGCCACGATCTATCTGAATTTCGGGCGGAGCTGGCGGCAGGAATTCGCCGTGACCGTTTCAAGGCGCGTCTGGCCTGCCTTCGCAGCGGCCGGGATCGTCCTTAAATCCTTGGAGAATCAACGGATTCGGGTCAGAGGCTGGATCGAGGAGCGACATGGACCCCGCATTGACGTGGTCCGGGTGGGGCAGATTGAAGTGCTGGGCGGGGACTGATCCCCTGGGCGCGATTTATACGGGGCAACACGAGAGCCGCGAGTGGACGGGTTTGCTGGACGGCGCGAAACGGCGAGAGGCCGCCGCCTTTGGGCTGCGCTGGCAGCGCTGTGCCTTGTGGTCTCGCTGGCCGGCTGCGGCGAGATGGGCCGTTTCGAGGTGGCCGCGCCGTCCACGCCAGCAGCGCCGGCCAAGCCCAAGCCCGTGGTCACCAACACGCCGGCAACCGAGCGCGAGCATGAGCGCATCCTCGCCACCTACGGTGGGGTGTATGACGACCCGCAGCTCGAAGCGCTGATCACCAAGACGGTAGACCGCCTGGTCGCCGCCTCCGAACATCCCGATCAGGGTTACAAGGTGACGATCCTCAATTCCGGCGCGGTGAACGCCTTCGCGCTGCCGGGCGGCCAGCTCTATGTGACGCGCGGACTGATTGCGCTCGCCAACGACACCTCCGAACTCTCCTCCGTGCTGAGCCATGAGATGGCGCATGTGATCGCGAAACACGCCGCGATGCGCGAAGACCAGGCCCGCCAGGCCGCGATGATGACCCGCGTCGTGAACGACATGAGCAACGATCCTGACCTCACCGCGCTCGCGCTTGCCAAGACCAAGCTGACGCTTGCGACCTTCTCCCGCAACCAGGAGCTCGAGGCCGATGCGATGGGCGTCGCCATCTCCGCGCGCGCGCATTTCGATCCTTACGGCGCGGCGCGGTTTTTGACCGCGATGGAGCACAATGCCGACCTGAAGGCGGCCAGGGCCTCCTTCGATCCGCGCGCCCAGGACTTTCTCTCCTCCCATCCGGCAACGCCGGAGCGCATCGCGAAAGCGGAAGATATCGCCAAACGGTATACCTCTCCGGAGAACGATGAACGCGACCATGAAGCCTACCTCTCCGCGATCGACAACATCGTCTATGGCGAGGACCCCAGCGAGGGCTTTGTGCGCGGCCGACGTTTCCTGCATCCGAAACTCGGCTTCACCTTCCAGGTGCCGGACAACTTCACGCTCGACAACACCGCCCAAGCCGTGATCGGGGTGCGCGACGGCGGTACGCAGGCGATGCGCTTCGACGTGGTGCGTGTCCCCGCGGAACAGTCGCTCGGCGAATACCTCAATTCGGGCTGGATGGAGAACGTCGACAAGACCTCGACGGAGGATCTCACCATCAACGGCTTTCCGGCGGCTTCCGCCACAGCGGCTGGCGATCAATGGCATTTCAAGATCTATGTGCTGCGATTCGGCGCCGACGTCTATCGCTTCATTTTCGCGGCCAAACAGAAGACCACCGAGAGCGAGCGCAACGCGCGCGAAACCGTCAATTCCTTCCGCCGACTGACGCTGGAGGAAATCCAGGCCGCGCGTCCCCTGCGCATCAAGGTGATCACCGTGCAGCCCGGAGATACCGTGGAATCGCTATCGCACCGCATGGCCGGCGTCGATCACCCAATGGAACGCTTCCGCATGCTCAACGGCCTTGGCGCGCACGCTGAGATAAAGGTGCGCGACCGCGTGAAGATCGTGGTGGACTAGCGGCGCGAACATCCACGGACGTGAGGCGGCAGTGTAGCGGCTGCTCCGCGATCGACCGAAAGGCTGAGGCGGTTCCCACCATCCAGAACGGAACGCCCCGTTCGATGCGCCGGTGGCGTTCCTGCGCAACAACTTCACTTTAGCTTCATCACGATTCTGGAACGCTTCACCGGCCCGATCAGTTCGGTGCAGGTGGCCCCTCGAACAGCGGGTCGCGGAACGACTGTTCGGCGCCACAATCGACGGCAAGGCGCGGAGCGGCTCGAAGCAGAAGCAGGAGCAGCCGATGAAATTGAACCAGACACAGGTAGAGCAAACATTGAACCAGATGAATGCCCACGTTCTTCCCGACGACCACCCCGCGGTTGCGCAATTGACCGACGTCTTTGGGGACCACACCTTCTTTCTCGATGAGAATGGCCTCAAAGTTCTGGAACCGGGCGAGGTGCCGGAGACCGAGTTCCAATCGGGCGAAGTGATCAGCCTTGCAGACTGGACCGATTCGACACTCACGAGCCTTAAGCCGCATGCGCCCGAACCGACCGGTGCCACGGTCGTTTTTCGCGAGACCAAGCACTGAGCGGCTGTCGCGCAGATGGCGACGCGAGCGAATCATCTGAAGTGCGGCACGGAACCGAAACTTTTTTAACTCAAGTGAATTTGACGTTGGGGGCTCGTGGAGGAGGAGCGAGCCATGCAACTGCCGTCCTTGGGTGACGTCTTTCTGGCGTCGGCGATCACAGGCGTCGCCTTCCTGGTCGAGATGGGGATTCTCCTCGTCTTGGGGATAATCTGAAGTCAGTTCATCACTTGCATCGGCGGGGCGCGCCGGAATGGCGCACCGCCGCCGTCGCAACGTTGATGCTAGCGCTCGTGCCGCCCCTTGTGGCGATGAGTGCGTTTGGGAGACGGCTCTTTGGGAGACGGCTTGGCGAAATACGGATTGACGATGCACTGGGCGGCTCGGCCCGACGCCGAGGCCTGACACTGCGCCATCGACGTATAGCTGCACTCGAAATAGTAGTGCACCATGTCGTCGTAGATCTGCAGGCAAATCGGGTAGTTCGGATCGTAGGTCTGGGCCTGTGAAGGCCTAGCGACAACAGCCGCTCCGATAGCCACGATGAGCAAGGTCAAAAAGCGCATCAGAAATTCCTCGTTAGCTGACGTTCAAGTGCGATCCCTCTGCGGTCTTCCGCCACGTCGCCCAGCTACCGTCCGGGTGCAGCGACGGTGACCGTCTCTTCCATGATCTTCGGCCGATCGTCCTGCCGAACGATGATCGCAGCGTATTAGCCGTGAAATGGCTGATCTCCGAGCTTGGCCTGCCACGTTCCAGCGTTGAAAACAAAGCCAGCCTCCGCACGCGAGATGACCCGCTCAACCGAGTAATCGTGCAATCCCGGTTTGAGAGCTTCCTGGAAGCTGCGGCGAATGGCGTCCCGGCCCTGATAGATCCCGCTCGGTGTTGCCCTTACAGCGTTCTGCGTGAAGCAGGCCTCGGCAAAATGCTTCTCCATGTCAGCGAGAGCGCCATCATCGAGTTTGGGCTCAGCCATGGCGGCATTTGGGATCACAAACAGCAAGCAGAGAACGGGGATCAATCTGTACGTCATATTTCTCCCGGCCGTTTTCTCCTGGTTGTGTGAATTCCGACACACCGCGGACAGAGCGAATCGCCGTATGCTAGGGCCTTCTCCCTGAACTTGGGACCCGTCGCGAATGGCGGGTTCACTTTGGATCTTGCGCTCGCGGCTGGTGCGGCCGGGTGCCCACCGACCATTGGCAGCATATGGCTGCCGACTCGCTACGCCAGAGTGCAGCCGCGCGCGACAACCTCAAATAAAAAACCCGGTCGCTAGGACCGGGCTTTTGGGATTCCGTAAAGCGTCTGAAGCGCGCTTACGCCGCCTCGTCGGCGACGGCGGTATCATCGCCGTCGTTATCATCGATATCGTCGCCGTCGGCATCGCCCTCGGCACCAGCTTCCGCCTTGGCGGCGCCGCGGCGCGGGCTCTTGGCGAGTTGGCTTTCGATCTCCTTGATCGCTTCGGTCTCGGTCGCGTGCTGCACGACCGCGATCTCGCGCGACAGCCGGTCGAGCGCCGCTTCATAGAGCTGGCGTTCGCTGTAGGACTGCTCAGGCTGCGATTCCGAGCGGTAGAGGTCGCGCACGACTTCCGCGATCGCGACGATGTCGCCCGAATTGATCTTGGCTTCGTACTCCTGGGCGCGGCGCGACCACATGGTGCGCTTGATCCGGGCCCGGCCCTTGAGGGTCTCCAGCGCCTTCTTGACCAGCGCGGGATCGGACAGCTTGCGCATGCCGACATTGGCGACCTTCGCGGTCGGAACCCGCAGCGTCATCTTGTCCTTGATGAAGTTGATGACGAACAGTTCCAGCTTGGCGCCGGCGATCTCCTGCTCTTCGATGGCCAGGATCTGGCCAACGCCATGCGCCGGATACACCACGAATTCGTTGGCCTTGAACCCCTGGCGCTGGGTCACGACCTTCTTTTCCTCCACCTTAGGCGCAGCTGCGGGCTTGGCGGCCACGGCGGGCTTGGTCACGGTCGGCTTGGCAACCGCCTTCGGGGCGGGCTTGTGAGCAACTTTCGAGGTAGCGGTCTTGGCGGCCGTCGCTTTCGCGGCGGGTTTGGCAGCAGGCTTGTTTTGCATTTCGCTTCTTTTCTTGGAGGACTTTGCAGCCGATGCCGCCTTGTGGGCGGCCCTGGTATCCCTTAAGGATGCGCGGGTACGGCTCTTGGTTGCGCTGCGGCTCGCGGCCGCGGCAGCTTTCTTGGAACGTTTGGAAGCACTCGTTTTACGCGTTTTCTGTGACACAGCCTGCGCGCGGAACTGCCACGCCCCTGTTCGAATGTTTTCAACGGGAACCCAGAAGGGCCAAGCAGGCTGACGGGGTTCGGCTTGAAATGTGCCAAATATAACACATTTCCCGCAAAAATCAATGATTTAGAGGCTTTCGGAGGCGCTTTTTGGCGGATTCGCAGGCAATAAGGTTAAATTGAGCCGATCTCGGCTCAGTCGCCGGCCCCCGGATTCGGCGAAAAATATTTCTCGAATTTACCTTCCACGCCATCGAACTCTTTGGCGTCGGTCGGGGCTTCCTTCTTCTGGGTGATGTTCGGCCAGCTCTTGGCATAGTCGTTGTTGAGGGAGAGCCACTTCTCAAGCCCCGGCTCGGTGTCGGGCTTGATGGCGTCCGCCGGGCATTCGGGCTCGCACACACCACAGTCGATACATTCGTCAGGGTGGATGACCAACATGTTCTCGCCCTCGTAGAAGCAGTCTACCGGGCAGACCTCAACACAGTCGGTGTACTTGCACTTGATGCAGGCTTCAGTGACGACGTAAGTCATCCAAGGCTCCGAAACGGTTCGATTTTCTTGGTGCTTTGTTGAATGCTTTTTCCCGGCTTGCCTAGCGCAGGAACATGCGTGCCGCAAGGGAAGCAACGGCCCGTAGATCGGCAATTCTGAGCAAGTTATTGCCTCACTCAGATAATCATTCCGGCCTGCCTTGCAAATCCTCGAACAGGAAGCGTGCGGCTTGCGCATCTCCGCGCCGCTCGGAAAAGCCGATCACCTTGAGGATGCGCACACTGCGATCGAGTCCGATGGTGAGCACGTCGCCGAGCTTGACGCTGTGGCCGGGAGCGGTTTCCCGCACGCCGTTGATGCGGACGTGGCCGGACTCGACCAGCGCGGCGGCACTGGTGCGGGCTTTCACGACGCGCGCATGCCACAACCACTTGTCGAGCCGCTGGCGGTCCGTGCGATCAATCCTTCTTTTGACGCGTTTTCTTCACGCGAACCGGCTTCCGCTGCGCTTGAAAACACTAGTCCTTGCGGTTGGCGGCGAGTTGTTCCTTCAGCGCCGCGAGCTTGGCAAAGGGCGAATTCGGATCGACGGCACGCTCACGCTCGCGCGGCGCGCTCGACGCATAGGGCCGGTGCGATGGGCCGAAGTCACGCTTGTCGCGGCCGCCTTTGTCGCGGCCATGGTCGCGCGGTCCCCGCTCTCGGTCGCCGCCGAACTTGCCCTTGTTCTTGTCGCGGTTCTGGTCCTTGCCGAAGCGTTCGCGCGGACGCTCGCTGTCGTCGCCAGCCCTTCGCTCCTCGCGGTGGTCGCGTCCCTGACGCGCCTGCGCGCCCTCCGCGCTTCCGGCCGCCTCCGCCGGCGCGTGGCCGTCGGTCTTGCGGAAATCGCGCCGGCCATGATGGCCGTGATGGCGGCGCTGCTGGCGCTGCTCGCCCTCGCCGGCTTCGCCCGCCGCCTGATCGCCAGGCTTGGCGCGCTCCTGATGGCGATGATGACGGTGACGCGGGCGCCGCTCGTCCGTGCGGCCGCCGGGCCGCCAGACTTCGACGAGCTGTGGCTCGGCTTCAGCAGAAGCGGCGGCTTCCGCTACCGGCGCCTCGATTGCTGCAGCCTCGATGCTTGCCGCGGTTTCCGCGGGCATGGCTTCGCTGATCGAAGCGAGTTGGTCCGTTGGCGCACTAGCCGGCTGCTCCTGTGAAGCATCCGCGACTGCTTCGGCCGGGGCAGCCTCCGCGGGCGGGGAAGCGGGCTCCTCAGCTGCGGCTGCCTCGTGCCGTTCTTCCGCCGCAGGCTCGGGCTGTTCTTCCGCCGCAGGCACAGGCTCCTCGCTGGCCGCAACGGGCGAGACCTCGGGCAGCAGAGCAGCCGACGGCGAGGGATCGCCGGAGACGGGCTGGCCCGCCGCTTCCTGTACCGGCTCGACCAGCGTTTCGCTCGGTGGCGCGGTCGCCTCCGCGGCCGGATCGGCCGGCGTGTCGGCGGGTGCGGAAGCGGCGCCTTCGATCGCCGGCGTCTCGGGCGCGACCGTCTCGGTCACGACAGCCGCCTTCGGCGGCAACGGCGGGCGGCGATCCATGCGATAGCCGAGCGCGCGCAGGATGGAGGCAAAATCCTCACCGGCCGAGCCCGTCAGCGAGGTCATCGCCTGCGTCACCACGAAGCCGCGGCCGTCGAACGCGCCCGACGGCTTCTCGCCGGGCG
>Ga0134126_10006023_pt1 | contig 15181 bp, 7 predicted proteins | sample KB31752_FD_96881 | JGI IMG/M metagenome (GOLD analysis project Ga0134126, IMG submission 96881) | Terrestrial soil microbial communities with excess Nitrogen fertilizer from Kellogg Biological Station, Michigan, USA - KB3-175-2 | ecosystem: Environmental > Terrestrial > Soil > Unclassified ...
CCAAGAACCACCTCGACGCCCTGGGCCTTGGTTTGCAGGCTGATATCGAGAATGGGTTCGATGTCGAGCGGGTTGTAAAACGAGATCGTGCCCCGGTTGACCGTGTACTGATTACCGAAAAATACGAGCTTGCCCTGCGTAATTGTGACGCGGCCTGTCATTCCGGGGCTGGCCGCGGTTCCGCGCAGCCGGAGATCCGCGGTTCCCTGTAAACTCTGCGCTAACGCCGTTTGAAATTGAACGTCCGGCGAAGTCCGGATGCGCAAATCGAGCCGCATGCCTGTCAGGACGCCGGATGGGGCCGAAGGCGTTTGCGGCGGCGTGCCGGCCTGAGACAACAGAGAGCCGAAGTCGCTCTGCCTGTTAAACCCGATCTTCTCCACGGTGACATCGCCGCTTAAAAGGCTGTGCTCGCTATTGCCGCTCAAGGAGACGGAAGCGCTGTTTACCAGGCTCGCCCCGCTATAACGTGTACGCACGTGTGACGCCGTCGCGCGCAAGGCATACTGAATCGTTCTGCCGGTCAAAGCCGCGAATCCGTGAGCCGAAAGCTTTCCGCCCCCGGATTGAGCCGTGAGATCTTGAATGACCGCGGTCGTTCCATTCAGCAGAATAACGCCGTTTGCGTTCGAAATTCCATTGGGAATGCTGGCCAGATTCATCGATGCATTTTGTAGCGCCAGTTTGCCGTTCACCTCCGGGTGATCGAGCTGTCCGCGAATCGCCGCTTGCAACGTGATTTGCCCGGACGAGTACAGATCGCGATTCAGATCTTGCAGCAAAGACAAGTTTGTCTTCGCGTTGATATCCAGCTTCAGCGGCGTTGGTCCTTGTAAAGCTGCCGTGCCGCCGATGGTGATGTCGGTGTCGCGCCCCGTGAAATGCGCGCTTCGCACCGTCACAACGGAATGGTTCAACTCCGCGACAATCGGCTGCGGATTCTGTAGGGCAACGAACCTCGCCCCCGTCGCTTCCGGTTCGCGAGCCGCCGCCGTCAACTGAAGTTGCGAAAGCCGTAAGCTTGCGTTCAGGTCTTCGGGCTTGCTGATAGGCCCCTCCACGGAAAGCTGGCCGGCTAACTGGCCGTCGAAATCCGAGCGCGTCGTGGATGCCGCAGTTGTGAGGAACGGTTGAAGATTCGAATACTTGACATCCGAGAACGTCAGATTTCCTTTCACCGGATAGTTGCCGGAAAGCTGTGCCTGGCCGCTGCCATGAATCTTCGATTTTGCGAAATCGGAATCGAACTGCACCGAAAGTGAATTACCCGATGTCTTGGCCTGCAATGTTGCTCCGCCAAACGATTGCTTATTTAGCGCAATATTCTTCGCTGCTACATTCGCATCCAGGCGCGAAAACAGGACTTGTTCGTGCCCCGTCCGATCGTGCAAGGTCGCGGCCATATCCGTAACCATTTCGAGAACGCCGCCCAGCCCCGGCTTGCGCTCTTGAACGTGCTGCACGCGCGCCAGTTCAATTCCGCCGCTCTCGATATGCAGCTTCAGTTGCCCTTCTTTGAAATCGCCGGGCGCATGCACAAGAGATCCGTTCAGCTTTATCTGGCCGGCAGGCGCCTCCACCCGCAAGTCGGGAATGTTCACTGTCTTGCTGGAGTACTCTAAGCTGCCCTGCAACTGAGTCACTGGCTCGTTATAGATGACCCCTCTTGCGAGCGTCATCGTCACGTCGGCATGCGGGTCGCTGAACGTTCCAGTGAAATGTCCGGTAGCGTCGAGGGCGCCGCTAGCCGGTATGTCGTGTACATCGGCGATGGTCAGAGCTTTCTCGATTTGCAGGTTTTGAATTGAGGCGTTAGCCGTCGTAGGATATCCGGCAGCGAGCGTCGTCTGGCCGGAAGCTTTGATCGCTGAGCCGGCGAAATCCGAACCCAAATCGAACTGCAAATTGTTTCCGGTGGTGTGCGCCGTCGCGTTCAACCCGCCAATCCTCCCGGACTTATCTCGTATATTTGCGGCTTCTAGACTCCCGTCCAAGGACCGAAGCGCCACACGAGGTTCCGCGGGCGCCTGCTGCAGATCGGCGGCGGCAGTTGCATTTACCTGAACGAGTCCGGCAAGTCCGGGCCGGTTCTGTTGGAGCACCTTGAACTGCGCGAGGTCAATTTGATTGCTCGTCACCTGAAGGCTGACATGACCAGACGAAAAGCTATCGCGTGGATGTGTGAACGTGCCGCTCAGAGTCGCTCGAGCGGCGCCGGCCGTAATCTCGACCGGCGCCAGGCGGACCAACTGATCCGATAAATGCGCCGTTGCGTCGAAACGATCGAACGGCTCGCCGTAGGCCGTGCCGTTCACGGCGGAAACGGTAGCGGTTCCTTGCGGATTCCCGACCGTTCCGCCGATTTGCGCGGAAGCATTCAGGTCTCCGGTCAGCGACGGCTCCTTCCGGCCGGTAAGCGCCATCACATCGGCAAGGTCGGCATTCTGAATCGTTGCGTCCACCGCCAGTGGCGATTCCGGAGTTGCGCTCCAGTGGTGGAGGCCGACGGAACCTCCAAATCGCGCCGCGAGCCCTTTGCTGGCTAGCACGCCATTCTTGACCGTTGCTCCCGCAGGTGAGGCGGCCAGGTCCGCGTTGAAGGTGTCGAACCGGCGATCCTCCACCGAAAAATGTGTAGCCGAGGCATGCGCCGTAATGTCGGGCGCGGAAAGGCTGCCGTTGACGTCGGCTGTAATGTTGGCTCTTCCGCCGGTCAGTGTAACCGGCAATTGGCCTGGCGCATTCGCGGAGGCAAGTGCCAATGCCGGCAGAAAGTCGTTCAAATTGGTTGAAGCGAGCTGCAGGGCCAGGTGTCTGCCCAGGACACCCGACAAGTCGAGGCGTGAGTGCGGAAGCGCAATATAGGAGTGATCGAGCGAAACCAGCGCGGTCGCGCCGCTGTAATCCGCATCGAGGCGTCCCGAAACCGGGATGCCGCGTGGTTCGGGCGCGATCGCGAGCCGCGCCTGCGCGGTAAAGCCCGTCGCCCCCTTTACCTTTAGGTCCCCGCGCGCGCTGATTGGACCGGAAATGACGCCTCCGTATCCCACACGCTTGCCGGCCAGGTCTGCCGACAGACTTTGGAGATCGAAGTTCCGAAGTTGTCCCGTTAGGCGCAATTGGGAAGCATCTCTCAAATCGGCGTTGCCATAAAATCCACCGCCCAGGATCAGCAGTTTCAAATCGTTCAGGGCGACTGTGTGTGGATCGGCTCTGACCGCTGAAGAAACGGATATGTTTTTCAGAACGGTCTTCCCATCGCGCAACGATAAATCCCGAGACGCAATGTTGCCGGTCACCAGGTAGTCCGAGGCGCTGTTGAACCGTGCGTTCCCGCCCAAAGTAACCGCGCCCGTTGGTTTGACGGAGCTTTTCATTAGCGATGCGAGTTGCTTCAGCGCGATGTTGCCGCTGAAGCGAAGCGATGCCGGTTGCGATGGGTCCTTCAGCAGCCCGGCCGCTTGAAAGTTTGTGTCCCCCAGACGAACGTCGGCGGAAGTAACGCGAATCGTTCGGTCGTCCATGTGACCGTCGAAGTTAGCGGCCAGATCCGACGGAGCGCCGTTTTGCCCCGGATAAATGGGCGCCCCCGAAGCCTGTTGCACCTCCGATAACGAGAGCTTTGCGTCCAACTTTGCATCGATAACCGGCGACGCGAGATGTGCAAGCCGTGCATTCAAAGCGATTTTCGATGCGGGCGTCGTTACGCTAGCGTTCGATACCTGCACGCTATCTCTGCCAATAGAGAGCGGGATCCGCACTTGCGCCTCGACGGGTTTCCGATTCGCATTCGAAAGATAGAGCGGATTGATGGAAATTGCGCCTTTGTATTCCGGAGTTTGCGAATTGTAGAAAAGTTGGGCCGTGAGATTTTCACCGTCGGCGCTGAACCGGACCTTGCGATCGGCGAATTGAACCACGCCGTTCCGGATATCGAACCGGTTCACCGCGAGATCCACAACCGTCTGCAGCGTCGATTTACTGCCCTTGGTTTGTGTCGCCGGTTTGCTGTTCTTGGTTTCGGCTTTCTTGGGCGTCGGCAGGTTCGTCTTGCCGTCCGCAAAGACAATCAAGTTGGCCGAAGGCTGAGTCACGCCCAGATAGGCCAGGTCGATGGCGTGGCCCGAACTGAAGAGCTTCAGCCGAAGCACAATCTCATGTGCGTTGAAGAGCGGAGCGCTTCCGGGGGGCTCCGTTCCGTGAATAGTGAGATTCGTGATGGTCGCCTGCAGGCTCGTCCAACTGAATGCAAACGACTTCAGATCCACGGTTCCGCCAGTGGCGTCCTCGATGGCCGTAACGATCTTCTCGCGCACGAAATTCTGAAACCAGCTTGTTTGTACGATGACGATCGCGGAAACGAGAAGCAATATTAGAACCGCCGCCATTCCAATTCCGATTCGGGCCAAAATTTTGGATCGCCTGGTCATGCGAGACCTGCCTCCCGATAGTCGATCTTGATGGCTTGACGGCGAGCCTTCAGCCATGAATCGAATTGCTGGTTGACCTGTTCGGCCGTCAGCGTCTGCTGAATCTGATTGTGGAGCGCTGCGAGAGTGTCGGGCTTTCCCGGATTCTGTTTGCGCAATTGCGGCAAGTGCTCGCGATAATATTGCTCGATCTCGTCATCGCTTACCAGGATCGCCGGTCTGAATCGCGTGTCGATGAATCGCAATACGGTCAACTGCCAGGACAAATACTCCTTGAGCTCCTGTTGCGTCAGGCCGTACCGCGCGAGCTCTTTTTTGCATTCCGCGGCTGTCGAGCAGCGGGATTTTTCGACCCCCGCAAGTGTTTTCACTACATCGGACTCGCTCGGCACGGAGTACATTCCGACCTCGATCTCCCTCCGGATGAGCATCTGGTCCACCAGCCGGCTCGCCGCGGCGCGCCGGGCTTCTGCGCCGAAATCGGCCTTCTGCTTATTGATAAAGCTGACGAGGCGAATATCGCGGTTGATGTCGCTGTCCTTAATAATCTTGTCCCCGCCGACCACTATCGCGATCCGGTCGATGATTACGGCGCGAAGCATGATGCTGAGTAGCAGCGTGATAAACACCGCACGGGTACACATCAGAACGTCTGTCCTATCGAGAAGAAGAACTGGAAATGGCCGGTGTTTTGTTTCACTGGCGTACACTGCGGCGGCAACTGGGACGGAGGCAAATTCGGATTACACGCCAGCAGGTCCTGGACATTGCCTTTGAAACCGTAAAAGCTGGGAGGATTAATGCTGTAGGCGAGGTCCACACGGATAGGGCCGACGGGTGTGTTGTACCGGATGCCGATTCCCGCCGCGTGAACCATATAGTCGAAATCCTGCAGACTCGGCTGCCGGGCGTTAAACGAGATATGGCTGAACGTGCTGTAAACATTGCCGGCGTCTTCGAACACCACGCCTCCAATGTTGTCGCCAAACAGCGGAAACCGCAGCTCAACATTGTTGAAAAGCAGAGCATTGCCGCCAAGCGGGAAACCGGTAGGTTGCGTAGGCGGCGCCCCGGGGCCGGCTGGATGGCCGATATCGCGCGGACCGGCCTGATTCCACGCAAATCCTCTGTTGGTCGCGTCTCCACCGCCGTAAAATCGCTCCGGCAACGGAATTGCATCGGCCGAAGTAACGCCGGGCGGCAAGTTGTATGGTTTAATCACGCCAAGCTGCGTCTGCCTCGCCAGCACCAGCTTCGATCCAATCCGGGTATAGGTGGCATTTCGCCCAAGCACTCGGAGAAAATCTCTTTGCGATCCAAGGTACTTGGTCGAAATCCCCACGTCCACTGTGTTGTAAATTCCCCCGTGCGGGTCCGAAGGATCGTCGCGCCTGTCTTCAACCAGATTCGCGGAGAACATGCCGATGCGGACCGGTTCCAATAACTGCGGAACCAGCAGTGTCGGTATGACAACATCGCTCGTGCTCACTCGCCGATAGGACATTTGTAAGCGAAGCGTAGTTGGCTTTGACAGCCTTTCCGAAATCTGCGCCGACACTTCCTCGCGCCTCGAAGCAAACGTGGCGATATCACGCGAAAAATCGTAGAGTCCGGTGACCGTTAGATCTCTGCCTGGCACATCGCCCAGATTTGGCGCGATATAGCTGAGCCCCGCCCTTTGGCGAATATTGGAGGCTATGCCGCTGAAGGTGGCAGTCTGCCCGATTCCAAACATGTTCAGGCGGCTCACATTTAGAGTGAGCCGCGGGCTGAATCCGGTTGTACCGGCGGGTGTGCTTAAATTGCTGGCCGTCGGCCCGAAGCGCGCGACCTCCGCGCCAACGCCCACGTCCACCGTGTACCGGCGCGCTTCCGTAAAATCGTACAGTACATTTTTGTACTCCGCGGTCCCATCCGGATTCTGAATGCCCGTGCTGATGCTTGAAAAGATCCCCAGATTATAGAGGCGCTGTTGCGATGAACTGATTTCGACCGGCGAAAGTGGATCTCCTTCGTGCATCGGAATATCCCGGTCCACCAGGCTGCGGCGCGTGTTCCTCAGACCTGTGACAATCACGTTCCGGACAAACTCCTGCGGCCCCTCCGTGATTTCATAATGCAGCACCACTTGGTGAGGCGGTCCGGCGGGTGTGGCGCTCCATTGGAATGCGGCCTTGGGAAATCCATCCCTGTAATACAACGTCAAAATCGCGTTGCGGTCGGACGCTACATTTAACGTACTGTAAGGCTGCCCGGAACTGGACATCAGCCGCCCGCGCAGCATATCGCCATTCATCCGGTGGAGCCCTGAAATATCCAGTTTCGACACAATCCATTGGGCGCCTTCGTCGATGTTGAAGGTAGCGGCAAGTTGGTTTTTTTTGCCGTTATAGTTTTTCTCGATTGTCGAGGTCACCTTTACATCGCGAAACCCGTTTGCCAGATAGAGGTCGGTAATCGATTCTTCATCGCGATGCCGGAACGCTTCGCTGTAACGCCCATGCCTGAACTGGAACGAGGCGGGCTGAAGAATCATCCGCTCTCGAAGCGTGCCGGTCTTGAAATAGTTGTTTCCGTGGATCTCAATGTGCTCCAGTTTTTGGCTCTGGCCCCGGCTGATGAAGTATTCGATGGTTTGCTGGTCCTTCTCCGGCGGCAGTTCGCGGAAAGTTACGTCGACATCGGGATAGCCTTTGGATTGGAAGTAATCACGAAGGTTCCGCGCGCCTTCTACCAGGAGATCCTGGTCCACCGAACCCTCCTGATAAATGGGCACGTACTTCTTGAGTTTCCGCTTCGAGACCTTCGTCTCCATCGCCTTCACGGTAATCTTCGGTCCCGCCTCTATGTCTAGCGTCGGCTGCGCGCGCCGGCCCTTCGGGATGTATTTCATGGACTTCAGCGCGACGGAAGCCTCCAGGCGATCCTGGCTCTGATATTTCTTCTCGATTCCTTGCAGTCCGGAAGTGGTTAAGGACTGCGTGACTTGACGCCACCGCCCAATGAACCTTATTTTCCAACCGGTCGCATGAACGATAGTTTCATTCGATAGTTTTGTATCGCCCTCAATAACCGGCTCTTGGTACCGAGCCCTCTTGCCGGTGTCCAAATGAATTGTTACGTTGATCTGCTGAGTGTTCGGATCTTTCGAAGTGGTGAGGCTCACCTGATGTTCGAAAAGGCCGTTTTGGGTGAGAACAGAGGAGATGTTGTCCCGGGCAGCGTCGAGCGAAGCGGGATCGAAGGGCGCTCCCAGAGTGAACGGCGTTAATCCTAGAATCTGCTGCCTGTTCGGCGGAGAGTGGACTTTTCCGGAAAGGCTCACGTGTCCGGTAAACCACGTGAGGGTGGTCAGAAACCGTACGGCAACGCCTCCTTCGGCGGCTTCCGCATCTACCTGAATGTCCTGGTAGTACCCGGTCGCGAAGAGCTGGTCGATCGTCCGTGCTACGTCGGCCTCATGCAGTGGCGCGCCCTGTTTGACGGCCACGGCGCTTGCAAGGTCGCGCGGATCTAAAGGCTGCGGGGAAGGGACGTACTCAATCCGAACAATCCGCTTCCCTTCGAACGGATTTCCTTGAGGAAACGCCGGCCGGAGCGCGAACGGCAACAGGCTCAAAGCGCACAAGGCGACGCGCACCGGGAAACGGAACGGCATTGGTTGTTTGCTCTTGAAGAACACAGGCCCAGAGGCGCCGGAGATACAGCGGTTCACGCAAGCGGAAAAGCTGAGTGCTTCCTAACTCGAAACGGCGATCACCGGAAAACTGAGGCTGAGTCGATTCGCGAAATTCTCCTCACGGCCATTAACGAGCGTCTATGAAGATGATACTTTGTGCGCGTGTTGCTGCCTGTCGCTCCGTCTCCCATCGAACTGTGGACGCTCATTTCCCCGGTCGTGTTACCTGGGCAGCTACCGAGTACAGGGAGGCTCGCGAACGAAGCCGATCTTGAGCGCGTTCGCTCATTGGCCAGCACTGACCGCAATGTCCGGGAGCGGCCGTTTCAACTGGGTGGCCTTCCAATGTCTTCTGCGTTCCATTACCCGGCCTGCGGACAATCCCCGGAAGCCTGCTGTCGCAGGCGTCGGCGCAATTCAGCGGTCTGCTTCCGATGACAAAGCAGGCAAAGGGTCCGTAGATTCGCAAGGTCACACTCGCCGCCTCCCTCGACGACCGGGATGATGTGGTCCGCATCCCAGAGGCTTTTGCGACTCATCCGCTTCAATCCCCAGCGGGCCAGCAGCTTCTGTCTCTGCCTCGATCGCGAGCGCTTCAGCTCGATAAAAGCTGCGTAGGTATCGACGCGGCAAAGGGAGCACACGCCCTTGTCGCGTTGAAACACCTGTTCGCGAAGATAACCGGGGTTCGTTCGGAGGCGCCATTCATGCACGCACCATTCCGAGCAGAACGTGAATCGGCCGCCCGGAACTTCCAGACTGCACCAGCGGCAAAGTGCACGATCATTTGGTCCTCTTTCGAGGCGATCGCGCTCGGCGGCGCCCCCGGGCATGGTGCGAGAGGTGCTCATTTGGAGAAAACGGTCCTTGGAAACAACCGTTAGGTCATTTGTTTTATACCAGAACCTGGCTTGGTTGCGGCAAACTTGCGGAAATCCGCGCGGCGGACGGTTTCGCTCGCGCTAACTTCTATATATTTCTTAACGATCCGGTTTTGTTCACCCACTTCACAATTGTTCAGCCGTGGCTTATACTGTAACGACTTAGCCGTGTATTGAAGGGCTGGAATGATTAGTCAATTTAATGGCGTGAATGGCCGCCAAACCGGTGCACGCCATTCGGACGATCCATTTAACGGGTTTTTCTCGCAGGAAAAGATAGCAAGCTTCGGAAAGAACGATCTGCTCGATGCGCGCGCCCGGCGTGTTTTCGACCTGACCGCGCGTGCCTGCGAAGCCGGCGTTTACCCATACCAGATTCCGCTCGAGGGCCGGTCGGGACCCTGGGTCGTTGCGGATGGCCGCGAGTTGTTGCTGTTATCGTCCTACGACTATCTCGGCCTGCTTGGCGATCCGCGTGTCGATGAAGGCGCCATCAACGCGATTAGGAAGTATGGGGCCGGCACCGGCGGCGCCCGCATGTTGACAGGAACTACAGATCTGCACCAGGAGCTTGAAGCGGAGATCGCCGCGTTCAAAGGTACGGATACAGCCCTGACGTTCAGTTCCGGATATGCGGCAAACCTGGCCGCCGTCTCGGCCTTGCTCGCTCCGCAGGATCGGGTGATTCTCGACTCGTTCTCGCACCGCAGTCTTGTCGATGCGTGCCGCCTCGCGGGAGTATCGCTGCAGCGTTTCCGCCATAACGATATGGAATCTCTGCGTCAGGAGCTTCGTTCCGGCGCTCCGGCCAACCGCACGCTCATTGTTGTGGATGGCGTGTATTCCATGGACGGCGATATTTGCCGTCTGCCGGAAATCATCGAGGTAAAGAAAGAATTCGGCTGCTTCCTGATGGTGGACGACTCGCACGCGCTCGGGGTCATTGGCGCTACCGGCCGTGGTACGGATGAACATTTCGATCTTCCTCTCGATGACATCGACCTGTGGACCGGTTCCATGGCCAAGGCCATTCCATCGACTGGCGGATATATAGCGACATCCGAGGAACTCGGCATTTTCCTGCAGCATGCCGCTTCGCCGTACGTCTTTTCCGCCGCGCTCTGCCCGCCTGCCGCCGGAGCCGCGCTCGCCGGATTGAAAATTCTGCAGGCCCAGCCCGAGCGGCTGGAGTGCCTGAAGCGCAGTGCCGATTTTCTTCGCGACGGCCTTCGCGGCTTGGGCTACGATGTCGGATTGTCGGAAACGCCTGTCATTCCAGTAATCCTTGGAGACGACCCAGCGGTGGCGTTTATGGCAAAGCGTCTCCGCGATCTTGGAGTGTTCGTCTCGCCGGTGCTGTTCCCGGCAGTGCCGCTGGGCTCCGCTCGCCTGCGCCTCTGTGTCACTGCCGCCCATTCGCACGAAACCCTCGAAATCGCCCTTGACGCTTTCCGCAAGCTGAAGCAGTAGCCCTCCGAGCCAAGGCAATCTGGAAGCGGAGCCACCGCACGCCGGTGCGCGGGTTGTCCGGTGTTGTCCGAACCCGCTTGCTTACGCAAGGCGGCTCCGAGCCAAGGCAACGTGGAAACGGAGCTGCCGCGCGCCCGTGCGCGGGTTTTTGCGGCTCTCCGAACCGGTTTGCAGTAATCCTCCGCCATTCCGCGTCTACAGGGCGTATATCATACAGAGATGAAAGGAGCTTAATGCTTAAAGTATGGACGAATGCGGTCCTGCACAAGTTCATACAGTCGCGGCTTGAGGGCTATCGCCTGATCGTCGTGTCGAACCGGGAACCCTATCACCATCGCTATACGCCCGATGGACGTGTCGAATGCTCACGTCCGGCGGGTGGAATGGCAAGCGCTCTGGAGCCTGTTATGCGGGCTTGTGGCGGCCTTTGGATCGCCCACGGCAGCGCCGATGCGGATAGAGCGGTTGTGGACAGCCGCGACCACGTTGAGATTCCCGAAGGCAACCCGCAATTCACGCTCCGGCGCGTCTGGCTGACAAAGGAGCAGGTGCAGGGCTACTATTTGGGCCTGTCCAACCAGGGGTTGTGGCCCTTATGTCACGTGGCCTTTACGCGCCCCTACTTTGAGCGCCGGGATTGGGACCAGTACCGCGAGGTGAATCAGATATTTGCGAATGCGGTGCTCGAAGAGGCGGCCGATCAGCCCACGTTCGTCTTTATTCAGGATTATCATTTCGGGCTGCTGCCGAGAATGCTGAGCGAGGCGAACGCGAATTTGATCGTCGCGCAGTTCTGGCATATTCCATGGCCCAACCGCGAGGTTTTTCGTTCATTCCCCTGGAAAGAGGAGTTGCTCGACGGCTTACTGGGAAATGACCTTTTGGGCTTCCATCTGCGGCACCATTGCCAGAATTTCCTCGATACCGTTGACCGTGGCATCGAAGCCCTTGTCGATCCTTCGGTTTCGGAAGTGTTCCGTAAAGGGAAGCGAACCCTCGTGCGCCCGTTTCCCATCAGCATCGACTTTGACGCTTACACGGCGATCAGCCAGTCGGCGGAAGTTGAGAATCACATGAACTGCTGGCGCCGGCGTATTTCGCTCAACGGAAAACGTTTGGGAATAGGCATCGACCGCCTGGACTACACGAAAGGAATTCCCGACCGGATTCGCGCCCTGGATGTTCTCTTCGAGGAGTGTCCCGAATATCGCGAGCGCCTGATCTTCGCTCAGATCGGAGTTCCCAGCCGTTCGAGTCTCCCCGCTTACCGCGAAGTCGAGCGCGAGGTAGATCAGCTTGTTGAATCCGTGAATTGCCGCTGGGGCACGGAGCACTGGCGTCCCATTACGCTCTTCAAGCGCCAATTCTCGCAGGCGGAAATGATTGCTCTTCATCGCCTGGCGGATTTCTGCGTGGTGACGTCCCTGCACGACGGCATGAATCTCGTCGCCAAGGAATTTGTTGCGAGCCGGATCGATGGGGACGGGGCGCTCGTTCTGAGCCGGTTTACGGGCGCGGCCCGCGAGTTAAGAGACGCCATCCTTATCAACCCGTTCTCCATTGAAGAAACGGCGTCAGCCTATAAGCAGGCTTTGGAGATGCCCAGCGAGGAACGGATCAGGCGTATGCACCGGCTAAGGGAGGAAGTAGAAACGAATAACATTTACGCTTGGGCCGGAAGATTCCTGACGGCCTTGACGAGGTTGGAATTCCCCGATCGCATGGAGAACGTGGAGAACCTGGAGAACCTGGAGGCGGAAGAATGACTGGAGCTAAACGGGCGAGGCGTCCTGAGCCTCTGGATTTAGAATCGGAAGACTGGCAGCAGCGCGTGCGCTCAGCTTCCTCTATCGGCCTGTTTCTAGATTTCGATGGAACCGTGTCGCCGATTGCCGCGACGCCTCTGCTTGCGGAGATCGATCCGGAAATCCGCGAAACCATTGGCTGGCTCGCCGCTCGCGACGATATACGTGTGGCGATTGTCAGCGGACGCTCCCTTGAGGATGTACGCGCTCGCGCGGGCATTGAGCACGTAATCTATGCCGGCAACCACGGGCTTGAGATCGAAACCGATACTGTATGCTTCAGGGAGCCGCGGGCTGAAAGTCTGCGTCTGGAGCTTCGCGCCCTGATTTTGCAGCTAGAGCTGGCGCTCAGCGGAACCGATGGAACTTTGATCGAGCAGAAAGGGCTCAGCGCCAGCGTCCACTACCGGCAGGTCAACGAGGCGTTACGTGACTGGGTGCAGCAAACGGTCCGGCAGACCGTGGAAAGATCCCGGTCGTTCACGTGCAGCGCCGGCAAAATGGTGGTGGATGTCCGTCCGGCAATCGAATGGCACAAAGGCCACGCCGTGCAATGGATACTCGATCGCGTTCTCCCGCCCGGCGCTCTTCCGATTTACATCGGGGACGACACAACAGATGAGGACGCGTTTTTCTTATTGTCCAAGGGCATCACCATTCGAGTAGGCGAGGCTGCTGAGTCGCATGCTGGTTATTCGCTAGCCGATCTCGATGATGTCCGGAACTTTCTGTCGAAACTCGGGGTACTACGATCTAATGCAGAAAAAGGCTCTCAAGAACGTACTTGAAGGCGATTCGCTCTGGTACAAGGATGCCATCCTTTATGAACTTCATGTCCGTGCCTTTAGCGACAGTAATGCGGATGGCATGGGCGATTTCCGGGGGCTCACCGAGAAGCTCGATTATCTGGAAGATTTAGGCGTTACGGCAATTTGGCTGCTGCCGTTTTTCCCGTCGCCCTGGAAGGATGACGGCTACGACATCGCAGATTTTCGCGATGTACATTCGGCGTACGGGAACCTACGTGACTTCCAGGTGTTCCTGAAAGAGGCTCACCGTCGCGGACTTCGTGTCATTACCGAGCTGGTCATCAACCACACTTCAGACCAGCACACGTGGTTTCAGCGTTCCCGACGCGCCGCCCCCGGGTCGCGCTGGCGCGATTTTTATGTCTGGAGCGACACTCCCAACAAATATACCGGCGCCAGGATCATTTTCAAGGACTTCGAAGCTTCCAATTGGACCTGGGACCCGCTGGCGAAGGCCTATTTCTGGCACCGTTTCTATTCTCATCAGCCGGATCTCAATTTCGATAATCCACTGGTCCGCCGCGCCGTGTTCCGCACCATCGATTACTGGGCTGAAATGGGCGTTGATGGTTTCCGGCTGGACGCCATCCCCTATCTCTACGAACGCGAAGGCACAAGCTGCGAGAATCTGCCGGAGACCCATCAGTTCCTTAAGGATCTGAGGCGGCATCTGGATGAGAATCATCCGAATCGCATGCTGCTTGCCGAAGCGAACATGTGGCCGGAGGACGCTGTCGCCTATTTCCAGGACGGCAACGCGTGCCAGATGGCGTTCCACTTTCCGCTCATGCCTCGCATGTTTATGGCGTTGCGGCTTGAGGACCGTTTTCCGATTGTAGAAATTCTTCGCCGCACTCCCGCCATACCGGAGAACTGCCAGTGGGCTTTGTTCCTGCGCAACCACGACGAGCTGACCCTCGAAATGGTTACCGACGAAGAGCGCGATTACATGTACCGCGTGTACGCGAGCGATCAGCGCAGCCGCATCAATCTTGGGATCCGGCGGCGTCTTGCTCCACTTCTCGATAACGACCGCCCGCGGATCGAACTGATGAACGGGATGTTGTTTGCGCTGCCCGGGACGCCCGTCATTTATTACGGCGACGAAATCGGGATGGGCGACAATATCTACCTCGGCGACCGCAATGGCATGCGCACGCCCATGCAGTGGAGTCCTGACCGCAACGCGGGCTTTTCGTTCGCCAATCCCCAGCAGCTCTATCTGCCCGTCAATATCGACCCTGCTTATCACTACGAAACCATTAATGTCGAAGCCCAGCGTTCCAATCAGCAGTCGCTGCTAAGTTGGACGAAGCGTCTCATCGCGCTGAGAAAGCAATATAAGGCGTTTGGCCGCGGCACGCTGGAGTTCGTGCAGCCCTCGAATCATCGCATCATGGCGTTCATCCGGCGATATCAGGACGAAACCATTCTTGTGGTCGCGAACCTGTCGCGCTTTGCGCAGCCGGTTTCGCTGAATCTCTCCGAGTTCGCCGACTTCACGCCGGTCGAAATGTTCGGACGAACCGAATTTCCCCCCATCACCGAATCGCTGTATACACTGGCCATGGGCCCGAGTTCGTTTTTCTGGTTTGCCCTTAGCGCCGCCGCGTTCGCGACGAAATCGTGGTCGCTCCAGGCGAACCGGATGTCGAACGTGAATTGCCGCTTGTGGTTGTCTCATCGCCGGAAACGCTCTGGCAGAACGAATCGCGTATAGTGCTGGCGCGTGCTCTCGCTGCCTTTGCCGCCCGGCAGCAGTGGTATCTGGGCGGCTATCGCCAAGTCCGCACTCAATCGTTTTATGGGCTGCTCACCCTTTCGCCGGGTCGCCTTTACATCGTTCTGCTCCAACTGGAGTACACGGAGGGAGATCCGGAAGTCTACTCCATTCCGATTTCGCTGCAAGCGGAGCCCGCCGGCTGCGCAATCGCCAACGTTCGTATCGGATCGGCCACTTCAATCCTGAGCGAGGCTTCGGAAGATCCGGAATTCGCCGAAATTCTTTTTGACATCGTCAATAAACGCAAGCGCGTGACTGGGGAGCGCGGCATTCTCACGGGTCAGCACAATCGCTGGTTCCGCAAAGCGATGTCGGGACTCTCGC
>Ga0134126_10006024_pt1 | contig 15180 bp, 18 predicted proteins | sample KB31752_FD_96881 | JGI IMG/M metagenome (GOLD analysis project Ga0134126, IMG submission 96881) | Terrestrial soil microbial communities with excess Nitrogen fertilizer from Kellogg Biological Station, Michigan, USA - KB3-175-2 | ecosystem: Environmental > Terrestrial > Soil > Unclassified ...
GAGGACATCGTCGTCGGCGAGCCCTTCCCGTTGGGCAGCCACAACTTTGCCGAGGCCGAGATCATCGCCTTCGGCGAGGCCTATGACCCGCAATATCTCCATACCGACCCGGAGGCCGCCAGGGCCGGCCCGTTCGGCGGCCTCGTCGCGTCGGGTTGGCACACCGTCTCGGCCGGCCACCGCCTGATGGTCGACGCCCTCGCCGCGGAGGCCGACCGCCTGCGGGAAGCAGGGCAGACGCCTGGCGTGCCCGGCCCCTCGCCGGGGGTTAACAAGGCCGAGTTCAAGGCACCGGTACGGCCGGGCGATACCGTCACCTATTCGCTCGTCGTCACCGGAAAACGGCCATCCAACTCGTTGCCCGGCTGGGGCTTGCTGTTCAACACCATCGAAGGCGAGAACCAGCGTGGCGAGCTCGTCTATCACGGCGAGGTCGTGGCCTTCTCCAAGCTCCGCGATTACCGCCCACCGCTGAAAATCCGCGCCGCCCTGGCGCTGCGCCGCCTGTTGGGCATGCCCACAGGATTCTGACCTGTCCTGCGGACACGGCGGCGCTTCGTCGCGCTGGCGCCGTAATCGCCGGTGAGGCATGAATTACCCGCGCGGCTGTGCCAAAGTGGCGCCGCGTCCAGAATCATCGCCGGAATCCGCCCATGCGCCTCATCACGATTCTCGCCCTCGCGGCCGCCGCCATGATGGCCGCCGGCCCTGCCCTCGCCCAATCCACGCAAGGACGCTGGGAATGCCACGGCGCCGCCTCGACAACCCCCGGCCAGCCGGCGCCGCACGGGCTGCTGGCGATCTTCGGCCAGAGCTACACCTATGCTTCGGCAACTTACCAGGACCCGATGTCGGGCAGCGGTGACGTCGAACAGCAGGAATCCGGCATCTCCTTTGCCGACGGCCCCCTGGCCGACGCAGGCGTGCAGGTCGGGCAGATCGATACCGGCGCCGGCACGGTAGCCATGGACCTGCTCGGCGCCAAGGGGACCACGATGCTGACCTGCCTCGCCATGTAGAGGTCACGCGCCCGCGCCGATTTATCCGACAAGGAATTTTCATGCCCAAATTGAAAGTCATCTTCGATACCGACCCCGGCATCGACGACGCCATGGCTCTCCTGCTGCTCGCCCGCCATCCGGATATCGAGCTCATCGGCGTCACCACGGTCTTCGGCAATGGCGGGATCGAGACGGTCACCCGCAACGCGCTTTACCTCAAGGATCGCTTTGGCTTCGCGGCGCCGGTCGCGCGCGGCGCCGACCGTCCCTATCACGGCAGCGAGGTGCCGCCGGCGACGGCGCATGTGCACGGCCACAACGGTCTGGGTGATATTGCCCTGCCTGAGCGCATCGCGGCGACAGTCGATCCCCGTCCGGCCCATCAGCTCATCATCGACCTGATCCGCGCTAATCCGCACGCAGTGACGCTCATCGCCGTCGGCCGCATGACCAATCTGGCGCTCGCGCTCGAGGCAGCGCCGGACATCGCGGGACTTGTCAAAGACGTCGTCGTCATGGGCGGCGGCTTCGGCTTCAACGGCCACATGGGCAACGTCTCGCCCGTCGCCGAGGCCAACATCTTCGGAGACCCCGTCGCCGCCGACATCGCTTTTGGCGCCAGCTGGCCAGTGGTGATCATTGGCCTCGACGTGACCAAAGAAGTCACGATGACCAACGCCTATGTCGCCGAACTGGCGGCGCATGGCGGCGAGGACGGCCGCTTCGTCGCGGCGATCGCAGGGCATTATGCCCGCTTCTACCAGGACCGCGAGGGCATCGACGGCTTCTTCGTTCATGACGCGAGCGCCGTGACCTACGCGATTCACCCCGAATATTTCGCGACGGTCCGTGGCGAGATTCGCGTCGTGCCGGATGGCATTGCAAAGGGCCAGACCATCATCAGGCGCGAGGGGCAAAAATTCCCGCCCGGCGCGTGGGATGACCGGCCGCTGCAGACGATCTGCACCGGCGTCCAGGCTGGCCGCGTGCTCGCGCTTTACCGCGAATTGTTCCGGCCCTAAGCGCGCTCCAGAACGCCGCAACAAAAAAGGCCCCGTCGAAGCGGGGCCTTGCCGTTTGGCGCGCGATCAGAGATCGCAGCGGTGACGATAGCCGTCATAGCCGAGATAGGTGTCGGAGCGCGGGTCGTAAGACCGGTAGGCGTCGAGGCACGCCTGCACGTGGCCATCGTCGTAGGCGCGGGCATTGGCCGCCGCGCCGGCGATCGCCGCGCCGGCCGCGAAGCCCAGGATGCCAGCGCCGATCGCCGGGCCGGGACCCCAGTAATGGTGGTGATAGGGGTGGTAGTAGTAGGGATGGTAATAGTACGGAAAGGCGTTGGCGGGGGCCACCACTGCAGCACTGACGCCGAGGGCGACCAAGGCGGCCACGCCGCCTGCGATCAGCTTATTCATGGTGTTTCTCCTGTTGTTCGGACGCTCCGTCGTTCGGGCAAATCGGGCGCCCCGAACCGAATATCGTCATTTAGTCAGGCACCGCATGAACGGCACATGAATACAGGATAACGGGGCAGCGGACGCTTTCGTTCACGGAGACCCGGCGGGCCTCAACCGTTCAGTGTCTCGACTTTCGGTAGCGCCGGGAACAGCTTGATCCAGAGGGCGACCACGACCAGCGTGCCGAGGCCGCCGACGATGCAGGCGGGAACCGCCCCGATCAGGCCCGCAACGATCCCCGACTCGAACTCGCCGAGCTGGTTCGATGTGCCGATGAACAGCGAATTGACGGCATTGACCCGGCCGCGCATCGAATCCGGCGTCAGCAGCTGGACCAGCGAACTGCGCACCACCACGCTCACCGTATCCGCCGCCCCCAGCACGAACAGCGCAGCCACGGAAAGGACGATATTGGTCGAGATCGCAAAGACCAGCGTGCCGACCCCGAAGATCGCCACCGCCGCCAGCATCGTTCGACCCACCCCGCGGCTGAGTGGCCGGTTGGCGAGCACCAGCGACATCATGACCGCCCCCGCCGCCGGCGAGGCGCGCAGCAGGCCGAGGCTCCAGGGGCCGGCGTGGAGAATGTCGCGGGCGTAGATCGGCAGCAGCGCCGTCGCGCCGCCGAGCAGCACGGCGAAGAGGTCGAGCGAAATCGTCCCCAGCATCACCGGCCGCCTCCCGATGAAGGCGACACCGGCGAAAACCGATGCGAGCGTCACCGGCTCGCGCCGCTCGATGGGCGCCAGTCTTTCGATGGCGATCACCGAGAGAGAGCCGACCGCGAACAGTACCGCTGCCACGATGAACGGCACCGGCGCCCCAACGCCATAAAGCAGGCCACCCATCGCGGGGCCGAGCACGAAGGCCGCCTGCTGGAACGAGGTAGAGGTGGCGATCGCCCGTTGCAGCACGGCGCCGGGCACGATTGCCGGCAGCAGCGCCGCCATGGTGGGCCGCTCGAAGGCCTGCGCCGCGCCCAGGACGACGACCGAGCCGAAAATCAGCGGCACGGTGAGCCATCCCATCAGCTGCCCCACGCCGATGAAGGCGACTATGGCGGCATCGATCAGCTGGCAGACGAAGCCGATCCGTCGCCGGTCGAGGCGATCCGCCACATGGCCGACAACGAAGGTCAGCACGACCATCGGCAGGAATTGGCAAAGCCCGATATAGCCGAGGTCGAAGGCATTGTGCGTCCGGTCGTAGACCAACCAGCCGAGTGCGATCGCCACGCCCTGGAACGAGAGCGAGGACAGCACCCGCGAAACGATGAATTTCAGGTAGCTCGGCTGGCTGAGCAGGCGCGCGTCGGCGAAAGAATCAACAGACATGTAATAGGGACAAAAGCAGCGGGGAGGCGACACATATCAGCGTCCCGGTTGCTTGTCCCGGAAGAAGCGGCAGGCTTGCGACCGCTGCCGGCAGGCGCCTCAGTGCCCCTCGAAATCGATGAGCCTGAAAACCTTCACGCCGAGCTCGCGCAGCTTGTCGGCTCCCCCCAGATCGACGAGATCGATGACAAAGCCGGCGTTCTCGACAATGGCGCCGGTCCGCCGCAACAGCCCGGCGGCGGCGACAGCCGTACCTCCGGTCGCTATGAGGTCGTCGATCAACAACACCTTATGTACGCTCGTCAGCACGTCGGCGTGGATCTCGATCGTATCGACGCCATACTCCAGAACATAATTCTGCCCGAGCGTCTGCCCCGGCAGCTTGCCGTGCTTGCGCACCGGCACGAAGCCGACACCGAGCGCGATCGCCACCCCTGCCCCGAAAATGAAGCCGCGCGCTTCAATTCCCGCGACATGCGTGATGCCGAGCCCGCGATGCACATCGGCCAGCCGCTCGACGCTCTCCCGGAAGCCCTCGGGGTCCTCGATCAGCGTGGTGATGTCGCGGAACAGGATACCGGGCTTGGGATAATCAGGGATGGAGCGGACGAGCGATTTGAGATCGATGGGCATGGACGGCCAATGACGAGGAGCAAGTAGCGGCGATAAAGCCGCCACCTTGCCCGCAGCGCAACCCCTATTCGCTATCGGCTGACGTTCCTAACCGATGATGCCCCGCGGCACGATCCGGCGCGCCGCGACGCCGGCGCGGTAGGCCGCATCGAGCATCGCATCGGCTGCGCTCTGGCGCATGGCCGGCGGAACAATTTGCGGGGCCGCTCGCAGAGCCGTCTTGAACAGCGGATGACGACTCACCGTAACGGCAATTCCGACGACGGCAACGGTCAGCTCGGCGGCGGCGATGGCGGAACGGACGACGGACATGGGCGAGCTCCCTGAATCGAGATCAATCTAGCCGACATCCGGTCCAAATCAAGGCGGCCGCGCATCCGCTATCGCCGCCCCGATCATGACTGCTCATCCACCCGCATTCAGCCAAAAGCAAAGGGCCCCGAGGGGCCCTTTGGAATTAACGTGGCGACGGCCGCCTCAATGCTCGACATTGGCCCAGATGCGCCGCTTCACCATCCACATGATGACCGCGAACAGGATCAGGAACACGAACACGCGGAACCCGGCTTCCTTCCGGCCGTCGAGGGTCGGATCACCCAGCCACATCATGAAGGCGGCCGCGTCGCGCGAGTACTGATCGACCGTCTCCGGAACCGTCGAACCGTCCGCACCGGGGGCGTATTTCACGATCCCGTCGGTAAGCGGCGGCGGCATCGAGATTGCATGCCCGGGGAAGTAGTCGTTGTAGTACTTGCCCGCCGGCAGCGTGAAGCCCGCCGGTGGCTTGTCGTGGTAGCCGTTCATCAGGGCGTGGACATAGTCCGGGCCACCCTCCTGATAGGTGGTGAAGAAATCGAACAGCCACAGTGGGAACGGCCGTTCGATGGTGCGCGCCTTGGCGAGCTCGGACCAATCCGGCGGCACGGCGCCGCCATTGGCATCGCGCGCCGCCTGCTCCGACGGGAATGGATTGGGCCAGGCATCCGACGGAACACCGGGACGCTTGCCGCCCGGCGCGGAAGGATCGGCAATCGTATAGGTCGCCGCCAGCGCCTTGACCTGATCGGCCGAGTATTCCGGCCCGCCAGGCTCCTGGAGATTGCGGAAGAAGAAGAGATGCGCCGAATGGCAGTTCGAGCAGACCTGCCGGAACACCTGGAAGCCGCGCCTCAGCTGGTTCTTGTCATAGCGCCCGAAAATGCCGGCGAAGCTCCAGGGCTGCGTCTCGATTTCGGGGACCGGCGGACTGACGGCGGCCGCCGCCTGCGCAGCTCCGCTCCCGTTGTTGGCCGAAGACGACGGATTGGTCGCCCCGCCCGTCGGTGCGGCGGCACTCGCCGCCGTACCAGGGGCATTTTGCGGAGTCGCTGCGCTGGTGGAGGCCGGCGCCGCGGTCGCCGCCGGCGTCTGCGCCAGAGCCGGCGCCATGCCGGCGGTGAGCACCACAGTCGCCAGGACAGCGGCCAGAATGTTCGGTCGTTGGATCATTTTGGTTTCGTATCCCGGGGTGATCACGTGCGGGCGGGCCTGAGCACGCTCTCCGAAATGCTGGCCGGCAGCGGCCGGGGCACTTCGATGCGCGGCAGGAACGGCAGCACGATCAGGAAGTAGAAGAAGTAGTAGAACACCCCGATCTTGCCGACGATCGGCACCCACCAGTGCGCCGCGTCGCCGACGGGCTGCGAACCGAGCCACATCAGCATCAGGAAGTTGATCACGAAGAGCCAGTAGAAGGGCTTGAACAACGGCCGGAAGGTGCCCGAGCGAACCTTCGAGCGATCGAGCCACGGTACGAAGAACAGGATCAGGATCGCGGCGCCGAAGAAAATGACGCCCAGCAGCTTGGAGTTGATGAACAGCAGGTTGAAGTCGATCGACCTCAGGATCGCGTAGAACGGCAGGAAGTACCATTCCGGCACGATTTCCGGCGGCGTCTGCAGCGGGTTCGCCATGATGTAGTTCGACGGGTTGCCGATGATATCGGGCTCGAAGAACACCAGCCAGGCGAACGGGATCAGGAACACGACAATGCCGAACAGGTCCTTCATCGTGTAATAGGGGTGGAACGGCACCGTATCGCGGCTCGACTTGACCTCGACGCCAACCGGGTTGTTGTTGCCCGGCACGTGCAGCGCCCAGATGTGCAGCACGACCACCGCCGCGATGACGAACGGCAGCAGGTAGTGCAGCGAGAAGAACCGGTTGAGCGTCGGATTGCCGACCGCGAAACCGCCGCGCAACAGCGACAGCAGCGGATCGCCGATGACCGGGATCGCCGCGAAGATGTTGGTGATCACCGTCGCCGCCCAGAAGCTCATCTGCCCCCAGGGCAGCACATAGCCCATGAACGCGGTGGCCATCATCAGGAGGAAGATGAGCACGCCGAGCATCCACAGGATCTCGCGCGGCGCCTTGTAGGAGCCGAAATAGAGCCCGCGGAAGATGTGCACATAAACGGCGAAGAAGAACATCGTCGCGCCGGTCTCGTGCACCGACTGGATGAAGCGGCCGAAATTCACGTCGCGCTTGATCAGTTCGACCGAGTCGAAGGCAAGATCCTGCTGCGGCGTATAGTGCATCGCCAGCACGATACCGGTGAGGATCTGGATACCCAGCATCATCGCCAGAATGCCGCCGAAGGTCCACCAGTAGTTGAGGTTCTTCGGCGTCGGATAATCCATCAGGTGCTCTTTCGAGAACCTGACGATCGGAAGCCGGTCGTCGACCCATTTCATGAATGCGTTCGACGGCGTGTAGCTGCTTTCGTGTTCGGCCATGCCCCTAAACCCCTCAACCGATCGTAATCTTGGTGTCTGACGTGTACTTGTACGGCGGAATCACCAGATTGAGCGGTGCGGGTCCGAACCGGATGCGTCCAGAGGCGTCATACTGCGATCCGTGGCAGGGGCATCCCCAGCCATCCTTGAATGCGCCCGAATTGAATAGCGGGATGCAGCCGAGATGGGTGCAGATGCCGACCATCACGAGATACTGCTCGTGCCCCTTCTTCACCCGGTCGGAATCGGGCGCGGGGTCCTTGAGATCGGAAAGCGGCACTGCCTGCATCGCCTTGATGTCTTCGGGCGTGCGATAGCGAATGAAGATCGGCTGGCCGCGCCACTTGATCGTGACGACCTGGCCTTCCTGAAGCGAGGACAGGTCGAAATCGACCGAGGCCAGCGCGAGGACCGCAGCATCGGGATTGAGCTGGTCGATCAGCGGCCAGACCGCCGCGCCCGCCCCTACGACTCCGACGGCTCCAGCCGCGACGTAAAGGAAATCGCGCCGCGTGCCGTGCGCCGCCGGTTGTGCAGAAACTTCAGTTGTCAAGGCAGAATTCCTCGTACCGACCATCGATCAGCGCATCCGGCCGAGGCTTGGAGCATGAAGGCAATAACCGACCGCCGACCGCCCCTCAGGGTCGCGTGATTGGGGGTTCTTTTTGCACTCTCTATAGGACTTGTCCAGCCTAGCGGGAGGTGACTTTGGCGTTATGCGACACTATACCCGCCGCAGCCCTGCCCCGCCTTGGGAAAAGTCGCCGCCAGCCTGTCGCCCATGTCGATCGAACTCGCCCTCTACCAGCCCGATATCCCCCAGAATACCGGTACGCTGCTGCGATTCGGCGCCTGCCTCGGCGTGCCGGTCCACATCATTCATCCGACGGGCTTCACCTTCTCGGCGAAGACGTTGCGGCGCAGCGCGCTCGATTATCTCGATGCGGCCGAGCTGCATGAGCACGCGAGCTTTGCCGCCTTCGATGACTTCCGCCGGGCTCATGGGAGGCGACTCGTCCTCCTGACCACTAAGGCATCGCTGTCCGCCTACGCGGCCCGGTTCGATGCGGACGACATCCTGATGGTGGGCCGTGAATCCGCCGGCGTGCCCGAGGCAGTTGCGATGACGGCCGATCTGAGGATACGCATTCCGATGCGGCCAGGCTTGCGTTCACTCAATGTCGCAGTTGCCGCGGCCCTCGTAGTGGGCGAAGCCAAACGCCAGACCGATGCTTTCGAGGCCCTGCAATGACCGCCCCCGACCCGGACAGCGCCAATGAAATGGATGCGCGCAAGGCTCGCGCCGCCGGCTGGTTTCGCGAGCTGCGCGACACGATCGTCGCCGATTTCGAGGCGCTCGAGGACGGCGTCACCGGCCCGAGCGCCGATCGCCCCGCCGGCCGTTTCGAGCGGAAACCCTGGACACGGGCCGAAGGCGGTGGCGGCGAAATGTCGATGCTCCACGGCCGGGTGTTCGAAAAGGCTGGCGTCCACATCTCTACGGTGCACGGGCATTTCTCCGCCGATTTCGCGAGGCAGATGCCCGGCACCGAGGAGAATGCCGCCTTCTGGAGCTCGGGCATTTCGCTCATCGCCCATCCCTGGAACCCGAACGTCCCCGCCGTGCACATGAACACGCGGATGATCGTGACCAGCAAATGGTGGTTCGGCGGCGGCGCCGACCTGACGCCCGTGCTCGACCGTCGGCGCACCCAGGGCGACCCCGATTCGACTGATTTCCATGCCGCCATGAAGGGGGCATGCGATCCCCACAAGCAGGTCGATTACGCCCGCTACAAGGCCTGGTGCGACGAGTACTTTTACCTACAGCATCGCAAGGAGCCGCGCGGCATCGGCGGCATCTTCTACGACCACCACAATTCCGGCGACTGGGATGCGGATTTCGCCTTTACGCAGGACGTCGGCCGCGCCTTTCGGAGAATTTACCCCGAGCTGGTCCGGCGGAATTTCGCGAACCGGTGGACCGAGGCCGACCGCGACGAGCAGATGGTTCGTCGCGGTCGCTATGTCGAGTTCAACCTGCTCTACGACCGCGGCACGACCTTCGGGCTCAAGACCGGCGGCAATGTCGAGGCGATCCTCTCCTCCCTGCCGCCAATGGTGAAGTGGCCGTGACTGCAACGGAAGTCGACATCACCGGCTTCCGCTCCGTCCGCGACCTCCACCTGCCGCTGCGCCGCCTGACCGTGCTTGTGGGCGCCAATGGCGTCGGCAAGACCAATCTCTACCGCGCGCTCGAACTGCTCCACGCCGCGGCAATCGGGACGCTCGCCGATGAGATCGCCCTCGAAGGCGGGCTCGGTGCGATCTTCTGGGCCGGCGGGAGGAATCTGACCGAGGATGGCCATTTCGATCCCGCCTACCGCGCCGACGGCTACCGCCGCGGCGAGGGTCCGGCACGTCTGAAGCTCGGCATTTCGCTCGAGCTCGATGACTTTTCGCCGCGCTACGCGATCGAGATAGGCTTTCCCGACAGGAAGACGTCCGCGGCTTTTGCGCTCGAGGCGCAGGTCAAGGTCGAACGGCTGGATTTTGCCGAACGCGGCAAGCGCGTGGTCTTGCTCGAACGCAACGGACCGGCCGCCTGGCGGCGCGATGCCGAGGGGCATCGGCAGCCCATCGACGAACCGCTTCTCGCCAGCGAGGTCGCGCTGGCGAACCTCGCCGGGACGCCGGAAATCGATGCCGTGCGCCAAAGCCTCGCCGCCTGGCGATTCTTCCACGGCTTCCGCACCGACCGTGGCTCGCCGCTGCGCGCCCCCTGCCGCGCCGTGACCGCGCCCTTGCTCGCAGCCGACGGCAGCAACCTGGCCGCGGTCTTCGCCACGTTGCGCCACATTCGCCAGGAGACTCAGGATATCGACGAGGCCATCGACTCGGCCTTTCCGGGCGCCGAGCTCGTCGTCCCGATGCCGGACCGTTTCGCCAGCTTCGGCATGATCTTCCCCGAAACGCCCAAGCGCGTCTTCGAGGCGCACGAGCTTTCCGACGGCACGCTGCACTTTCTGGCCCTGATGGGCGCCCTGCTCTCTTATCGCCTGCCGCCCTTCGTCGCCCTCAATGAGCCGGAGACCAGCCTCCATCCCGACCTGCTGCCGGCCCTCGCCCGGATGATCGCCCGCGCAGCCGAAAGGACCCAGATCTGGGTCGTGACGCACTCCCGCCCACTCGCCGAGGCGCTGGCGGAAACCACCGGCGTGGTGCCCCGGGAAGTCATCCGCCAGGAAGGGGCGACCTGGCTCGAAGGGCTCACCCGTCTCGGCTTTTCCGAGACAGAGTAGGAGGAACCCCGCCCGAGCCGAGGCGTTTTGCCTGTCGCACTCCGAGGAGGACGAAATGAAGCACTATGATTGTCTCGTGCCGGGCTGCAAATGGCATACCGAGGCGGAAGACGCCGCCGAAATCGTCAGGCGGGCCGCCGATCATCTGCGCAGCGTGCACGATGAAACCGTGGTTCGCCCGGAAATGATCGAGCGGATCAAGGAGCGGATCGTCGAAGCCGAGCCCGCTCACTGAACCCAGATCGGCGCCCTGCCGCGCGCCGAGGCTTTCGCCATCCCGCTCAGGGATGGCGATTATTTTTCGACCAGTTCCAGCAGGGCCGCGCGGTCGAGCGAAAAGCCGCTGTCGATCCAAAGCCCCTCGAGCCGCGCCAGCTCGCTGCCGAGGCTGGGGCCGGCCTTGAGCCCGCACGCGAGCAGGTCCGTCCCGCTCAGCGGAAAAGCCCGCGGCGTCACGTGCTGGAGCTGGTCGAGCACGGCGGATTTACCGGCCTCGGTCCATCCAGCCAGCACGGAAGCGACGTCGACCGCGTCGGCCAAGAGTCCGGGGAAGCGATAGACCGCCTCGTGCACCCTGAGGTCCTGCAGCAGGCCCGCGGCCGCCAGCACCGCTCGCGCGCGGGACATCACATCGTTGGGGAGCCGCCAGAGCGCCTGGAAATCCTGCTTCTCGCTCGCGAGCAGCAGGGCCAGCCGGGCGCCAAAGTTCGCCCTATGCGTCTGCCCGCCGTAAACCTGCAGCCGGTCGATCGTCTCGGGGGCGAGGGCCAGCACCCCGGTTTCGCGCATCGCACGCAAAGTGGTCGCAATGCGCGGCAGGTCGAGGATGCGGCGCATTTCGCTGCCGATCCGCTCCGCCGAGAGCCGGTCCAGCGTTCCGGCCGCCCGCCTCACCGCTTCGAGCCCGGCGGCATCGAACCGCTCCCCGCCATGGCTCGCCGAAAACCGGAAGAACCGGAAGACCCTGAGCCGATCCTCAGCGATCCGCCGATCCGGATCGCCGATGAACCTGATCCGCGGCGGCAGCAGATCGCCGATATTGTTGAGCGGATCGAACAGCGTGCCGGCGCTGTCGACATAGAAGGCGTTGATGGTGAAATCGCGCCGCGCCGCGTCGGCGGCCCAGTCCGTGCCGAAGCGAACCTCGGCATGGCGGCCGTCGGTTGCGACGTCCTGCCTGAGCGTCGTGACCTCGGCGACGAGCATGCCGACCCGCAGAGTCACGGTGCCGTGTGCAATCCCCGTGGGATAGGCCGCGACCTTGTTTTCGGCCGCGCGCGCCATCACCTCTTCCGGCCTGAGTTCGCTCGCAAAGTCGACCTCGGCCTCGGGCCGCACGATGCCGAGCAGCGTATCGCGGACGATCCCGCCGACGGCGCGGGTGCGCCGCGCCTCCCCGTCGAGCAGCGCGAACACCGCCTGCACATCCGCCGAGGCCAGCCAGTGCGCGTCCCGGAGCCGCCGCTCGAGCTGTCCGCGGCCGGTCACGCCCGCTCCCCGGTGAGCGCGCGTTCGTAGAAATGCCGGGTCAGATTGGCGGTGATGCCCCAGATGAGGTGGCCGTCGTAGTCGATCTGCCAGCTCGTGTGCTCGACGCCCTTGCGCTTGATCCGCAGCGTCCGGTAGCTCGCGCCACGCATCAGCAGGCTCAGCGGAACCTCGAAGACGTCGTCGACCTCGCCGGGATTGGGCCGGAAGGGACGGCTCGGCCGGACCCGCGCGACGACCGGCGTGATGAGGTAATTGGTGCCGGTGAAATAGTTCGGCAGATAACCGAGCAGCCGCGCCTCGCCAGGTTCGAGCGCCACTTCCTCGTTGGCCTCGCGATAGGCGGCGGCAACGGCGTCGACATCATCGGCATCGATCTTGCCGCCCGGAAAGGCGACCTGCCCCGAGTGATTCCTGAGCGTCGCGGCCCGTTCGGTATAAAGCACGGTAAGCCCGTCCGGCCGCTCGACCAGCGCCAACAGGACCGCCGCCGGCACCGGCGGCCGGCTGAACGGCTCGTCCGGCATCCAGTCAGGCACGAATGGCCCGTCTTCCTCGACAGGCTCAGGCGCGGCGAGGAGCCGGGACTGAATGCGCGAAATCAGGTCGTCGCCGACGGCCAGCATGTGTCTCCAAAGCCGTTCGAAGCATATCTGCAGCGTTCCAAGGATGCTCTAGCACAACGCCGCATGAAATGCGCGGGGACGAGGATTCCCCGCCACCGGCCTGGCTAGACCTGCGATTTCGCCCCGAACGCCGCGATCGGGCCGGCGAGTCGCGTCGCCAGCGCAGGGTCGGGGGCGTGCACCAGCACGCGTGCCGGATCGACCGGCCCGGGAAACTGGATCGCACCGTGCGTCGTCTTGGCAAAGCCGAGCGGCCCGTAATAGGGCTCGTCGCCGACCAGCAGCACGAATGCAACCTGCGGACGCGCAAGGGCCAGGCGGCAAGCCTCGCGCACAAGAAGCTTGCCGGCGCCCTGCCCGCGGTAGTCGGGGTCGGTCGCCAGCGGCCCAAGCAGATAACCATCGATGCCGCCGACACTGATCGGCGTCATCCAGACCGACGAAACCGGCTTGCCGCCGATCTCGGCGATAAGGCTCAGGCTCTTATCGATGGGGAAGCGCTCGCGTACGCGGAAAGCGGTACGCGCGAACCGGCCCGGCCCGAAGGCCAGCGCCTGCAGCGCCTCGACGAACTCATCATCTTCTGGTGTAGCGAAACGGCTGACGGGCTGGACCCGTTGCGGCGGCTCGGCGGCCGCGGCCTGCAAGGATGGCATGCTCATGTGACGTGTCCCCAAAACGAGCAATCAAGGACGAAAAACCAACGACTTCAGCGTCGTCGTGTCACGCGAACAACCTTCTCCATCCTGGGCGCCTCCTCGCCTGAAGCGCGCATTAGCACCATGGGGGCAATGCGTCCATACAAACTGCTTACCGGGCGGGGATTTTTCAAGACCTCATTAATATCGCGTGAGCTTTGGTTTTTTCGGTTGCGCCGCCTAGCTTAGACGCGAGCATGGCAACAGTTCAGCGACAAGAGGACAGTAATGGGACGATTGGTGGACGGAAAGTGGTCGACGGCCTGGTACGACACCAAGGCCTCCGGCGGGCACTTCGTGCGGGCGCAGTCGGGATTTCGCAACTGGATCACCGCCGACGGCAGCGCCGGTCCCACCGGCGAAGGCGGCTTCAAGGCGGAGGCCGGCCGCTATCACCTCTATGTTTCCTATGCCTGTCCATGGGCCCATCGGACACTGATTTTCCGCAACCTGAAGAATCTCGAAGAGCTGATCTCGATCTCGGTCACCGACGCGAAAATGCCGGACGAGACCGGTTGGAGCTTCACCGGCACGTCATGGTCGACCGGCGATCAGCTCAACCACGCCGACTATCTCTGGCAGATCTATGCCCTCGCCGACCCGCGCTATTCGGGCCGCGTCACCGTTCCCGTGCTTTGGGACAAGGAGCGGAAGACCATCGTCAACAACGAGAGCTCGGAAATCATCCGGATGCTCAATTCGGCCTTCAACGCCCTGACCGGCAACGAGGCCGACTACTACCCCGCGCCGCTCCGCGAGAAGATCGATGCGATCAACGCCCGCGTCTACGACACCGTCAACAACGGCGTCTACAAGGCCGGCTTCGCCACAACCCAGGAGGCGTATGAAGAGGCGTTCGCCGCCCTTTTCGACTCACTCGACTGGCTGGAAGGCATTCTGGGCGAGACGTCCTATCTCGCCGGCGACGAGATCACCGAGGCCGATTGGCGCCTCTTTACCACGCTCGTCCGGTTCGATGCGGTCTATGTCGGCCATTTCAAATGCAACAAGCGCCGCATCGCCGACTATCCTAACCTCTCGCATTACCTCAAGGCGCTCTATGAGGTGCCCGGCGTCAAGGAAACGGTCCACATGGACCACATCAAGACGCACTATTACTGGAGCCACGTCACCATCAACCCGACGCGGATTATCCCCGTGGGGCCGGAATTGGAGTTTCTGAGGTAACGGGCCACCGCCTGCGCAGCTCGAGCCATGGGCCGGCGGCGCGTGGACGTCGGTAAAAGATGGATTGCCTCGAACGCGGCAATCCATCCTCCTTTATCCGCGGCCATCCCTCACCAGTGCTCGGCCTTCTCAGCGCCCTCGAACAGCTCGGCTATGCGCCGCCTGGTCGAGGCCGCCGCGTCGGACGGTATGTCCCGCCACGCAAACCAGCCGAATTCCGCGATCTCCAAGTTCGGCGCAAAGTGCCGCGCTTGCTCGAAACTCCGTGAAACGTAAAGCGATACGTAATCGCGATTGGTCACGTTGACGTTGTGATAAAGACCGAACAGCGTCGGCCGTCCGATGAGCCGGTAGGCGCTTTCCTCGCCGAGTTCGCGGCCCGCTGCGAATTCGCTCGATTCACCCGGCTCGACGCCGCCGCCGGGAAAATGCCAACCCGGCGCATAGGTGTGGCGGATCAGATAGACGCGATCCTCTTCGTCGATCAACGCGACACGCGCGCCGAGCGTCGTGCGGCGCTTCAGCCCCATGAGGAAGAGATAGGCGGCAATCCGCATCTTGAGCCAGGAATTGCCTTCCACCCTCGCCTCCGCTACAGCGACGCAACGCGTCCAGCTGCGCATATCGAACTAGCGACATGCAAATTTAAAGATTGCCAGAGCTGAATTATGCCGGC
>Ga0134126_10006025_pt1 | contig 15179 bp, 12 predicted proteins | sample KB31752_FD_96881 | JGI IMG/M metagenome (GOLD analysis project Ga0134126, IMG submission 96881) | Terrestrial soil microbial communities with excess Nitrogen fertilizer from Kellogg Biological Station, Michigan, USA - KB3-175-2 | ecosystem: Environmental > Terrestrial > Soil > Unclassified ...
ATAATTCGGAATAAGCTGAGGCTCGAACCAGCAGTAAGGTCCAGCAAGACGAGAACATCGATAATTGACAAGCTTCGGCGCGAGAAGACGCGTTTGAGTCAAATGCAAGACATCGCCGGTTGCAGAATAGTCGTACCGGATATTAGCACGCAGGATGAGGTCGTATCGCATTTGCAAGGTTCTTTTGAAACCACAAACGTCGATGATCGTCGTAAGAGGCCGAGCCATGGGTATCGGGCTGTGCACCTGATCGTGCAGATATCAGCGAAGCCTGTTGAGATTCAAGTGCGGACTGCGCTACAAGATTGGTGGGCGCAGCTCTCCGAAAAATATTCGGATCTCATCGATCCTGCGATTAAATACGGCGGCGGAGACACCAACGCGTTAGAATCATTGGCTGCGGCGTCTAACGAGATCAAAAAGCTCGAAGATGACGAAATATTGTTCGACCAAGTCCGCGCTGAGGTTGCTAGGCGCGGTGGAATGGCAGAAGATATGGGACAGCGGTTAATAGCAATCCAAGCGAACATTGCGGGCAGGCGGGGCAACATAACGAGACTTATTGAGCTAATGGGAGAGATCGTTCCCGGGGGATGAAATGATATTTTTGTTACGCTATAACCGAAAAGCAGGCCAAATAGTCTCAAGGCAGCGGTTCGAAGATCACGAGCGATCAACTGCGCACCGTGCCCGATTAGAGCTTGAGATAGACCTTAATGAAAAGGGAATAGAGGATGAGGTCGTATTGCTCGAAGCGGCGAACGAGAACATCTTAAGGCGAACCCACCGCCGCTACTTTGAAAACCTGCGCGAACTAACGTCCGCGCCTGCTCATTAGAGTCACTGAATTCCCGCTAACGCCACCTCCAACAAAAGTGTCTTCTTAATCCCTTTGTAACCTGGTTCGATTTCGCAGTTCTCGGCCAAACTGTGCGAGCCCTCGCAAGGACCCGCGCCGGTGGAGATTGAAGAGATGCCGGCGAGCAAAGCCACGCTCGAGTTGTTCGAACCGGCATTGCCAATCGGCGGATCGAAACCCATCACCCGATGGACGGCTTCGGCCATGCGCACGAGATACGACTCGCGATGTCCGGGAATCATCGCCGCGGGTGATTTCGAAATCACGTCGGTCTTCACGGTCATGCCAACTTTTGCCGCTTCCTCGTCGAGGATTGTGGCAATCTGTTTCTCTAAATCCGCGAGCACGTCGTTTGAAGTCGAACGCAGATCAACCGTAAACCACGCGTCGGCTGCTTTCGCATTAACCACGTCCGATCCGCCGAGCATTCCGATATTCAGGTTCGACGAAGGCGTCGTTGGCACTTTCAGTTGGTAAATGCGATCGATAGCCCGGGCCAGCGGCAAGGTTGCCGAGTAAGGCGGCGTTTGCGAACGCGTGTGGCCACCCGGGCCGATAAAGTGGTGGCGATACCAGTTGATGCCGATGCCGGCGTAAGTAAAACCTTCATAACCGCCGTCGAGCGCGATGTATTGATCGATCTTTCCTTTGTTCGCATCAACGTAAGCCTGGACGCCTTTGAAAGTCGTTTCTTCTTCGACGGTGAAGACAAACACTAAGTCGCCTTTCGTTTTGATCCTGGCCGCATCCAAGGCGCGGATGGTCGCAAGCAGCGCTTCGACGTTGCGCGTGTCGTCACCGATGCCGGGCGCGTAAACTTTACCGTCGCGAACTGTTGCTTTGATTTGCAGTCCCGGCTGAAAAACCGTGTCCATGTGCGCATCAAAGACGATGACTGGCTTGCCGGCGCTGCCTTTGCGTACGGCGATCAAGTTACCGGCCGGGTCGTAATGAATATCATCCAGATGGTTCTGCCGCAGGAGACTCTCGATAAACTTCGCTCGGGGCTGTTCGTGCCCCGAGGGCGCGTTAATCTCGGTAATCGCGATCCATTCGCGCAGAATGTTCTCGCGGTTGCGGTCGATGTAATCATTCGCAGCCTTAATGTCGGCGCGATTCGCGACCGCCGTAACCTCGTCGACGTATTCGGGAACGGTCTTGACTTGAGCGGAGGCGCTTCTGGACAGGACGACCAGAACTGAAATTAATAAGATGTTTAGTCGCATGTTCGTATCAATTCTGTCTTTATCCATCACCCGTGGCTTCAGCCAGGTGAGTGGAGCTGGTTATGAAATTAGAAACCCTTTAGAACAGTTTCCCGCTAAGCGGAACGCGTATCGCCTGCCGAAGCCAGGTGTGAATGACGTTTTCGCATATAATCCAAAATCGTCGAGGCATTCTAAGCGATTGTCGCCTATTCGCAAGAGCTAGTGATTCAACTAACTTGAATTCCACTTCCAAATCTTCGCGCGAGATGGCGCCCGGCCCTTTGGGGCTTTGGCTGGAGCGCCTCATCCTCGGCTCGTTATTTCTGTTTGCGTTCGCTGCGCCGATTTCGATTGCGGCGGCGCAGTTTGCATGGGCGGTAGGTTTGCTGTTCTGGATCCTGCGCTTTTTTGTTTTTCCTCGTCCGCAACTACATCGCACGCCGATCGATTACGCGATGTTTGCGTTCTTTATTCTCACGGGGCTGTCATCCTTTCTTTCCTACGAGCCGATGGTTTCGATTGGCAAACTGCGCGCAGCAATGCTGTTCACGATCGCGTATCTGTTTGCTGAGAACTTGCGGTCAGCGCGGATAACACGGCTGCTCGTCGTCGTGCTGTTGGCGGGGACAGTGTTGTCGGCCTTATTTACATTTGGTCAGTACGCGATTGGCCGTGGCGTCAAAGTGCAAGGGGTGCGCGCTGACAGTCCACTGAAATCCGGACGATTTGTCACGCGCACAAAGAGCGATCCCGCACCAATTCTCGATGGCGACACAATCGAAGAGGTTGATGGCCAACGAATCTGGAACGCGGAACAGTTGGTCAATGAACTTGAGCAACCATCGCAACAGAAGACTGCCAAAGTAAAAATCTATCGCTATGAGTGGAATCCGGTTTTCGAAATAGAGCGCGGGAAGTTGTTGCCGGGCGCGACCGCTGAAGAACAACTCGGTATTGGATCCTGGGCCCGTGGACGGGATCGGCGCGCCACTGGGTTTTTCAATCACTGGACGACGTACAGCGAGAGTTTGCAGCTGCTTGGCTCGCTGGCGCTCGGATTGTTTGTGGCCTTGCCGTTCAAACGCAGCAGATGGTCTCTGTTGCTGGTGCTGACGCTGATCGCGATCAGCGGCGCGTTGATGCTTACCGTGGTGCGCGCATCGTGGCTTTCGTTTTTGATCTCGGCAACGTTGATTGCGGTCATCGGTCTTCGCTGGCGCACGTTACTGATTATCGGTGCATGCGCGTTGCCTCTGGTGTTGGCAGGAACTTTCATCCTGCATCAAAAACGAAATGTGGGGTTTTTTGATTCGCGCGATGACTCGATTCGCTGGCGTGAAACAGTGCAGCGCGAAGGACTGCATCTGCTGACGAGCAATCCGCGGCACTTGTTAGTAGGTGTCGGGATGGATTCGATCAAGGCGCATTGGCGCGCGTGGGGACTGTTCGACAATGGCCGTCTGCCGATGGGTCACATGCATTCAGACTATCTGCAAATTGCGCTCGAGCGTGGCGTGCCGGCGCTAATAGCGTGGTTAATTTTGCTGGCTCTCTACGCGCTGATGTTGTGGCGTTTGCAGCGGCAACTGCCGCAAGAGAATTGGATTGAACGCGGCGTCGCGCTGGGCGCGCTGGGCGGACTGGTGGATTCATGATTAGCGGAGTGGTCCATTACAACTGGGGCGATTCAGAAGTGGTAATGATCCTTTATTTGATTATGGGATTGAGTCTGTTTGTTAATCGACGACTTGGTGAAAAAACTTAAACCACAGAGGACACAGAGGGGAAGAAATTTGGCCGCGGATACACGCGGATAACCCAACAATTAATTCTTTCTTATCTGCGAAAATCTGCGTTTATCTGCGGCTAAGTCGTATTCCTCTGTGTCCTCTGTGGTGATAAATCCTTACGCCACTTCCCGTGACACTTCGCTCATCAGCGCGAGGATGTTCCCTTCTGAATCTTTAAAATCCGCCAGCCACAAATCATAGGTGGGCATCTGCGCGACGAGATGCGGCGCGAGGATGAATTCAACCCCGGCGGCTTTGAAGGTTTCGTAAACTCTCTCAATCCCCTCGACTTTGTAATAGATGATCGAAGCGATGTGATCGATCTCCGGCCGGTCGGCCCGGCCCAGCATAATGCGGATTCCGCCGCAATCGAAAAACGCCATGCCTGGCGGCGCGCTGAAAAGAAATGTCATCCCCAGCACTTCGCGATAAAACGCAGTCGCGCGATCGAGGTCTTTGACGTTCACGAAGATTTGGCCGATTTGATTGAGTGTCGGGCCAATCGGAATTGGAGCGGTCATGTTTAATTCTCCCCAGGACAGCACACAGCGGCGATCACCCACCCGCTATCGCGACGCGTCGGGATTCTGACTCGATGCGCTTTCGTATAACACGCCGGGTGACGTATTATCAACGCTCTTTTTCGAGGGTCTGATGAAACAGTTCTTCCGCGCCGGCGTTTTAATCGTCTCGATGCTGTTGGTGTCGGGTTACACCGAATGCTACAAGCCGGTGAACAAGACGCAGTTGCCTGCCCACATCAAAACCGTGGCCGTGCCCGCATTTCAGTTAGGGCCCGAAGGTTTGCGCTTCAAGATCGAACAAAGATTTACGCAGGCGGTGATGACCGAGTTGATTCACCGCGGACATGGTTTGCGGGTGCAAAGCGAACGCGAAGGCGCCGATGCGGTTATTGAAGGCATCATCAAGGGCTTCAATTTTTCCGGAGTGCTGCTCGACGACAAAGGCCGCGCGCGGATTTTCGAAGTAACGATTACGGCCGCCGTGACCGTGCGTGACCAGCACGAGAACCGCGTGCTCTATGACAATCAGAACTTCGTGTTTCGCGGCGAGTACGAATTCGCCAACGACCCGCGCAATTTCTTCAACGAAGAAGATCCGGCGGTGATGCGCATGGCCCGCAGCTTTGCTGAGTCGATCGTATCGACGCTGGTAAATGGATTTGGCGTGAAGGAATAGTGTTATTGCCGATTTTTGATTGCCGATTGCCGATTGAAATCAGCTAGTGGAAATCAGCTTACCTTCGGCAGTTCAATCATCAATCGGAAATTGGCAATTGGCAATATTGATACTCTAATCCTCTCCCAAGGGCGAGGGAACAAGACATGCCCGTTCGCACACGCAAAGATCTCCTGCAATCCCTCAAAAAAGGTCAGGTCGAGCCGATCTATTTTCTCTACGGCGCCGAAGACTTTTTGCGCGATGAAGCCGCTGATGCAATCGCAGATGCCGCGCTCACGGGAACGCTGCTGCGCGAATTCAACGATTCAACTTTTAGTATGCGGACCGGCGACGCGCGCGACGCGATCGCCGCTGCCGAACAGCTGCCGATGATGTCGCAGCGACGCGTGGTACGCCTGAGGGACCTGGGGAAGCTCAATGAGACTGCCGAAGAAATCCTGCTCGCGTATTTGAAACGGCCGGTGGAAACAACCGTGGTCATCTTCAATTCCAATGACATCGACAAACGCAAGAAGCTGGCGAAAAACTTAATGAGCTGCGCGGCTTTTGAATTTGCGCCCCTTAACAACACCGAGCTCGCGAATTGGGCTAAATCCTATCTGCACGAATTGAAAGCCGAGGCGTCGCAGCCCGTCTTGAGCCGCATCGTTGAACTGGTCGGCCCGAACGTGCGCATGCTCACGAATGAACTCAACAAGTTGGCAGCGGCGGCCTTGCCAGCGGGCTTGATTACGACCGATCTGGTCGAAGAACTCGTGGGCCGTTCGCGTGAATTGATGAATTGGGAATTGACGGATCAGATGCTAACGCGAGATCGCGCCGGCGCTTTGCGCACGTTGAAACATTTGCTGGACGACGGTGCACAACCGGTGATGTTGATCGGATTGATCGCGAGCACCTACCGGCGTATGGCGCTGGCGCACGCGCTACTTTCCCAAGGCGCGCCGCCGAAAGAAATATTTCGCCAGGTTCCCATGCCGCCGTTCCGGCAGAGCAGCTATTTGCAGATGTTGAATCGGGCCGATGAGCGCCGGCTGGCGCGAGCGATGGTCAGAATTGCCGCAGCCGACGTCGGCATCAAAACTTCCCAGGCGACTCCGCGCATGCAAGTCGAGCTGTTGGTGAGTGAGTTGATGAACTGACTCGCTTCGCTCTCACACGAAACGATTTTCTTGCAGCCACGCGCGGCCTCATGCTGGTGTCAATAATTGAAACGAGGCAAACCCGCGCAATTGCTGACCTCCGACGGTCGTCTCGACTTCCAGAAACTGGTTCGGGCCTATCCCTTGATTGGTTAACGCGCGGACTTCCTGCCCGTTATGAAGCTCAGCTTTAACATTCGATGCTGGACCTGAATCCACGCACGGCTCGCCGCGCAGATTTAGCTTCGTAGACTTCACCTTAAAGCGCGGCCCATTCGCATCAACCGCAAACGGCAAAGTCGTGACCGGGTCGTTCAACGGAACAGTGTGCGCCTTCTGCAAGAAACTAAAAATCTCTTCGCCATAGAATTTCCCGTCATCAGACTGGTGTCCTTGCTTTAGACCGTGGCTGGCTATGAAGTCGCCGGTGTTGTAGCAGATGGCCACGTGACACAATTCCAGATCCGTGAGCGTCGGCTTGTTCTGAAGCCCGAGCTGCTTCCTGGCCGCATGCAACTCGCCGAGTGCCTTTCCCAGAGAATTATCAAACTTCTCATATCGCTTTTGTAGAAAGTAGTCGGGATCGGCCTCGTCTCCGACAAAGAACTGCAAATCGTATTGGAATATTCCATAACCATGGCAGAACTTGTCAGGGTGGGTTAACGCCACGTGGCGGTAACTGAGAACAAACTCCGACATGTCCATCAATGCCTTCCGCGCAATGTCGAACATTGCTTGTCCATTCGTCACCGAAATCAGGTCGGCCTTCTTATGCGGAAAGGCGTCGCGGTCAGGCGCATCCAACGTATCACCTACGCATAACTGGAGGATGCGATCAAGGCTGAGTCCCTTTTTCCTCAAGATCGGCCACACCTCTCCAGTCTCCTGACAGGCCAGGGCTGTCATGAAATCCAGCGTGAACGGCGTGCCTTGGATGGCTGGTTCAATTTTGTCGTGAAAGGTTTGCTTAAACCACCGCATGTCGCATTTGTCCGGCATGTTGTCCTCCTCGGGTGAGAGTCCTGCTGTGTTTGTTGATAATCGCGAGTTAAAACGAGGTCCCGCGAGATAAGTAAACAGTTGTGCTGGTTTTGCGGCCGAGAAGATATCAGCAGTCCGCGAGCAAAGCCAGTGATTTTGTGAAAGTCTTCTACCGGTGCTGGTTCTTTACTTTGCGTCGGGCGGCGCCGCCTTGTCGTTTCCGTTAAGGAAACGATCGAACCAATACAACTGCCAATTCAAACTCTCGACCAGATGCTTCGGTTCGCCGGTGCGCGTCAGGTTATGGTTCTCGCGGGGAAACATCACGATCTCTGTCGTCACGCCGAAATGTTTCAGCGCCCGAAACCACTGCTCGCCCTGCTCGATCGGTACGCGAAAGTCGTTATCCGAGTGCAGGATCAGTGTCGGCGTCTTCACGTTCCTCGCATACTTCAAAGGCGAGCGGTCCCAGTAAAGATCGTATTTCTGAAAAATATCGCCGCCAAAATCCGGACTGTGCCCGTAAGCGCCATCGCGCGTGCCGTCATCGGAAATAAAGTTCGAGAGGCTGCGCAAAGTTACCGCTGCCTTGAATCGATCCGTGTGGCCAACGATCCAATTCGTCATGTAACCGCCGTAACTGCCGCCGGTGACGCCCAGGCGTTCCTGATCGATCCACGGATAACGCTTCACCGCGGCCTCAAGACCGTTCATGATGTCGAGGTAGTCCTTGCCGCCCCACTCATTGACGATGCCGCGTTCGAATTTCTGGCCATACCCGGTCGAGCCGCGCGGATTCGTGAACAGCACCGCATAACCTTTCGCCGCGTACACCTGAAATTCGTGATACCAATCGACGCCGTACTGCCCGGCTGGTCCGCCGTGAATGCTCAGTACGAGCGGATACTTCTTGCCGGGCTTCCAATTGATTGGTTTGACGAAAAAGCCATCAACGTCCCAGTCGTCCGCGCTTTTGTAGGTGAAGCGTTCCACGTCTGCGAATTCGATCTGCTTCCACAGCGCCTCGTTCAGGTTCGTCAACTTGCGTTCGTTCTTCGCGTCAAGATCTGCAACGTAAAGGTCGTCGAGGTGTTTGAAATCGTTCGCGAGATAAACCATGTGCCGCCCGCGAAAATCAAAATCCACGCTGCGCACAGCGCGCGGGCCTGAGGTGACTTGCGCGACTGTCCTGGTAGGGACGTCGACGCGGAACAGATGATTCTCGCCTTTGACTCCGGTTTCGAAGTAAATCGATCTGCCGTCGGCTGACCATTCCAGTTGTCCCGGAATCAGATCGAGATTGTTCGCGGCAAGTACGGAAGCGACGCCACCCGTTGCCGGCGCCAGCCAAATCTTCGGATGATCGCGATCGTGAATCTCGCCGGTGAAGGCAATCGATTTTCCGTCCGGCGACCAGCGCGGCTGGCTGTCGGCTTCGTCGTGATCTGAAATCTTCGTGAGTTTACCGGCGCCGTCTGCGTTGATGACCCAAACGTCGCTGTTGCGATTGTCTTCGTACTCTTTGCCGGTACGATTCGAAACAAACGCGATCCGTTTTCCATCCGGCGACCATTGCGGATCGCCGTCATTCCACTCGTCGCCGTCGGTGATCTGTTTCGCCGAGCCGTTGGTGACGTCCACCACCCAAATGTGTGTTCGTCGATCATCGAACCAGCCGGTATCGTTAAATTTGTAGGAAGTGTCTTTGTAATGCCGCACATCGCTCCGATCCCGGCTTTCCGGACGCCGGTCGCTCGGCCCAATGCGGCTCAGAACTACGAGGCGAGTTCCATCCGGCGACCAACGAAACGAACCGACGCCATTCTTCAAGTTGGTGATTCGCTTTGCTTCGCCACCATTCATTGAGAGCAACCACACCTGTGTGCGCGGCTGATCTGCGGCAGCTGCGCCCGCAGCTGCGGCGGGTGGCGCACCGGCGCCAGGCGTCGGAGAGGTTGCTGGTGCCGGACTGCCTGAATCACCGCCGGGCCTGGTCGAAAGAAACGCGAGCGACCTTCCATCAGGACTCCACCGTGGCGAGTTCGAAGTTTGCGGCGCGGTGGTGAACTGCCAGGGCGCGCGGCTGCCATCGGTTGCCGTCATCCAGATCGACGAGTTCCGACGATTCTGTGCGCGATCGATTTTCGTGACGACATACGCGACCAGTTTTCCATCGGGCGAGATATTGGGATCGCTGATGAACTCAAACGCGAAATAGTCTTCGGGCGTGATGCCACGCGGCGATTGGGCCCGGGCGATTGCTGCATTCAGCGCGCAGGAAACCAGCAGGCAACAAAGTAAGGCGACGCTTTTGAATCTGAACATGAGTTATCTCCAGAAGGATTCGAAACGGCTGCTTGAGCGGGCCACATAATACATTAAGCTTGCTCGGTGGATCAGTTGGAGAGTGATAACCTACGCTCGCCCAGAGCACACAAGAAGGAGCCTGCCATGAGAATTCTCTGGTCAATCGGATTTGTCCTTTGCGCAACGTGCCTAACACTCGCGCAAACCAACCAGCCGCAACGCAACTATCCCGAGCCAGTCGAAGGCGATTATGTGATTCAGAATTTTCATTTTCGGAGCGGCGAGACCCTTCCGGAATTGAAGATGCACTACCGCACGATCGGCACGTTGAAGACGAACGGCGCCGGCGTGGCAACGAACGCCGTGCTCGCCGGTCATGGCACCGGAGGTAATGGCGGCAGCCTGCTCAATCCGGCTTTTGCCAATGTCCTATTTGGACCGGGACAACTGCTCGACGCGACGAAATACTTCATCATCCTGCCTGACGGCATCGGCCACGGAAAATCAAGCAAGCCCAGTGATGGTTTGCACATGAAGTTTCCCAAGTACACCTACGACGACATGGTCGAGGCGCTGCATGAAGTGCTGACGAAAAAACTCGGGGTGAATCATCTACGGCTCGTGATGGGCACGTCGATGGGCGGCATGCAGACGTGGGTTTGGGGCGAGATGTATCCCGATTTTATGGACGCGCTGATGCCGCTGGCCAGTAATCCGGTCGAGCTTGCCGGCCGTAATCGCGTCTGGCGCTTCATGGCCATTGATGCGATTAAGAATGATGCTGATTGGATGGGAGGCGAATACAAAACCCAGCCGATTCGTGGGCTTACCACGGCTGAGGACCTCCTGTTATTGGCAGGCAGCGCGCCATTGAACTGGCAAGCAGTCGCGCCTACACGCGCCGCCGCCGAAAAGTTTTATCTAGATCGATTTAAGCCGGCGCTCGCCCGGCTTGATGCGAACGATCTGATTTATCAGCTCGAAGCCTCGCGCGAGTACAACCCTGCGCCGAAACTCGAAACGATCAAGGCGCCGCTGATTGCCGTGAATTCCGCCGACGATTTCATCAATCCGCCTGAATTGGGAATTATCGAACGCGAAATCAAGCGCGTGAAGCACGGCAAGTTTGTGATGATTCCGATCAGCGACGAGACACGCGGCCACGGCACGCACACGATTGCGAAGCTCTGGCAGCAATACTTGAAAGAGTTGCTGGATGAATCAGCGCCGGGACATTAGCGGGAGCTTAGTGTCAACAGAGTTACAGAACCGCGAGCGGTAGCGAGCGGGATAAGGATTCAACGTTAGGCGCTAATGATCTACCGAACTCTCGAAGGTTGCGTTCTTAACCCGCTCACTACCGTTCGCGGTTCTGTATCGCTCCCCCGCTTCGCCGACCATGAAGCCAGCGCCATATTGCGCAAACCCTACAATTCATCAAACATCAACTCATCGACATAGCACCAGCCCCAGTCTTCGCCGGGCTGAAATGATTTAATGATCGGGTGCTTGGTCGCGTGGAAATGTTTTGTCGCGTGCTTGTTCTTTGAAGAGTCGCAACAGCCTACGTGACCGCACGTCATGCACAGTCGGAGGTGCACCCACGTGTCGCCAATCTTCAAACAATCTTCGCAGCCGTCAGCGCTCGGCGCGACGTCCTGAATTTGATCGAGATGTGTGCATTGATCGGACATTATTTTTTGCCTTTAGCTTACTGGCTACCACCGTCGGAAACGATACCCTCCGTCACAGCCGGGCTAGAGTCCATGCGCAGATAATCGTCAGTTTTATCGAGCCAATCCTGACGCGGCGGACTGAAGATGTCTACGTCGAGCGTGTCTGCCAATGCTTCCGCTTTGTGCAGCACGCCTGAAGGAATATGCAGGACTTCGCCGGCCATCACATCGAGCGTCTGCGATTCATCCGCCCCAATCCAAAATCTCAGCCCGCCTTCGAGGATGTAAGTGATCTGTTCGTTCTCGTGTGAATGGCGCGGCACGACGCAACCCTTCTTGATGTAAACGTGGGCCAGCATCATGCGGTCACCGGTAACCAATCGACGAGAGAGTCCGTCCGACACGACCTCTTTCGGCATGTCGTTCCAGCGGAAATGAGTCACAGTTCGTTCTGCCATTTGTTCACCAACGATTCCGGAATTTTCGGGATAGTACCGTAAGTCACGCGTGAAGAGCTATGTGAGCGACTGGAGAGTAGTGTCTCAACTTGTCTTTGCGGAACTTTGCGGCTTTGCGACTTAGCGTGAAACTAGCGGATTAATAAGTGTGGGTTCACGCAAAGGCGCCAAGTCGCAAAGATACGCAAAGTCAGATTGTGAGTTTGGCGTTTTGCGGCAGTCGTAGCTCGAACACCGTGCCGCCGCCGCTTCGTTTTTGCCACGATGCATCAGCGCCAATCATGCTAGCGCGTCCGCGAATGTTCGCGACACCGCGACCTGAGTTCTTGCGCGCGCCGCTTTCATCGAAACCACGGCCATCGTCTTCGATGCGCAGCGCGAATGCCTCAGTCCCAGAAACACCCGCGCTCATCTGCACGCGCTTTGCGCCGGCGTGCCGGCAGACATTACTCAAGGCTTCCTGGGCGATGCGATAAATTTGAATCTGCGTGCTCGCCGGCAGGTGCAGCTTCTCGTCCAAAGCATCGTCACAAGAGAACTTGTATTCGAACTTACATTCGGGCGCGGCGTGTTCAAGGGCATGCGCGAGCGCAAATTGCAGTGCCGCCGACAAGCCCACATTTTCCAGCGCCGAGGGACTCAGGTCTTCGCAGATACGCCGCACTTCCTGGGAAATCGATTCGATTTCCGAGCGCAAGGCTGTGGGAGCCGATGGCGCGCGATTCAATCTCTCGTTAGCCGGAAGCTGATCGACCAGCAACGCCAGGTGCCGCAAGTCCGCCAGCGTCTGATCGTGCAGGTCGCGGGCAATTCGACGTCGTTCGGCTTCAGTCTCGTTCGCCAATCGCAGGCGCGCTTCGGCTAAGTCGCGATTCGTCACAGCGAGTTCCGCGCTGGTGCGATGGATGCGGCGGTTTTGGACGTAACCCCAGGCCAGCGCAATCAGCGCCAGCAACAACAGCACGCCGAGCGCGGTCGAGGTCCACGGAAACGGCGCGCGCGCCACGGTGAATTCAAACGACAAGGGATTTGCCGGCGTCAGATCTTTTGTGAAGGCGCGGGCCACGACCTTGTATCTCCCCGGTCCCAACTGCTCCATCGGGAATTGCGAGTCGTGCGAAAGCTTCTGCCGAATAATTTTTCCGGCGCTGTCGTAAAGCGCAAATGCATACTGAAACTGTTCGGGGAAAGTGCGACTGCTAATCGCCGTCACGTCCACCAGCAGACTGTTCTGCGGATAATCCAGTTGCAGTCCGGCTGTCAGCTCGGTCTGCTGATGGATGCGCCGGCTGATGATGCGCGCGGGCAACACCGTCGGTTTCGTCAGCCCGGACTCGTAACGAATGATGCCGCGGTTGGTAGCCGCGACCACTCCTTCACTACCATCGGATTGACGCGTGGCGATAACCGCAAATACACGTTGCGAGGGCAAGCCTTGCTCGATGTCGAGGCGCGAAACGATCGCGCCGAACTGATCGTCAAGCACGACGCGTAAGAGACCGCTGCCGACTGTCGCGCACCAAATCGATCCCGCGCGCGAATGATCAGCACTGAGGTACAACGAGCGCGCATTTACCCCGGGTGCGATCTCGCGGAGTTGTCCATCTTTGAAAAAGTAAAGCCCGCGTGCGCCGGCGATCCACAAACCGCCGCTGTCGGCTAAGAAAGACCAGACTGCATCGCCTTTCAATTTGTCGAGGCTCGCCTCAGTCGTCGTTTGCTTTCCATCCCAGAAAAAGACTCCGCCGCCGGCAGTGCCGACAACCAATCGGCCATTTGCGTCGCCGTCAACCGCGGTGACTTCGCGCATTTGATTTTCGGCAGATGTTTCCGGCCACACCAAAGTGCGTTGTGAACCTTGCAGCTTCTCGACACCATAGCCGTAAGTCGCGATGTAGGTGGCGCCATTGACGTTCGCAATCGCGCGCACGCTGTCGCCCTGTGGGAGGTTGGCACTTGATGACGAGATGCGAGTCAACGCTTGTTCGTTTCCACGGGGAGAAGCGAACAGGCCATTAGAAGTTCCAATCACAACCCGACCAGCACTGTCTTGTGCCAGTGCATAAACAATGCGCCGCGCGATCTCCGGATTACTCGTCCAGGTGCGTCCGCTACCGTCATTGCCGTACAGGCCTGCATTCGTTCCCGCCAACACGTGCCCGTTTGAATTTAGCCAAAGCGCCCGCACGTAATTCGCATTTGCGTCACTCGAAATAGCTTCGGTGCGCACGGCGTGCGGGTCGTAGCGACAGACACCCTTGTCGGTGGCGAACCAAACGACTTGCTCGGGATCGACGAACACGCCGTACACATGATCCGAACGCAACGCACCACCAGTCTCTTCGAACGTGAAATGCTCGACCGCCTTACCGCTTTGCAACAGGAATGCGCCATGACCGTCGGTCGCGACCCAAACGTCTCCACCCGCGCCGCGGGCGATGGCAGTGACCGGACCAGTCGCCGCATTAGACCGCGCAGGTTTCAGCGGATCGCTTTCATTGAAGACAGCGCTCTCGTCTTTGCCGGCGCGAACGCCTGCCCAAAGCGTCCCGTGCTCATCGGTCTCGAGCGCGTTGATGAAAAAGCTGCGCGGCTTGCTGACGATTTCTTTCACTTCGCCGTTCCGAATCTCGATGATGCCGCGACTCTGAGTTCCCGCGTAGAGGACGCCGTTCACCAGCGCGAGGCTGGTGATTTTCAAAGGCCCAGGCTGATCTCTGTCGGCGCTTTCGATAGCCCGATCGGGAATGGCGCGGACTGAATAGGTGGGCGGTGGATGGTGCTCGGCATCCGTGATCGCGAGCGACGACGCACTCTCCTGACTCACGCGAACATCGAAAATCTGTCCGCTCTCGCTCGCCAGGATCGCGTGGTCGCGTTCAGGCGTGATGATGGCGGTGATTACTTTGCCGGCAGTCTCTTTGATGGTTTCGAACTTGTCATTGGACAAGCGCGCCGCGCCGTTCTCAGTTCCAATCCAGAGCGCGCCCGACTGATCGGCTTTCAACGCCAGCACTTTGCCGCCGGGCAAACCTTCGGCCGTCACTGCGCTGGTGCGCCGGCCGTCGAAGCGAGCGAGTCCGCCGTCAGTCGCGAACCACGTCACGCCGAATTCGGTTTGCGCAATCGCATGCGCGCGGTCGGACGGCAAGCCGTGAAATGAAGTGACCGCGCCCCATTGATGCAGATTCGGCGGCGGCGTCGGGGAAGGCGAAGGCGAAGGAGTCGGCGAAGGTGTTGGGCTCGCTTGCGGTTGAGGCTGCGGTTGATTTTGCGAGAAAGCAGAAGGCAGAAGGCGGAAGGCAGTAGGCAGAAGGCAAAAGGCAGAAAGCAGAAGAATAGTGAGCAGTGAGCGGTGGGCAGTGAGCGAAAGTTGAAGCCGTGCCGCGTTAAGGTAGCATTTGCTGCGCAAATTTGGCCGCCTCTCATTCTCACCTGGCTTCTATGAAGTCGGGTCGTGTCAAGAGAGTTGTCGAGTGATTGGTTCCAGCTTCTATCCGAGCTGCCACGATCTTTGGCTTTAGCTATTTCGTGGGCTCATTCAACAAGTACGAC
>Ga0134126_10006027_pt1 | contig 15177 bp, 16 predicted proteins | sample KB31752_FD_96881 | JGI IMG/M metagenome (GOLD analysis project Ga0134126, IMG submission 96881) | Terrestrial soil microbial communities with excess Nitrogen fertilizer from Kellogg Biological Station, Michigan, USA - KB3-175-2 | ecosystem: Environmental > Terrestrial > Soil > Unclassified ...
AAAAGTCTTGCGGCGCATGACGACCTCCTTCATAGGAGCCGGACCATCCGGCAATCAACCGTCGAACCCTGCACGGTTGATACTCGCCCCAACCCACAACACGCCACACCGACAAAAGTCCCGGACCCGCACTGCCATAGACCCCAGTTACGCGGGACCAACAGGTCCCCTGCGGACCCTCGCGCTGGGGGCCCGTGCGCGCAGAGCAAGTTGTCACAAGAACCCGGGACCATCGACTCGACCGACCGCTCGCCGTCCTGTCGATGCTTGTGGATAGGAGATTGGCCCGAAGGAGTCCGCCATGAATCCGTCCGTCGTCCCGGCGCGAGTAAGCGCGGCACGTGCACTCGTCGCCGCGGCCGCAACGGCACCATCGATCCTCAATACGCAGCCGTGGTCATTCGAAATACACGACAGCGTCATCGATCTGTATGCGGACGCCGAGCGCGCGGTCTTACGGCGTATCGACCCGACCAAGAGACAACTCACCATCAGTTGCGGGGCGGCACTCTTCAACATGCGGGTCATGGCCGCCCACCTTGGTCGCGAAATCGACGTCGCATTACTTCCAGCTCCCGCCAAGCCGAGACTGCTTGCAACGGTCAAGATCGGCCCCCGCATCCCAGTTCGGGGCCAAGAGGCTCTGCTACAGCCGGCGATCCGGCGGCGGCACACGCACCGCCGGGCGTTCAGCCGCCGAGGGGTTCCCGGCGCGGTCGTCCGTGAGCTGGCGGAAGCCGCTCGGCTCGAGGAGGCGTCACTCTTCGTGATGTCGGGGCGCGAGCGGGAATGGCTACTCGACCTGATCGCGCTGTCGGACGCCGTACTCGTCGATGACCCCGGCTACGATCGCGATCTTGCCCGCTGGACCGACGGTAATCCGCGGCGACACGATGGCATTCCGCCCAGCTCGTTCGGGACGACGTCCGTCAGCGGGTCACCACCGATGCGCGACTTTGCGCACGCGAATCCTCGCGTCGTCGTGCCGCGTCAGAATTATCCGACAGACCCCTGCGTAGCGATCCTGTCGACCACGAACGACACGCCAATAGCGTGGATGAAGGCCGGCGAGGCACTGCAACGCGTGCTCTTGCTCGCCACTGTGCGGGGCCTCTCAGCGTCGTTCCTCAACCAGCCGCTAGAGACCCCAGAAATCCGCAGCGAGTTGTACCCATATAGGCACCCGCAGATGATCATGCGCCTGGGGTACGCGCCGCCGGACGTCGCAACCCCACGCCGTCCGCTCAAGGAAATCATCCGCCGCGAATCCGGGAACAGCGGTGCGGGAACAAGGGCCTAACACCGGACGACGTTGTGCCCTGCACTTGGGTTGACCTCCGGTGAAGGCTGAACTCACGGGGAATATTTGAGGAGGCTGCAATGACGAGCACCATCTTGCTAGCCGTCGATGATTCGGCGCACTCGCAGCGCGCCGCCGACGTCTCCAAAGGATTGGCCGAGCTCACCAAGTACAAGGTGGTTGTGGTGCATGTCCATGAACTCGCGGTTGGCCGCTGGGGCAGCATGCGAGTCGATGACAACACGGGCGATGAGTTCGCGGAGTCCGTCGTGAAGGAGCTCCTGGGGGCGGGCATCGACGCGAGGGTGGAAACCCGCGACGCCACCTACGGGCAAGTCGCGCAGACACTCTCGGTCGCGGCAGACGATCTCGACGCAGACATGGTCGTCGTCGGATCGCGAGGGCGCTCGAACGTCGCTTCGCTGGCGCTCGGCAGCGTGTCACACAAGCTGTTACACCTCGCCCATCGGCCGGTGCTGGTGGTTCCGTCCGTGTAGCCAGAGCGCGGAATTGCGCGCCGTCTACGAAGGCGCAGTTGGTCCCTACTGCTATTTGGAGTCAGCGAGGAAATTGGAGCTGGAAGGGTTAGCTATGACGGATCAAAGCGACGTTGCGGCGAAGCGAATAGTGGTTGGCGTCGATGGGTCCGCGCAATCAATTGCCGCATTGCGATGGGCGGCGCGTATTGCGTCCGCGACCGGATGCGGTATTGACGCGGTCATCGCTTGGGAATACCCGGCAGCCTACGGGTGGGTAATGGCGCCGGAAGGCTGGCCATTGGAAGACGACTCAGCTGCGACGTTGCAACGCACGCTCGATCAAGCCTTCGGCCAACATCGGCCCGCTGACCTGCTCGCCGTCTGCCGACATGGGTCTGCCCGAACGCTGCTCCTTGAGGCCAGCAAAGGCGCGGAGATGCTGGTCGTCGGCAGCAGGGGTCACGGTGGATTCGCCGGTCTTCTGTTGGGGTCGGTGAGCGCCGCGTGCGCCGAACACGCTCACTGCCCTGTGCTTGTCGTACACCGGGAATCAAGTCCAAACAGCGAGGAGAGTGGGTCATGACCGTCCGGGTAGCCATTAACGGTTTTGGTCGGGTGGGACGAGTCTTTTTCCGTATCGCGCAAGAGCGCGGGATGGATGTCGTGGCTGTTAACGACATCACGGACGTTGCTACGCTCGCGCATCTGCTTACTTACGACTCGACATTCGGACGACTGCCGGGCGCTGTCGAGCACGGTGACACCTGGATCTCGGTCGACGGGCGACGCGTGACAGCGTTCGCCGAACGTGACCCCCGCCGGCTGCCGTGGAAAGACCTCGGCGTCGACATTGTTATCGAGTCGACCGGGCACTTCCGCACACGGCACGACGCCGCCCTTCACCTCGAGGCAGGGGCCCGCAAGGCGATCATCTCAGCGCCTGGCAAGGGCGTCGACGCAACGATCGTGCTTGGCGTGAACGAAGATACTTATGACCCGAGTCGGCACCACGTCATCTCGAACGCATCATGTACAACGAACTGCATTGCGCCGATGGTGAAAGTGCTCGATGACGCGTTCGGGTTCGCGCGTGGTTTCATGACGACAATCCACGCCTTCACTAACGACCAGGTCACCCTCGATTCGCCGCACAAGGATCTTCGACGGGGTCGCACCGCGTCCGTGAATATCATCCCGACAAGCACCGGCGCCGCACGCTCGGTCGGGATCGTGATTCCCGAGCTCGCCGGCCGTCTCGATGGCGTTGCAATCCGGGTGCCCGTCGAAGACGGCTCGTTGGTGGATTTGGCGGCGATGCTCGACCAGGAGGTTACTGCTGACGAAGTGAACGCTGCATTTCTGCAGGCCTCGGAGGGACTGCTCAAAGGCATCATGCGCTACACCCGCGACCCTGTGGTGTCGCGCGATATCATCGGCGATGCAGCGTCCTGCGTGTTTGATTCGCAACTCACGCAAGCAAGCGGGCCACTAGTCAAGGTTTTCGGCTGGTACGACAACGAATGGGGCTACACCAGCAGGCTGGCCGACCTCACCGAGTTCGTCGCAGCGCGGCTGTAACTCGCACGCGAAGCCCCCGGCACCTCAAGATTCGAGGTGCCGGGGGCTTCCTATGGTTTCGGGTGCGCCGTAAGAACTACGACTGGGCGTCCGCGACCTGGCGACGCGACGGTGCGAATGTCGAATGTGAGTCGGCAACCGGCAACTGCTGACCACTTATCAGTTCTGGGCGCAGCCGCAGATATCGGTCGGATAGCGCCGGCCGCCATGTCTGCAGGTGCCAGGCATCGAGACGGGCTACCTCGTCTGCGTCATCTATCAGCTGTACCCGCCCGGTCACGACAACGCTCCAGCCGGAGCGGTCTACCACATTGATCTCGTCTGCTTCGAACGCCACAACGTTGCCTGGAGTGTGCGTTGCAAGGCGCGATCGTCTGCCGGCGCGAATGATAACGTCCGCGCCGTCAAGGATGAAGTTCACCGGCGTCACGAACGGCAGCGCGCGGTCGGAATAGACAATCCGCCCGACGGGCACGGTCGCCAAGAGAGCCAGAGCGCCACTCTCGGACAACGCGCCTAGGTTTGATTCGACTGACATGCCTCCATGCTCTTATGACGCGGCGGCAGCTCGAAGGGGCGAAAGTCCCCAGAGGTTGGGATCGAGGTCTGCCACCTGAAACCCGTACCTCAACTGGACCTGAGTCCTCGGTCCCGTTCCAGGGAGACTTTGGGCCATGGCTGCCGGCGCTCGTACGAGGCAGGCTGAGTTGTGCACGATAGGCGCACGCGCGGGATGCCTGTCAAGCCATAACGAGGCAAGCGAGGCGCCTGAAGCAGGAGGAGGAGCCATGACTGCTTGTCACGACACATCGAACTGGGGAGTTATAGCCAGCCCCGACGATGCCCGGATCGCCGGCGCAATTCTCGCGACACGGTTCCGTCGAGTGGTCGTGGGTGTCGATGGTTCCCGAAATTCCATCCCAGCATTGCGCTTCGCCGTGGGGCTCGCGGGGCGCGATGGCGGCGTCGTCGATGCCATCTGCGCGTACCACCCACACGTGCAGGCGCAGTACCCGTTCGCGCTGGCGGTTCCGCCGTATGGCCTGTCTGGTGAGGGCACCCACGACGGAAACACCCTCGTGAGCGCTTCGATGGACGCCGAAGTCGATGCGCGTCACAGTCTCGAGCACGCGATGAACGCCGCGTTCGGCTGTTCGCAACTCGTCGGGGTTCAGCTGCTCGCACTCGAAGGCTCTGCGCACGAGATTCTGACCCGCAGCGCGGAGAACGCCGATCTCCTGATCGTCGGTGCACGCGGTCACTCAGGTCCGCTCGCACGGGTCCTCGGCTCAACCGCGCAGGCGTGCACGCGGCACGCACATTGCCCTGTTCTCGTCGTGCCCAGCCCTGCGCCTGTCGTGCCCAGCGCTGTTGACGACGACGCGCCGCTGGACTAAAGCTGCTGCATCGGTCTAGTCGGTAACGACGCCCATCAGTTCCATCTCCGGCAGCTGCGCGTCGCCCGAGATCTCGCCACACTGCGGACACACTCGAACGTGACCGGCGAGATGGTCATGATCCAATACGCCGGTGAATCCACACGTCGGACAGGTCAGAATGATCTCAAACTGCTCACAGACAAGACGAGCATTGGCTAGCGCGCCATCCGCCGCAAGCATGGTGAACGCTTGACGAAGAGTCTCCTCGCTGATAGTCGAAGCGTGCCGGATGACGACGAGCGCCACCGGGTGCCCGGCTGCGCGCAGTTCGACTTCTTCGAGCAACTCGCCGACGAGCGACATCTCATGCATCTGAAGTCTCCGTGCATAGCCGGATGACAGTCTCGACAAGTTGCGAGACGGACGCACCCACCGCATCAGAAAGATCTGCACCTGGCTCGACCGAGTTAATGGCAACAGTGACTGCGACCGCGGGCGGATGGACTCCATACAACGCTTCGCCGAGCGAAAGGATGGTGCCGGCCCCGACGTTATGTGTCATCGAGCCGGCGTCGAACGCCGGCAGGACGATATCCACAGCGACGACGCCGGGTGCCAACGCTGGGTCGAGACGCGCATCGACGAACACGACACGTGAGGCGCTCGTCATCTCATTCGCGAGGTCCGGTGTGAGCTGGTGGACGGCGAGCACATCTACTGACTCCATCCGCACGTCGTCCCTCAATGCGTCGGCGACAACCCAGCCGATGGCGTCGTCGCCGCGTAGGCGATTGCCGTAGGCGATGACGAGCGGACGATGACCAGTCACCGGCGCACCTCATCAAGTACCTCACCGTCGGAGCTCACCAGAGAAATATGCAATGGCATTTGCCCCATCGCGTGAGTGGAGCACGATAGACACGGGTCGTAACAACGGATGACCGCCTCGACGCGGTTGAGCATGCCCTCCTCGATTCGTTCGCCCTTAACAAAGTGGCGCGCGACCTGCAGAACGCTGGCGTTCATGGCAGCCGCGTTGTGGCCCGTGGCGATAATGAGGTTGGCTGTTTGAATGATCCCGTCGTCGTCGACCACATAGTGATGGATCAGCGTTCCACGCGGGGCCTCGGCTACGCCGATGCCAACATTGCGGTTCACCTCGGCGTGCGACGCTACTCGCGTCGCGAGGATCTCGGGATCGTCGAGGTACAGTTCCATCCGCTCGATGCCGTACAAGATGTCGAGCAATCTCGTCTGGTGGTAATGGAACGAACTGCTTGGATAGCGCCCGAACCGCGATCGGAATGCGTCGAGTTCTGCGTCCGCCCTTGGCGTTCCGAATCGCTCGGCAACGACCGCCCGCGCTAGCGTGCCGACCCGATAGAGGCCGTTTTCGATACCGCGCGGCTTGAAGTACGTGGGCTTGAGAAAGGATGCCTCGTCGGTGTATTCGCCGATGTAATCGGCGTAGTCGTGCGCATCGAAGTCCGCCAGGAGAGTGCCATCGTGATCGACAACTCGCAACCGCCCGTCGTAGTGGGCGACGTTGCCCTCAGCGTCGACCAGCGACATGAACGCCGACTGGAAAGACCCGAACGTTTCGGCCTCCTCGGCCCAGTTCAGCAGATTGTTCTTGTACCAGGCCAACGCACGATCCGCAGCGGCGTACGCCTCGGGAATCATTGCGCGGATCTCGTCGCGCTTCGCTGCCGTCAAGGCTGATTCGACCCCGCCCGGGACGATCCACGCCGGATGAATCCGCTTCCCACCGAGCAGTTCGATGGCATGCTGGCCGAACTTACGCAGATAAATGCCGTCCATCGCCAGCTGCGGGTGCAATTTGGCTACACCGACGATGTTGCGCGTAGCGGGATCAGCGTCGAAGCCGAACAACAGGTCAGGTGAGGCAAGGTGAAAGAGGCTCAGCGCGTTCGACTGCACGATCTGGGCGAGGTTCATCAGCGCTCTCAGGTCTTCGCCGACCTTGGGAGGCTTGACCGCCAAAATGTCGTCGCAGGCCTTCGCGGAGGCGATCAGATGGCTGACGGGACAAATCCCACAGATCCGCGCCATCAGTGAGGGCATCTCCGCCAACGGCCGACCCTGGCAGATCTTCTCAAAGCCACGAAACTGCGTGACCTGGAACTGCGCATCGGCAACCTGGCCGGCATCACTAAGGCCGATCCTGATCCGTGCATGACCTTCGATCCTTGTGACCGGATCGATGGTGATCTCGTTTGCCATCAGACTCCTATTCGATTACTGGGCACGTCATCGGCCGAACCGCGCACGAGTGGCGGTCTCCGGCACACGTCCGTCAAGCAGTGCGACGACGGTGTCAAAAATCAAATCGGCGGACGGCGGGCAGCCCGGCAGGAACACGTCGACTTTGACGACTTTGTGAACCGGTAGCGTCTTCGGTAGATGACGCGGCAAGCCTTTCGACGGCATGCCCAGATTGACGGTGACGTTGTCGACGTAAGCACGTTCAAACAGCGGTTGGGCATCTGCGAAGACATTGCGCATACCCGGCACGTTCGTCGTTACGGCACAGTCGCCTAGGGCCACCAGTATCTTCGTCCGACTGCGCACCAAGCGGATCCGCGCCATGTCTTCGTCCGTGGAGACGGCGCCCTCGACGAGCACGATGTCGACGCTTTCCGGGTACACCTTCGCGTCGACGAGCGGGCTGTACACGAGATCAGCTCGAGCTGCTACCTCGAGCAAACGTTCGTCCATGTCGAGGAAGGACATGTGGCACCCTGAGCAACCATCGAGCCAGATCGTCGCGAGTGTTGGGCGGCGGCTCATCGGTGCCCCCCTTCTTCGCGGCTCTTCAAGTAGGGAAGGAATGGGCGTCCTACCTTTGTGCTGGCGACCGGACGGCCTTTCTCGAAGAGTGCACCGGTGGGGCAGACCTGCACACACTTTCCGCAGCTGGTGCATGTAGGTGACTCACCCCACGGCGTACCGAGGTCGGTCACGACTCTGGCGTCGATTCCTCGCCCCATGACGTCCCAGGTATGCGCACCTTCAACCTCGTCGCAAACACGTACGCATCGCGTGCACATGATGCAGCGATTGTGGTCAATTGCGAAGCGTTCGTGGCTAGCGTCGACATCGAGCTTGGGATTCACATTCGCCAAGTCGAGATGGGTTAGCCCGAGTTCCTCTGCGCGAGTTTGAAGCTCACAATGGTTGTTCGCTACGCATACCGCGCACACATGGTTGCGCTCGACAAAGAGCATCTCGATGATCGTCCGTCGGTACTCCTCGAGTCGCGGCGACGCAGTCTCGACGTCCATCTCGTCGGCGACCCGCGTCGTGCAAGCTGGCAGTAGCTTTGCGCTTCCCCGCACCTCGACAACGCACAAGCGGCATGCACCGATATCGCACAACCCGTCGAGATGGCACAGCGTTGGTATCGCGATGCCGTTCTCGCGGGCGACTTCCAACACGGTTTGGTCGGCGCTACCTGCACACTCGACCCCATCGATTCGCAGCGTATGAACGGTCATGCCACCGGCTCCTTGATCGAGACTGGGCAGACTCCGGCCGGGCATACACGATCCTCGATGTGCGCGAGGTACTCGTTGCGGAAGTAGCGCAATGTCGAGAACACCGGATTCGGCGCGCTTTGCCCCAGCCCACACAGGCTGGTGCTGCGCACCATGTCGCCGAGCTTCTCCAACTGCTCGAGATCGTTCAGTGATGCGACGCCTTCAGTGATCTTGGTCAGCAACAAGTACATCTGCGTCGTGCCGACCCTGCACGGTACGCACTTGCCGCAGGACTCCTCCCTGCAGAAGTCCATAAAGTACCGCGCGACCTCAACCATGCAGGACGTGTCGTCCATCACCACCATGCCGCCCGAGCCCATGATGGATCCGGCAGCGACCAGCGACTCATAGTCCAGGCTCATGTCGAGCAATTCCTCGGGCAGGCAGCCGCCCGAGGGGCCGCCAGTTTGAACGGCCTTGAACGTTCCGCCATCGGGGATCCCACCGCCGATGTCGAAAATGACATCACGCAACCGGATGCCCATCGGCACCTCGATAAGGCCGCTGTTTACGATCCGTCCCGCTAACGCAAAGACCTTCGTACCCTTGCTCTTGCCGCTTCCGATCGACGAATACCATTCCCCACCTTTGCGCACGATCGCGGGCACGCTTGCGTAGGTCTCGACGTTGTTGATGAGGGTCGGACTGCCCCATAAGCCGTGTGCCGCGGGAAATGGCGGACGCGGCACCGGCGTACCGCGACCACCCTGAATCGAAGCCATCAGCGCGGTCTCCTCACCACACACGAACGCGCCGGCACCGAGTCGCAGCTCGACGTGGAATGCGAACGTGGAGCCGCCGATCGACACCCCAAGAAAGCCGGACTTTTCTGCGCGGTGGATAGCCGCTTTCAGCCTTTGAACCGCAAGCGGATACTCAGCGCGGCAATAGACGTAGCCCTTCGTGGCGCCTACCGCGTACGCGGCGATAGCCATCCCCTCAAGCACGCGATGCGGGTCGCTCTCGAGGACCGACCGGTCCATGAATGCACCGGGGTCGCCCTCGTCTGCATTGCAAACGACGTACTTCGGAGTGGCAATCTGCTTAGCGACGGTCGCCCACTTCAATCCGGTCGGATAGCCAGCGCCACCACGACCCCGCATGCCGCTGCGGGTGACCTCGTCGACGACCTGCTGCGGCGACATTTGTGTCACGGCCTTGGTCAAGCCGCTGTATCCCTGCCGCGCAACGTAGTCATCGATGTTCTCGGGATCGATCTGGCCGCAGTTCTCCAGCACTATCTTGACTTGCCGCGCAAAGAAGGGCTCGCGCTCAGGCTTATTCGCCATCCTTTCGGCTACTTTCAGCCGATCCACGAGAGCTCTGACGTTCTCAGGCTCCACGCCGCGAAAAAGTTCTCCAGTTTCCGGTATCTCCACAAGTGGCCCGGCGGCGCACAGGCCGAGACAGCCCACTCGTTTGACCGCGACGTCGGTCACGCCGTCACTGACAAGCTCCTCGGTGACGCGCTCGAACACGCGGTCAGAGCCAGCAGACAGGCATCCCGCGGCCTGGCACACGCACGCGGTGGCGCGGGCCCGGCCCACGACCGGGGGGCCCGTCATTCGTCGGCTGTGTCGCGGCGTCCCGCCCGCTGGGGTCTCTGACCGAATCTCGGTCACAATGCCTCCAGGGTCGCAACGACCGCGGCTGGTGTTTGCTTGCCTTTGGCTTCGCCGTCGAAAACAACCGCGGGCGCAATGCTGCACGCTCCCAGGCAACGTGCGGTGACGAGCGAAATCCGATCGTCGGGAGTTGTTTCCTTGGGTCCGATCCCGAATCGCGCACGAATGGCGGCGAGGATCCCGGTCGCGCCGTTGATATGGCAAGCAGTGCCGGTACAGACGACGCAGGTGTGCTCGCCTTGGGGCTTTAGGGTGAAGAGGGAGTAAAACGTCGCAACTCCGTAGACCTTGCTCAGCGGCACGCCGAGTGTCTCGCCCACATACGTAAGCGCAACGTCGTCGAGGTACCCGAAGGACTGCTGGGTGGTGTGCAACACCTCGATGAGCGCGTCAGGTGAGTAGCCGAGACGCAGCATGCGGGCGTCGACGGCTCGCCAGCGCTTGTCATCACTGGGTGTCGGCGGTTTTGTGATCGTCACGATCCAAGCCAACCCCTCCGGCAACACCACCGGACAGGGACGAAGGTCCGTTGTGGCCGGACCGACGACCCCTTGGGCCGCGAACGCACTACGGAGGCGAGATCGCCGAACACGTGGTTGGTCGCAGCCTGGCCGAGTACAACCGGCTGATCGAAATCGAAGCCGGCAACGAATTGCCGTATGGCCTAGCCTGAGCCTGCGTCGCCGCACGGCCATTGGTCATTCGCCTTGTAGGTCCCTGCGCCGGAATGCCACCAATCCCAGGCATGCGCTCGTAAGACCGAGCCCCGTCATGACGCCATTCGCCTCCCAGTGCGGCGAAACGTCCGGGACAGCAGCCATCTGATGGAACACGGACGTGTCGAGGATCCAGTGGTTGGTGGCGCCGATGCCACCGACAACCACGATGACGAGCGACCAGCCGAGTAGTGTGTAGACGACAGCCGACGTCGACCGCGGCCGGATACCGAACACCAGGACGCCGATACCGCCGATCACGATCGCGGGCGGGACCAGGTTGACGCCAGCATCCAACAACGTGACAAGACTCACCCCAGCGTGCTGACTGGCAGCGCCGAACCAGCAGCAGAGCCCGGCGATGACCGCGCCCGCCAACACAACGAGCCCGCCGACGAGGAGTCTTCCCGCAAGCCAGCGGGCACGAGAAACCGGCCGAACCAATATGTGGTCGAGTCGCCCGTCCGACTCCTCCGCACGCGCCGCCGTGATCTGACCCGCCGCGACAAAGGCAACAAGAACGGCCAAGATGAGGAAGCAGACACCGAGCACGGCATTGACACCGGTTCCCGGCGCACCAAGCTTCGAGAACACCTGTCGCACCGACGAGCCGGAAATCGTGGCGCCAGCCGACTTAGCGATGAGCCCGTACAGCAGGCCAGATACTGCGATTGCGATCCACCAACCAACTACGGTGGATCGCAGCATTCGCACCGCAAGTCCGGTGGAGCCGACGAGCAGCTGCACGTGTGGCTCGCTGTGGACTCGGTCGGGCACGACGCTTGCCCCGACGTCCCGCGAACCAGCGAGGCGCACAGCCGTGACGGCGAGGACGGCCGTGAACGCCACAATCGGGACCAGGGCAAGAGGTCGCGGCGCGGTGAGCGGGCGGAGCTCCTCGACCCAACCCAGTGGAGATGCCCATATCAGCGAGTGCAGGCCGACTCCGGCGTCGGCGATCAAGCGCACGCCGTACGCCAGACCGAGGACGATCGCGGCGTACGAGGCCGCCTGCCGTCGGGTGGCTGCTAGCTGGCTTGTCACTGCACCAACTGCGAGGAACATGACGGCCGTTGCCACCATTGCGAGCGCGAAATACAGTGCGGCCCCAAATCCGATGCCCACCGTCGAATCTAGTCCCACTACGACGGTGATAAGAGCGGTCAGCGCCCACAGCACGAAGGCACCGACGCCGAGGCCGCCCAATGCCTGCGACGTCGCGCTTCGTCGGGTGACCGGGCCAGCGAGCAGAAGGTCCCAACGAGCGTTGTCTTCCTCGCCACGCAGCAGCCTGGTGCTCGTCAAAGTTCCCCATACCGCACCCATAACCATCAACGTCATGGAGATCTTGAAAACCGTGAAACCCCCCACGGTTTGGAGCCGTGGAGCGGGCCCAAAGAGCGCGCTGGTTGCAATGTTCGAACCGAAGGCGGCCGCCAGCGCGTCCCTTTGCGCAACGGTCTTGTACAGCTTGGTGTAGCTGATCGCCGCCGAGGCGATAGAGGCTCCAAAGATGAAGCCCCAGATGACGCCGGAACGCGCGGCCTTGCGTGCAGTGAGGGCAGTTATCACGTTGCCCTACCCTGGCCGTCTCCCCCGTACAGCGCGAGGAACAACTCCTCCAGCGATGGTTCGCGACTCAAGAGCTGGGTGACGTCGGCCGCCGCGAGGACGCTCAACAGCGGCTCGACTGATCCACGCACTTGGCACCGAACGACCTGTCCCTCAACAGCAACCGCGCTTACTCCCTGCACAGCCGACAGATCGGGCACCAAGCCCCTGAAGGTTGCCTCCACCGTGAGCGCGCTGAAGTGCCGCAGCTGTGGGAGAGTGCCGATCTCGATGAGCTTGCCCTCCCGGAGGATGCCCACCCGGTCACACAGTGCTTCTACCTCGCTCATGATGTGCGATGACAAGAAAACCGTCTGACCGCGATCGCGGGCTTCACCGATGCTGTGCCGAAAGGCTTGCTCCATTAGCGGGTCGAGACCGCCGGTCGGCTCGTCCAGAACGAGTAGCTCAGGGCGAACCATCAGCGCCGCGATCAGAATGATCTTCTGGCGATTCCCTTTGGAGTACGCCCGGACCTTCTTGCTGGGATCGACCTCGAAGCGCTCGATTAGCTCGTCTCGGTAGACATCGTCGACCTGACCCTGCACACGCCCAAGCAGATGGAGTGTCTCAGCGCCGGTAAGTGTTGGCCACAGGTTTGCTTCGCCTGGTACGAACGCCAGTCGCCGATGCGCCTGGATCGACTGGCGTTCGCAGTCGAGCCCGAAGATCTCGCTGCGGCCCGTTGTCGGACGAATGAGACCCAGCAACAGCCGAATAGTCGTCGTCTTGCCGGCACCGTTCGGCCCCAGGAAGCCGACCACTTCGCCCGGAGACACTTCGAGGTCGAGGTGGTCAAGAGCGGCAACATCCCCGTAATACTTGGTGAGAGCCTCGGTGCGAATCGCTAACGGTCGCATCGCCGACGCTCCGTTCTATTGACCAGCTATAAGAGATGGCTCACCGGATAGCTTGCCAGCGTGCGAATGTACTGCGCACGTTCGTAAGGCCTGGCATCCCGCGCAGTCCGACTTGACATGCTGCCGCGCATCTGGGCAATCGAGTGGTAGTCCCGAGTGCTCATCCACGCCGCGAGTTCCGCTTCCGCGAGCGCGACCTGGCCAGCCCCGCGCCGAAGGAGCGCCGAAGCCATCATCGCCACATCGGCGCCGGCGAGGATGGCCTTCGCAACGTCGAGCCCGCTATGCACGCCCGAAGTCAATGCCAGAGAGGTGTTCGGCAGAAGCGGACGGAGCAAGCCAATCCAGCGCAGTGGCAACTTGATGTCCTCGGACGTTGACAAGTCGACGCGGTTTTCGACGTCCAGCGTGTCGAGGTTGATGTCGGGCTGGTAGAAGCGGTTGAACAACACGAGACCATCGACACCTGCATCGACGAGACGGCGTGCGAAGTTCGCCGTCGAGGATAGGTACGGGCTCAGCTTGACCGACAGCGGACGACTCACCCTGAAGCGCAGGTCGTCGATCAGGCGCAGGTAGTGGTCTTCGACAGCCGTCGCCGTCATCTCCGGGTTGGCCTGCACGGAGTACAGGTTGAGTTCGATCGCGTCCGCGCCGCCGACCGCTAGAAGCTCGGCGTTGCGCAACCACCAACCTGCGGTGGCACCGTTCACGCTCGCGATCACCGGTATCGTCAGGTGCTCTTTGGCGGCGGTGACCAACTTGAGATGACTCAGCGGGCCAAGATGGTCGAACTCCATCGGCGGAAAGAAGCTACCCAGCTCAGGGAATGAATCGCTGCCGGCATCGAGATCGACGCTTAGACGCAGCGAATCGCGGTTGACTTCCTCTTCGAACAATGACGGCAGCACGACTGCTCCCGCGCCTGCGTGTTGTAGCGCGAGCAAGCGTTCCAGACTGTTCGTCATCGGACTCGCTGAAGCCACGATCGGCGAGCGAAGTGTCAAGCCAAGGTACCTGCATGCAAGATCGATCACGACGATCCTCCTCGGTGGACATCGTCAGCTGGAATCGTCGAGTTCTCGCCGTTGTCGTGCGGCAAGGCGCGCTCGACGTGAGCGAGCTGCTCGTAGTAGTGCCAGCGTTCCGTGACATCGGACTGAGCCATAGCCAGCAGGTGTCGCGAACGCTCGGGGTCGGAACGTGCGAGCATCGAGAATCGCGTTTCCGCCAGAGCAAAATCTGACACCGGCATCGTGGGGGCCTTCGAATCGAGCTGGAATGGATGCGCGCCCTCTTCCGGGCTCGGGTGGTAGCGATAGAGGGGCCAGTAGCCAGACCCGACCGCCTCCTTCTGGTGTGTCATTGACGTCGACATCTCGATACCGTGGGCGATACATGTGCTGTAGGCGATCACCAACGAGGGACCAGGCCACGCCGCAGCCTCGAGAAGCGCTCGCACGGCCTGCATCTCATTCCCCCCGATCGCAACCTGCGCGACGTAAACGTTGCCGTACGACCGTGCGAATGCACCTAGGTCTTTCTTTGCCGTTTCCTTCCCCGACGCCGCGAACTTCGCTACCGCACCGCGCGGTGTCGACTTTGAGGCCTGCCCTCCGGTGTTTGAGTACACCTCGGTGTCGAGTACCAACACGTTGACGTTGCGGCCGGAGCCGAGCACGTGATCAAGGCCACCAAACCCGATGTCGTACGCCCAACCGTCACCGCCGACGATCCAAAAACTCTTGTCGACAAGCTCGTCTGCAAGACTCGCCAAACGGCGCGCCTGTGCAGCCTGCGGTCCGGTTACGCCGGCCAGGAGGTATTTCAGCGTCGTCACTCGTTCGCGTTGTGCGGCGATCTCGGCGTCACCGACTTGATCGGAGCGAAGTAGTGCACTGACGATCTCGTCGCCGATGTGCGGCCGCAGTTCCTCGAGCAGGCGGCGCGCCTCCGCTGACTGCTGCTCGGACGCGAGCCTCAGCCCGAGCCCGAACTCGGCGTTGTCCTCAAACAGCGAGTTCGCCCATGCTGGCCCGCGACCCGCGGCGTCCTTGGCCCACGGCGTC
>Ga0134126_10006028_pt1 | contig 15175 bp, 6 predicted proteins | sample KB31752_FD_96881 | JGI IMG/M metagenome (GOLD analysis project Ga0134126, IMG submission 96881) | Terrestrial soil microbial communities with excess Nitrogen fertilizer from Kellogg Biological Station, Michigan, USA - KB3-175-2 | ecosystem: Environmental > Terrestrial > Soil > Unclassified ...
CAGGACATCCACGACGCCCTCGCCGCCGCCGGCACGACGATCGTCTCAGCGCCCGTCGACGGGCCGTTCGGCCGCACTTTCACGTTCGCCGACCCCGACGGCTACCAGGTGACCCTCCACGACCGCGGCTGATTCACGACTTGCCGGGTCCCTGACCAGACTGCCCGCCCGCGCACAGCGCGGGCGGGCAGTCGCTTGTCCGATGGTGGGCGGCCGGGACTTAGGACGTCTTCCAGAGGATGTCGGCCGCGCTAGACGTCTGGGTCATCGAGATGCTGCACTGAGGGTCCGGGTAGGAGATGCCGAAGTCCGGGGTGATGGTCCCGCTGTTGCCCTTGATGACCAGGTCACGGAAGGCCGCGTGGCCGTTGGTCGGTGTCTCGACGCACCCTTCCCCGCTCGGGACCTCCATGTCGGAACCAATCAGCAGGTCGAAGGCCACACCGCTGCCGACCGTGTAGGAGGTCGACCTCCCGCTGACCGTATCGGTCGACTTGAGCACCCACGTGCACGCCCCGGTGCTGCTGCACTTGCTGGCGGTCAGGTCGGCGACGATCGTGTCCGTGGGGTTCACGTGCATGGCCGGGCTGATCACCGAGTTGTTCCCCGGCCACAGGTACCAGTTGTTCACGTACCAGATATTCGGCTGGGTGACGATGTTCCCGTTCGCGCCCCAGGTCAGCACGTCCTGGAGAAGGGTGTCGCCGGTAGCGTTCTCGATGCCGCCCCACAAGAAGATCAGCGCCCCGGTCTTGGCCGGGTTGGACGGCACCGCGTACTCCTGGTCAAAGGACGTCACCCACTCCGGGGCGGAGCCATAGCAGGAGGCCGCCCACCAGTGCCCGCCCGTGCCGAAGCCGCACGGGCCGCTGAGCGGGGCATTCTTTCCTGCGGCGGGCTCGCTCGCGCGATGCCCGATCGCGCCGGGGTCGGCCGAGCCGGGTGTCACGATCGTCGGGTGTGCGCACGGCGTTATCTTGTGTATGGCTCCGGACGGAGCAACAATCTCGTTCTTCCGCACCAGACCGTGGTTGGGCACGCGATATACGCACGTCTTGAAGGAAAGGCCGTCAGGCGTGTGCTCCCAGTTCCCGGACTTCACCGCCTGCCGGTAAGCCACCGGGTCGCTGACGACCCATCGGCTACTGCCGACTGGCGGTTGCTCTCGATCCAGGCTGCGCAGGGACCTGGTGGTCGTCACCGGACTGGCGGCGGGCCGTGCCGACGGGCCTGGCCGGGCCTGCGCCGGGACCGTGGAGCCGAGCGCGGTCACGATAACGGCGGCCGGCGTCGCCAGCCATACCCGCCAGTGGCGTCTGAGGTTGATCATGATGCTCCAGCCTTCGCATGAGGGGTTATTCGCTATTCCTGGGGTTTAACCGAAAATCCGTTAAGATCGCCGGGCCATCAATGAGCAGCGCCATTGTTTCCGCCGTGGCGATCATGGATTCGTGGCGCTAATGCTCCCTTCCGTGGCGATCCGATCACCGGCCACGGCGCGGGCCCGACCACCCAGGTATTCAGGGGACATCTTGGGTGGTGTTTGTGGCATTTTGGTGGCAACTGGGTGCAACTGGGCGCGACGTGGCTACTATCGGCGTGGAAAGGCAGTCCGAGGCGGCGGGTGGTGAGGTGGCGAGGCGCGGATGAACGGCGTGTGGTTTGCGCTGCTGGGGACCGTGGTGGCGGGCGGGGGCGACGGTGACCCGACGGGGGTGGCCGGGGCGCGGCAGCGGGCGGTGCTGGCGTGCCTGCTGCTGGGGGCGAACGCGCCGGTGTCGGGGGATGCGCTGGCCGAGGCGGTGTGGGACGGCTCGCCGCCGCCGGGGGCGGCGGCGACGCTGCGCAGTCATATCCGGCGGCTGCGGGCGGCGCTAGGCCCGACGGCCGGGGCGCGGATCACCGCGTGTGACCCCGGGTATGTGATCTCGGTCGCCGAGGGCGAGCTAGACGTGCTGGGGTTCGAGGCGGCGTGTCGGCGGGCGGGCGAGGCGCGGCGGGCTAGCCGATGGGCGGAGACGTCGGCTGCGGCGGGCGCGGCGCTGGGGCTGTGGCGCGGCACGCCGCTGGCGGACGTGCCCTCGCAGGTGCTGCGGGACCGGTTCGTGCCGCGGCTGGAGCAGCTACGGCTGCAGGCGGCCGAGGACCGGGCCGAGGCCGAGCTGCGGCTGGGCCGCCACGACCGGCTTATCCCGCAGTTGCGGGAGCTGGCGGCCGCCCACCCGATGCGCGAGCGGTTCCACGCCCAGCTGATCGAGGCGCTGGCCAGGGCCGGGCGGCAGGCTGAGGCGCTGGAGGCCTACCAGGCCGCCCGGCGGGTGCTGGTGGAGGAGCTGGGCATCGAGCCCGGCCCGCACCTGCAGCGCCTGCACCAGCAGGTCCTGGACGGCGACCCCGCCCTGGCCGCCCCGCCCGGTTCCGCTGGCGCCCCCCGTGCCGCCGCGGCATTAGCCTCCGCCTCCGCCGTGACCGCCACCTCCACGGCTACCTCCACGGCTACCTCCACCGCCGGCACGGCCGGGACGGCCCGGCCGGGCGGCCCCGCCAGGCGCGCCGGGCCGGGCCGGGTGCCGCGGCAGCTGCCCGGCGCGGTGGCCCAGTTCACCGGCCGGGCCGCAGAGCTGGCCGCACTGTCCCGGATCGTCGGCCAGCCCGCCGCCCCGGCGCCGCAGACCGCGGTGATCTGCGCGATCAGCGGGACCGCCGGGGTCGGCAAGACCGCCCTGGCCGTGCACTGGGCCCACCACGCCGCCGACCGGTTCCCCGACGGGCAGCTGTATGTCAACCTGCGCGGCTACGACCCCGACCAGCCCGTGCCCGCGCCCGCTGCCCTGGCCGGATTCCTGCGCGCCCTGGGAGTGCCCAGCCCCGACATCCCCGCCGACCCCGACAACCGCGCCTGCCTGTACCGCAGCCTGCTGGCCGGCCGGCGGATGCTGGTCATGCTCGACAACGCCCGCTCCGCCGACCAGGTCCGTCCCCTGCTCCCCGGCACCCCTACCTGCGTCACCATCGTCACCAGCCGCGACGCACTCGCCGGCCTCGTTGCCCGCGACGGTGCCAGCCGCCTCGATCTCGACCTCCTGCCTCCCGCCGACGCCACCACCCTCCTCCGCGCACTCATCCGCGACCGGGCCGCTGCCGACCCCGCAGCGACAAAGGAGCTGGCCGCCCAGTGCAGCTGGCTCCCCCTGGCGCTGCGCGTAGCAGCCGAGCTCGCCGCGACCCGACCCGTCATCCCGCTGGCCGGCCTGGTGGACGAGCTTGCCGACCAGCAAAGACGGCTAGCCCTCCTAGACGCCGCCGGCGATTCTCACGCTGCCGTGCAGACCGTATTCTCCTGGTCCTTCAGGCATCTCGACCCCCCCGCCGCCCGCATGTTCCGGCAGCTGAGCCTCCATCCCGGCCTGGACCTTGACCCTTACGCCGCGGCCGCGCTCACCGGCACGCCGATCCGCCTGGCCGAGCGTGCGCTTGGCGTGCTAACCCGCGCGCACCTGATCCAGCGGACCGGGCCGACCCGGTACGGCATGCATGACCTGTTGCGCGCCTATGCTCGCGATCTCGCCTCCGTCAGCGAGACCGAGGACGAGCAGCAGGAGGCGCTGACCCGCCTGTTCGACCACTACCTGCACACCGCCGCCACCGCCATGGACACGCTGTTCCCCGGCGAGCGGCGCCGGCGGCCCCGCATCCCCCGGCCCGCCACCCACGTGCCGCCCGTGTCCGACAGCGCGGCCGCGCTGACCTGGCTGGACACCGAGCGGGCCACACTGGTCGCGGTCGCCGTGCACACCGCCTCCCACGGCTGGGCCGGCCACGCCACCCGGCTGGCCGGGACCCTGTTCCGCTATCTCGACAGCGGAGGCCACTATCCCGAGGCAACCACCATCCACAATCAGGCCCGCCTCGCCGCGCGCCGCACCGGCGACCGCGCCGCCGAGGCGGAGGCACTCATCAGCCTCGGCGTCCTCGATGTGGCCCGGGGCCGCCAGCCACAGGCGACCGCGCAACTGGAGCAGGGACTGGCCCTGTTCCGCGAGGCCGGTGACCGTCCCGGCGAAGTCCGTGCCCTGGGCAACGTCGGCATCCTCAGCTTCCAGCTGGGTCGCTACGAACAGGCCACCGCGCATCTCCGGCAGGCCCTGGCCTTGTGCCGGGAAATCGATGATCGCCCAAGTGAGGCCCGCGTGCTGGTCGCCCTGAGCATGATCGACTTCTGGCAGGGCCGCTACGAGCAGGCCACCCGGCGACTGCACCGCACCCTGGCCCTCTTCCGCGAGGCGGCCGACCAGACCGGTGAGGCTCATGCCCTGTGCAGCCTGGGCGAGGTCGTCCTGCGGCAGGGCAATCTAGAGGCGGCGGTCGACCTCATCCAGCAGGCCCTGGCCTTATTCCGCGAGTGTGGCAGCCGATCCGGTGAGGCCAAGGCCCTCATCGCACTGGGCGATGCCGACCTGCGGCTGGGCCGGCCTGAGGAAGCCGCCGAGTACCAGCGGATAGCCCTGGCTGTGTGCCGCGAGATTGGCTACCAGTCCGGTGAAGTCACCGCGCTCAACTCTCTCGGTGACGTGTCCTTTGCCGCCGGCCAGTTCGCTGACGCTCGCGCCCATTACGCCGCCGCGCTCAGCGGGGCCGCCCTGAACGGCGAGAAGCACGAGCAGGCACGGGCTCACAACGGCCTCGCCCGAGCCTGCCACGCCGCCGGCGACCTCGGCCAGGCCCGCCGCCACTGGAATGAGGCCCTTGCCCTCTACATCACCCTCGGGACCCCCGAGGCCGATCAGGTCCGCGCCCGCCTCGCCGATAACGGTGAGCACAGCCCGGACTTGCCGGAATCGAGGTCAGCCCACGTTATGTCCGACGGCGAGACTCGCGGCGGCACTCGCACGTTCGGGCCAGCCTCAGCCGCCTTGAGACAGGCCCGGATCTGATGAGCCTCGAGGGTCCCGAGGTCCAAGTAGACAGCGAGGGCCCTGGACCAGTGGCAGCGCGCCTGGACCAGGTCGCCCGCGGGTCCCGATCTTCTGATCCTGTCCCGATCCCGGTCCGCAGATCCTCTTCCTGCTCCACGACCGGCCAATGACCCTCAGCGAACTCGCGGCGGCCGACCGCCTCGACGCCCCGTGAACTGCCGAGGTCTCGGGTCAAGATTGAGGGTCAACTGGCCTGACCCGAGGGCCTCGACCGCGCTGGTGACGATGAGCCGCAGGACCGGCGAATTCGGGTCGGGAAACGGCGGCGAGGGCATCGGATTGCTCACATCACGACCGTAGCGCCGCAGCAGCATCGATCAGCCCGCCGACGCCCTTGCTGAATGCGGCGGTTAATTCCCCCTAAGGGTATTTAGCCCTCAGTGGCACTTCGTGGCTGTCAATAAGTTGCTTTCGGCGGTACGTTCCCCTCAGATCTGAAGTTAACTATCCGTTAGGAGGTTTACGGCATTCACTAGCCAGTCTCAGGTCATAGTGCTGCCTTGCGCGGATCCGGCGTGGCCCGCTGGCGCCTGCGGCTCCCGCGCGCTCGGATTCGGCAGCGGAAAGGACGATGCGATGCGGATCACACAGCTGAATGACGAGGAAAAGGGCGGCTTGTCGCCGCCTGAAAGCAAGGGCGGATGCCATGGCGCGTAATCGGGCCCGGAGCGCGGCCAGGCGCCAGCGGGCGGCAAGGCCGGCGATTCTGCGGATGCCTGGCCTTCGCTGGGTCCCGGTGCCGCTGGCCGTGCTCGCTGCTGCGATCGGCGGGCTGGTGATGGGCTCGTTCCAGGGCCAGGTCGCCGAGGCCAACGCTCACCAGCCGCCGGGTTACCGGGCCGGCGGTCTCGCGCTGTCCATCGACACGATGTATTGGATGAGCAACAACATGACCGGCCTCGGGCCAGGGCAGAAGGGTGTCCCGAACGGCTTCGGAATGCCCGCGAGTGAGATGCCTGGCATACAGCCGGAAGGGGACAACCGGCTGCGCGTCGAAGTCGGCCTCAGCAACGTCACCACCGGCATGCAGCGGTATTCGACCACCGATTTCACCCTGGCCGGTCCGGGCGGGAAAACCTGGAAGGTCGACCCCCAGGGGCTCAGCGTCATGGCGGGGTCAGCCAACCTCCCGCCAGGGTTTCAGACGACCGTCGACATCTATTTCGATATCTCGGCTACAAAGAGCAAGCATCTAACTCTTAAGTGGTCTCGCGGCGGTACCACGGTATCCATTCCAGTCCAGATCGGCGGCGCCTCATCAGCGGGAATGCGGATGTAGGAAGCGCCGTCACACGTCGTCAACCCCCATCGAGCACGTTTTGCCAGCCAGCGGGCTGGCTCAGAAGAGGAAGAACACATGTCAATTCTTGGCAGATCCAGCCCCCCGCGTTCCGGGCGGGCTAAAAAGATCACGCTGCTGGCGCTTCTGCTGAGCACGGGCGTCGTCGGCTTCCAGTTCGGTATCGACGCATTATTCGGGCGGCCAGGAAGCGGCCTGGCACAGGTGCCGCGCGACATGCTGATCTCAGTGCCGGCCGCCCTGGTGGCCGCCTGGGTCGGCCTCCGGTTCGCGCCCCGGCCGGACTCGGAGCGGCGCCCCGGCTTCGCCGTAGCGCTAAACCGGGCCGCGCTGGTCTCGCTCACGTTCATGGTGCTGTTCGTCCCGTCGGCCCTCCTTGGCCGGTTCTTCGCGAGCGCCAGCATCACCGTCGTCCCCGGCGCGTTCCCGTCAGGAGGGGCGATCCCGGACCTGGCCGCGCAGGCGCTGCGCAGCGTCGGCGACGCGCTGATCGGCCAGGTGCTCGGTCTGCCGCTGCTGCTGGCTGCCTTCCTGCTGCTGGGACAGGTTAGACCGTCGCCGCGGGCGACGGGCCTGAGACGCCCCTCACTGCTCATCGCAGTCGGGGCGTCCCTGGCTGCGGTGGCCTACTTCGTCAGTCCGGGCGCCGCGGCGGCGATGGCCGCCGTGCCCCCGGCGGCGTCAACGCCGAGCACGACCACGGCCGCGGCCAATCCCTGCGCCAGCGCGCCGCACGACACGTTCAACATCTCGGCGATCAACGTCAACATGCCGCTGAATCGCTACGGAGTGCACGATCCCAACGGGTTCATGTACGTGCTCAACAGCAACATCTCCGCGGTGCGGGCGGAGGAGAAGTCCCAGCAGGTGTCGAGCGGGCTCCAGGGCGGCGACGCGATCCAGCCGCTGGTGATCCGGGCGCACCAGGGCGACTGCGTCACGGTCAACCTCACCAACGCGACCACGTCCGGGGTGTCCGCGATGGACCAGCCACCGCCACCCGACACCGATCCGGCGGACGCGTGTACTCCTACTCCGCTGTTCACCTGCGACGGGTCGCTGGTGCGCACCGCACCGGGGAACATCGCCTGGAACGTGGACGGCCTGCCCGGCGTGTCGGCCGACGACGTGTCGAGCGATGTCGGCCAGAACGCGGACAACACCGCGGCACCGGGCAAGACGGCCAGCTACACCGTCTACATGGACCCGTCCCTGGGCTACGGAGCTCACGTGTTCCACACCACGGGCGACACTCGGCAGCTTCAGGGCCACGGATTGTTCGGGGTTCTGGTGTCCGAGCCGCCCGGATCGCAGTGGCTGGACCCGCACACGAATCAGCCGCTCGCCAGCGGCTGGGACGCGACGATCCAGATGCCCTCCGGCGCCTCCCAGCCCACCTTCCGCGAGTTCAACCTGATATTCCACTCGATCGGCGACGAAGGCTACCGGCAGATCATGGAGGCGGCGGGCGCGCCCTGCGCCACCGATCAGGGTGAAGTCCAGACGTCGGCCGGGTGCGAGCTGCCCGTGGTGGACAAGTTCACCGACGCCTACCGGCCTTGCGCCAAGGCCATCGACTACCGGAGCGAGTGCTTCTTCGAGCGGGAGATGGCCCAGGTGAGGGCGGGCTTCACTCCCGATGAGGCGCAGGACTACAGCTCGTACACCAACGGCGACATGGCCACGCCGCGCCCGGAGAATTACCTCGGCGATCCCTACAAGATCCTGCTGACCAACGCGGACTCGGAGATGGGCCACGTCTTCCACGAGCACGGCGGTGCCATCCGCTGGCTGCGCAACCCCGGTGCCGCCAACCCGGACATCGCGGGCGGGCTGGAAAAGCACCCGCCGGTCACGAAGGCCTCGATCCGGCTGGACTCGCAGACGATCGAGCCGGGCGAGTCCTACGACCTGGAGACCGAGTGCGGGGCCGGCGGCTGCCAGCAGTCCGCGGGCGACTTCCTGTACCACTGCCACATCGCGGCTCACTACGACGCCGGGATGGTGGGCTTCATCCGGGTGTTCGACACTCAGCAGCCGGATCTGCCGACGTTGCCGGGTCGCACGGCCAGGCCGCAGGCGGTCACCTCGGCCGGCCTGATCGGCAAGGTCATCGAGGGCAAGACCGTCGTCCCGCAGGACCAGCTCACCAACCCGAGCACCCAGATCTCCGTGCAGAGCCTGGTCGCGGGCGAGCTCCCGCCGCAGGGTGTCCGGTTCAACCAGGAGGACGCGACGGTCTGGGACTGGACCTGGGGCGGCACGGCAGACCAGCCGATCGCCCTCGGTGAGCCGGAGGACACGCATGTCTGGGCCAACTACACCGCGCCCCATCCGGGGCAGCGAGATCCGATCATGTTCGACCCAAGCAACGGGAGGTACGCGTATCCGCTGGTGCAGCCGCACCTCGGTGAACGCCCGCCGTTCTCGCCCAATGGCCATAGCGGGGCACCGTGGCTCGGGCCGAACGTCACCTCCACGAGACCGGACGGCCTGTGCCCAGCGGGCGCTCCGATGCGCACCTACAACATCACCGCCATCCAGACCCCCATCAACGATCAGACTGACAGCGGGCGAGACGCCAGCGGGAACCCCATCGCCCCGCAGTCCGACCCCAATGGGGAGATCTTCGTCCTCAACCAGCACATAGCGCAGGTGCGAAGCGGCGCCATGCCCGCGCAGCCGCTGGCTGTCAGGTCGGATGTCGGCGACTGCACAGCCGTGACCCTGACCAACGACCTGAGCTCGTCGAGCGCGGGGACAGAGGCGACCAGTGAGGAGAACATCTTCCGCGAGGTCAACATCCACATCCACTTCGTCCAGTTCGACGTGCAGGGCTCCGACGGCGTGATCACGGGCCTGAACTTCGAGACGGCCGTGCGGCCCGTCACCGGCGGAACGCCGGGAGAGACGACGCTGACCGCGGCCGCGCCGGCCGGCGCGACCCAGATCCAGGTGGCCAGCACCGCCGGGCTGCACTCGGGCGTCAGCATCGAGGTCGGCCAGACGCTTACCGACACCGAGGTGGTCAACAAGATCACGGCGATCAACGGCAACACGCTGACGCTGGGCAGCCCGCTGCAGAACGCGCACGCGTCCGGTGAGCGGACCGGAGTCGAGTTCGTGCAGTATCGCTGGTACAGCGACGTTGACAACGGCACGGTCTTCTTCCACGACCACGTGGACGCGCTGAGCTCCTGGGGCCACGGCCTGTTCGGCGCCCACATCATCGAGCCCGCGGGCTCGACCTTCCACGACCCGGTGACCGGGGCGCCGATCGACAGCGGCCCGATCGCCGACATCTACACCACCGGCTCGGTGGGCTTCGGCGAGAAGGGAGACTTCCGCGAGTACGTCCTCTGGGAGCACCAAGGCATCCAGGATACTGGCTCCCCGCAGGGCTGCGAGATGTCCAGCTTCAACCTGCGCGCGGCACCGCTGATCAACCGAGATCCCAACGCCGCCAACAATCCGATCCCGGACGGCGAGGATGTCAGCGTCCCGGACGGGGTCGGCAACTACAACATGGGCTTCGAGGCACACGAAGAGCCCGCCGGGTCGGACCGTAAGGATTGCGCGAACATCGGCACGTCCAACGATCCGTACGCGTTCTCATCGGTGGCCCATGGTGATCCGCCGACACCGCTGCTGAAGGCCTACGCGGGCGACCCGGTGGTGATCAGGCAGGTCGGTCTGGACGAGCAGGTCGGCGACATCCGGGTCACCGGCCACCGGTTCGCCGAGGAGCGGTTCAGCCCCAACGGCGTCCTCACCGACGCCGGGACGGCCGGAATCTCCGAGAAGATGGACTACGTCTTCAACGCCGGCAATTTCCCGGGTGACTACCTCTACTACAGCGGACGGAGTCTGGAAGAAGAGAGCGGCGCCTGGGGCATTTTCCGGGTGATGAACACGCTGCACAGCTCCGGACCGAACGCCCTGGAAGCGCTGCCGGACCGGACGGCGCCACCGTCCGGGGCGGGGTTCCCGACGCTCACCACCACAGGTAAGGCACCCCCTGCCGCACCCAGCGACAGCGGCTCCGTCTGCCCGAGCAGCGCGCCAGTCCGCAGCTACAACGTGTCGATCTTCAACGGGATCACCTTCGACAAGGGGATGCCGGGCGAGAGCGACACGGCGGATGGCACCTCCTCCTGGGCCGTCATGTACTCGCTTACCCAGGACGAGGCGGCTATCAAGGCCGGGACGAAGCCGGCCGTGCCGCTGGTCATCCGGGCCAACGCCGGCGACTGTCTGCAGGTGACACTGCATAACGACCTGCCGACCGACCACTGGACCTGGACCTGGGGGTCAGGCACCACCAGAGCCGGGTTCAACATCGGCAACGTCCTCTACAATCCGCAGACCTCCTTCGGCGGCTCGATCGGGTACGACCCGGACTCGAGCGTGGCTCCGGGCGGCCAGCGCACCTACGACTACTACGTGGACAAGGAACTGGGCACCAACCTGATCCTTAACACGGCCAACGAGTCGTCCTGGCGGCAGGGTGCGTACGGCGCCCTCATCGCCGAGCCGGCTGGCTCGGTGTACGAGGACCCGTTCACCGGCCAGTCGATCCAGTCCGGGATTTTCGCCGACATCTTCCCGGGCAGCGGCAGTCCGTTCCGGGAGTTCGTGACGATCTTCAGTGACCGGGAACCGCTGCTCGCCCACGAGGTCATGGTCTACTACCTCGACTCCGACCATTCATACACCGACTACAACGAGGCCTCGCTCACGGACCGGGAACCGGTAGATGAAGGAGGTGATGGCAACGGCAATTGCGGATCCAGTCCTTGCCCCGACCCGTTCAATCTCGGCCAAGCCAAGAGCGACAGCGTCAACGGAGGAAATGATCCGACCACGCCGTTGTTCGAGGCCTTCGCGGGCGATCCCGTCCGGTGGCGGGTGGCCGACGCGGCTGGGGACAACATCATCTCGTTCAATGTGGCGGGCCACGAGTTCCCGCTGGATCACGGGCTGACCGGATCGCAGATCATCGAAGCCCGAACCCTGGCCCCCGGCGAGACGTTCGACGCCTACCTGGTCAATGGTGCGGGCGGCGCGACGCACGCGACCGGTGACTTCGAATACAACATGGGCCGGGCCCCGCTGATCAAATCCGGTGACTGGGGCATCTTCCGGGTGCTCCCGCCCCCGGGCTCGTCGACCAGTGCGGCCACAAGTAGGTCATCACTTAAGCGGCTAGCCAGCTAACCGCTGCCGCTGCCGCTGCCGCTGCCGTCCCGGGCCTTCGTGGCCCGGGACGGCAGCACGCCTGTCCGTTGGCGTCGGCCAGGACCACCTATCGCGGAGATGACATGTCCATTGCACTCGTTCCTTTGAAACTTATTTCGCGTGCCCGCACGCTGCGCCGGGCTGCTGTCGTCGGTGCCGCGACGGCGGCGGCGGTGCTCTTGTTCGCCGGGCCTGCCCTGGCCCACATCACGGTCACCCCTGACTCGGTGCCCGCCGGGTCAACTGACGTGCTGACCTTCCACGTGCCGAATGAAGAAGCGCACGCCGACACTGTCAAGCTCGACGTGCAGATCCCGACTGGTCACCCGATCGCCCAGTTCCTCGTCCAGCCCGTTCCCGGCTGGACCTTCACCGTCAAGAACGTCACGCTGGCCAAGCCGATCGTCACCGACGATGGGTCGTTCAGCCAGGCGGTCTCCGAGGTTATCTGGTCCGGGGGGCGGATCTTGCCCGGACAGTTCCAGAGCTTCACGGTTTCCGCTGATCCAATGCCCAAGGGCGTAAGCCAGGTGGCGTTCAAGGCCATCCAGACGTACTCCAACGGAGATGTCGTCCGGTGGATCGACCTGCCGCAACCCGGTCAGCCTGACCCGGCTCACCCGGCACCCGTAGTCACGCTCACCAGGGCCACGGCCCCGGCTGCTGCCGTCCGTTCCGGTGTCGCCCCGGCCAGCTCGGGTACGAGCGGCTCTTCCAGCGCGCTCGGGCTGGCAGGCCTCATCGTGGGCTTGCTGGCCTGCCTGCTCGTGCTGATGGTGGCCAGGCAGAACCGCCAGCTGGTGGCCGGGGGCGGACGTCGCGGCGGTGCTCCGACAGCAACCGACCTGGGCGAGGCAGCGGGCGAGCAGTCCGGCGATCGGGTGCTCGCTGGCACCAAGGCACCCCAGCGAGATCAGGCGCCCGCGGGCAGCAAAGCATCCGCGCGGCGAACAGGGCCCACGAACACGAAGGCATCCAGCCGGCCGCCTCAGCGGCGCCGGCGGGGCTGACATTGTGCCCACGACAGGGCTAAGGCAGCTCGATTGATTTCTTAAGTTCTGGAGGTGGCTGAGTTGGCCCGTAGGTTCGCTCACCTTGTGGCAACGTTCTTCCTTACCGGGTTCGTCCTGCTGGCCGGGGCGACGGCTGCCTGGGCGCACGCGACGATCGTCAGCACGAGCCCGGCCGACGGCTCGATCGTGTCGCACGCGCCGACCCAGGTAACCGCCACCTTCGATGAGCCGGTCGGTATCAGTCCCTCCAGCCTGGAGGTATTCGCGCCTAACGGCGAGCGGGTTGACACGGGCGGCGCAAAGCACGGCAGCGCACCGGCCGAGGTCGTCATTGCCCTGAAGTCCGGCCTGGCCAAGGGCACCTATACGGTCGGCTGGGCGGTGGTCTCCGCTGACTCACACCATGTCTCGGGCGCGTTCACCTTCTCGATCGGCGCACCGAGCGCCACCTCGGTCAACCCGAACACCATCAACCAGAGCACTAGCCCCCTGGTCGGCCTCGTGTTCGGCGTCGTGCGCTGGCTCGCTTTCGCCTGCTTCGGGCTGCTGATCGGCGCGGTCGGGTTCGTGCTCTGGTGCTGGCCGGCCGGGGCGTCAACCCCGCTGGTACTGCGGCTGACCATGGGCGCGTGGAGCGGGCTCGCCGGCTCCGTCCTGTGTGCGATGCTGTTGCAGGGTGTCTACGGCGCCGGGGAGGGCGTCAGCCAGGTGTTCTGGCCCAATGTCCTGCACGAGACCTTGTACAGCCGCTACGGCCGGTCGCTCGGAATACGCCTGATCCTGGTGATCGTCGCCTTGTTCGTCTTCACCGCCATACTCGGCAGCCTGCGGGCCGAAAGCCGGCGGGCGCCGGTCGCGGCGTCGGTGACCTGGGGGGTGCTCGCGGTGTCGCTGGCGGCGACCTGGGCCGCCGCCGATCACGCCGGGATCGGCAGCCAACTGCCGCTGTCGCTGGTCTCCGACACGATCCACCTCAGCGCGGGCGCCATCTGGCTGGGCGGGCTGACCACGCTCGCCACGATCGTGCTTCGCCGGCCCAGGCCGCCCGCGCCCAGGCAGGCCAGAGGCGCGGTTAACCACAAAATGCGGCCGGCGTCGGTGGAGGCGGTGCAGGCCGTGGAGCGGTTCTCCCCGATCGCGCTGGGCTGCGTCGGCGCCATCCTGGTCACCGGTACCTACCAGGCATGGCGCAACGTCGGAACCTGGGGGGCCCTGTTCGGCACCGCCTACGGCCGCCTGCTGCTGATAAAGATCGCGGCCATGTGCGTGCTCATCGGCCTGGGTTATCTGGCGCGCATCCGGATCACCGCGATGCGGGCCCCGGCGTCAGCGGCTCACGTCTCCCTCGTGGAATTCGTCACGGCCGGCCTGCCGCGAGTCGCCGTAGGCGTCAGATCGGGCCTGAGATTGTCAGGTATCGGCGGCGACTATAGCAACGGCGCCGCTAACGGCTCACTCAACGGCGCCGCTAACGGCTCGCTCAACGGCGCCGCTAACGGCTCGCTCAACGGCGCCGCTAACGGCTCGCCCAACGGCTCAACGCCGGACTCAAGGCATACGACAGTAACGCTGAGGAGGCTGCGCTGGTCCGTCGCCGCCGAGACGATGATCGTCTTGGCGGTGCTTGCCGTCACCGCCGTGCTGGTCAACACCGCTACCGCGCGGGAGACTTTCGCTCCGCCGGTCAGCGCGGCCGTCGCGTTCAACACCGGCGGTCCCGGTGGGCGTGGCAAGGTCAGCATCACGGTGACGCCCGCCGTGCTCGGACCTAACCAGGTTCGTGTGTCTGTCACCGGCAGCGCGGGAAGGCCGTACTCGCCAAAGCAGATCGGGGTGGCCCTCCTGCTGCCCGCCCGCCATCTCGGACCGCTGGCCGTTGCCCTCAAGCAGGACGGTGCGGGGCGTTATGCTAGCGGATCGGTCGCGGTGCCCATTGCCGGACAATGGCAGCTGCAAATCACCATTCGTAGCGATGCCTTCGACGAGACGACCGTCGACGTTCCCGTCACCGTCCACTAAAAAGGTACAAAGGTGGGGTATAAGTGTGTACAAATGCCCGAAGCAAGCTAGTCGCGAACGGTGGGACGGGCGCGGATGACGGTGTCGGCCGCCGCATCGGGGATGTAGGGAACCACGAACGCGTACTGGGCCAGTACCTCCGGCGGCACGTCGGGGTTCTCACCCCAGTCGGCGATCTCGCCCCAGCAGGGCGCGCCGAGAGAGCCGGAATGGTGCCGTACCGACAGGCCGGCGCAGAGGTTGGCGAACTTCAGCCGCTGCTCCAGCGGCCAGCCCGCCAGGGTCCCGAAGATGAACCCGGCGTCGAACACGTCACCGGCACCGGTCGGGTCCAGCACTCCGACGGGCACCGCCGGGGCGCTCGCCCGTTCCCCCGCCCGGTTGTCGAGGCCGAGCGCGCCCGCCCCGCCGGCCTTGATCACGCAGACCGGCACTCGCGGGGCCAGTGCGTCCAGCGCCGCCTCCGGCGATGAGGTGCGGGTGTAGGACATCGCCTCGATGGCGTTCGGCATGAAGACGTCGACCGCCGCCAGCCGGTCCAGCACCGCGGGGGACCAGGTACCGGACGGGTCCCAGCCGACGTCGGCGAATACGGTCGCGCCGGAGGCACGCAGTTGCGTGACCCATTC
>Ga0134126_10006030_pt1 | contig 15172 bp, 15 predicted proteins | sample KB31752_FD_96881 | JGI IMG/M metagenome (GOLD analysis project Ga0134126, IMG submission 96881) | Terrestrial soil microbial communities with excess Nitrogen fertilizer from Kellogg Biological Station, Michigan, USA - KB3-175-2 | ecosystem: Environmental > Terrestrial > Soil > Unclassified ...
CGTGTTTCGTTTCGCCAACGGCATCTTCGAGCCCATCTGGAACCGCCGCTACATTGACCACGTGCAGATCACCGTGGCGGAGAGCATCGGCATTGAGCGCCGCGGGCGCTACTACGAGGAAGCCGGCGCGCTGCGCGACATGGTGCAGAACCACCTGATGCAGGTGCTCTCCATCGTGGGCATGGAGGCGCCGGTGCGTTTTGAGGCGGAGGCGGTGCGCGACGAGAAGATCAAAGTGATCCGCTCGATCCGGCCGCTGCTGCCGCCGGGGGCGGGCGATTACTCCAGCGTGGCGGTGCGGGGGCAGTACGGCCCCGGCTTTGTCAACGGGGAGGCGGCGGCGGGGTACCGCGAGGAGGCCAACGTGGCGCCAGAGTCGAACCGCGAGACCTTCGTGGCGCTCAAGCTGCAGATCGAGAACTGGCGCTGGGCGGGGGTGCCGTTTTATCTGCGCAGCGGGAAGCGGCTGCCGAAGCGGGTGAGCGAGGTGGCGATCCAGTTCAAGTCGCCGCCCTTCCTCATGTTCCAGGATGGCTATCCGCAGTCCATCGAGCCCAACGTGCTGGTGATCCGAATCCAGCCGGATGAGGGCATTGCGCTGCGCTTCGAGGCCAAGGTGCCAGGCACCGACATGCGGCTGCGGCCGGTGAAGATGGATTTCCAGTACGGCACCAGCTTCGGCGAGCCGCAGCCGGAGGCCTACGAGACGCTGCTGCTGGACGCCATGCTGGGCGACGGCATGCTGTTCGCCCGCTACGACATGGTGGAGGCGGCGTGGGCGCTGACCACGCCGCTTTTGGAGTCGTGGGAGACGGAGGCGGCGAGCGATTTCCCCAACTACGCGGCGGGCAGCTGGGGTCCGGAGGCGGCGGAGGAGTTTCTGCGCCGCGACGGCCGGGAGTGGCGACGACCTTGACGGCGGAGGCCACAGCCCTCGATCTTTGCTGGAATGACGGCCACATGGCCGCGCTGGAGGCGCAGTGGCGCGCGCTGCGGGAGACCGGCGAGGAGACTCCGGCGCACGCGCTGGCGCTCAACCTCATTTGCCGGGTGGCGGACGAGGCCGACGCCGAGCGCATGGCGCAGCACTTGTGGAAGCTGGGGCGGCGGCATCCGGCGCGGGTCTTTCTGGTGCACTCGGGGGCGGAGGGAGAGGCGGACCGGGTTCGCCTGGCGGCCTGCCCGGACGGCAGCGAGATGGTGGTGTTGCAACTCGACCCGCGGCGCGCGGCCAGCGTGGTGAGGCCGAATCTGGCCGGCGACCTGCCGGTGGTGCTGTTGTGGCGCGGCAGTGATCCGGGTGGAGACCCGGAGTTTCCGATCTGGTCGGCGCTGGCCAATCGCGTGCTGGTGGACGCCCAGCGGCTGCGGCTTACCGCCGCCCAGGTGGCCGCGCTGGCGCATGAACTGCCGGTCGGAGCCTCGCTGGGCGAGCTGACCTGGACGCGCCTGACCCCGTGGCGTCTGCTGCTGTGCCAGGGGCTGGAGGGCGAGCTGGCGGTTCCCGAGGGCATCCGCGAGGTGACGATTACCGCGGGCGGACTGGGCGCGGGGGGCAGTCTGGCGGCCACGCTGTTTGTCGGCTGGCTGGCGGAGAAGCTGGGGTGGGAGGCGATGGTGGTCTCCACGGAGGGGCTGTTGTGCCGCCGGCCGGCGGGCGAGCCGGTGCGCATTCGTTTCGAGCCGGCCAACCATCACGAGTGCCTGCTGCGCCGCGTGGTGGTGCGGGGCGCGACCACGGCGGTGACCATTGAACACCATGGCGCTTATGTCTCGATGACCGTCACCCACGACGGCGCGACCGTGGGACAATGGATCGGTTCCAGCCCCGGGGAGACGGTTTTGCGCAGCGACAGCGATACGCTTTCGGAGGAGTTGAGCATCGGCGGCGGCGATGATCTGTTCCGCCGCGTGCTCGACCGCGGCCTGGAACTGATGGCGCAATGGGAGGCGCCGGCCGCATGAGCGCTTCGCCGCGTCGTCTCGAACTGGTGCCCTCGATCCTTTCCGCCAACTTCGCCTGCCTGGAGAAGGATGTGGCCGCGGCGGCCGGCGCCGACCGTTTTCAGGTGGACATCATGGACGGCCACTTCGTGCCCAATATCTCGATGGGGCCGATGTTCGTGGCCGCGCTGCGGCGGCTTACGCCGCAGCCGATCGAAGCGCACCTGATGGTCTCGCATCCCGAGCAGTGGGTGGGGCCGTGCGCCGCGGCGGGAGCCAACGTGATCATCGTCCACGCCGAGGCCACGGTGCATCTGCACAGCCTGCTGGCGCAGATTCGCGCCGCGGGCGCGCAGCCCGGCGTGGCGCTCAACCCCGGCTCGCCGCTGACCATGGTCGAAGAGGTCCTCGATCAGGCGGCCATGGTGCTGTTGATGACGGTGGAGCCCGGCTTCGGGGGGCAACAGTTCATCCCGCAGGTGCTGCCCAAGATCGCCCGGCTGCGCAAGCACCTCAACGAACGCGCACCCGCCTGCGACATTGAAGTGGACGGCGGCATCGCACCCGCCACCCTCATCGCCGCGCGCGACGCCGGCGCCAACTTGTTCGTAGCCGGCAGTTCGGTGTTCGACCACCCGCAAGGCGCCGGCGCCGGGTTGGCCGCGCTGCGCGCGGCGCTCGATCCCGCCCCCCAGCCGGTGGGCTGAGGCGGCACGCTGGGCGGCGGCTACTCCTCCGCGTCGGGAGGGGGGAGAGTGAGGCCGGCTTTGGCGAGCGCGGATTGCAGGCGCTCCAGCGCCTGGTCAGGGGAGAGGTCGCCGGTGCAGGCCATCTCGCCCGACAGCAGCAGGGCGGCGCGGTCGAGCATTTTCTTTTCGCGATAGGACAGCGGCTTACCCTGGTGCAACTGGGCCAGACCCTTCAGCACCTCGGCCAGGTGCAGCAGGGTGCCGTCGCGCATCTTGTCGGAGTTTTCCTTGAAGCGGCTTTTCCAGTCGTTGGGGGCGGTGATGGAGGCGACCGGTTTCTTTTCCAGAAACTGCAACACCGTTTGCCATTCTCCGGCGGCACTTACCGCGCGCAGGCCAATAACGGCGGCATTGGCCGAAGGCACCATGACACGTAAGTTGCTGGATTCAATGCGCAGCAGGTAATATTCCTGTACCGACTCGCCCAGCGAGCGCTGGCCGACGGTCTCGATAACGCCAACGCCCTGGTTGGGGTAGACCACCTTGTCGCCCACGCGGAAAGATGCTGTACAGCTCATGCGGTAGAAGCTGTGCTCAGTATGACAAAATGGCGGGAAGCAGTTCAAGCAAAGGACACGTTGATGGCAGTGAACATTAGGGGAAAACTCGAGGCCGAGATCAAGCAATTGGAACATGAGCTGACCGTCGAGTTGCCCGCCGAACTCAAGCGCGCGGTGGCCTTGGGCGATCTGAGCGAGAACGCCGAGTACCATATGGCCAAGCAGCGGCAGGAGTTCGTCAACGCCCGGCTGGGACAGCTAAAGAAGCGGCTGGCGGAGTTGGCGCTGGTCGATGTGGACAAAATACCCCGCGACCGTGCCGCCTATGGATCAGTGCTGGTGCTGTATGACCTCGATAAGGACGTAGACGTTGAGTACAGCCTGGTGACCAGCGAAGAAGCGGATGTGGCGGCGGGACGGATTTCCACCTCGTCGCCGATTGGGCGCGGACTAATGGGGAAGAAGCCGGGGGATGAGGTACGCATCCAAACCCCCAATGGACTTAAAGAATTCGAGGTGCGCAGTTTGCAGACCATCTACGACCGGGAAGAAGCCGAATGACCTATACGCGCGCCATTGGAACGGGCTGCAAGTGGGTGCTGGATAAGATCGTGCGCTCGCTGGCGTTGGCGCGCATCAACCCCAACGTCCTGACCTTCATCGGTCTGGTGATCAACTGCATCGCCGCCGCGCTGTTCGGTTATGGCAAGTTCTTCATCGCCGGGCTGGTGATCATTGCCGCCGGTATTTTCGACATGGTGGATGGGCGCGTGGCCCGCGCCACCAACACGGTCAGTCACTTCGGGGGCTTCTTCGACTCGGTGCTGGACCGCTACTCCGACCTGGCGCTGTATTTTGGTCTGCTGGTCTACTACGCGAGCATCAACCGCGCCTTCTATGTGGTGCTGGTGGCGGTGGTGATGACCGGCTCGGTGATGGTCAGCTATGCGCGCGCCCGCGCGGAAAACACCATCCCCAGCTGCAAGGTGGGGTTCATGGAACGGCCGGAGCGGATTGTGCTGGTGATCATCGGCGCGCTGTTTGACCGCATGGCCGCCTGCCTGTGGGTGATCGCGGTGCTCAGCAATATCACGGTGATTCAGCGCATCCGCTACACGTATCAGCAGACGCGGGAGATGGATCGGAGGCCGTCGGACCAGGGGTTGGGGGTCAGGGGCCAGGATTTAGGTGTCAGGGGTTAGGGATTAGGGGTCAGCACCGCGGCTGGTCAGTGCGCGGTTAGCGTCGCCAGTTCGGTTTCGAGTTCGAGGAGCTTGGCTTCTTCGGCGGACACCACGGCGGGGGCAGCCTGGGCGCGGAAGCGGTCGTTGGCGAGCAGCTGACGCTTCTTGTGAATTTGGGCGGCAAGTTCGGTGCGGCGTTTTTCGCGCCGGGCTTGCTCCTGGGCAGGATCCGCGGCAGGTTTTTGGCCCAACTTGGCGAGGCGCGGGAGGTAGGCGTGAGCCCAGGCGAGGGCGGCGTCGGAGAGGTGGGCTTCGAGGCGCGCCGGGAATTGGCGAGACTCCGTCACCGCGGCCTGCAGGGCGGCGAGGGCGGCTTCAGCTTCCGGATCCACCGCCGCGGGGTCAGGCTGGGGGAAGGGCGCCAGGGCAATGGAGACGGCGGGGGGAGCGGCGGCGTGGAGCGCTGTCCAGAGTTCCTCGGTAATAAACGGCATGACCGGGTGGAGCAGGCGCAAGGCGCCGTCAAAGGCCACCAATAAGTTGGGGACGGCCTCAGCGTCGCCGGCCTGCAGGCGGAGCTTGGTCAGCTCGATGTACCAGTCGCAGAACTCGTGCCAGAAGAAGTGGTAGAGGGTGTCGGCGGCTTCGTGAAAGCGGTACTCTTCGAGGCTGCGCTGCAACTGGGCCGCCACCGCGTTGAGGCGGGAGAAGATCCAGCGGTCCACCATGTGCCGGCCGCGCGGGCGCAGATGGGCGTGGCTGTCGGCCGGGGCGGGCGCGTCCGCCTGGTTGGCGCTGAGGAAGATGAAGCGGGCGGCGTTCCAGATTTTGTTGGCGAAGGCGGCGTAGCCGGCCATGCGGTCTTCCGAGAGCGCAATGTCGGTGCCGGGAGCGGCCATGGCGGCGAGGGTGAAGCGCACCGCGTCGGTGCCGTATTTTTCGGTCACCAGCAGCGGGTCAATCACGTTGCCCTTGGTCTTGGACATCTTCTGGCGTTCGGCGTCGCGCACCAGGGCGTGGATGTAGACCTCACGGAAGGGCACATCCTGGGTGAAGTGCACACCCAGCATGATCATGCGCGCCACCCAGAAGAAGAGAATGTCGAAGCCGGTGATCAGTAGCGAGGTGGGGTAGAAATCGCGCAGATCCGCGGTCTGTTCGGGCCAGCCCAGGGTGGAGAAGGGCCACAGGCCGGAACTGAACCAGGTGTCGAGCACGTCGGGGTCCTGGCGCAGGGGGCCGCCGCAGCCGGCGCAGGCGGAGGGGGTCTGCTCGGCCACAATGGTTTTCGCGCAGGCGTCGCAGTACCAGGCGGGGATGCGGTGTCCCCACCAGAGCTGGCGGGAGATGCACCAGTCGTGGATGTTGGCCATCCAGCCCAGGTAAATGGTTTTGTTGTTCTCGGGGGTGAAGCGGATTTTTCCGTCTTCGACCACCTGGGCCGCGGCCTTGGCCAAGGGCTCAATCTTGACGAACCACTGGGTCGAGATGCGCGGCTCGATGACGGTGCGGCAACGCTGGCACTGGCCCACCGCCATGGGGTGGTCGGTGACCGCCGCCAGCAAACCGGCAGCTTCGAGGTCGGCGACGATGCGCTTGCGGGCGGCGAAACGGTCGAGGCCGGCGTAGACACCGGCGTGGGGGCCGGTCATTTTGGCGGATTCGTCGAGGATGACCAACTGGGGCAGGTTATGGCGCTGGCCGGCGGCGAAGTCGTTGGGGTCATGGCCGGGGGTGATCTTGACCGCGCCGGTGCCGAATTCGGGTTGGGCAATCTCGTCGGCGATCACCGGCACGGTGCGGCCGGCGAGGGGGACCTCAACCTGTTGCCCAATGAGCGCCGTGTAGCGAGGGTCGGCGGGGTTTACGGCCACGGCCACGTCGGCGAGGATGGTCTCCGGGCGGGTGGTGGCGACCTCGAGGAAGCGGCCGGGCGCGCCCACCACGGGGTAGCGGAGGCGATAGAGCTTGCCGTTGACCGGCTCGTGCACCACTTCCAGATCGCTGACCGCGGTCTGGCAGCGCGGGCACCAGTTGACAATGTAGCGGCCGCGATAGATCAGCCCCTCGTCGTAGAGGCGCACAAACACGGTGCGCACGGCGCGCGACAGGCCCTCGTCGAGGGTGAAGCGGGCGCGCGACCAGTCGCAGGATGCGCCCAGGCGCTTCATCTGCTCGGTGATGCGGTCGCCGCTCTGGCGTTTCCATGCCCAGACCGCCTCCTCGAAGCGCTCGCGGCCCATGGCCTGGCGGCTCTCGCCTTTTTCGGCGAGCATGCGCTCGACCACCATCTGGGTGGCGATGCCGGCGTGGTCGGTGCCCGGGAGCCAGAGTACGTTTTTACCCCGCATGCGCTGCCAGCGCACCACAATGTCAATCAGGGTGTGCTCGAGCATGTGGCCCATGTGGAGTGAGCCGGTGACGTTGGGCGGAGGGATGACCAGCGACCAGTTCTGTCCCCCGGGTTGGCCGTTCTTCGCCTGGTAGAGGTGCTGCTCGACCCAGGCTTCGGCCCAGCGGGGTTCAATGCTTTGGGGCGCGTACGACTTGGCTAATTCGGTGAACACAGAACCACAATTATAATCGGGGGATGGCTGCCACCCTGTTGCTGGCGGATGACAGCGCCCACGCGCGGCGCATGGGCACCGAATATCTGACCGGATTGGGGTTCGCGGTGGAGGCGGTGGGGGATCGGGCGGCGGCCCGCGCCACGCTGCTGGCGAGGCCCCCGGCGCTGGTGATTGTGGATGCAGCGCTGCCGGACGGAGGGGAGGAGAGCGCGGACGGGCTGGGGGGGGTGGCGCTGTGCCGTGAGATCAAGCAGAACCCGGCCTGGCAAGCCATCCCGGTGGTGGTGCTGCTGGGGGCGCTGGCGCGGGTGGCGCCCGAGACCCTGCAGGTGGCGGATGCGGTGCTGCGCAAGCCGCTGTCGTCGGCCGGGCTGGAGCGTTCCCTGGCGCGCTGGCTGGGCCAACTGCCGGAAGCCCCCGACGGCGTTCCGGCAGCGGCGGGCGGCGCGGAACTCAGCCTGGAAGAAATGCTGGAACGTGCCGTGCGGGAAGCCGCGCTGGGGCGATAGGCCGCCGCGGTGCAGAGCGAAGACACCATCGTGGCGGTTTCCACGCCCGCCGGACGCGGCGGCCTGGGCGTGGTGCGGCTATCGGGGGAGCGGGCGCGCGCCATTGTCCAGGCCATGCTGGGGGACATTGAGCTGCGGCCGCGTCATGCCACCTTCAGCCATTACCGCGATGGCGACGGGGCGTTGCTTGACGAAGTGGTGGCGACGTGGTTCGCGGCGCCCCACTCGGCCACGAGCGAGGATGTAGTCGAAATCGGCGCCCACGGCGCGCCGGTGCTGCTCGAAGCCCTGGTGCAGGATGCCTGCCGGCGCGGGGCACGGCTGGCGGAGCCGGGTGAGTTCACCCGCCGCGCCTTCCTGCACGGGCGGCTAGATCTGAGTCAGGCGGAGGCGATCGGCGATTTGATCGCCGCCCATACGCTCTACCAGGCACGGACGGCGGCGCGGCAGATGCAGGGGGCGGTGGCGCGGCTGCTGGGACCCCTGCATGGGCAACTCACCGAGTTGATCGCGCGCCTCGAAGCCGGGATTGACTTTGCCGACAACGACGTCAGCGTGCTGTCCCCGGCCGCCATCGGCGCCGCGCTGGACGCCCTGCAACAGGAGATGGCCCGGTTGCGCTCCGGGTTCGGGCGCGGGCGCTGGGTACGCGAAGGCCTGCGGCTGGCGCTCTTGGGGCGACCCAATGCCGGAAAGTCGAGCTTATTCAATCGCCTGTTGCAGCGGGAGCGGGCGATTGTGACGCCCGAGCCAGGCACCACGCGCGACGTGATCGAGGAGGAGTTCAGTTGGGAGGGGATACCGGTGCGTCTGGTGGACACGGCCGGCATTCGGAGGCCGGAGGGGCGCGCCGAGGAACTGGGAATCGAGAAGAGCTGGGAGGCGGCGGCCGATGCCGACCTGGTGCTGGGAATTTTCGACCGTTCCCAGCCGCCCGAGGCCGCCGACCACGAACTGATGGCGCGAGTGGCGGAACTGCCGCGCGCGGTGCTGGTGTGGAACAAGAGCGATCTGGCGGCCGCCGCCGGGTGGGAGGGGGCGAGGGGCGGATATGCGGTTTCGGCGCTCACCGGGGCGGGATGCGAGGCGTTGCGGATCGGGATCAGGGAGCAGATTTTACCTGCCGCCGGTCACGAGAGTGAGTACATCACCAACGCCCGCCATGCCCAGCAGTTGGAGTGGGCGGCGGTCGAAATCGAACAGGCGCGGGCGGGAGTAGGGCAAATCCCTCATGAGGTGCTGTTGGTGAACCTCTATGAGGCGCTGCACGCGCTGGACGCGATTACCGGGCAGACAACGGTTGAGGATATACTGGGGATAATCTTTTCCACCTTTTGCATCGGCAAGTAAGCGATGTAACGGGAGCGGAAGCCAGGCCATCTAAAAAGGCAGGTGGGTCGTGCCGCAATCCGTATTTCGCAGCCTCTCGCTTGGACTTCTTCTGCTCGGCGTCAGTTGGGTCTGTCCTGCCCAGCAGTCTCAGCCGCCCCATTCAGACAGCAGCATTCAGGGTGTGCCGGTGGCCGACAAAGCCACCGCCAAGAAGCTGAAAGCGGAAGACAACGTGGCGCTGATCGGGCACCGCGATGTGGGTAACGGCCTCGACTTTTACAGTCAGCAGAAAGAGATCGCCCTGGGACAGGGGCTGGCGCAGCAGGTGATGGAGCAGAGCAAGGTCATCACCGACCCGGAAGTGAATGAGTACATTAACCGGCTGGCGCAGAACCTGGTGCGCAACTCCGACGCCAAGGTGCCCTTCACGGTGCACGTGCTGCAGGATGATTCCATCAACGCCTTTGCCCTGCCGGGTGGATTTTTCTTCGTGAACAGCGGCATCATCCTGGCCTGCAAGGAAGAGGACGAGCTGGCGGGAGCGATGGCGCATGAAATCGCCCATGTGGCGGCGCGGCACGGCACCCGCAATGCCAGCAAGGCGGAGCTGATGCAGTTGCTGACCATCCCGGCGGTGATCATGGCCGGGCCGGGGCTGGCGGGCATCGGCGCCCAGGAGGCGGCTTCGGCGATCGTGCCCATGCAGTTCGAGCGCTTCAGCCGGGGGGCGGAGCAGGAGGCGGACTGGCTGGGAACCCAGTACCTGTGGAAAGCCGGCTATGACCCCAACGGCATGACCCGCGCGTTCGAGATCATCGAGTCGGATGAGAAGCAGAAGCCGGGGCTGGTGTCGCGGCTGTTTGCCAGTCATCCGCAGACACCCGACCGGATAGCGTTGACAGATAAAGAGATCTCGACCATTCTGCCGCCCAAGCCGGACTACATCGTGACCACCTCGGACTTTCAACGGATGCAGGCGCGGTTGCGGGCGCTGATCAAGTCGAAAGTCGAAACCGGGGTCACCGTGCCGGGCGGGGTGCCCAGGTCAGCGACTGTGCCCAAAGTGGATGGACCGCCGATCATCAAGCACTGATTCCGGATCGGGGCGCCCGGGTGGGGCTGAAAAAAAAGGTGTCATCCTTTGGCCTGATGGCTTTGTCTAAACTGGCATGGAAGTTACTACGAGGTCAGGCATGATTGGGAGCTCGAATCAACTGCAGCGGTCGTTGGCCGAACTGAAGCGGGAGCAGGCGCGGCTGCAAGAGGCGATCCGGATTCTGGAGGAGTTGGTGACGGGATCCAAGAGCACGCGACTGAGTGCCGAGGGGCGGGCGCGCATCTCGGAGGCGGCGAAGAAGCGCTGGGAAGAGCATCGCCGCAAGGCCGGCAAGCAGCTGCGGCCGACGCGGACGCACGGCGGCGAGCGGCACGCGGCTTAATTAATCGCGGGCGGGCATTCACTGATCGCGGGCGCCCGGCTTCGCCGCCCGCTCTCGTAGGCCGCCAGTGACGCTACGCCGGGGGCCCCTGCGCCCCGGCTTCGCGAGCGCGCGGGGCGAGGTGCAAGCGGGATTAGCTCAGATAGCGGGCCAGGGCGGCAGGGTCGAGGTTGCCGCCACTGACGATGGCGCCGATGCGGCGGTGGCCAGTGACGGCCTGGGTCATGAGAGCGGCGACGCCGGCGGCGCCAGATGGCTCGGCGAGGATCTTCATGCGTAGCAACATCAGGCGCAGCGCGGCAATTAACTGATCGTCGGTGACGGTGACGACTCCGGCCAAGTGCTGGCGCATGATGGCGAAGGTAAGCTCTCCCGGTTGCACGGTGCGCAGGCCGTCAGCGATGGTGGGGTTGTCGGCAATGGGGGTGATCACGCCCCGCTGCAGCGAGAGTTGCACATCGGCGGCGGTGGCCGGCTCCACGCCGTAGACCTTGATACTGGGATTCAGGCCGTGGGCGGCGAGGGCGGAGCCGGAGATCAGGCCGCCGCCGCCGACCGGCACTACAATCGCCTCGAGATCGGGGACCTCCTGCAATAACTCCAGGGCGGCGGTACCGGCTCCGGCGATGATGCGTGGGTCGTCAAAGGGAGGAACCAAGACGCGGTTGAGCTGCTGAACCAGCTCGGCGGCAAACGATTCGCGATTGACCTTGGCGCGATCGTAGAGGTGGACCTCGCCTCCGAATGCCCGCACGGCATCGAGTTTGGCCTTTGGAGCGTCAGTGGGCATGACCAGTGCCGCCTGAATGCCCAGGTCACGCGCCGCCAAGGCCACCGCCTGGGCGTGATTGCCGCTGGAGAAGGCCAACACTCCCTGGCGCTTTTCGTCTTCAGTTAACTGCAGCAGGCGGTTGGTTGCGCCGCGAAATTTGAAGGCGCCGGCGCGCTGGAAGTTTTCACATTTGAGGAAGCATTGTGTTTGTCCGCTGGCATCCACGGCCAGGTCCAAGGAGCGGGAATGCAGCACCGGGGTGCGGGCGATGCGGCCGGCGATGCGCTCATGGGCAGCGCGCACGTCATCGAAGGCAGGCAGGTGTCGGGTCATTCCGCAATCATACAGGTGCGGTAGTCTTTGGACATGTCCGTGTCCACAACCGCCCCCTTATGCCTGGGACATCGTGGGCATCGTTGTCCCGGATGGGCGGAGACGGAGAACTCGCTGGCGGCGTTTGACCGGGCGTTGGCGGAGGGGTGTGACGGGCTGGAACTGGACCTGCGGTTGAGTGGGGACGGGCGCGTGGTGGTGCACCATGATGCCGAGCTGCGGCACCAAGGGGATACGGTGGTCATCGCGCAGACCGGCCTGCGCAGCCTGCGGCGCATGCATCCGGAGTTGGCCACTCTGGATCAGGTGCTGCGGCGCTATCGCGACCGCGCGTGGCTCGATCTCGAGGTCAAGGCGCCGGAAGCGCTGCCGGGCGTGGTCGCCCTACTGCACCGGTGGGCGCCGAGGCGTGGATATGTGGTCAGCAGTTTTGACCCTTCTGTGCTGGCCCAACTGGCCCGTTTGGCGCCGGAAGCACCGCGCTGCCTGAACCTGAAGCGTCCGGCCAGCCTGCGCCGGCTGCGGGCCGCGAATGTGGGCTGGATCGCTCCCCAGCAGACCCTGTGTTCGGCCTGGTACGTGAAGCGCTTGCGCCGCCACGGCTGGCAGGTGCTGGTGTGGACGGTGAACCACCCGGCGCGTATGCGGTTGCTGGCCCGCGCCGGCGTGGCGGCTCTCTGCTCCGATCTGCCGGCACGACTGGTACGCACTGTGGGCCAAGTCGCCGCGAAGTAGGCCACCGCACGCAGCCTGAGCTGCGGCGGCAGCATCTTTTTCACCAGTATGAATCCGGCGATGGAGATGGACGCGAGTGCCATTCGCGAACAGGTCGAGCGTCTGGGCGACTGGTTCCAGAACCTTGATCTGAAAGGCGTACCTACGGCCCCCCATCATTTTTTGGGCGACTATCCGGGGTCGAAGTGGCGGCAGATTGCTACCGCGCTGCCGGAGCGGTTCGACGGCCTAAGCGTGCTCGATATCGGCTGCAACGCCGGATTTCATGCGCTGGAGTGCAAGCGCCGCGGAGCGGCGTATGTGGTGGGCATGGACGCCGATCCGCGTTACCTGGCGCAGGCGCGTTTCGCCGCCGATGTGCTCGACCTCGAAGTCGAGTGGCGGGAGATGTCGGTGTACCACCTGGGCGACCTGCAGCGGCAGTTTGACTACGTATTCTTTCTGGGGGTGTTCTATCACCTGCGCTATCCCTTGTACGCCCTCGATCTGGTGGTGTCGCTGGTGCGGCAGCGGCTGGTGTTTCAAACCATGTTGCGAGGCGATCAGGGCGGCGCAGCGCCCGCCAAGGACTACAACTTTTGGGACCGTTCACCCTTTGCGCAGCCAAACTTTCCGCGCATGTACTTTATCGAGAAAAGCTACGCCGGCGACCGGACCAACTGGTGGATTCCCAATGCGGCGGCGGCGGAAGCCATGCTGCGCTCCAGCGGATTGTCCATCCTGGCGCATCCGGAGGCGGAGACATGGGTGTGCGCTCCCAACCCGCAGGCGCGCGGTCCGGTGCGGGAGCTGGAACTGGAGGCGCGGCTGTGAAGTTTGCCCTGGTGCAGCCGAACTGGGATTTTCACGGATCCACCTACTTCGGGTGTCCCGACACGCACCTGCCGCTGGAGTTGCTGTACGCGCGACAGAACCTGGAAGCCGGCGGCCAGGAGGTGATGCTGCTCGATGCCCATCTGGAGCAGTTGTCGCCGGAAGCCGCCGCGCGGCGGGTGCAGGACTTTGAACCCGACTTTGTGGTCATGACCACGGCGCCGACTTATCTGTTTTGGCGATGCCCCCAGCCCGAGCTGCGCTTGCCGGCGGTATGGATGCAGCATTTGCGCGGTGCCTGCCCAGGGGCGGTCACGGTGGCGATAGGGCCGCATGGCTCGGCGACGCCCGCGGCTGCGCTGAACAAACTCGATTGCGACCTGGTGGTACGGGGCGAGGTGGATGAGGTGCTGGCCAAAATCGGCGCCGACAACGGCAGGGATCTGCCCGGTTGTGCCTGGCGCCAAGACGGCGTGGTGCATATCAACCCCGGGCACAATCAGGCCGAGTTGAGCCGGTCGGCGCAGCTCGACTTCAGCCGTTATCCACTCTCGCTGCGCCAGCATCGCCACCATGTCTTTCACGGCTCGGGTCGCGGGGCCGAGGTTGAGGCCAGCCGCGGGTGTCCGTGGGCGTGCAGCTTCTGCAACAAGACGCTGTTTCGCAACCAGTTCCGGGACCGTCCGGTGGCGTCGGTGGTGGCCGAGGTGGAAACGCTGGCGGGCGCCGGGTTTGATTACGTCTACTTCATTGATGAAATCTTCGGCTGCGCCCGCTCGACCCCGGAGCTGTTGGGGGCACTGACCACGCTGCCGGTTCAATTCGGCATTCAGACCCGCATTGACCTATGGAACGAGGACACGCTGGCCCAGTTGGGCGCGGCCGGCTGCATTTCGCTGGAGTGCGGCATCGAATCGGTGACGCCGGAGGGCCGCGCCCGCTTCCGCAAAGGCTGCAAGCTGGGCACGGACCGCATTCAGAGCCTGTTGCGCGCCGCGCGGCGACATATCCCCTGGGTGCAGGCCAACCTGATCGCCGACGACGAAGATGACATGGACGCCATTTCCGACTGGCGGACGGCGCTGATCGCCGACGGCGTGTGGGCCAGCCAACCGGTGCCGGTGTTTGCCTTCCCCGGCACGCCGCTGTACCAGAAGATGTTCGGTCCTCCCGATGACCAGGCTTGGGAGCGAGCCCACCGCCATTACCTCGAGGTCAACCAGGCCCGGGGATACTACAGCGATATCCAGGATCCGCGGCCGCGGACGTTGACGGAGTTGGAAACCTAACGCAAGCCGCGCCGCGTGGCGGGCAAAAGCAACAACACCAACTGGGTCAGCAGAATTGGTGTAGCAACACCCAGATACCAGGAGCTGGCGACGATCAGCACCAGCATCGCCTTCCAGCTCGTCACCCGGTTCTGAAAGAGGAACAGGTTGGGGACGAACATCCACAGAGCGCCAAAGGCGGTGGTCAACCACGCCATGGCCGGCACCGGTCCGCGGGGCAGGGTGGCGGCCAACGGCAGGTAGGCGCCAGTGATGCAGAAGGTAAGCCCATCCACCAGCATCCAGGTGCCGAGAAGGAAGCCGAGGACGATGGCGGCTTGTCCGGTGGGGGCGGGGAAGCTGCCGGACAGCATCCGGGTGTGAGTAGAGTGAGCGGTGCTCATGGCCCAAAAAACATCAAGGGCGCGGGGAGGTCATTCCGCGCCCTTGGCAAAACTTACTGCCCGAAGTTAAGCAAATTCTAATCGCATTTTGTATAAAATTTCAAGCAAACTTCTCCACTACGCCAATGGCCGACAAAAGACGGCCCGTGTCGCCGCGGCGGTGGGAGTACCAGCGGCCCCTTTCGCAGGCCGTGCAGGCGGAGATTGTCTCTACTCCCGCATCAGAAACGCCTGACTCCACGAGCTGCTGGCGGAGGGCCGCATGGAGGTCCAGGCGGTGGCCAGGGGAGTGGTTCCAGCGGGGATCATAGGGATGACCGGGAGGAGCACCTGTCATAAACAACATGGGATAGCGGCTGCGAACCGGGTCGGGTTCCGCGGCAAAGAACCAGCGCTCGGAGTTGGCAAAGCGCGCGGCAAAAGCGGAGCGCACGTCCTCGCCCACCTCATAGCAGCAGGAGCCGATGCAGGGGCCAAGGGCGGCACGAATATCTTGAGGACGGGTTCCGAACCGCGACTGCATCTCTCCCACAGCGATGGCGGCGATACGTGCCACCGTGCCGCGCCAACCGGCGTGCACGGCCGCCACCACGCGCTGGCGGGTGTCCACCAAAAGTACC
>Ga0134126_10006031_pt1 | contig 15172 bp, 15 predicted proteins | sample KB31752_FD_96881 | JGI IMG/M metagenome (GOLD analysis project Ga0134126, IMG submission 96881) | Terrestrial soil microbial communities with excess Nitrogen fertilizer from Kellogg Biological Station, Michigan, USA - KB3-175-2 | ecosystem: Environmental > Terrestrial > Soil > Unclassified ...
GGCGCCGACAGCAACCACAATGCGGCGGCGCTCAAGCGCCTGTTTGCGGGCGAGACCGGCGCCTATCGCGACGTCGTCCTGCTCAACGCCGCGGCGGCGCTGGTCGTGGCCGGCAAGGCGGCGGATCTGCGCGAGGGCGTGCAGCTTGCAGCGCAGGCTCTCGACAGCGGCGCGGCGCGAGCGAAGCTCGAAGCGCTGATCGCGGTATCGAACGCATGACGATCCTGGACGACATCGCGTCCTACAAGCGCGAAGAGGTCGCCGCCGCGAAGACACGCATGTCGGCGGCGGAAATCGAGACCGCGGCGCGCGCGGCGCCGCCCGTGCGCCCGTTTCGTGCCGCACTCGAAAAGGCGCGGGTGGAAAAACGCCACGGCCTGATCGCCGAGATCAAGAAGGCGAGCCCGTCGAAGGGACTCATCCGCGCCGATTTCGATCCCCCTGCCCTGGCGCGCGCCTATGAATGCGGCGGCGCGGCGTGCCTGTCGGTACTGACCGACACGCCGTCCTTCCAGGGCGCGCCGGAGTTCCTCATGCAGGCGCGCGCGGCGACGCATCTGCCGGTGCTGCGCAAGGACTTCATGCTCGAGACCTATCAGGTGGCGGAGGCGCGCGCCTGGGGGGCGGACTGCATCCTCGTCATCCTCGCGATGGTCGACGACCTGACGGCAAAGACGCTCCTGATGGACGCGCAGCATTGGGGCATGGATGCGCTGGTGGAGGTGCACAACGAAGCCGAACTCGACCGCGCGCTGGCCCTGGGCGCGACGCTGATCGGCATCAACAATCGCGATCTGAAGACCTTTGTCACCGACCTCGGCGTCACGCTCAGGCTCCTGCCGCGCATTCCGAAGGACCGGCTCGTGGTGGCGGAAAGCGGTCTCGGCACGCCGTCAGACCTGCGCCGGCTCGCGGAGGCGAGGGTCACGACCTATCTGATCGGCGAAAGCCTGATGCGCGAGAGCGACGTGGCGGCGGCGACAGCGAAACTGATCGGCGCTAAACTCGGCGCATGAACAAGCTCACCCATCTCGACGCCCAAGGCGCAGCTCGGATGGTCGATGTCTCGGCCAAAGAGGCGACGGCGCGCGAGGCGACGGCGGAAGCCACCATCGTGCTGTCGGCCGAGGCGTTCGCGGCGGTGCTGGGCGGCACGGCGCCGAAGGGCGACGTGCTGGCGGCGGCGCGGATCGCCGGCATCATGGCGGCGAAGAAGACGAGCGAGCTGATCCCGCTCTGCCACCCGATCGCGCTCGCCAAGGCCAATGTGGACTTCGAACCGGACGCGGCGCGCAATGCCATCCGCATCCTTGCGAGCGCCAAGACGACCGGGCCGACCGGCGTCGAAATGGAAGCGCTGACCGCGGCCAGCATCGCGGCGCTGACGATCTACGACATGGTCAAAGCGGTCGACAAAGCCGCCGTGATCGAAGGCGTGAAGATCCTGACGAAGTCGGGAGGCAAGAGCGGCAATTTCGTCGCCGAACCCGCAAAGCCTGCGAAACCGGCCTATCGTTCCGCGGGCATGATCGGGCGGGCAAAGCCGGCCACGATCATGGGCGAGGTCTCCGCGCCGCGGGCGGACAAACAGCGCGAAACGAGCCGGGAGCGCGAGGCGTTTCGCGCCTTCATGACCACCAACCGGCTGCGCGCCACGCAATGGGCGAAGGATGCGGGCGTGCCGGTGTCGGAAATCTACGCCTACCTCACCGGCAAGACGCGCGCGATGCCGTCCGAGGTCGCCGAGCGTCTGGCGCGCGTCGCACGGACGCGCCGCGAAGACATGTTCCGATGATCCCCGTCGCCGAGGCGGTTGCGCGCATCGCAGCGGCGTTCTCCGTCGTTGACGCGGAGACCATCGCCATCGGCGACGCCGCAGGTCGGGTGCTGGCGGAAGATGCGGTGGCGCGCATGACGCAACCGCCCGATCCGGTCTCCTCAATGGACGGTTACGCGCTGCGCGCGGCGGATGCGCCGGCGCCCGGCACGACGCTGCACGTTGTCGGCGCCGCGCCGGCGGGCCATCCCTTTGGCGGGCGCGTCGGCCAAGGCGAAGCGGTGCGCATCTTCACGGGCGGCGTGGTGCCGAAAGGCGCAGACAGCATCGTCATCCAGGAAGATGCCAGCGCTCAGGGCGACCGCGTTACGCTGACCGTCGCAGCGAACCCGGCGCGGCACATTCGCGCTGCAGGTCTCGATTTCACCAAGGGCGACGTTCTCAGGCCTGCGGGCAAGCGGCTCAGCGCACGCGACCTGTCGCTCATCGCCGCCGGCGACATCGCCCAGGTCCGCGTGCGGCGGCGGCCGCGCGTGGTGGTCGCGGCGACCGGCGACGAACTGGCCCTGCCCGGTGCGCCGCATCGGCCGGGCGGCATCGTCGCGTCGTCCGGCTATGCGCTGGCGGCGATGATCGCGCGCTGGGGTGGCGAGACAGTCGACCTCGGAATTCTGCCGGACACCGCCGCGGCGGTCGCCTCCATCGCCGACAAGGCGCAGGGCGCGGACCTGATCGTCACGCTCGGCGGCGCGTCGGTCGGCGAGCACGATCTGATCCAGAAGGCGCTTGGGCCGCGCGGCTTCGCGCTCGATTTCTGGAAGATCGCGATGCGGCCCGGAAAACCGCTGATCTTCGGTCGGCTGGGGGGCACGCCGTTGCTCGGCCTGCCGGGCAATCCGGTGTCGACGCTGGTCTGCGCCATTCTGTTCCTGCGGCCGGCGATCGCCGCCATGCTGGGCACCAGCGAGGATGCGCCGATCGCGACCGCGCGGCTCATGCGGGACCTCAAGGAGAATGACGGGCGGCAGGACTATGTTCGCGCAAGGCTCGAGACGCTGGACGGCGAGCTCTTCGCCGAACCTTTCGCGACCCAGGATTCCTCGATGCTGAGCGTTCTGGCGCGCGCCGATGGGCTGATCGTTCGCGCGCCGCGCGCGCCGGCCGCCCATACCGGTGAAAAAGTCACTGTCCTGATGCTGGAATAGAGAGGAGCGGGCCGAAGCCCGCTCCTTCCATCTTGCCTAGTGGTGGTGGTGGCCGCGATGGAAGCCATGGCCTCCATGGAAATGCCCGCCACCGAAGTTGAACCCGAACGTCACGCCCGGACCGTAGTAGCTCGGGTAGTAGTACGGGTCGTAGTACGGATCGTAATATGGGTCGTAGTAGGACCCATAAACGTGCCAGCAATGGTAGCGATTGCACACGAGCCGCGCCGAAGCCGGCGTGGCGCTGAGTGCGGCCGTTCCGCCGACGAGTGCGGCGATGACGGCCGCGCGGGCGAAAACTCTTCCGACTTTCCTCATTGCAACCTCCTGAGTTGCTCCTCCTCAAAGAGAAAACGTGGGGCGCACTGGTGCGTTCCGATCGCAAAACAGGGAGCGGGCCGAAAAGCCCGCTCCCTGAACACATCGCGCCTGCGTCAGAGTGTTATCCAGATGCCGTTGCGCCAATAGCCGCGGCCGTCATGGTCGTGACGCCAGTGGTAGTTGTGGTGGTGCCAGCGCCAGTCGTCCCGATCCCAATGATGGCGATTGCGCCAGTCGTCGCCATAGAAGCGCACGCCGAGCGAACGGGGATAGCGATAGGTGTTGTCCACGTGCCAGCAGTCGCCGTAGCGGTTGCAGACGGTACGCGCGTCGGCGGCAGTCGACGAAACGGCAAGCGCGCCGATGCCCAGCAATGCGGCCACGGCGCCTGTGGTCATCAGTTTGCGGATGGTCATGGGTATGGTCTCCAGGGTATCGCCCTCTCCGGACCAGTGAACGGCGGGGACCCAGTCCCCGTTCCGGGAACCGCAGGGAATCCCAGATTTTGTGCGTTGACGCCCCTATGGAACTAAAGTAGAACGATTCTCCATGTTTCGGCTTTGTTCGCCCTGCGGCGGGCAGCACAACTGGAGGGACATGGAACACATGCTCACCCGCAAGCAATACGAACTCCTGATGTTCATCCACGAACGGATTCGCGAATCCGGCGTGCCGCCGTCTTTCGACGAGATGAAGGATGCGCTCGACCTCAAATCGAAGTCCGGCATCCATCGCCTCATCACTGCGCTCGAGGAGCGGGGCTTCCTGCGGCGCATGGAGAAGCGGGCGCGGGCGCTCGAGATCATGAAACTGCCCGACAATGTCTCGGATACGCTGCGGCCAGCGACGACGCGCAGCCAGTCGATGCGCGCGGCAAGCCCCAGGCACGGCCGCGGCGAGGCCAGGATCAACAGCGATGCGCGCATGGCGGGCGGCCCCCGCCGCCCCGTCGGCGACGGGGAGAGCGCGGTGAACGTGCCCCTGGTCGGCAGGATCGCCGCGGGCACGCCGATCGAAGCCCTGCAGAACAAGGTCGGCGATGTGCCGGTGCCGGGCGGCATGATCGGCCGCGGCGATCATTATGCGCTGGAAGTGACCGGCGACTCGATGATCAACGCCGGCATCCTCGACGGCGACACGGTGATCATCCAGGAGGCCGACGCCGCCCAGACCGGCGAGATCGTGGTGGCGCTGGTCGACAACCAGGAAGCGACGCTGAAGCGGCTGCGCCGCCGTGGCGATTCCATTGCCCTGGAGGCCGCCAATCCGGCCTATGAGACGCGGCTCTACGGCGCGGATCGCGTTCGCATTCAGGGCAAGCTGGTGGGGCTGATCCGCCGGTATTGAAGCCGGGCACTCCAGGGACGCACGCCCCTGCCCTGCTCCACGCTTTCGACCCGCAGCGGCGGCCCGAACCAGACCGCGAAGCCATTGCTGCGCGCGATGGCGAAGCGATCGATCACCAGCCTGGGACCGCTGCACGCGCGCCGCGCCGGTACCGCGGAGACGACAATCGTCGCCGTGGCGCAGTCTTCGGCCAGCGCATCGATCCGGCCCGTGTCCGCGACAATCAGGCCGCCCGTGGTCCTGGCAATGCAGCCGAGTGCGTCGCAACGCACCCCGTCGGCGGGAGCGGCCACCGCATCGGCGATGTCGCGTGCGTCGCCGTCGCGCTTCAGCCATTCGGTTGCCGCGTAATTGTCCTTTGCCTTGCGGAACAGCTTGAGCGCCCCGCCGGGCGCGCGAATGGCGACCGTGAGCCCGTCGCGCGCGACCAGCAGATCGGGCTGCGGCGTCAGATAGGCGATCGCCACTCCGGCCAGGATCGGCGCGGCGCCGAACCATCGCCAGTCCCTTTGCCACAGGCCGACCCAGAGTCCGCCCAGCGACACGAGCACGAGCGCGGAGACGGGCCATGCCGGCATCACCGAGACCGCCCCGGGGAGATTCGAGACCCAGCGCCCCATCGCCAGCATGATTTCGATTCCGAAGCCCAGCACCCGCAGCGGCCAGGCGTCGAGACCGAGCGGCATGAGGAACACCGACAGCGCGGCGGCCGGCATGGCGACAAAGCCCATCACCGGCATGGCGAGCAGGTTTCCCAGCACCGCGTAGTGCGTCGCGCGGTCGAAATGGTAGATGGCGAAGGGAATGGTGGCGAGGCTGCCGACCAGGCTCGTCGTGGCGATGCCGCGCAGGTAACGGCGGACCTGCCGGAACCGTGGCGGCGCAAGGCCGGTATCCTGCGGCCGAGCCTGCTCCCATTCCGCCACCGCGATGAGGCCGACGACCGCGGCGAACGACATCTGGAAACCGGGCTCGAGCACACTTTCGGGGCCAAGTAGCAGGATGACGCCGGCCGCGAGTGCGAGCGTGCGCATCGAGAGCGCTGGCCGGTCGAACAGGACCGCGAACAGCATGCTCGCCAGCATGACGAAGGCCCTGGTCGATGCCGAGGAGGCGCCGGAGATCATCAGATAGAAGGATGCGGCGCCGAGCGCCGCCACTGCCGCCCACTTCTTGATCGGATAGCGCAGCGCGACTGCCGGAACAGCGGCGAGCAGCGCGCGAATGACCCAGAACAGGCCGCCGCCGACCAGCGCCATATGCAGGCCCGCGATGGCAAGGACATGGGCGAGACCTGCGTCGCGCAGCGCCTGCTCGTCCTCGTCGGAAATCGCGGCGCGGTCGCCGGTGATGAGCGCGGACGCGATACCGCCGGTGCTGCCGGGCAGGACCTGGTGGATGCGCGCCGTCATCCGCGTGCGCAGGGTCTCGACAAGGAGATGGTAGCGGTCGGACCAGCCGGGCTCGCCCAGCGGCGCAATGGGCTTCGGCCGGCCATAGGCATAGCCGACGCCGCCCAGGCGCAGGAAGTAGGCGCTGCGGCCGAAATCGAACGCGCCGGGCGCAGCCGGCGCGGGCGGCGGCATCAGCACGGCGGTGACATGCACCCAGGAGCCCGGCGGCGGCAGAGGGGTGTCGGCGCGGACTGAGATCCGCACGCGGGCCGGCAGCGTGCCGGCGCGCCTGGTGCGCAGGTCGCCGAGCACGATGCGGATGCCCTTGCCATGGAGCTCGGCCTGTTCGACGCGGCCATCCAGACCGAGCGGTCCGATGCGATGGGCGAGCACCGGCGCCGATACGATCTCGGTGCGGGCCTTCGCCAGCGCAAAGCCGAGCAGAATGGCGGCGAGCGCCGCCAGGGCAAGGCGTGCGGCGGCGTTGCGCGCGCCCGCACAGCCAAAGGTCGCGGCGAGAGCGGCAACACCGGACAGAAAGCTCCAGGCCAGGGACGGCTCGAACGGAAGGGCGAAGTAGAGACCGATCCCGGCGCCCAGCCCGACCGGGAGCCAAAGTGGCCAACGGCCGCGTTCATCGACAGCGGCGCGGCCCAGCGCACCCGCGACGGAGCGCGTCCACGACGGCAGCGATGCCGCAGCTGGAACGAGGAACCGGCCACCTGTTCCCACGGGAAACCGTTTGCTAGAAGCTCGCCGCAAACGCCGGCCACCCGACCCAAGCCAAGCACAATGACAGAGAACAAGAAACCCGTTCTGCGCTTTGCGCCCTCGCCGACCGGCTACCTCCATATCGGCGGCGCCCGCACGGCGCTGTTCAACTGGCTGTATGCGCGGCACACCGGCGGCAGCTTCCTGCTGCGCATCGAGGACACCGACCGCGAACGCTCCACGCCGGAAGCGGTCGACGCGATCCTCAAGGGCATGGCCTGGCTCGGCCTCGATTGGGACGGCCAGACCGTCTACCAGTTTGCGCGCGCCGACCGGCATCGCGCGGTGGCCGAGCAGCTTCTCAGCGAGGGCAAGGCCTATCGCTGCTTCGCGACCCCCGACGAGCTGACCGCGATGCGCGAGGCGCAGAAGGCGGCCGGGCAGCCGATGCGTTATGACGGACGCTGGCGCGACCGCGATCCGGCGGAAGGCGGGGGTAAGCCCTATGTGATCCGGTTGAAGGCGCGGCAGACCGGCGAGACCGTGGTGAACGACGTCGTGCTGGGCGCGGTGACGTTCAAGAACGACCAGCTCGACGACATGGTGCTTCTGCGCAGCGACGGCACGCCGACCTACATGCTGGCGGTGGTGGTCGACGACTTCGACATGGGCGTGACGCATGTCGTGCGCGGCGCCGACCATCTCAACAATGCGGCGCGGCAGCTGCAGATCATCGAGCAGATGGGCTGGCCGGTGCCGGTCTATGCCCATGTGCCGCTGATCCATGGACCCGACGGCGCCAAGCTCTCCAAGCGCCATGGCGCGCTGTCGGTCGAGGCCTATCGCGACATGGGCTACTTGCCGGAGACGATGCGCAACTATCTGCTGCGGCTGGGATGGAGCCACGGCGACGACGAGACCATCTCGACCGAACAGGCCGTCGAATGGTTCAACCTGGAAAGCATCGGCAAATCGCCGGCCCGGATGGATTTCAAGAAGCTCGACAATCTCAACGGATACTACATCCGCCAGACGCCGGACGCCGTGCTCGCGGCCGAGGTCGCGGCGCTGCTCGAGCGGCGCACCCCACCGCAGCCGCTGAGCATGACGGCGCGCCAGCGGCTGGCGGCGGCGATGCCGGGGCTCAAGGAGCGAGCCAGGACCCTCGTCGAACTCGCCGTCGCGGCCGACTTTCTGTACACGGACGGCCCGCAGCCGCTCGACCCGGCGGCGGAGAAACTGCTGACGCCAGAGGCGCGCGCGACGCTGGGCAAGGTGCTGCCGGCACTGGAGGCGACGGACTGGTCGGCCGTGGCGCTGGAGTCCGCGGCTCGCGGCTTCGCCGAGGCCGGCGGACTCAAGCTCGGCCAGGTGGCGCAACCGATCCGCGCCGCGCTGACGGGCAAGGCATCGTCACCGCCGCTGTTCGAGACGTTGGCGCTGCTGGGCCGGGCCGAAAGCCTTACCCGGCTCAGGGCCTATTCGGCCTAGCGCTTTGGGCAAGCGGACAGGTGACGCCGTTAACCGGCCCGCCTATACTTATTGCAGTGCGTCATAGCCGGCTGCCTCGCTCGGGGCGGGCGATCCAAGGAGCCATCGATGCGAGAGAGCAAGATCAAGCCTGCCGGCTCGGCCACGCTGACCTACAAAAACAAGGTCTATGAGCTGCCGACCTTCAGCGGCACCGAGGGGCCGGAAGTCGTCGACATCCGCAAGCTGTACGGCGAGGCCGACGTCTTCACCTACGATCCGGGCTTCACTTCGACGGCGAGCTGCGAGAGCGACATCACCTTCATCGACGGCGACAAGGGCGTCCTGCTTTATCGCGGCTATTCCATCGACCAGCTGGCCGAGCATTCGACCTTCCTCGAGGTCTGTTACCTGCTGCTGCACGGCGATCTGCCGAACCCCGAAGAGAAGCGCAACTTCGAGCGCGCCATCACCATGCACACCATGGTGCACGAGCAGCTGGCGCAGTTCTTCCGCGGCTTCCGGCGCGACGCCCATCCGATGGCGGTGATGTGCGGCGTGGTCGGCGCGCTCAGCGCCTTCTATCACGACTCCACCGACATCAACGATCCGCGCCAGCGCGAGATCGCGAGCCATCGGCTGATCGCCAAGATGCCGACGATCGCCGCGATGGCCTACAAGTATACGCTGGGCCAGCCCTTCGTGTATCCGCTGAACAGCCTGGGCTACACCGAGAACTTCATGCGCATGACGTTCTCCGTGCCGGCGGAGGAATACAAGGTCAATCCGGTGCTGACTAAGGCGCTGGACACCATCTTCATCCTGCACGCCGATCACGAGCAGAACGCTTCGACCTCGACGGTGCGGCTCGCCGGCTCGTCGGGCGCCAATCCCTTCGCCTGCATCGCGGCGGGCATCGCCTGCCTGTGGGGCCCGGCGCATGGCGGCGCCAACGAGGCCGCGCTCAAGATGCTGGAGGAGATCGGCACGGTCGACCGCATTCCCGAATTCATCAAGAAGGCGAAGGACCCGAACGACAATTTCCGCCTCTCGGGTTTCGGCCACCGCGTCTACAAGAATTACGATCCGCGCGCCACGGCGATGCAGGTGCAGTGCCACAAGGTGCTGGACGAGGTCGGCCATGGCGACGATCCGACCCTGAAGATCGCGATGGCGCTCGAGAAGATCGCGCTGGAGGACGAGTATTTCGTCCAGCGCAAGCTCTATCCCAACATCGACTTCTATTCCGGCATCACGCTCCGGGCGCTCGGCTTTCCGACCAGCATGTTCACGGCGTTGTTCGCGCTGGCGCGCACCGTCGGCTGGATCGCGCAGTGGAAGGAAATGCTGGACGACCCGCACCAGAAGATCGGCCGGCCGCGGCAGATCTATACCGGCAAGAGCCGGCGCGATTACGTGCCGGTGACCAAGCGGTAACGGCAATCGCGTCCGCCAGATGGCAGACAAGACATCGCCCGCATGGCGGCCGCCATGCGGGCGTTGTCCTGAGCGATCTACTTGCCGGCGCTCCGCCCGCCCTTCCGGACAACCAAGAGGCACTTTCGATCGAACCCTCGGCCCACAGACGGTGAGAAGCCATCCGCGTCCGGCCGGGCACGGAGTGAATTCCTCACGGATGTCGGGCGCGTGACCCGCCCGGACCTGGATGTGCGCCACGCTAAATTCGCGTTTTCATGGCGGAATTCCTCGATTTCCGCGTGAAATGTGGTATCTCTGCAACTGTGTTCAAGGGGTCACAAAGAATATTTTCCTGACAAATTGTCAGGGACGATTGGCCGTTGGTTTGCGGTGATTATCCTGTCGGTGGGGATGTCGTTGGAGAGCGCTCCGATCGACATCCGAGCGAATGGCCACGACCCACCAGCGTGCAAGGTGAGCGCGGCCCCGCCCCGGCTACGTCGGGGGAGGATCAAAGCGCCGGGTCACCCCGCTGGCCACGCGGTCAGCCGGACCTTTTCTTTCTCACAAAATCCACGATCGCGTGCGCGGCACGCAGCGACGGCGCCTCGCTGCCTTCGCCCAGCAGCCGGGCGACGGCGTCGAGGTCGGCGGTCTGCCTGGCGGCGGCGGCCCTGTCGGTGAGAAGCGGAACGACCGCGTCGGCCAGCGCCCGAGGCGTCGCCTTGTGCTGCAGAAGTTCGGGGACCGCTTCGCGGTCGAGCAGCAGATTCACCAGCGCGAAGTATTTGAAGCGGAACAGCACCTGCGCCAGCGTATAGGTCAGTGCGCCGACACGGTAGGCGACGACCATCGGCGTGCGCGCCAGCGCCAGCTCGACCGTCACCGTGCCCGACGCTGCGAGCGCGGCGTTCGCTGCCTTGAAGGCCGCGTATTTATCCACCTCGTCTTCGATGATGTGGAGCGGGGTGGGCCAGTCGGCTGCGGCGGCTCGCACCCGGGCGGCGACGTGCGGCACGGTCGGCAGAAGCGTGACCAGACCCGGCACGCCGCGGGCGATCTCTGCCACCGCGGCCTTGAACACCGGCAGGATGAAACGAATCTCGCTGGTGCGCCTGCCCGGCAGCACGCAGAGCACGGGGGCACCGGCCGCAATGCCGAGCCGGGCGCGAAGCTCCGGCCCGCCGGTCATCTTTTTGGCGCGCTCGATCACCGGATGGCCGACGAACACGGTGTGCAGGCCGTATTTCTCGAAGAACGGCGGCTCGAACGGCAACAACGCCAGCAGCAGATCGAAATTGCGCGCCATGGCGCGGGCGCGATACTGGCGCGAGGCCCACACCTGCGGCGCGACATAGTCGATCACCGGAATCGACTGATCGAGTCGCTTCAGCCGCGCCGCGATGCGATGATTGAAGTCGGGACTGTCGATCAGCACCACGGCGTCGGGCCGCCGGGTCATCGCGATCGCGGCGAGATCGTTCACGCGGCGCAGGATGACCGGAATCTTCGGCACCACCTCGCGCAGGCCCATCACGGCGGTGTCGCTCAGCGGGAAGAAGGTATCGAGCCCCTGTGCGGCCATCGCCGGACCGCCCATGCCGACGATCCGGACGCTGTCGCCCGCGATCGCCTTCAGACCGGCCATGAGTTGTGCGCCAAGCTGATCGCCTGACGGCTCGCCGGCCACCAGCATCAGCGACAGCGGTTTCTCGGGAAGGCCGCTCATGGCGCTACACCGACGACGAAAAGACCGGCCGCGTCCGCGGCCTCGGCCACCGCCTGCCTGCCGAGCACCAGCGCGGTGCGCGCCTCGATCGCGATGCCGGCGAGGCCGCACGCGGCGGCGTTTTTCACGGTGGCGACGCCGATGGTGGGAAGATCGGTCTTGCGGTCCTGGATCGGCTTCAGGGCCTTGGCCAGAACGCCGCGCGCGCCGGGCAATCTTTCGAGACGGCCGAGCATCGCGTCGGTGCCGTCATTACCCTCGATCGCCACGACCTTGCCGCCGCGCACCACGACCGCCTGGCCGATGTCGCGCGCCCCTTGCGCGCGCGCGGTGGCGATCGCGAGCGCGATGTCGGTCTCGTCGGCCGGCTGCGGCGCGACGCGGCCGAGCGGGCCCTCGCCGATCTGGAGCCAGGGTGCCACGTCGGGCACGCCGATGATGTGCAGGCCTTCGCGCTCGAACAGCGAGACCATGGCGCCGAGCAGCGTGTTGTCGCCCTTGCGCATCGCCCACAGGACCGGCGGAAACCAGGAGAGACCCTTCAGGTCGTAGCGCAGCCTGAAGAAATTCGGCCGCGAGACATAGCCGGCGAACACCACGTCCCTGCAATCATGCGCGTGCAGCAGGCGAAGCGTGCGGCCGACCAGACCCATCGAGCTCCTGTCGTGCGGAAAGCTGTTCACCCAGTCGCCGGCACGCTCGAGCGCGACCACGAACACGCCGCGCCCCTGCTCGCGCGCGCTTTCGGCGATGGCGCGCGGCAGATCGCCCCCGCCCGCGATGATGCCCAGCGCAGACATCAATCGCCTGCGACGCGGGCGGGATCGGCGACGCAGAGGCTCTGCCTGGCATCGGCAAGGATGAACGCGGTTATCTCCTGGACCTCGGCGACGCCCGGCCAGGCGTCGCGGGCGCGGCGGGCGCGATCGAACAGCGAGCCGCCGGCGGTCAGGAAGATCGCCTTGAACGCGGCGCGCATGGCGTTGATCGCCTCGCGCGACAGCCCGCGGCGCTTCAGGCCGATGAGGTTGAGGCCGCCCAGCACGGCGTGATCGCCGGTCGCCATGCCGTAGGGAATGACATCGGTGTTCACGCCGGTGATGCCGCCGATCATCGCGCCGCGGCCGACGCGGCAGAATTGCTGCACGGCGGAGAGGCCGCCCATGATGACGCCCTGGCCGATGTGGGAATGGCCGCCGAGCACGGCGCCGTTGGCGAAGGTGACGTCGTTCTCGACATGGCAGTCGTGACCGACATGGCTCATCGCCATGAAGTAGCCGTTGTCGCCGACCGCGGTGATGCCGCCGCCAATGCGGCTGCCGCAGCTCATCGTGACGCCTTCGCGGAGGACACAGTCGCTGCCGACCGTCAGGCGCCCCGCGAAATCGTTGCGGCGAATCTGGCCCTCGCCGCCGAGCACGACCTGGGGATGGATCACGGTGCGCGCACCGATCTCTGTCCTGCCCGTGACGATCGCGTGGGACAGGAGCCGGACGCCATCGCCCAGCACGGCGTCGCGGCCGACGAGGCAGAACGGGCCGATCTCGACGCCGTCGCCCAGCCTCGCACCGTCCTCGACGATCGCGGTCGGGTGAACCGCCATGCGTCAGCCTGCGTCGTTGCTGCGGATCATCGCGCTGAACTCGCCCTCGGCGCACAGCGCCTCGCCGACATAGGCCTTGCCTTCGAACTTCCAGACCGGGCCGCGATGCTGGAGCGCGCGGACGTGAAGCCGCAGCATGTCGCCCGGAAACACGGGCTTGCGAAAGCGCGTCTTGTCGATGCCCATGAAAAACACCAGCGGGGTGATCGGCAACTGCATGGAGTGCACGATCAGCGCGCCCGCGGTCTGCGCCAGGGCCTCGACGATCAGAACGCCGGGCATCACCGCATAGTCGGGGAAATGACCCACGAAATGCGGCTCGTTGATGCCGACGGCCTTGTGACCGTTGGCGCTCACGAACGGCACGATGTCGGTCAGCCGTTCGACGAACAGGAATGGGCTTCTGTGCGGCAGGAGCTTCTTCAGCGCCTCCACATCCAGAACCTGCCCCTGCTGACCTTGCTCACCCATGGCCGTCACGTTTCGGCTTCTTTGCCAAGTTCGTCAATGCGTGAATTTCGCGGATCCATTCCCGCACCGGTTTCAGCGGAGCGCCGCCATAGTCCTGGCCGCCCGGGACCTCGACGCCCTGCTGCGAGGCCGACCGCGCGGCGATCCGGGCGCCGGAGCCGATCTTGACGTGATCGGCCAGACCGACCTGCGGCCCGATCACGACGAAATCGCCGAGTTCGCAGCTGCCGGCGATGCCGGTTTGCGAAACCACGATGCCGTGCCTGCCGATATGGGTGTTGTGCCCGATCTGGATGAGGTTATCGAGCTTGGTGCCTTCGCCGATGACGGTATCGCCCAGCGCGCCGCGATCGATCGTCGTGCAGGCGCCGATCTCGACGCGGTCCTGGACGATGACGCGGCCGATCTGCGGGATCTTGATGTGACCGGACGGGCCGCTCGCGAAGCCGAAGCCGGGCTGGCCGATCTGGGCGCCGGGAAGGATCAGCACCTCGTCGCCGATATAGGCGTTGGACAATGTGCAGTTGCTGCCGATCTCGCAGGCCCGGCCGATCGCCGTGCCGCGGCCGATGACCGTGTTGGGACCGATGCGCGTGCCGTCGCCGATCTCGGCGCCGGGACCGATCACGACGCCGGGGCCGAGCACGACGCGCTCGCCGATGGTGGCGGACGGATCGACCGCGGTCTGCTGCGACCAGGCGACGAGGCTCGAGTCCGGATAGAACAGCCGCGCCGCGGCGGCGAAGGCGTGCTGCACCGAGACGCAGGGAAGCGCGACGGTTCCGGCGCGGAGCGTCAGCGGCTTCGCCGACTTTTCCGGCACGAAGCAGAATCCGGCGCCGGTCTGCGCGAGACCGGTGCCGTGGGCGCCGCCGGCGAAGAAACTCAGATGGTCGGGGCCGGCGCCGGCGAGACTCGCCAGATCGAGCACCCTGGCCGCCGCGTCCACGTTCGCAGGCAGCGCTACGCCGACGGCTTTGCAGACGTCGCCGAGCGCGAACGGCCCGCGGTTGTCGTAGAAGCGGGGATCGGCCATTCCGTCCTTTGGGCCCCTATTGCTGCTGCGGGCCGGCGTTTTCCGGCATCGGTTGCGGCACGACCTTCACGGTGGTGATGGCCTGGTTGAGCCGTGCAATCGCCTGGGGCGTCACGTCGAATGCCGGCAGCCATTCCAGCGCCGCATTGCGGTCCAGCAGCAGGTTGCCGCCGCGCTCGACCATGATCTTCTGCAGCACCGGCTTGAGCGCACTCAGCGCCTGGGTGCGGGCCGCCAGAAGGCCGCCCTGGATCATGCTCTGCTGCTTCTGCAGATCGGCCTGCAGCTGTTCCTGCTTGGCACGGAAAGCGCGAACCTTGGCCTCCTTCACCGACGGCGCGAGGATGGCGAGCTGCTGCTGCAGCGCCTGGCCTTCCTTCTGCAGCGCGATCTCGCGCGCCTTCAGCCGGCCCTGCGCCGAGGCGATCAGCTGGCGCACCTGACCCATGATGCTCTGGCCGACGGCGGAACGGCTCAACACCTCGGCCCGATCGACGAGCAGGACGCGCACGTTGGGCGCGGCCTGCGGCGGCGGTCCCGCGAGTGCTCCCTGGGAAAGCGTAGCGATCAGAAGAGCGGCGGCGCCGAAGCGCGCGAGGTGAACTGAGAGTTTCATGGTCCTACAATCCCGTTCCTGCACTGAAGTAGATGAGTTGTGCCCTGTCGTAGCTGGTCTTGAGGAAGGGCAC
>Ga0134126_10006032_pt1 | contig 15172 bp, 12 predicted proteins | sample KB31752_FD_96881 | JGI IMG/M metagenome (GOLD analysis project Ga0134126, IMG submission 96881) | Terrestrial soil microbial communities with excess Nitrogen fertilizer from Kellogg Biological Station, Michigan, USA - KB3-175-2 | ecosystem: Environmental > Terrestrial > Soil > Unclassified ...
GCTTTCGGTCTCGCCGGAAAGCGGTACCAGCTCGGCGGGCCGGCCGTTGGCGCTCGCCGATTTCGGTCCGGCCCCGACGCCGCCTTCGACCAGTTCCTCGACGATCGAGTTCCACTCGCCGCAGGCGTCGCAGCGGCCCTGCCAGCGCGACGAGGCAGCGCCGCAGCTCTGGCAGATGAATTGAGACTTTGCTTTGGCCACGGATCGCCTGCGTCGAGGAGGGGGCTGCGCTAGGGCTGTTCTAGGTAGCCGAATAGGCGGGCGCATGCAAGAACAAATAGCGAACATCGGTTGGCGACTTGACCAGGGCAGCCTCGCACGTATAAAACCGATAGGTTATATACGGCACGGCACGAGAAGCGCCTGCTACCCCCTCAACCCGCGGAGTTTGCGATGGTCGAATATGCCCTGACGACGCCGCCCGGCGAAGCCGTCATCCACGAGACCGTGCTGCTGTACGCGCCACGCGAACTGGTCTGGCGGGCAATGACGGAGGCCGACCGCTTCGCCCGCTGGTGGGGGCCGCGACGCTACACCAACAAGGTGCTGGCGATGGATGTTCGCCCGGGTGGCAAGTGGCGGGTCGAGCAGCGCGCGCCGAGCGGCAAGGTATTCACCTTCTTCGGCGAGTTCATCGAGATCGACGCGCCGCGCCGCATGGTCCAGACCTTCGCTTTCGCCGATTATCCGCCGGCCCGCATCGAACTCGTTCTCGAGCCCGAGGGCCCCGATACGCGCCTCCGCAGCACCATGCAGTTCACGGCCGTCGAGATGCGCGACGGCATGATCGGTTCCGGCATGGAACAGGGGGCGCGGGAAGGTTATGAGCGGCTGGAGGAACTACTGGCCGACGAACTGGCGAAATAGGGCCGGGGGACCGCCTGCAGCTACTCGAGGCCGGCCATGCGGAGCCCTTCGATGTAGCGGGAGAGCAGTCCCGGCTCCATGAAGCGCAGCCCGTCGGCGATCGTCGCAAGGCTCAATACCGGTCGCAGGTAGACGAACCGTTCGAGCGCCTCGCGCGCCGCCGGCAAGTCGCCCTGATAGGCCCGATAGACCGCCAGGTCACGGTAGGGCCAGGTCAGGCCCGGCCGCTCCGCCAGGGCCCGGCTGACGAAGACGACCGCCTCGTCGAGCCGCCCGAGGGAGAAATTGGCGAGCCCCATGCCGATCTGGCTGTTGAACGCGAACGGGTCGAGCGGGCTGAGCCGGCTGGCGCGCTCCAGCGACTTCAACCCTTCCTCGGGTTCGCCGAGATAGATCATGCCAAAGCCGCGCCGCATCCACGCCCAGGCGTGGTTCGGGTCGAGCACGAGAGCCTTGTCGGCGAAGGTGACGGCCTGCCGCACATCGCCGCCGAGCAGTGTGATCGCTGCCGCCAGCGCCGTGAGGGCGGTCGGCTCCTCGCCCACCGTCATGGTGGCCGTCTCCACCATCTGCCGGCCCTTGCTGCGCGCCGTCTCGAAATCGTCGGTCCAGTTGTAGGCGATCTGCTGCGCCTGCGCCCAGGCGCCGAGCGCCGCGGCAAGGCCATAGTCGGGCTCGCTGGCCAGCGCTTGCTCGATCAGCGCGATGGCCTTGGGGTTCTCGTGCATCCGATGCGCCCACAGATGCGGCAGGGCCCGCATCACCAGGTCATAGGCAGCGAGGGACTCGGGGCGCTTCGAGCGCGCCCGCTCGATTTCGGCGCGCCGGATCGAGGGGTGCAACGCGCTCGCCACTTCCGCCGCCATTCGGTCCTGCAGGTCGAACAGGTCGTTGACGTGGCCATCGATGCGGCTGGACCAGATGTGGTTGCCGGTCTCGGTCTCGACCAATTGCGCCGTGATCCGCACCCGCTCTCCCACGCGCCGCACGCTGCCTTCGACCACGTAGCGCACGCCGAGTTCGCGCCCCACCTGCCGCACGTCGACCGACCGGCCCTTATAGGAGAACGCCGAATTGCGGGCGATGACGAAGAAATCCCGGATGCGCGACAGCGTCGCGGTGATTTCCTCGACCACCGCGTCGGCGAAATAGGCCTGGTCGGCTTCGCCCGAGAGATTGTCGAACGGCAGCACCACCACCGACGGGCGCTCCGAGGGGACCGGCGGCTGCACCAGCACGGGCCGTGGCACCTGCTCGGGATGCCACACGTAAAGCCGCACGGCGCGCGAAATATTCTTGAGCTCGGTGGGCCCCATATCCTCGAAGACGAGATCGGTATTGCCGCCGAGATACTGGTACATCCACTTGGTGATCGCCATCCCGCCCGGGGGGGCGTGGCTTTGCACGCGCACCGCCATATTGATGCCGCTGCCGAACAGGTCGTTGCCGCTCACCAGCACATCCGCGAGGACCACCCCGGCGCGCACCCGGAAAATCTCGCCGCCCGGTGCCTTGATCCGCCGCTGGTACAGTTCGCGCTGCAGGTTGGCGGTCCACTGTACCGCCGCGACGACGCTCTGGAATTCGGCGAGCAGGCCATCGCCCATGGTCTTGAAGACCTTGCCGCCCTGCGCCTCGATGGTGCTGGCCATCAGCGTTTCGTAGACGCGGCGCACCAGTCGCAGGGTCTGGTGTTCGCTGTGCTCGACCAGCCGTGCGTAGCCGACCACGTCCAGCGATACGATAGGTACCAGTTTGCGGTCGGCCTGCGACATCTGGGTCGATCCCTAAGGGGGCCACAACATGTTAGCATCATGCAGTACCCCATACGAGGGCAGCAGGTATCGCGGGTGCCGGAAGCGGCGAGCAGGGACTGTCGGCCAGAACTTATCGTGCTGCGATAGGTCTCAATTGGCAGTCGTCAGGACTTCGACGTCCTCAGGCTTGCCGGCCGCGACTTGAAACGCGCGATTATACACTTTGTCGCCACGTTTCGCCACAACCGTATAGGTGCCTTCTTCCAATACTGTGGCGGGGAAGGTGCCGGTATTGGTGAAGATCGTCGCGCCGTCCTTGCTCTTCACCGTCCAGTCGATGTCGGCGATCGCCTCCCCGCCGGCCACCGATACCAGCTTGAAAGAGACCTGGGCCGCCTTTTGATAGAGCGTCGCCTCGGTGAGTTGCCCCGGCTCGACCCTGAGATCCGCCCGCACCACCGCGTTCACGTCGCCGAAATGGGAGACGATGTGGTAGGTGCCGGCATTGAGCGTCAGCGTGTCGCCGGCGCTGATCTTCTCGGCCACCAGCGAACGATCGGCTTCGTTGGTTCCGGCGGTGAACACGTCGAAGTGCAACAGGTTGAACGGGATCGGCAGGTCCCCGGTGATCATGGCGTTGAGCTTCAGCCCACCGGCATCGAGGATCATCTCCTTCTTGGTGGCGCCGTCGCGCACGCTGAGCGCGTCGCTCGCCTGCGCGCGGCCATAGGCGACGTGCACCACATAATCGCCCGGCTTCAGCCGCAGCGTCGGCGAGGCGAGCTCGGATTTGGCCACCAGGGCGAGCTGGCCGGTCTTGTCGGGCGTGGTATCGAAGATGCGCCACACCAGCCCGCCATTGATCTTGGGGCTCTTGTCCGTGACCTCGGCGATGAGGGTCACCGGCTGTGGCGTGGTGCCGAGCACGGCGGTATCGGCCGGCGGCATCAGGGCGTCGCTGTCGTCACCCCCCGGATGGCCCTCGCGGATCAGCCTTTGCTGATCGGTTTCCTGGCCGGGCGGCGTTGGGGGCGGGCCGGGCTGCGCGTCGTGGTCGGGACGTGGCCGGGGCAGCGGCGGATCGCCGGCCGCGCTCGCCGCGCCGGGCGCGACCGTGGCCACCAGCAGCGCGAACAGCGCCAGCGCTGCCATGGGCCTACGAAACCAGTCCACCCGCATTATCACCCCGAACCGATGCGCCGACCGGAGTCGGCTACCCTTGGAATGGGGAAAAGCTGTGTCATAAGGGGTCGACCGCCGCAAGTTCGCGACTCCGAGGATCCGATGCCCGCCAATCCCGCCATGCTGGACTATTTGCTCGCCCGCCGCTCCGTTGGCATGGCCTTCCTCAAGGAGCCCGGCCCGAGCGCGGCGCAATTGCAGCAATTGCTGACCGTCGGCACCCGCGTTCCAGACCACGGCAAGCTGACGCCGTGGCGGCTGGTGCTGATCGAGGGCGCGGCGCGCGCCGCGGCGGGGGAACGCCTTGCCGAGATCGCGGCGCGCCGGCACCCCGAATACGATGCGGCGGCGCTCGATGTCGAACGGCATCGGTTCCTGCCGGCGCCCCTCACCATCGGGGTGATCAGCACCGCCCGGCACCACGCGAAAATCCCCGAATTCGAGCAATTGCTCTCCGCTGGCAACGTCGCCTTCAACCTCGTGCATGCCGCCTATGCCCTCGGCTACGCCGCCACCTGGACGACGCGCTGGTATGCCCTCGACACCGAAGCGGCGGAAATGCTGGGCGCGCATTATGGCGAGCGCTTCATCGGCTTCATCTCGATCGGCACCCCGACGGCGGTGGTCGAGGACCGTCCACGGCCGGCGCTGGAGACGATCGTCTCGGCTTGGCAGGACGCCGCGCGTTAACGCGTCGTTAACCCTGTTGGCCCTTGGGTGGTAGGACCCGTTCCGATCCCGTTGAGTCGATGGCTGTCACCCCGATCTCGGTATCGCCCAGCCTTGCCTCCGTGCTCAACGCAGCTGGGGATCGCAACAACGTTGATTTCGACTACCTGCTGCAGACGGCCGAACGCGAGAGCAGCCTGAATCCCGAGGCGAAGGCCGCTTCCTCCTCAGCCACGGGTTTGTTCCAGTTCCTCGACACCACCTGGCTGCAGGTGATGAAATCCGAGGGGCCCCGTCTCGGCTACCAGCGCTACGCCGACGCCATCACCCAGGATCGCGACGGCGACTACGTCATCGCCGACCCGAAACTCCGGGCCGAGGTGCTGAAGCTCAGGGAAAACCCCGGCGTTGCCGCCGACATGGCCGCCGCCTTCACCAAGAGCAACGGCGACTATCTGCGGGCGAAATTCGGCCGCATGCCGAGCCCCGGCGAGCTTTATATCGCCCATTTCCTCGGCGCGCAGGGCGCCGAAAAGATGTTCAACGCCGGGCTCAAGAACCCTGACCAGGTCGCGGCTGCGCTATTTCCCAGGGCGGCAGCTGCCAACCGCGCCATCTTCTATGATCAAGGGCACCCCCGCACCATCCGGCAGGTCTATAAGGCATTGGTGGCGCAGCATGAGGGTCCGCAGGGGCTGCACCCGGGCTATGCCGTGCAGCAGATGCTGGGGCCGCAAACCCCGATCGGCGGCGCGCGCGTCCCCCCGGTGCCGCTGGCGCCGATCGGCGGATCGACAACTGGTCAACCTGTGCCGCTCGCGCCGCTGCCGCTCGTGGCGCAGGTCGTCGCCCGCCCCAATCGTCAAGGCTACTATGTCGTTGAACGGCCACAGGCGTCGGCGGCGCCGCGGGACGAGGGCAACAGCCGGCCGGTCACCGGCAATGCGGCGGACGCGCCGGAGATTCCCTCGCGCATCGGCAGCGCCGATATGAATTTCACCTCGCTGTTCAGCACCGACCCTACCGGCGCCAGCCAGTCGCCCTTGCCACGGCTGGAGGAAGGGCAGGGCGCCTTCTTCTCCCAGCTCTACGGCCAGAAATAGCGGGCGCCAAGGCTGCCTTAGGTTAACGCCCGGCGGCGTGCCTTGCCCGATTCGATTGATTGAGAACGGGGCTCTAAGCCCTTGGATGGCCGAGTTTTCGAACCGGACATTCGCCCGCATTGCCCCCCTCGAAACGCTTTAACCCGTATGGTGAACCGTTCCTTAAGGCTTGCCCGCTAGGGTCCGCTGGTCGTCGCCGGAGAGCCAGATGGTTGCGTATCACCAGTTCGTCGAGCTGTCGCAGTCGGGCGATAGCGAGGCCCGCGGGCAGGCCGCTCACCTCGCCGCGCTCGCCTATCTTGCCCATACCGGTCCGGCCGACGAACAGGCGGCGCTCTATGCCGCCCTCATTGGCTTTCTCGACGATCCCTCGGTAAAAGTGCGCGCCGCGCTCGCCTATGGCCTGCTGCACACTGCCGCCGCACCCCGGCCCATCGTGCTGGCGCTGCTCGACGACAGCGCCGTAATTGCCCGCGCCGTGGCGCAATACTGTCCTGCGCTGCTCGATGCCGACCTCATTGCCCTGGTTCGCCATGCCGATGCATCGCTGCTGGTTGCCGTCGCCATGCGCGAACATCTCACCCTGCGCGTGGCGGAAGCGCTGCTGGTTCGCGGCAATCGGGACGTGGGGCTGAAGCTGCTGCACCGGCGCGACGTGCCGCTGACCGGTGCGACTCTGGTTCGCCTTGCCGAGGAACTGGGGCAGGGCGATGCCGCGATTCGCGGCGCGCTGCTCGCCCGCCCCGATCTGCCCGCTGCTGCCCGCCTGCTGCTGGTCGAGGCGGTGGCCAAGGCGTTGCGCGACACGCGGCTGGTCAAGGGCGCCATCCAGCCGAAGCGCCTCGAAAAGCTGCTGCGCAATGCCACCGATACCGCCCTTACGGCGATCGGCGAGCAGGCCGACGGCTCGCCCCGCGCCGTTTACGCCGCGGAACTGGTGGAGGCCGAGCGCATCTCGACCCGCGTCATGCTGCACGCCATCGTCAACGGCCATGTCATGTTCTTTGCCGACTGCGTCGCCGAACTCAGCGAGATGTCGCGCGACAAGGTGTTCACCCTGCTCGAAACCGGCAGCCGGGCGGCACTCAATGCGCTGCTCGCCCGTTGCGGGTTGAAGGAGAGCCTGCGCAATCTCATTGCCCGGCTGGTGTTCCACGCCCGTTCCGCCGACCTCGCCGACGATGTCGCTGCCCGCCACTTCGTCGTAACGGTGCTGACCGAGGAACTGATCATCGAGCATCAGGGTGTCATTCCGCCCGAACTCGAGGAGGCGTTCACTTACCTTTCGGAGCAGAATGTCGGGCTGGCGCGCCGCGCCGCCCGGGGCGTGATGTCGAGTTTTGCCGGCAACAGCGACGCCGAGCGTGCCTTGCCACAACTGGCGGACGAGCCGCAGCTGGCATTGCCGGCGGCTTAGCTGCCGGCGGCGGCGCCGCTCAGTAGCGGAACTGTTCGATCAAAACCCGTTCCTCGAGGCTCGATCCCGGATCGAACAGCAGCGTCACCGAGCGCCTGCGGTTCTCTTGCACCGTGACCTCGACCACGCGCTTGAACTCGACATTGTCGGCCACGGCGCTGACCGGGCGCTTTTCCGCTTCCTTGATCCGGAACGCCACCACGGCCCGGTTGGAGAGGATGGCGCCACGCCACAGCCGCGGCCGGAACGGCGAGATCGGCGTCAGGGCGAGAAGCGGAGCGGTGATCGGAATGATCGGCCCGTGCGCCGAAAGATTGTAGGCGCTGGAGCCGGCCGGCGTCGCCAGCAGCACCCCATCGCAGATCAACTCCTGCAGCCGCGTCTCCCCATCGACCAGAATCTCGACCTTCACCGCCTGGTAGGTGGCGCGGAACAACGACACCTCATTGAGCGCCAGCGCCGTGTGGCGCTTGCCCTCAGCATCGAGGACGTGCATCTCGAGCGGGTAGATATGGGTAGGCTTGGCGGCGTTGAGCCGCTCGATCAGCTCGTTGTCGCCAAAATCGTTCATCAGGAAGCCGACCGAGCCGAAATTCATGCCGTAGACCGGCACGCCGAGATCCATCACCTTGTGCAGGGTCTGCAGCATCAGCCCGTCGCCGCCGAGCGCTACGACGGCGGTCGCCGAGTCGAGCGGCGCTTGGCCGTAGCGGCCCCGGAGTGCCGCCGCGGCTGCATCCGCCTCCGGCGTGCCGCTCGATACGAAGCTCACCGTCTGCGGCAGGATCGGATGCACCGAAAACCCTCAAGATAGAATGAGGCCTGCCTAGCATGGGGTCGGGCCCCGCACCAGCGTCGTGCAGCGACTTGCCGTTTCCCCCTGGGCCCGCTAGGAAGTCGGCTGGCGGCATGGCTTTCCGCTGTGGTGCCGACTATCGGCCCATGGCGTGCCCCGCTATAGATCGGTGGCTTGCGCCACGGCCCGGAAGGGCAGCAGCATGCCGGCATAGCTCAGCGGTAGAGCAGCGGTTTTGTAAACCGAAGGTCGGGAGTTCAATCCTCTCTGCCGGCACCATTCTCACAGCGAGACATGCTTTGGCTTTTGCCGCGCCCCCGGCCAGTTTTGGTCCCCCGCCATGCAATTCCAATTGCAGATGGCGCGAGGGCTTCCTAATGCTGGCGTAATTCCCGGGCTTCTGGCGTCGACGACGGGTCGGGCAGGGCCGGCAGGATAAGGAGAACTCATGCTGGCAGAGACCGCCGCGCCGCCTATTTCGCGCGTTGTGCCGCGCGCGGCGCTGCTGGTCGGCATCCCCGTCGGCTTTGCCGTGCTGGGGTTCGCGCTCCGCCTCGCTGCCTACCTTCGGGCCGGCTGGGACCCGCACGTCTGGACATATCCCGATGGTCTCTGCCGCTGGGATTGCCAGTGGTATGTGAACCTTGCCAAGGCCGGTTACGACACCTTCCCGGTGCCTGGCCTGCTCGATGCGGGCAACTGGGCGTTCTTCCCGTTGCTGCCAATGCTGGTCGGGGCCGTCCATAACTGGACCAGCCTGCCGGTGATGGACGTGGCCAGCGCCATGTCGATCGTGTTCTCGATCCTCGCCGCGCTGGTCGCCTGGCCGCTGCTGGAGCGAAATCTCAGGGCCTATGTGCTCTATTGCGCCTTCCTGCTGTGCGGCCCGTTCTCGATCTACTTCACCACCTTCTTCACCGAAGTGCTGTTCGTGCTGCTGACCAATTGCGTGCTGCTGGCGCTGCGCCGGCGCAACTGGCTGGGGGCCGGCAGCTTTGCCGGCCTGCTGTCTGCGACCCGCATCGTCGGCGTCTTTATCGTCTTCGCCATCGCGCTGCATTACCTGCTCGATTATCGTCGGCACGGCGGCACCCTGCGTGGGCTGCTGCCCGAACTGTGGCGGCGGCCGGCAATCGTGCTGGCCATCCTGCTGGCGCCGCTCGGCACCTTTGCCTACATGGCCTATCTGCACGCCTATATCGGCGACGCGCTGGCCTTCAGCCACGTGCAGCGGGCCTGGGGCAGGGTGCCGGGAAATCCCTTCGTCTACCTCTGGATCGGCCTTACCGATGCGCCGGACAGCGGCTTCTGGCCCTCGACCAACCAGTGGCTCGGCCTGGCGGCGGTGACGGGACTGGCGCTGACCGGGGTGCTGGCCTGGCGCCGCCGGTTTGCGGAAGCATTATTCTGCCTCGTGTGCCTCATTGTGCCGCTCTCGGCCGGCATGGCCTCCATGCTGCGTTTCGTGGTGGCGCTATCGCCGCTCGTGCTACTCGCCATGTCGATGCTGGCCCGCTTCCGACCGATCTTCGTGCTGTCGCTTATCGCCTTCGTGGTGGGCGACTACTTCTTCACCGTCGGCTGGCTCGCGGAGTGGCTGCCTCTTGTCTAGTTTTGCCGCTCGCGCCCAGTGGGGGCTGATTCTGCTCGCCATCCTGCTGGTCGGCGGATTCGAACTTCGCGTCGCTTGGCTGGCCCTGCATCCGGCGGTGAGCGACAACTATCGCGCTTACTACATCGACCAGAGCACGACCTGTCTCAACAAGCCGGTCGGCGGCGGCTACACGCTGGGCACCACGGTGTCCTTCCTCCCCGATGATCAGGCCGGGGCCTGGCGGCTGCGGGTTTGCGGCTGGGATGGCCCGGTCGGCGATGGCACGCATTCGGTCGGCACGACCTCGCGGCTGCGTTTCCAGGTGAGCGGGCCGACCAGCGACCTGGTGCTCCGCATGATGCTCACCGCCATCGCGGCGCCGGGCATTCCCGAGCAGCATCTGGTGCTGACCGCCGGCAGCGGCGTGCCACTTGGCGAGGCGACGATCCCCGCCGGCACCACCCAGATGGTCGATTTTGCCGTGCCCGCCAGAGCCATCGATCGGTCCAAGGGACGGCTCGATGTGATTTTCGCCTATCCCACGGCGGCGGAAATGACGCCGCGCGATAGCGATACCCACTACCGGGCGATCAAGCTGCTGTCGGTGCAATTGCGTCGGCCGGGCGACCCGCCCTCTGGCGGGCCGCAGGATGACCTGCTGGCGCGACGTCATCACGCCGGGCCCGACTGAGCTTTCGCAGCGGCAAGGCGCGAGGCGGCTTTCCGATTCGGTAAGCCGGCGAGCCAGCGCTTGGCGCCGTTCGTCATGCCACCAGGCGTGCGTCACCCCGGCGAGAAACGAAACTCAGGCGCTGACAGGGAGCTTTTCGGCGGGCTCAGGCGCCAGTTCGACCAGTTCAGGGAAGAACGCCTCGGCCTGTCCCCACTGCTCGAGGATATGGTCCCGCACCACCATCACTGGCGCCGGGCGCTCCTCGGCAATGGTCATGAAGAAGTAGCGCGCCCAGCCGGTTTCGGCGTTGCGCGACGTGAACCAGATCAGCAGCGGCGAAATCACCATCGGGCCGGCTATCGGCACCAGCCAGGCGATCATCGAATGCGCCGCCATAATGGTGAAGCCGAGCGCCAGCACGCCCGAAAGCACGATCCAGCGCGATGCCTGCCAGGCGTCGCCGAGCGATACGCGCCCGCCGCCGCGATTCGCTGCCGACCAGCCACCATCGGCGCCGAGCAGCACCTGCAGCACGGCCCGGCTCTGGAACCACAGCATCAGCGGGGCGATCAGCGAGGAGAACAACACTTCCGCCAGCGTCGAGGCCAACGCGTGCAGCGTACCGCCGAAGCTGCGATTGTCGCCGGTGAAGATGCCGCGCACCACGATCACCAGTTTCGGCAGGATGAGCAGGCACCAGATGCCGGTCACCAGCACCACCGCCATCATCGTCTCGTCGGCCGGAAAGATCGGAAACGGGAAGTGCGGCTCGGGAAAATAGTCGGGCGGCGGGGTGAAGAACGGCGATGCGATGCTGGCGACAAGAAACAGCAGCCAGACCGGTGAGGCGACATAGGCCATGATGCCCTGCGCGAACACCAGTCGGCTCCAGAACTTGAAATTCGGTGCGAACAGCAGCTTGACGTACTGCATGTTGCCCTGGCACCAGCGCCGGTCGCGCTTGGCGTGCTCGAGCAGGTTCTCCGGGCTTTCCTCGAACGATGCCACGAGGTCCGGGTCAAGCCGCACCTTCCAGCCGGCACGCGCCAACAGCGCCGCCTCGACATAGTCGTGACTCATGATCTGGCCGCCGAAGGGCGATTTGCCGGAGAGGGCAGGCAAACCGCAGCTCTCGGCAAAGGCGCGCACCCGCACCAGCGCGTTGTGGCCCCAGAACGGGCCTTCGCGGCCCTGCAGCATGGCAACGCCACGCGCGAACACCGGCGAAAAATAGCTCGCCGAAAACTGCATGGCGCGACCGAACAGCGAGCGCGCATAGATGATCGTCGGCAGCGTCTGCAGCAAAGCGAGCTCGGGGTCGGCCTCCATCCGCCGGACCATTTCGACGATCGTCCGCGGGTCCATCAGGCTGTCGGCGTCGAGCATCAGCGCATAGTCGTAGGCGCCGCCCGATTTGCGCATGAAGTCTTCGATATTGCCGGCCTTCTTGCCGGCATTGCTGGTGCGCCGGCGATAGAAGATGCGCCCCTCGGCCTGCCGCTGCTTGACCAGCCGGGCCCACCACAGAGCCTCGCTGTCGGCGATGGCCTGTGCCGTCGTGTCGGAAAGGATGGCGAAATGGAAGCCCTGCTCGAGGCCCATCGCCGCGAGGCCCTCGTCCATGGCGGCGACACGCGAAAAGGTCGCTACCGGGTCCTCGTTGTAGATCGGCACGAGAATGGCGGTGCGGCCGCGAGTCGACTGTCCTGCCGGCAGTGTCTTGAAGCTGTCGGGGACATAGAACAGACCGAGCAGCGAAAGCGCGGCGCCCCAGGCGAGCCACAGCGTCGTGATGGCGATCAGTGCGCAACGGAAGGTGTCGATGGCGCTCATGCCATCGGTATTGGCGTAGCGGATGAACAGATCCGTCGCCGCAAAGCTCACGATCAGGCTGAAGATGATGGCCGCCGCCCGGCGGAACAACACCACGGTCGACCAGCCGCCCCGCGGAACGTTCATGTCAATCAACTCTCAGGCTGTTGGCGGCGACGGGCCACCGTACTCAAGCGTGAAACTGCAGGCCGTTCAACACCCGGATTACGGCATCAATAGCGACGGACGAGGCGTGCGTAGATGGCAAACAGCCAGCGAGGCGATTCAAGCACCTGCTTCGGCATCGCAAGCGGCGCGTTGGGCAATCCGGCCCGGCCAAGGATATCCGCCAGCAGGCGCTCCCGCGCTTGCAACTTGGCGTCGTCGCCCATCACGCAACCCTCCACTGATAAAGCCAGGTTTCTGAGAGGCGTTGGTCGAACGCCGCAAGATGCGCGTTGAGTTCGACCAGTTTGCCGTCGCCCATTCGCACGTCGATAATCATTCGCCAATCGTCGTCGGCGTCGACCTTGAACACCGCAGTCTGCAGAATCGTTCCCCCCGACACCGTCGTGACGGCGGTAATTTTCGCATCGCCCGACAGCGCTGCCAGTTCGCCACCACGGAAATCGACCACGAATTTACGCACATTGGGATCAGGCGCATCGATGGCGTTGCCGCCGTGGCCCATGAGCATGGCGGAGACAAAGGCCAGGGTGGCATTGGGGTCGGGCTCTAGATTGCCCCAGCTCAGCTTATAGACGAACTCGAGCGTTTCGCCGGCCTTGGCCGGCTGCGCCGGGCGCCACAGGGCGACGATATTGTCGTTGTATTCCTTTTGGCTCGGCAGCTCGACGAGCCGGATCGTGCCCTTGCCCCAATTGCCCATGGGCTCGACCAGCACCGAGGGCCGGCTTTCATAATGGGCCGAGGCGTCCTGATAGCCTTCGAAGTTGCGCTGGCGCTGCAACAGGCCGAAGGCCTGCGGGCCGTCATCGTCGAAATAGCTGTTGGAGAGGGCGGGGGGATTGTTCAGCGGGCGCCAGATTTCCTCGCCGTCGCCGCGCTTCATGTAGATGCCGTCGCTGTCGTGCACTTCCGGCCGGTAGTCGTCGAACCCCTGGCCGTCATAGGTGGAATGGAGGAACATCGAAGTCAGCGGCGCGATGCCGAGTTCGGCCACGTCCTTGCGGAAGAACAACCGTGCCGTAACGTTCATCGTGGTCGGCTGGCCGGGCGTGATCTCCACCCGGTAGGCGCCGGTACAGCTCGGGCTGTCGAGCGCGGCATTGACCACGACGCTGCGCGCGCCTGGCGCCGGCTTTTCGAGATAGAAGTCGCTGAAGCGCGGGAATTCCTCGGGATCCGATGCCCCGGCATTGATGGCGAGGCCGCGCGCGCTGAGACCGTAATTGTTGCCGCGCCCCAGCGCCCGGAAATAGCTCGCGCCCTGGAAGGCCACCAGCTCGTCGAAGAAGTTCGGCACGTTGAGCGGAAAATTCAGCCGGAAGCCGGCGATGCCGGGCAGCGGCGTCGAGGCTGCCAGATGGTCGATGGCGGGATTGTAGTAATTGAAGTCGCCGGTGGTGAAATCGAGCCGCACGGCCTTGCCGTCGGCCACCTGGTAGAGCTGCACCGGTTCCTTGAACAGCCATCCCATGTGGAAGGCGTGCAAGCGGAACAGGCTTCCCGGATCGGACCAGCGCGCGTGATCCGGCCGGAACTGGATGTGCTGGTACTCGTCGTAGCCGAGTTGCGCGATGAAATCGGGCAGCTTGATGCCGGCCGGAACGAACTCGGCCTTGGCCTTGTCCTTCATCTGCTGGCTGAGAATATCGAACGAGAACGGGGCCGGTGGCGGAGCGGCAGGGGCCGCCGGGGTCGGCGCGGGGGCAACTGGAGCCGCGGGGGCAGCCGGCGCCGGAGCAGCCGGCGCTGCCGCCTGCGCGAAGGCCAGGCTCGGCACGGCGGAGGATCCCAGGAGCGCCGCGGCCAGACGGATGAAGCTGCGACGGCGGAGGGAAGGAGAATTGTTCACTGCATAACTCGACGCTGGAGGAGCTTTAGGATAGCGGAAAGCAAGGCGGGCAATTGGGGCCCAATGCATTCTATTTTCACATATCAGGCATGCGCGCGACGCGCTGATATGAGGTCCGGCGGGTGGTGCTCTCGTCGCCTTGCCCAGGCGACGCCCGGTGCTTCGATGCCGTACCACGACAGGCTGCCAGCAACGATCGCAAGAACGAGCGATAGGGCGACGAGTTCCATCCAGCGCGTCGTGTCGCCGATGCCGGCATAGCCGAAATCGGGTGCGTAGCACTGGCGCAGCAGCTCGAAGATGAGAAAGTGCCAGATGTAGATGCCGAAGGAGATCCTGGCGAGATAGCGGATCGGGCGCGCTTCGCTCAGCGCCGGCAGGTATCTGGCGTGCGGAAAGGCGACGAGCGCCACAGCCACGCCGAGATGGAAGCCGGGGAAGGCGTAGGGCAGGCCGAGCCAGCCGAGGGCCTCAGGTTTTTGCGGACCACTGCTGAGCCACATGGCGACCGCCGCCGCGGTGAGTCCGCCGACGACCAGTAGGTCTGCCCCGCCGTGGCGCTGGCCGCGCCAAAGCACCGACAACCCCGCCGTCAGGGCACCGAGGGCGAACACCGCAAAGAAGCCGAGCACATTGAATTGCGGCATCCAGTATTTGGCGCCCCCCACCATGCCGTAGTCGAACGAGGCGCCGATGCTCTCCTTCGGCACCCAGTGCACGACCAGCACATGTCCGACCAGGGCAAGCCCGACCACCCCGGCGAACACCAGCCGCCCGCGCCAGCCGGGAAGCGCCCGCCTGAGGCCGAACAGTGCCCATAGCCCGAGCGGCAGCAGGGCGTAGGAGGCAACCTCCATGCCGATCGACCAGAGCGGGCCGTTGATCTCGACCGGGAACAGCGTCAGCCAATGGAACTCGCCGACGAACAGCAGCCCCGCCGCGTAGCGGAGGAAGATTTCCGGCGAGAGGGCGGTCCCGAAGACCGCCGCCGCGACAACGAAGCTCACGGTCAATGCCACGTAATAGCCCGGCACGATCCGCCCCGCCCGACGCAGTGCGTAGGTTCTGAGGCTTGGCATGGGCTCGCCGGCATCGAACGCCAGCCAGAACGGCCGGGCGAGCAGAAACCCCGACAGCAGGAAGAAGATCGCGACCCCGAAGGCGCCGAGATTGAAGAACAGGTAGAACGGCCGCCAGGCGCCCGTCAGCGCGTTGAAATCCAGCCGTTGCACGCCATGATGCGCGAAAACCAGCAGGCAGGCGA
>Ga0134126_10006033_pt1 | contig 15171 bp, 10 predicted proteins | sample KB31752_FD_96881 | JGI IMG/M metagenome (GOLD analysis project Ga0134126, IMG submission 96881) | Terrestrial soil microbial communities with excess Nitrogen fertilizer from Kellogg Biological Station, Michigan, USA - KB3-175-2 | ecosystem: Environmental > Terrestrial > Soil > Unclassified ...
TAGTCGAAGAACTGAATCTCCACGACCGGCTTCAATCCCCGCAATGCCATCCCGGTGGCCCGCCCGACGATAGTGGCTTCCGCTAACTGGGAATTAAAGACGCGCTCCGAACCAAATTCGCATTGCAGGCCAGACGTCAGCTTGAAAACGCCGCCCTTCCCTTTCACCATTTTCTGGCGCAGGTACTCTTCGCGGCTGCAATCGGCCACGTCTTCTCCAAACACCACGATGCGCTCATCGCGCTTCATCTCATCGTGCAGCGTGGCATTGATGAGATCGGCCATGGTCTTCGGCGCAGGCTTCTTCTCGTTCGCCCCCTGTTCCGTGGAGGCACGGGCGCCCTCGCCCGTACTCACTGCAACCTGCGTATCGAATGCCGACGAAGTTGGGTCCAAGTCCGGCGAATAAATGTACTTCATCACCGATTCGGGATCCGGAGGCGCGGCTGCCAGCGCCTGGTCTGCGGCCTCTTGAATCTGCTGATCGACTTCTCTTTCGATCTTGTTGATGCCCTTCTCGTCGAGAATCCCTTCGCGAATCAGGAACATCTGCATGCGCGAAATGGGATCGCGGGCCGCGTCGCGCTGGCGCTCAATCTCGGGACGATAAAGTTTCTCGTCATCCGATAGCGAATGTGAATATGGACGAATCACATGCGCGTGCACGAACGCAGGACCGACTCCAGTTCGGCAGTGCGCCACCGCACGCGTAAACGCGGCATAACTGACGACAGGGTCCGTGCCGTCAATCTCTTCGAAGTGGAAGTTCGGGAATTGCGAAACCAGCCGAGAGATATTTCCGCCCGCGGTGTTGACCTCGACGGGAACCGAAATCGCGTAGCCGTTATCTTCCACAAGAAAGACCATCGGCAGCCGCAGGTTGGAGGCCGCATTCATCGCCTCCCAGAATTCACCTTCGCTGGTGGTCCCATCGCCGATCGAGGTGTACGTCACCTCATCGCCGTAGAACTTGACGTCCTTAAATTCGCGATAATCACCGGGCACTTTCTCGGCCGCACCCGGATGCGCGATCAGATGCCGTGACACCTCTGCGCAACCGACCGCATGCAAGACCTGCGTGCCCGTGCACGACGACTGCGTAACGACGTTGAGCCGCTTGAATCCCCAATGCGAGGGCATCTGGCGGCCGCCGGAACTGGGATCATCCGCCGCACCCACGCCTTGCAGCAGCATTTCGTAGGGAGTGGCTCCTAACGCCAGGCACAGTGCGCGGTCTCGGTAATACGGAAAGAACCAGTCGTAGGCGGGCTTCAGAGCCATGCCGGCTGCGGCCAGCACCGCCTCATGCCCCGCTCCGGAAATCTGAAAGAAAATCTTCTGCTGCCGTTTTAGGAGGATTTCCCGGTCGTCCAGCCGCCGGGAGGTGTACATCGTGCGATAAATTTCGATGAGTTGCTGACGTGTAAGGCCTTCGTAGGTCTTGTGGTTCGCCTCTGCAACTGCGCCGGATTTTCCGTGGTTCCTGGTCGGCATGCGTCAGAGTTGGCGCGAGCACTTTATCGCGGCGCCGGAGGTATTGTAAACCAGGCGTCAGACTCTAGGCTCTAGGTTTCAGGTTCAGGCTTAGGCGTCAGGCATCCGGTTTTGAACATACGCCCTTATTGAGGGTGCAGGAGTGAAATTGTTTTGGTTGCTGAAGCCCAGAGCCTAAAGCCTGGAGCGTGACCTACCGCTTTCTCTCGTCCCGTTCCACTACGCCGTCCTTGATATGGATGACGCGATGTGCGTAGGCCGCGATATCGTGCTCGTGCGTAACCAGAACAATCGTATTGCCTTCTGATTGCAAGCGATCAAACAGGGCCATGATCTCGATACCGGTCTGGGAATCGAGGTTTCCGGTGGGTTCGTCCGCCAGGATGATCGAAGGCTTATTAACCAGAGCACGAGCAATGGCGACGCGCTGGCGTTGTCCACCGGAAAGCTCGTTGGGCTTGTGGTGCATGCGCGCTTCCATACCGACGGCGATCAGCGATTCTTTCGCTCGATCGATACGCTCGTTTGAAGGGATGCCGGCGTAAATGAGCGGCAGTTCAACGTTATGCAAAGCGGTGGCGCGCGCCAGCAGGTTGAAGGTCTGGAAGACGAATCCGATTTCTTTGTTTCGGATGCGCGCCAACTCGTCATCGTCCAGTTCGCTTACCAGTTGCTGATTGAGCCAGTACTGGCCGCGGCTGGGCGAGTCGAGGCAGCCGATCAGGTTCATCAGCGTTGACTTGCCCGATCCGCTCGGTCCCATGATGGCGGCGTATTCATTGCGGCGGATCTGCAGATTCACGCCTCGCAAGGCATGTACCTGCTGCTCGGACCCCATGTCGTAGGTCTTCCAGAGATCGTGGGTATAGATGATTGCGGATTCAGGGGGGGCCGACACTACCGGCTCGGAAATACTGATGACTTCTGCCGTCGCCATGCTTTTCTCCTGCTCGTGCTGGGACAAAACCGCCGCTCCAGTCCCTCTCAATTCTGTTGGACGCGCCACCGAGGCGTTGGTTATTGGAAAAGCTGTGTCCAGGCTCACAGAACGGCCTCGTACAGCCTCCACCAGGAAATACGACGCAATCCGGCGAAAAGTTCCCGTCAGACAGCGGGATTCCGGCGACTAACCACGATTATATCCCGTACCCTGTCCTATGAACGATTTAGACACCAAAGTTTGCAATATGGATTGTCCTTGATAGTCGAACTTTGAGCATTCCCAGGCCTGCCTCGACAAAAAAACCAACAGCAGTGGATTTTGTTATCCAGCGGACAACCATCGTTGTACCCCGCTGAATCTGGATTAGGAGAGGCAGTCCGCGCCCCCATGATTCTGGCCTTAAACCCTTGTATTCCCTTGTTTAAAGACATAGAATTGACACACCTCAGAGTGTGTCCGAAGGAGTACCCGTGGTCATGCGTCCCAGTTCTTTAAGCCGCTTATTTGTTTACGCTTTGCTGTTCGCGATGGTCGGGGTCAGCCCGTTCATTCTCAAGGCGGATGACCAGGCTAATCAGCCGTCGGCCAAACCGGCTCAAGACAAAGCCAAGGCCGATGATGCAACCCTGGACACCTCGGGCGATCCCCTCAAGCGAGTTCCCGATGCCAAGCGCAAGAAGGAACATGCGAAGGCGCTGAGGAAAGAGTTGATGAGCCCTGAGGACAGCAAGTGGCTGAACGAAGACGTGCGCTGGATCATTACCGACGAGGAACGCAAGGCCTTCAAACAACTCTCCAACGAAGAAGAGCGTGAGAAGTTTATCGAAGCGTTCTGGGACCGTCACAATCCCAATCCCGACAGCGAAGACAACGAGTTTAAAGACGAGCACTATCGTCGAATCGAATACGCGAACGAGCATTTTGCCGCCGGCATGCCCGGCTGGATGACCGACCGCGGGCGCATCTATATCGTGTTCGGCCCACCGGACGAGATTGAATCACATCCCTCCGGAGGATCGTACGAAAGGCCGATGGAAGAAGGCGGCGGCGAGACTTCTACCTATCCCTTTGAAGACTGGCGTTACCGGCATATCGATGGCATTGGTGAGCAAGTCATCATCGAATTTGTCGACGATTGCATGTGCGGCGCTTATGAAATGACGATGGATCGCAGCAAAAAGGACGCGCTACTTATGGTTCCCGGCGCCGGCTTGACCCTCTCGGAGCAGATGGGGATGAGCTCAAAGAGCGACCGATTTAATGGCGGCTCTATGGAACGTCTGGGCGTGGATTCTGCTCAGCAATCAATGCTGCAAAGCAAGCAATTCGATCGCATGGAGCAGTACTTCAAGTTGCAGCAAGCTCCTCCAGTCAAGTTCAAAGATCTGGAAGAAGTTGTAAACCATAAGATCACTTATAACGCGATGCCGTTCGATGTGCGCACTGACTTCATCAAGATCACCAGCGACACAGTGCTGGTGCCGGTCACGGTCCAGCTGCGCAATCGAGATATCACCTACACTGACAAAGATGGCGTACAGCATGGTGTCGTGAACATTTTTGGACGCTTGACCAGCATCTCCGGAAGGGTGGCTCAGACCTTCGAGGACACCGTTTCCGCCGATGTTCCATCTGAGTTGCTCGCGCGCGAGGCGGAAAATTACAAGGTCTACTGGAAGGCGGTTCCGCTGAAGCCCGGTCGGTACAAACTGGATGTCGTAGTAAAAGATGTGAACGGGGACCGGGTCGGAACCTACTCCAAGGGCATTATGGTCCCGGAGTTTTCTGACGACAAGCTCACGAACTCCTCGTTGATTGTTGCCGACGATGTTGAGCCAGTCCCGACCAACAGCGTGGGAACCGGCATGTTTGTGATCGGCACCACCAAGGTGCGTCCCCGGGTGGCGCCTTCTGATGGAAAACCGGCGGTGTTCAAGCGCGGCCAGAAGGTCAACTTCTGGATGCAGGTCTATAATCTCAGCGTCGACGACAAGACCCATAAGCCATCGGCCACGTTCGAGTACGACATCGTGAACACGGCTACTAACAAGCCGGTGGTGCACGCGGTGGAAGCCTCGGAGAAGCTGGGTAATGTCGGGGACCAGGTGACCTTGCACAAGGCTGTTGCCTCGTCAGCACTTGACCCCGGGGTGTATAAGATTGAGATCAAAGTTTCGGATCAGATTTCGAAACAGACGGTAGACCCTACGGCAACGTTCGCGGTCGAATAGTTGAGGCAGAGAGGTTGCGTGCGTAAGCTCAGCCATCTCGTGGTTGTACTCGGACTCACGCTGCCGGTGTGGTGCGCCGCCGCAGACAAGACAGCGACAATCTCAGGATACGTCCGCAACGCCAGTGGAACCCCGCAAATGGGTGCCATGGTGGACGTGCTCGGTAGCGCTCTGCAACGTCTGCGTGTCTTCACCGACGAGAATGGCTTCTTCTCGGCCAAGGTTCTGGCTCCTGGCAATTACAGCCTAAAGGTTTCGGCTCCCGCGTTCCTTCCGACCCTTCGTGACAAAGTCAACGTGCGCGCCGGTGCCAGCGTTCTGCTGAACCTGACCCTTAGCACCTTGTTCGACTCCGTTCAGTTTGCGCCGCGTCGTGGCAGTGCCGACAACGGCGATTGGGACTGGGTGTTACGTTCCACTGCCAATCGACCGATCTTACGCGTGTTGCCCGACGGCACGCCGGGTGTGCTCGCGAGCAAGCCAGCAGACACTCCCGATTTTCGCGGCACACTTTCCTTTGTGGCGGGTTCGTCTTCGCAAGGATTCGGGTCGCTCTCCGATATGAGCACGGGATTCCTGCTTGAGAAATCTTTGTTCTCGAGCGATACGCTCAGGTTCCGTGGAGACGTCGGTTACGGCGAGGGACTTCCAAACGCGGTCCTCAGAGCGTCGTTTAAACACCCGATGAGCAATGGCTCAACCCCGCAAGTCGCGCTCACCATGCGGAGACTTTCGAGTCCTGACCTCGGGTTGCGCAATGCGGACCTTCAGGCGCTTGCGCTTTCGACATCAGATGACATCGTGTTGGGCGACGTGCTGGAACTAAAATTCGGCAGTGAACTGCAAAGCATCCAGTTCCTAGGCAAGGTCACGGCGCTTAGGCCGTTTGGTTCGGTCACAGCGCACCTCTCTCCAGACACCATCGTGGAGTACAAGTACACGACTTCGCGGCCCACTACCCGCGCCGAGAAAGGGTTCGATTCGTCACCCGCCGACCTCAGCGAGACCGATCCACGGGTCAGCATGAACGGATTCTCTCCCGCGTTGGAGAAGGCGCATCACCAGGAGATCGCGCTCTCTCATCGTGAAGGCAACACCAACATGCAAGTTGCGGTATATCGCGATCGAGTCGTCGACCCTGCTCTCACTGGTGTGGGTGATTTTTCCAGCGCCATGGGTGACGTGCTGCCTGATATTTATTCGGGCACATTTACCTACCAAGGCCGCGATTTCGGTGTCGAAGGAATGCGCATCGTGCTGGAGCGGAAGCTCACCTCCGATATAAGTGCGACTGTTGACTACGGATTCGGCGGCACGCTCGACATGAATGGCAATCGCGTCAGCCTCGCAGATGCGCAGCAGAACAGCACCATTCGCTATCGTCACTCAGTCGGCGGAAAGATCAGTGGCACTGCTCCTAAAATGAAGACCCGCTGGATCGCCTCGTACGGGTGGACTGGCGGTCATTCCCTTACACCCGTAGATATGTTCAACTCATCCGCGGGCCAGACCGATCCATTCCTGGATTTCTTCCTGCGCCAGCCGCTTCCCGGCACCGGTGGCTTGCCTGGCCGCATGGATCTCATCGTAGAAGTCCGTAATCTCCTTGCTCAAGGCTATGTGCCAGTATTCGGGCAGGACGGACACACCGTTTATCTCGTGCAATCCGCCCGTGCGGTTCGCGGCGGCGTCGCATTCAGCTTCTAACCTTCATCACTCCTCATAAGTTAAATCCTTCCGGGCTGGGTCCGCCGTCAACGAACAGCGTTGAGGCTGATCTCCAAACCCGGAAATTTTTTTCAGCACTGAAATAACGTTTCTACGTCATGGTGTGCGGATTTCGGCTGGAAGACTCTCTGTCCGCTGCGCTACAATCCGCAACCGATATCCATCTCTGCTTCGCGTGAAAGAGGACCTTTATGCGGCTGCGGCTTGCTTTGTCCTGTCTCTTGCTCTGTTCGGCGGCACTTTTGGCACAGACATTTCGCGGAACAATTTTGGGCACCGTTACTGATCCAGGCGGCGCGGTCATTGCTAACGCCAAGGTTATCGCGCACAACGTAAACACCGGGCTGGAGCGCACCACCAGCACCAGCGACGATGGCAGTTACTCCATTCCTGAGTTGCCGATCGGCACGTACACCGTCAGCGTTTCGCAAAGCGGCTTCCAAACTCAGATCACAAACAACATTGCCGTCAACGTTTCCGTCGAACGAAGAGTGGATGTCACGCTGAAACCCGGCCAGGTAGCCGAGACGGTGGAAGTCTCCGGAGAGACTCTGCCGCTTGTAGAGACCACCAGCGACACGCTGGGCGGAGTCCTGACGCAGCAGGACGTGAAAGACCTCCCCATTAATGGACGCGATTACACCAAATTGATTTATCTGAATCCAGGAGTCGCAGGCTCGCCCGATCAGATTACCGACTCGCCGGGTTCGTTCGGTGAGTTTTCAATGAACGGCGCTCGTGGCCGATCGAACAACTACCTGCTCGATGGCACTGACATGAACGACGGCTACCGCAACGATCCTGCCATCAACCAGGGTGGCGTGTTCGCAACACCGTCGGCCATTTTGCCCATTGACGCCGTCTCTGACATGCGCGTTCTCTCGAATTTCGAACCGGAGTTTGGCCGCAACGGTGGCGCCATCGTCAACATCGTGACCAAGAGCGGGACGAATGCCATTCACGGTGACGCCTTCGAATACTTCCGTAACGACGCACTGGACGCCCGCAACTACTTTGACCAGACCTCGGCACCAAAGGCGCCATTCCACAACAACCAGTTCGGCGGATCGATGGGCGGACCAATTGTGAAGAACAAGACGTTCTTCTTTGTTGACTACGAGGGCCAGCGTGAAAGCGTGGGAGTGGTGAGTCTCGCTTGCGTTCCGACGTTGTCTCAGATCGCTAGCGCCAAAGCGGCCCTCGGTACCGCGGTTAGTCCCGTGGGATCGGCCTTGCTGGACTTTTGGCCGCACGACGCTGCGAATTACATTCCAGGAGTCTCGCCAACTGCGACCGGCTGCGGTGGTGCGGCGGACTACGTGGCGATTGCTCCCTCATTCAATAACCTGAGCAGCTTTATCGGGAAAATTGACCACAGTTTCTCCTCCAGGAACAACGTGACCGGCCGATATTTCTTTGGGGACAGCACACAACAGTTTCCCCTCGCTTTGAATGCTACCGGCGGCCAATTGCCCGGATTCGACACGGTCACCCCGACTCGCGTGCAACTGGTTTCGCTCTCCGATGTACACGTGATTTCGCCCACCAAGGTCAACGAACTGCGCTATGGCTGGAATCGCTTTGCGGAGGGCTTCTTCCCTCAGGACAGCAAGTTCGATCCCAGCACCATCGGATTGTGCAATGTTCCTTCTACCTTCGGAACATGTCATTCTTCAGGGCTGCCAATTCTGATCCTGTCCCCAACTCCAACCGGAGCATCCGGCTTCTTTGCCCAAGTGGGCGCAACTTCGGGCGACCCTCGACAACGGGTCGACACCAACACTCAGTTGCTCGACAGTTTTTCCTGGAAGGAGAATAAGCACGACTTCCGCTTTGGAGGCGAATTCCACCGCACCAGCGTTCACCAGCGCTTTGACAAATACTCGCGAGGACGAGTCAGGTTTGACGACTTGAATGCCCTCCTGCAGATGACACCCCAAACCTCAGCGTTTGGAACGTTCAGCTATACCGGCAACACGCTGCGGCACACCTTCCAGAACGGGTGGGGCTTCTACGCACAGGACTCCTTCCGAATCAGTCCGCGGCTCACATTCAACTACGGCCTGCGTTGGGATTACTACGCTGTAGTCCAGGAAAAGAATCACCTCTTCTCAGATTTCGTTCCGACCTCGGCCACAACGGGTAATTTGATCCAAGTTGGCCCTGGGGGACTTCCGAATCTTTACAAACCAGACAAGACGAATTTCTCACCTCGGGTAAGCGTCGCCTGGGATGTGACTGGACGGGGAAAGACCGTGGTTCGCGCGGGTTATGGGCTGTTCTTCGACGCCTTTTCTCAGGATATGATGCTGGGCCACTTGCCCTACCCGACGTTTTACGCGCCCGGCCCCGCCTACAACCCCATCGGACCTAATCCGATTCAGATGGCACAGATTAATCCCGCAGCCTTGGATGTAAACGGCGCGTATATTGCCGGTACCCCTCTCTACGGCGTTCCCGATTGCAGCTTTGAATGTGACATCTTCTCGTTCGATCGGAACCTAAAGACTCCATATATCGAGAACTACAACGTCAACGTCCAGCAGCAGTTCAATCGGAACCTGATGCTACAAGTTGGTTACGTCGGATCTCAGGGACACAGATTGTTCCGCTTCTTCGATATCAATCAGCCCAGCCAGGCCACCATCACAGCAGAAGATACGGCGTGCAACTGCATTAACGATGTAAGCGTCTCCCGAAATTACGGCTTCCCGAACGGCGCATTCTATATCTTTCAGGAAAACTCTACCGGCAAGTCGAACTATCACTCATTGCAAACCAGCTTGCACGTGACCAACTATCGCGGGTTCACGTCAATCGTGAATTACGTCTGGTCGAAATCCCTTGACAACTCCAGCGATGGTGAGGACTTCGTCGTCAATGCTGCGCAGCCCCAAGACAGCAACAGCCCTCAAAAGGAATACGGCCTGTCGAACTTCGATATCCGGAATCGCTTCACTTGGATTCTGGGATATGAGTTTCCCAAACTTTCTGGCAGTATGCAGAAGTTAAAGAACGGCTGGGGTGTGGATAGCACGATTACGATGCAAAGCGGTCAGCCGTTTACGCTCAATTACAACTTCGAAGATGACTTCAGCGGCGGCGGAGATGGCTTTGACCGACCGGATGTGGTCGGACGCATCGTGTATCACAAGCGCGACCCACGAAACTACATCGATTTGAGTGCGTTTGCCATGCCCTGCTTGCTCGCACCCGGCATCGACCAAACGAATCTCTCCGGCTTCGCCTCCGATTGCCAGCCCGGGACGCGGCACTATGGCAATCTCGGCAGGAACGCTCTTATTGGCCCCACCTTCAAGCAGTGGGATTTGGCTCTTTACAAGAACACTCCTATCACCGAGCGAGTAACGATGCAGTTGAGGGCTGAATTTTTCAATCTTCTCAATCACCCCAACTTCTCCAATCCCGTGCTGCCCGCGTTCATCGCCGACCCTGCGTCGAATTTGGCTTCCGGTTGCGGCTGTGGCTTCCACGTAGCTAACAATCGCGAGGTCGGCAACGGCGGGTACCAAATCACCGCCACCGGTGACGTTGGTATCGGCAATCCATTTCTCGGCGGCGGCGGGCCGCGAGGAATTCAGTTGGCCGCGAAGTTTACATTCTAGAAGTGCTGAGATTTGTCGAGTCCGCGAGCAAAGCAAAACGCGACGCTATAGCGTCGCGTTTTCTTTGCTGCGAATTCAACCTCTAAGCCGCTCGGCTGGCTGTAGCTGATACCGGACGATATCCGGACTCACCGGCCCTGCGCATTGCGCTCACCGCTTCCTCCGTCGACATCAGCGGCGTGGTCTGCACCGACTTGCAGGCGCCGCCTCCGGCAAACGCCATCGAAATCGCTGCGGCGCTGGCGTTGTCGGGCATTTCGCTGATGAGCACAATGTCGTACTCCCCAAACGCGAACCATGCATTTCTGATCTTGCCTCCGAGCTTCTCAATCGCGGGACGTACAGCTTCGATCCGATCTTGCGGCTGCGCGAGCAGCGCCTGCCACCCCTCGCGCGAGTAGGCTATCTGGTGCAGATAAACCGGCATAGAACCTCCTTGAGCCTTGAGCTTTCAACCCGCCGCATTCTACACCTGCTGGCTGTCGGTGGTTCGCCTATTTCTGGGCGGGCTTCTCTGCCCTGTCTACGCACCCGGCGCGAAATGTCCGGTCGTCCACACGATGAAGGTGTCGGATAAGAGTTGGATTGAGCAACGGTGTGTGCCGGATGGTGAACAGGTATTCTGCGATGAACCAGACCGGCTTCTCAGTCGTCATCCATTCCTGATTGTCGAAGCGGGTCAAGTTTACCGGGTTGGAGAATGTGCGCAGCGATCGCTCGCGCCGCAGATTGAAATACCCCTCGAAATAGCTCAGTGCCAGCTCACGCAGAGTTCGATAAACAGGTTCGCGGTATCGGCAGCCGGTGTAGTTGGATTTTCCGATTGCGCCCCAGTGCCCGTGCTGCTTGAAAACGGCGATCACATGGTCGGTATCGTGCTCCGCTTCGAGGTCAATGATCAGCGGCGGATATCCATTGGCTCTTAGCGCCGCGGCGCCAAACAGCGCGCCCTCATAGCAATGTGATGTGTTCTCGCGCAGCACCCGGCGCGGCGACCATGCGGTGTCCTGCAGATGGTAAGGCTGCGAATCCAGGAAACGCTGAATTCCATATGGATCTTTGAGGCTCCGCAGCTTGCGAAGTTCCGCGGGCATCCAATCCCCGTGCGAGTGGCTCATTCAATCCAGTGTATCGGAGCAATACCGCAAAACCATTTACCCCGAAGGACACGGACGACGGCTCAGCGAAACCACGCGGCACGTGATTCGAACCGCAAAGTACGCAAAGAATCGACCTCCGTCGAATATCTGGTGCTTTCCTCAGGTTTTCTTTGCGTGCTTTGCCGTCTTTGCGGTTGATTACTTGAATAGATCGATCAACTCTTGCGGGCTGTCTACGAGTACATCCGGCTGGACTTCTCCCGTCAACGTGTGTGGCGCAAAACCATAGGTGACGCCACATGTTGCGAGGCCCGCGTTGCGGCCGGTGAGAATGTCGATCGCTGAATCGCCCACCATCAGCGCGTGGTCTGCGGCTATTCCGATTTCTTTTAGGATTGTTCGAATCCCCAACGGATCAGGCTTTTTCGTCTCGAAGCTGTTGCCGCCGTAAACATGCGTGAAGAAGCGCCCCAGTCCAAGCGCTTCCACGATTGCTCGCGACGGGTTCACCGGCTTGTTGGAGAGCACCGCCATCTGGCGTCGCGTTCCATTCGATTGAATGTGCCGCAGCGCCTCCGGGATCCCCGCGTATACGGTCGTATGGTCAAGTTTGTGCTCTTTGTAGTAGGCGAGAAAATAATCCAGCGCGCTTTTCAAAAATCTTTCATCTTTCGGGTCGCCCAAGGCCCGGCGGACCAACATGGGCGCGCCATCCCCGACATAGGAAGCGACAATGTCACCCGGCAATTCCGGCCGCTGAAGATGCCGCAGCATCGCATTCACCGAGTGAATAAGATCTAGACGTGAATCGATCAGCGTGCCATCAAGGTCGAAGATGACGAGCCTGATGGCATGTGGATCGAAGCGCCGGTAAAAACGCACCATAAAAAAAGAATAGCACCCGCTGGCGGTGCTATTCGGGGGAAGGCTGCAGAGCCAAAAGATTACATCAAGAGTTCATTCGTCCTTCGCATAACTGGATGCTGCAGTTCCTGCAATTCGTTCTTAACGCAATTCAATCCGTAAACGCACTGCTCAAACTGATTGGAAAGCTTCTGAAACAGCGGCGCAACTTTCGTGTATTCGAAGCAGTCGAATTTCGAGACGATGTAGTAGCTTTCCTTGCCCGCTTTCACCCAGTCGATAAAATTCTCTACCCGATCCCGCCGCAGGCGCAGGTGATTAATGCTCTCAGGGAACATGCCTGCAAAAAACAGCGTGTAGTCACCAATATGCTTGCGGACCTGGCGTTCGCGGTCGAATGACGGCGCGGGCCCAAACACTGGATTGGATTCCACCAGCATTTCGCCGACGTCCATCAGCGGCTTCCCCGCAGCGTTGTGGATTTTGAACAGTTGCTCCGCATCACAGAACTCGGTGAGCAAGTGAGCCACGTAGCCGACGAGTTCGGAGTCGCGAATCCCGATCTCCTCCGCATAGTGGCGTGCCACAAGTTCCATGAACAGCTTCTGCAAAGGATGATCGTCCGGAATCATACTGTCCTCCTAATCGGCCATTGCGCTTTCTTAAATTAGGCCGGTAACCAAATTCAAGTAACTTTAGTTAGTCGGCCACTTGATTCGGCCCTGCATATTAGAAACCCATATTCTGGCTAAGGTTTCACGCGCTTCGTTGTTGGCAAACCAGCATCAACGCTGCTAAAGTCACGCGTGGACAAAAGCCCCAGCGACTGATGGCTTTAATGGCGAGTCGCGTACCGTGAGCCTTCCAGAACGCGAGAAATCAGCCCGTATTTGCGGGTGGGAAGATGTACACAAGGAGAAACAACGTCGATGGCGCAAATGAAAATTTCGCGTGGGGTCCGGCTGAAAAATCCGCTCGGTCTGAAGGCTACGGTCCTTCTCGCCGCAGTCCTGTTCAGCCTTGCTGCTTTCGCGCAGCAGATGCCAAAGCGCGCTGTTATTCACGCAGGCAAGCTGCTCGATGTGAAAACCGGCAGCACGCTTTCCGACCAAGCTATCGTGATTGAGGGCGACAAGATCGTGAGTGTCGGACCCATGTCGTCAGCGAAGTTGACGGGTAACGAGCAGAGAATTGAATTGGGCGATGCAACCATTCTGCCGGGCCTCATCGATGCCCACACGCACCTGACCTTTGACCCCCAGTTCGGGTATGAAAGCCTGGCGATTTCCGTGTCGCGCGAAGCGCTCATTGGCGCGAAGAATGCGCGCGTAACCCTGCAAGCCGGAATCACGACGGTCCGAAATGTTGGCGCGGATGGCTACGCCGACGTAGCCTTGCGCGATGCCATCAACGCTGGCGACGTTCCCGGACCTCGGATGCTGGTAAGCGGCCCGCCCCTGGGCATCACCGGCGGCCACTGCGACAACAACCTTTTGCCCTCCGAATACCATGCAGTCGGTGACGGAGTAGCGGACGGCGTTGAGCAAGTCCAGCATAAGGTTCGCGAAAACATTAAGTACGGCGCCGACCTGATTAAGGTCTGCGCCACCGGCGGAGTTCTCTCTAAGGGCGACGATCCGAACGCGTCGCAATACACGCTGGAGGAGATGAAGGCGATCGTCGCCGACGCGCATCGCCTCGGAAGGAAAGTCGCTGCCCATGCGCACGGTGCACAGGGCGTGATCTGGGCATCCGAGGCGGGCGTCGATTCGGTCGAGCATGGCCATTTGATGAACGACGAGGCTATTGCCACGCTGAAGAAGAATGGCACCTATCTCGTGCCCACGCTCTATCTCATCGATTGGCAGCGCGAGCATGCAGCCCAGGCGAATCTTCCCAGCTTCCTGAAAGCCAAGATGGAACTGGTCTCGCAAAGTGCAAAAAACAATGCCAAGAAGGCTTTTGCCGCGGGCGTGAAGATCGGCATGGGCACAGATGCGGCCGTCTATCCCCATGGCTTGAATGCCCACGAACTCGAAGTCTACGTTCAACTGGGAATGACGCCGTTGCAAGCGATTCAAACGGCGACGATCAACGACGCCGATGTCCTGGGACTGAAAGACAAGGTTGGCACCCTTGAACCCGGCAAGTGGGCCGACATCATTGCCGTCGATGGCGATCCGCTCCATGACATCACAACGTTGCAGCACGTGAAGTTCGTGATGAAGGGCGGCGAGGTTGTGAAGAACGAATACGCGAAGTAGCAACGCGTATCTGAGAAACGAAAAGGCCGGCTTTCGCCGGCCTCTCTCGTGTCGAAAACTGAACTACTTCTTGGGTGCGATCGCGTCCTTCGCGGCCTTGGCCACGCGGAATTTCACGACCGTCTTCGCCTTGATCTGAATCTGCTCGCCCGTCTGCGGATTGCGTCCAATGCGGGCCTTGCGGTGCGCCTTCACCAGGCGGCCAATCCCGGGAACGACGAATACGCCGTTCTTCTTGGTCTCTTTGATCGCTGTATCGGCCAGGTTCTCAAGAAATGCTGCTGCGGTCTTATTGTTGATCGCCGCCTTCTCTGCGAGGTGACGAACGAGTTGCGTCTTGGTCATGCCAGCTGCCATGAAATCCTCTCCTTTTAAGGTAAAGATGTTCTGCGTGATCTGCGGGAGCTATCTTAATCCTCCAACCTGTGGAAAAGAAGCGCAAAAGCCAATATTTATGCGGGTTTTTGGCACTATGTACCAAAAAGAGCCACAAAAGACGCGGGTGGGAGCATGTTGGGGCAAGGATTAGGCTCTAGGCTCTAGGCGCGTCGCACGTCGCGCGTCGGGTGCTAAGGCCGATTTCTAAAAATGAGCGGAAGGCCCGCGGATAGGCGCAACCGAGCGTGCGACGTGCGGCCTGCGACGCCCGACTGCTCGCGTGCCATAATGAAGATTCAGGAGTTCCTTTGTCCTGCTCCATCTGCGAAAAGCGAAAGGAAAAGCGCTTCTGCCTGGCCGTCCACGGGCGAATTTGTCCGCAGTGTTGCGGTGAGCAGCGCGAGGTGACGCTGGACTGCCCCACGGAATGCGCCTATCTCCAGCAGGCGCACGAGCACGAAAAGCCGCGTTCCATCGAGGATTTCGACCCGTCAACCCTGTTTCCCAAGGTCGAAATCGGCGATCGTTTTCTCTATGAGCAAGA
>Ga0134126_10006034_pt1 | contig 15171 bp, 8 predicted proteins | sample KB31752_FD_96881 | JGI IMG/M metagenome (GOLD analysis project Ga0134126, IMG submission 96881) | Terrestrial soil microbial communities with excess Nitrogen fertilizer from Kellogg Biological Station, Michigan, USA - KB3-175-2 | ecosystem: Environmental > Terrestrial > Soil > Unclassified ...
CCCCGACCATCGCGAGACTACTCGGTCGCCTGCTTGCCGGCACCAACCGCATCCGTGAAGCTGAGGCTGAATTGCGCCGCGCAGTCGAGCTCGATCCGGGGAACCGACCGGCCCGATGCGACCATGCCGCCCTGCTGCTGAAAGCCCACCGACACGCCGATGCGCGGGCACGGCTTCTGACCGCTATAGACGGCGACCTGCCCCATCAGGCCATGTTGTGCAACTTGGCCAACGCAGCCGCCTGCCTGGGGCTTCAGGAAGAAGCCGTCAACCTGGCCGGCCGGGCAATCGACGCCGATCCGCATTCCTCACTGGCCCGCCGCACGTTGTGCAACGTGCTGCCGTACCATCAAGATATCACCGCCGCGACGATAATGGACGCGCTGCGCGACTCCGACCGCCTCATTCCGCGGTTGGCCCCGCTCCCATTCGCGAACCCGCCTGATCCTGACCGGCCACTGAAGATCGGGCTGCTGTCCGGGTCCCTGCGCGCTCATCCGGTCGGATGGCTGACCGTCGCAGCGTTCGAGGCCCTGGATCCCAGGGCCTTCCGACTTGCCTGTCTCTCGCACGGCCCAACCGGTTCAGACCCAATCGCTCGGCGCTTCCACACATTAGGCGACTGGATCGATGTTAGCCTGTTCGACGACAAGGCGTTGGCGCAGCGCACCCGTGACCTTGCCATCGACATCCTGATCGACCTGGGCGGCTATGGCGACGGCGCCCGTATGCCGGCTTGCGCCCAGCGCCTGGCGCCAGTGCAGATCAAATGGGTCGGATCGCAGAATCACAGCACGCATCTATGGGAGATGGACTGGTTCATCACCGACCGGTGGGAAACACCTCCCGGTCAGGAATGCCTCTACAGTGAGCGCCTGCTGCGGCTGGCCGATGGTTATGTCTGTTACACACCGCCTTCGTATGCGCCCGACCTGGCGCCGCTCCCAGCCCTGGAGCGTGGCTCAGTCACGTTCGGTTGCTTCAATAACCTGGCGAAACTCACACCGCACGTGATCCGCGCCTGGAGTACGATCCTCTACCGGGTGGCTGACGCCCGCCTTGTCCTTCGCACCCACCAGTTCAACGACCAGCCTACGGCGGATCGGATACGGACATTGTTCGCTCTTCACGGCGTGTCACCCGACAGGATCGCGCTGTTCGGATCAGCAGGGCATCGGGAACTCATGGACAAATACAACGAGATCGACATCGTGCTCGATCCCTTCCCCTATGCGGGTGGCCTGACGACCTGCGAATCCCTGTGGATGGGCGTGCCTGCCATAACCTTGGCGGGGGAAACCTTCGCATCTCGACATTCTTTCAGCCACACCAGCAATGTCGGGCTGACGGACTGGCAGGCGGCCGATGTCGACGCGTATTGCGATCTTGCGGTTGCCAAAGCGGCCGATCTGGGTGCGCTGGCCGAGCTTCGAGCACAATTGCGACCGCAGATGCGCGCGAGCCCGCTGTGCAATACGGAACGATTCGGCCAAAGTCTCGCGGCCGGCCTGCGGTACGCTTGGCGGGAGTGGTGCCTTGAAACAGAGGTTCCTCCGCTCAAATCAGGCCGCCAGGACCGGATTTTGGCTCTGTCTGATTGACCCCCCAAGCGAACTCATGGCAGGAATCCCGCGCATTCGATGCCGTGTCTGCGGTGTCCAACCCTCCTAGCCGATTGGCCGCCAAAGCCTGTTGGTGCGGATGGAAGCACCAAACAGGCTTCAGCGCTCTCCGGCGATTTCGCCTCTGACGATCACGCTCCAAAGGGTCTGACCTATTCCCAAACCGCGCATCATCGCCATCGCGAACCAGAAAGGCGGGGTGGGAAAAACGACGACCGCGGTCAATCTCGCTGCCGCGCTGGCAGCGATCGGTCAGACGATCCTTCTGATTGACTTCGATCCCCAGGGCAATGCCTCGACCGGATTGGGCGTGAAGCCGACCGACCGCCAGAACGGCAGCTACCGTCTTGTCACCGGAAATTCGCTGCCGGATGAATTGGTGCTGAGGACTGATGTTCCTAATTTGTTCCTAATCCCTGCGGAAGCTGACCTGGCCGGCGCTGAAATCGAGCTTGTGGACGTCGAACGCAGGGAATTCCGTCTGCAATCAGCGCTGTCGGCGATCAGGAATGGCCAAACCTTCGATTACATCCTGATCGATTGCCCACCCAGCCTGGGCCTGTTGACCCTCAATGCACTGGTCGCCTCGGCCGGCATCATCGTTCCATTGCAATGCGAGTTCTACGCGCTCGAAGGCGTCAGCGGATTGGTGAGAACCATCGAAAGCGTCAGGCGCAGGCTGAACCCCGGTACACGCTTGCTTGGTATCGTGCTGACAATGTTCGACAGCAGAAACAGCCTGTCTTCCCTCGTCGCGTCGGACGCGCGAGACTTCTTCGGCGACTGGGTCTATCAGACCGTGATACCAAGGAACGTGCGCATTTCTGAGGCATCGAGCTTCGGCAAGCCGATTCTCAGCTACGACCCGAAATCGACCGGCGCAAAGGCATACAACCAGTTGGCCGCCGAACTTCTGGATCGCGAAAAACAGGCCTGACATGGCAGACCAACGGACACCCTCGCCCGCCGCTAAAGCGCCTCGCCCCCGGCTTGGCCGCGGCCTCGCCGCTCTGATGGGCGAACGGCTGGCTGATACTGCTCAAGATCAATCGCAGCCAATTCGGACAGTCGAGATTGACAGGCTGGAGCCCAATCCATTCCAGCCCCGGGCCATTGGCACCAGTTCGGAACTGGAGCCGCTGGCAGAATCGATCCGCGTTCAGGGCATTCTACAGCCCCTCCTTGTGCGGTCCCATCCCATAACGAAGGACCGCTATCAGATCGTCGCCGGCGAGCGCCGTTGGAGAGCAGCGATTCTTGCCGGCCTGTCGGAAGTCCCCGTGCTGCATCGGCAAATGAGCGATGCCGAGGCCGCCGCCACCGCTCTGGTCGAAAATCTGCAAAGACTTGATCTCAATCCGATCGAAGAGGCCGAAGGCCTGCAGCGCCTCATCGACGAATTTCATCTGACGCACGAAGAACTGGGTCATGCCGTCAGCAAATCACGGGCGCATGTCGGCAACATGGTGCGCATGCTGAAACTGCCGTCCCGCATCCAGACGGAAATCCGCAATGGCAACGTTACGTTCGGTCATGCCCGAGCGCTGCTGACCGCCACCGATCCTGATATGCTTATAGACCAGATCCTGGCCAAGGGATTATCGGTCAGGCAGACAGAAGCACTTGCCGCGCAAAAAGCCTCGGACTCCCGTTCGCCAGCGGCAACGCCTCGCGAACAGGATCCGGACACGGCAGCGCTCGTTCAGACATTGATCGAACGCCTCGGCTACAAGGTTGCCATCGCCACGAATTCCACCGGCGGCGGGCGCCTGGTGATCCATTTCCGGGACAGCTTCCATTTGGAAGAACTGGTTGGCAAATTAAGCTGATCCACAACCAGAGGATCCATAACAGGGATATCCCCGCCTCCCGTCTGAAGTCCCCGGGAATCCTGACCCGACGTACGACCACAGCGCTAAACGAGACCGCATACCGACAACTATACCCTACGTCCCCCGATATAAATCGCCGCATGGTTTGCGGGAACAGCGGGGAAAACGAGGATAAATCAACCAAACGCGGGCCCAATCACTGGACTGCCAAGCGCATCTCCATCACCTGTCCCATTGTCGGCAACCGTCATGGGAACGCTGCCGAAGTGTGGATATCTCCCCGATGATCCTTAGCTATCAATCGTCTGGGATCCGATCGTGCCGCGCCTTCCAACCGGCAGTGATTGAGATCTGACACAATCAACATCCTTCAATCACCAAATCCAAACAGAGATTCTTTGGAACTTATTCAGACCTGCTATCCGGTCCATCGGATACAGCCGCGATAAACGCCAAAGCGTCACCGCCGCGGACGACCGGCAACACCTGACCGGAAGAGAAAAGTCAGCGGCACCACCATGAAGGCCAGCACTGCAGTCAGCAGGAATATGTCGGAATAGGCCATGACGGCGGATTGCAGACCCAGCACCTTGTCGATCTGACCCAGGGCAAGTCCGTGAACCTGCTCACTTGCCACGCCACCGGCGCGAAGTGCCTGCTCATACTGCGGCAGCAGCGCCTGAAACCGTGGATCCAGCGGTGACAGATGGTGGACCAGGTGCGCGCGATGCGCCTGCATTTCGCTGGCGGTGATCGCCGTCGCGACAGAAATGCCAACCGATCCGCCAATATTCCTGAACATCGAATAGAGCGCCGTCGCGTCGGCGTTCAACCCGCGTGGCATTGTGGAGTAGGATAAGGTGCTGTTCGGGACGAACAGGAAAGCCAGTCCGATGGTCTGAAGTGCTCGGAACGTTGCCAGAGTCCAGAAATCGATGTCCGGCGTCAGGTTGGCGGCATACAGTGCCGACAGTCCCAAGGCGGCAAAACCGAACGCGATGACCAGGCGGGTCGGCACGTTCGGCAGCACCCATTTTGCGGCGACCGGAATCAGCACCACCATGACTGCCGCGCCGGGCGACATCATCAGCCCGGACGTGAGCGCCGTGTATCCTAGCCACTCCTGTGCCAGCAGGGGGATCAGCGCATTGCTGGAATACAGGATCGCGCCGATGCTGAAGATCATCACCGATCCGACGGCGAAGTTCCGGTTTCCCAGCGCGCGCAGGCTGACGATCGGCCGCGCGCTCATTGTCAGCCAGGTGACCGCGCCAACCCCCGCCGTTGCGGCGACAAGTGCGAGAATTCGTATGGTCGGGGAGCTGAACCAGTCCAGGTCTTCACCCCGGTCAAGCATGATCTGGAGTGACCCGAGGGCAAGAACGATCAGGGCCAGACCGACGCCATCCATGTCCCTCAGACGCATCCGGTCGGCGACGACCCATGGTGGGTCTTTCACCATTCTCGCCACGGAGAAGAATGCGATGATCCCGATCGGTACGTTGATCAGGAACACCCAGCGCCAGGACCAGGAATCGGTGATCCAGCCGCCGAGGGCCGGGCCGATGATCGGGGCAAAAATCACGGCGATCGCGACCATGGAGAAGCCCCGGCCCAGTTGAGATGGCTCGAACGTATCCAGCAGGATGGCCTGCTGATTCGGTTGTAGCCCGCCGCCGACCAGCCCTTGCAGTAGGCGAAAGACAACGAGCTGTTCCAGGCTCGTCGCTACGCCGCAAAGGAACGACAGCACCGTGAAAGACGCGATGCAGATCAGGAAATAGCGCTTCCGGCCGATCACTCGCCCGAGCCATCCAGCCACAGGGACGATCATGCCGTTCGCGACCAGATAGGATGTGAGTGTCCAGGTCGCCTCGTCGTAACTGGCTGATAGGTTCCCTGCTATGTGTGGCAGGCTGACATTGACGATCGTGCTGTCGAGCACCTCCATGAACGGCGCCAGCGTGACAGCGAAGGTGACCAACCAGGGATTTCCCGGCAGATAGCTTCTGCTACCGGTAGCGTCGCTCATTTCAGCGAAATAGTCGGGATAACCGAAAGTCCAAGTGGCAGCGGATGGTGCGGGTCCATCCCGGAGTCGATGACGATCTTGACCGGCACACGTTGTACGATCTTCACGAAATTTCCGGTGGCGTTCTCGGGCGGAAACAGGCTGAACCGCTGCCCCGACCCGAGTTGGATACTATCGACATGCCCGGTCAGGTGCAGTTCGGGGTACGCATCGACCCGCAGATTGACCTTCTGGCCTTTGCTCATACGGTCGAGCTGGCTTTCCTTGAAGTTCGCCGTCACCCAGACATCCGATGTCACCAGCGACATAAGGGCTTGGCCGGGCGTGACGTAGTTGCCCTTTTCCACGTTGCGCTTGGTCACCCAGCCGTCCTGCGGCGCAATGATCCGGGTTCGTGACAGATCGAGATCTGCCTGTTCGAGGCGCGCGCGTGCGAGGGCGACTTCACCCTCCAATTGCCGTACCTCAGTTTCCGCGCGGGCGATGGATTGCGCTACGATATCGGCCTGGCGGACCATCGCGTCCGCTTCCGCAACCTGGGCTGCGGTCGCCCGCACGGCAGCCTCGGCAGTATCGATGTCTTGTTGCGTCGTCGCCTGTTTCGGCAGGCTGCGCTGCCGGCGAGCGTCCGCCTCGGCCTTGAATGCCGCGGCCTGCGCGTGCAAGCGCTGTGCCTTGGCGGCGTCGAGGCGGGCCGGGTAGGTCACGCGCGCCTCTTCCACCGCGACGCGGGCGCTCGCCAGTTTCGCCTCCGCGACCTGCAGGCTGCCGTTGGCCTGGTCGCGCGCAGCCTGGAAGTTGGAGGGGTCGATCTGGACCAGGAGATCCCCGGCTTTGACTGCCTGGTTGTCGGTCACAGCCAGAGTGGCCACCGCACCGGCGACCTGTGGTGCGACGGTGACCGCGTGGCCATCGGTGAACGCGTCGTCGGTGCTGATATAGTCCTTCGTTACATACCAGTAACTCACCGCACCGCCGATGGCGACAAGAATGATCAGCAGCAGCACCCACCGCGCGCGCCTGTTCCGCCGCCGGTCCGTGGTTGCGAGCGGGGCGGACAGCCGGGGCCGGTCGGACGTGGTGAACTGCTCGTTCATTGACTCCTGACAAGCCTATACTGGCATGACCGGCAATACCACTACTGCCTGAGAGCCTGGCTCTTTACCAGGCGAGCATAAAGCCCATCGCGACTTATGAGTTCCGAGTGCGTGCCCTGCTCCTGGCACTGGCCGTTTGCCAGCACCACGACCAGGGCCGCGTCCTGAACCGTAGACAGGCGATGTGCAATGACCAGGGTCGTGCGCCCCGCCCGCAACCTTGCGAGCGCAATCTGTACGGCTGCTTCACTTTCGGTATCAAGGGCACTCGTCGCTTCGTCCAGCAGAAGGATCCGCGGATTCCGCAGAAGCGCCCGCGCCAGCGCGATCCTTTGCCGTTGCCCGCCGGACAGCCGCTGCCCTCCTGGTCCGACCCGGGTCGCGTAGCCTTCGGGAAGCTGTCCGATAAAGCCAGCCGCGGCTCCGGCCTCAGCTGCAGCCTCGATCGCCTCCTGGGTGGTGTCCGGTTTGCCCATGCCGATATTGGCGGCAACGGTGTCGTCGAACAGCAGGGCGTCCTGGCCGACATAGGCGATCGAATCGCGCAGGCTGCTGACGGTCACTTCGCGCACATCGATGCCGTCGATCCGGACCGCCCCTGCCGTCACGTCGTGCAGCCGCGGAATCAGCGAAAGCGCGGTCGATTTGCCGCCGCCCGAAGGCCCGACAAGCGCCACGGTGGTCCCCGGCGCGGCCTCTAAACTCAATCCAGCGAGCGCCACACGTCCATCCGGATAGCTGAAATAGACGGACTCGAATTCGATGCGTCCCAGCCCGGCAGGCAGCCGAACCGCGTTACGGGCATCGGCGATGCTCGGCGGCTCATCCAGCACGCCGAAGACGCGCACCATGCCCGCCAGCCCTTCCTGCAAGGCGGCATTCAGGGAGCCAAGGGCACGCAGCGGCCGCGATGCGATCAACAGCGCCGCCACGAAGCCGGTGAAGTTCCCAAGCGTATGACTGCCCATCGCGGCGCGCCATCCCTCGAACCCGATGACCGCCGCAACCGCCGTCCCGCCCAGCACCTCCAGCACCGGATCAACCCGTGCCCGGCTCTTGCTCATCCGCAGCAGTGAACGATACAGCTCCCGAAACGCCTCACCAGCTCGCCTGATCTCAAGCGATTCGAGCCGGTAGGTACGCACCGTTCTCGCCTGAGCGAAGCTCTCATTGAGCAGCGCCGCAGCCTCGCCCACCCGTTCCTGCATGCCCCCCGAAGCGCGCCGCACGCGTTTGCCGATCCGCTGGATCGGCACGGTCGCGAGCGGATACAGGGCGGCGGCGATCAAGGACAGCAGCCAGTCCAGATACACCATCGAGCAGACAAGCCCGATGACGGTAAAAACGTCGGCGACGCCATTGACGGCACGGGTCAGTGCTTCGCGGATCGTGGCGGCATCCGTGGTGAACCGTGCCGCAAGCTGCGCCGGCGCCTCGCGCTCCACCCGGGACAGGTCGGCGTGGACCAGGTGCGCGAACATGCGCTCCTGCAGCTCCCGGATAACCTGGAGCACCAGCCGCTGGACTTCGACGTTCTGAAAATACTGTGCCGCGGCCTTGACCGAGGTGATCACGACCACAAGCACCGGGATCTGATACAGGATGCGGCGATCCCGATCGGTGAACATCTGGAATGCGTGGTCGATCACCACGGGATAGAGAGCGGTGGTGCCCGCCATCACACCAGTCAGCAGAACGATCAGCAACAGGCGAGCCCGGCGATGGGAGAGATGCTCTCGCCACAACCGACCCAGGAGTGCGCGCGTGCTGTTGGGATCGCCGTTTCGGCGGGTGCGGCTCATGGGCGCGGGATGTATCAGGCGGCAGGATGGGAGGCCAGTGGCAGCAGGGTGGGCCACGGATCAGCCTACTTCGGTACTGCGGAACCGTTGTCGATGGTCCTCTGTCCATCGCGCAACGACCCGGGCTTCTCTCCATCCGGCGCCTGCCGCCGCTCGGTTTTAACCGGGCGGCGGCAGCGATACGGAAAACGGTTCAGATGTAGTCGGCAGCGGTGGTGACGTCGCTTGCCTTGTCCGACGCGACGGCATTCAGGATCAGCGACAGAACCACCGTCACAACGATGTTCAGCACCACGGCAATTACCGCGATGTAGCAGGGGAATGTCACCCCGGGCAGATGCAGCGGGTAGATCGGCGAGAAGTTGTTGGCGATCACCATCCAGGTCCCGACCCCGAACCCGGTGATCCAGCCGATCAGCAGCGCCCAGCCGTTGAGGAAGCGCGTGTACAGGCCGAGCATGACCGAAGGCAGTGTCTGGATGATCCAGATACCGCCCAGCAATTGCAGCCATAGCGCGTATTTCAGCGGCAGGAAGAAGATGAAGGCCAATGCCCCGGCCTTGATCACCAGGGAGACGATCTTCGCCATCTGGCTTTCCTGCGCGTCGGTGCATTGCGGGCTGAAGAACTCCCGGTAGATATTCCGGGTGAACGTGTTGGCCGTCGCGATCGACATGATCGCAGCCGGCACCAGCGCACCGATGGCGATGGCGGCAAACGCGATCCCGACGAACCAGGACGGGAACAGTGCCAGGAACAAGGCCGGTACCGCGAAGTTGTTGCTGTAGTGACGAAATCCGTCAGCCAGGTTCGGCATCGACTGCACGCCTACGGCGATCGCCATGAACCCGACCAGCGAAAGCAGGCCCAGCATCAGCGAATAGGCTGGCAGCATGGCCGCATTTCGCCGCACCACCCGGCTGGACGAAGCACCCAGGATGCCGGTGATCGAATGCGGATAGAGGAACAGCGCAAACGCCGACCCCAGGGCCAGTGTCGCATAGGCGCTGAACGACCCGTAGGAACCGGCCGGCGGCGTCGCGAGCAGCAGCTTCGGGGCAGGGATTGCCGAGAAGATCTTGTCGTAACCGCCAAGGTAGGACGGTACCGCGATTATCGCGACGATGACCGTGAGATAGATCAGCAGGTCCTTGACCACGGCGATCATCGCCGGCGCCCGCAATCCAGACGTGTAGGTGAACGCCGCGAGAATGACGAACGCGATGATCAGCGGCAGGTCGCCGGCGAGGCCGGATGTCTCTATCCCCATTGCGCCGATGACGACCTGGATGCCCAGAAGCTGCAGCGCGATATACGGCATTGTCGCCAGGATGCCGGTGAACGCCACGGCGAGTGCCAGCCAACGGTTGCCGAAGCGCCCGCGGACGAAATCGGCCGATGTGACGTAGCCGTGCTTGTGCGCGACCGACCAGAGCCGCGGGAAGACCATGTACAGGATTGGGTACACCATGATGGTGTAGGGCACGGCAAAGAAGCCGATCGCACCGGCGCCGAACATCAGCGCGGGGACCGCGACGAATGTATAGGCAGTGTAAAGGTCGCCGCCGATCAGGAACCAGGTGATGGCGGTTCCGAAGCGGCGTCCACCCAGCCCCCATTCATGCAACTGGTCCAGATCGCCCTTGCGCCAACGCGCGGCGTAGAAACCGAGCCAGGTGACAAAGGCAAAGATCAGGACGAAGACCACCAGGGCGGTGAGATTGAATGCCATGGCTCAGCGCTCCACCAGATAGACAAGCGCGGCGATGGCGGCGCCGATCAGGACCCATAGCAACTGATACCAGTAGAAGAACGGAATTCCGGCGATCATCGGATCGGTGCTGTTGTAGGACGACACCCACAGCACCGCGATAAACGGCACCAGAAGCAACAGCCGAGCCCACACCACGACCCGTACCGGTTTATGTTCCTCGCTATTCCCGGACATATGCACCCCCGAGTGGCCAGGGCACGACAGTCGCGGGAGGAATCGCCGGAGACATGGACCGTGCCCTGAAGAAAAATCTTCCGGACCGCGGCCAGGTCAGCGCGGCCCGGTCACGGCCTTGGCGGGGATTAGCAAGAAAGGAAGCGATTCGTAAAGAATCTGTAATGCAATCCCGGCAGGTGTGCTCAGCGCCCCTCGCGCCGCCAGGCCAGTATCATCAGACCGAGCATCAGCGGCAGCGAAGCCCATGCCGGCAGCAATGCGAGTGCGGCGATCCCCGTGACCACGTGATCGTGCCGGCGTTGCAGTCCCACCCAGGAACTGCCCGACGCGGACCGGTCGGGTTCGGTGCGGCGAAGGTCGGGGATGTCCGGCGACGCCGCGGTCCCGAGCCAATGCACCCCGCCGCCGTCCTGGCGCGCCAGCTTGCTGACAAGAGTCGCCGTCGCGCGCAGATCGGACAGTTCCGGCGGGTTCGCTGCACCCGCCGCGGCATAGGCCGTTCGCTGGTTGTCAGTGACCGCCCACACGCCGGGCGCGGTGGCGGGCAGCGAGGCAAGCGATTTCCCCGGTTCGACGGCACGCAGGGGAATCGTCGTCTCGTGGCCGTCGGGATCGGTCACGGCAACCGAGCCTGGCGGTGCCGGATCAAGGGAACGCCGCTCGATGGAAAGCCGCCCGTCGGCCACTTTCGCGGTGAGGGCATTTTCCTCTAGTTCCGGCTCTTGCATGAGCCAGTGCGCGACGCGGCGCAGCAGCTCTGCCTGGGGGCCGCCGCCGTCATGGCCGCGCGCCCAAAGCCAAAGCTGGTCGGACAGCAGCAGCGCGACCCGGCCCTTACCGACATGGTCGAGCGCCAGCAACGGCTGTCCGTCGGGACTTTGCATCAGCACTTCGCCATGGACATCATCGGTCTGGATGCGGCGATACCAGGGTCCCCAGGTCGGGGGGTGGCCGCCTTCCTCCGTATCTGCCTCATTGGCGGGCGGCGTTTCGCCGAAATTCGCCCCCGTAAGGCCCTGCGTCACCGGATGGCGAAGCCCGAGCGCGCTAATCCAGGGGCGGAAGCGACCGTCGACCACGGCGTTGAACCGCGCCGGCTGTCCGGGAAGGATGGATTCCAGCGGCGTCGCGGCAAGGCTGGCGGGTCCGGAGAACTCCGGCCCGACACTCAGCAGCAACGCCCCGCCCTCCCGCACGCGGTTGGCGATGTTCGCCAGATAGGGCAGCGGCAGCAGGCCGCGGTTCTGGAACCTATCGAGGATGATCAGGTCGAACTCGCCGATCTTATCGACGAACAGCTCCCGCACCGGGAAGGCGATCAGCGCCAGCTCATTGAGCGGCGTCAGGTCATCCTTTTCTGGCGGCCGCAGGATGGTGAAGTGAACCAGATCAACCGACGGATCGGCTTTCAGCAGACGCCGCCAGGTCCGCTCTCCGGGATGCGGCTCCCCGGAGATCAGCAGCACCCGCAGCCGGTCACGCACGCCGTTGATCTCCACGACGGCACGGTTATTCAGCGTCGAGACCTCGCCGGCGAGCGGACTGGCGGTCATCTCCACGACCGTCGGGCCGGCGCGGGCAATCGGCAGATCGATCTGCTGTTCGCGTCCGACCGGGATGCTTTCGACGATGGGCGGCTGGCCGTCGCGGCGGATCGTCAGCGTGGCGGGGGTGCCTCGGTGCGATGTGCCCAGATCCTCGATCACCACGCGCACCGTCGCCGTCTTGCCGACGATGCCGTAGCTGGGCGCTTCGATCACGCGCAGCCGGCGATCCACTTCCTCACCCTTCGCCGGGATCAGCACGTTCAGCGGCGAGCCGCCGGGTGAGGTCTCGGGAATGTCGTGGATCTGCCCGTCCGTGATGGCGATCGTGCCCGCAAAGCGCGAGCGTGGGATGTCTGCGAGCGCGCGATTGATGGCACTGAACAGGCGGGTTCCCGCGGTGCCGGCCTCAGGCACGGTGATCGTACGCAGGTCCAGATCCGGCAGCCGGGCCGCCTCCCGCATGATGGCCGCGCCGGCGGCATCCGCCAACCTGGTGCGATCGCCGACCTGCATGGAGCCGGTGTGGTCCAGCAGCAGCAGACCGATATCGGGCAATGCCTCGCGGGTTTCCTGCACCAGCCGCGGTCCGGCCAGCCACAGCAGCAGCACGGCGAAGGCGGCGAGCCGCAGCGCCGTGCCGCGGGCGTGGCGCCAGAACCCCAGGGCCACCACCAGCAGGGCGATGATGCCAAGCGCCACAATGACCCAGAGCGGTGCCAGCGGATCGAAGCGCAGTGCGGCGATGGCCTGCTCAGCGTGCATCGGCGTCACCCACTCCGGTCAGGGTCTGTCGAAACGGCGCGGCAGCGCACCCGTGCGACGGACGGCTGCGAAGCCGCATCGCGGGTCCAAGGCTTTGCAAAGTCCCATGGCTTTGCAAAGTCATTGTCCCAGCCTTTGCAAAATCGCCGGCACGTGGACCTGGTCCCCTTTGTAATTGCCGGTGAGCGCGTACATCACGAGGTTCACGCCGAAGCGGTATGCCAGCACGCGCTGATGCTGACCGCCGGGGATCACTGCGTACGGGTTCTGTCCGGATGAGTCGACGGCCCAGGCAGCGGCCCAGTCGTTGCCGCCGATGATCACCGGACTCACGCTGTCGTTGGCGCGGTCCTGGTCACGTTGCACCCATACGGTATCGCCTGTGTAGCGCCCGGGAAAATCCGACAGCAGGTAGAAGGCGCGGGCCAGGACGTGCTCCGTCGTCAATGGTGCAAGCGGCGGAATGACCAGTCCGCGCGCCACGCGGCGCAAAGCTGACTCGGTACCCGGCGCGAACCCGGCGCCGGAACCGGAATCGCGCGTATCGATCAGGATGATGCCGCCGCGGTTCATGTAGTCGTTCAGCGATGCCGCCTGCTCGTCCGTCAGAGGCTGCTCATCTGCCGTGATCGGCCAGTAGAGCAGCGGATACAGGCTGAGATCGGTTTTCCCGGGTTCGACCGGGTCAGGTTCCACCAGGGTCGCCGCCGTGCGGCGGTTGACGTAGTCGGACAGGCCCTCGAGCCCTGCCTTGGAGATCGAATCAATCTGCGAGTCACCGGACACGACGTAGCCCAGGCGTGTCGCCAGAGCCGGGTTCGGATCGACGTCCAGTGCATGGGCGGCCGGAGCGAACAGCAGCGGCAGCAGGACCACCGAAGCGGCGACGCTGGAGCGCAGCAGGCCGCGGAGCACGAGCGACAGTAGCATGTCGACGGCCAGCAACAGGATGGCAAAGGCAAGCAGCGGCGGGCCGAGCGCCCGCTCGGGCGCGGTTTCTGCCAGCGGTTCGAGGGAGGCGCCGGTGACGGTAGGCGCGGCTTCCAGCGGCGGCAGGACGGTGCCCAGGTTCAGCGTGCGGCGGCCGTTCTCGGGCCCGTAAAGACCCGGCGGATGGCGGGGCGAGACCGCGGTCGAGCCGAATGCGTTTCCGGCCAGGCCGAGGGCAGCTTGCGGTGGGGCGGACAGAAGACCGAACCCATCCAGCGTTTCCGCCGGCGCCAGCACGGTCGCGTCAGGCGTGCCTGCCACGCCCGCGGACAACGCAACCAGCCTCCGCAGCATGTCCACGAACAGGCCGGACAGCGGCAGGTTGGACCAGTCGGCGTTGGCGGTGACGTGGAACAGCACGATACGGCCGGCGCCGCGGGTATCCTCTGTCACCAGCGAGGTGCCGTCCGCCAGGGAGGCCCAGGTGTGGCTGGCAAGCTCGGCGTTGGGCTCCGCGAGCACCTGCCGGCTGATCTTCACCTCATTCGGGGTCAGCAGGCCGTAGAACGGCGACGTGACTGGAAAGGGCGCGAGGCCCGCCGGTTCGCTCCAGGAGAGCGCGCCGCCAAGCTGACGGTCACCGGAAAGCAGTTTCTCGGGCAGCAACGGATCGGTTTCGCCCAGCGCCTGCCCTGCGGTCCGCGGACCCGCGAAGCGGATCAGGAAGCCGCCCTTTTCGACCCAGGCGTTCAGGGCGTCACGTTCCGGCCCGGCCGGCAGCGGACGGTCGGTCAGGATCAGGACCGAGATCTGCCGCTTCAGCAGGGTCTCGTAGTCGCCGACCCGCAACTCGGTGAAAGGCTCGAGCGCGCGCCGAAGATAGTAGAGCGAACCGGAGAACGGTGAATCGGCACCGGACGGATCCCCCGTCACCAGCCCGACCGGTCGCCGCCGCCAGCGTTCATCCAGCAGCACGACGGAGCCGGCCGAGGGCGGTCCTTCCAGGACCAGCCGGCTGAGCCGGTTCCTCAACTCGGGCGGCAACGTGATGGCGCCGGTGCCGCCGGAGGCGCCCGCCGGCAGATGGATCGAGGTCCGCGCCAGGGTCCGGCCATCGCCGCTCTGCGCCAGCACCGTGGCGGTCGAGGCGGCGACGCCGGGAAGCTGCGCCACGCGGACGGTCAACCGGTCGGCCTCTGACTCCGGTGGCAGCAGGACCCGGGGTGGTGCGGTCGCGCAGCATATCTCGGTGACCGCACCGGCGGCGCGCAGGGCGTCGGCGAAGACAGGGAAATCCGCGCCATCGGTCAGGCCGTCCGCCAGGTAGACCACGCTGCTGCCTGGCTCCTTCCACGCGCGCAGCCCCATCGCCGCGGCCGCCCGGTCGCTCGGCCAGGCCTGCGGCTGCAAGGTGGCGAGGCGCGCGCGAAGGTCGGCCACCGGCATCGGTGCGGTGACATGGGGCACATTGCCGCTGCCGTCCGGGGCGGTCGCCATCAGCGCCGCCTGACGCCCGGCGCGCGCGGCCCGGTCCAACACCGTGCCTGCGGCCTGCATGCGCTTCGGCCAGTCGGCTGCGGCGGCCCAGCCGTTATC
>Ga0134126_10006035_pt1 | contig 15168 bp, 12 predicted proteins | sample KB31752_FD_96881 | JGI IMG/M metagenome (GOLD analysis project Ga0134126, IMG submission 96881) | Terrestrial soil microbial communities with excess Nitrogen fertilizer from Kellogg Biological Station, Michigan, USA - KB3-175-2 | ecosystem: Environmental > Terrestrial > Soil > Unclassified ...
CACCAGGCCGACGAACATGCCGCTGACGCCGACGATGTTGTTGATGCCGAGCGCCATCCCGCGCTGGTGGGCCGGAAACGCGTCGGTGATGATCGCGGCCGCGTTGGCCAGCAGGCAGGCCGCGCCGACTCCCTGCACGATGCGGAACAGGATCAGCCACATCGCGCCCGCACGACCGGTCATCCAGTCGACGGTCAGGAACAGGGAGGCGACGGTGTAGATCAGGAAGCCGAGGTTGTAGATCCGTACCCGGCCGTACATGTCGCCGAGACGCCCGAGGCTCACGATCAACACGCTCGAGACGACCAGGAAGCCGAGGATCATCCACAGCAGGTAGAAGCTGTTCGACGCCTGCAGCGGGTCGAGGTGGATGCCCCGGAAGATGTCGGGCATCGCGATCAGCGTGATCGAGGCGTCGAGCGTCGCCAGCAGCACGCCGAGCGTGACGTTCGAGAGCGCGATCCACTTGTAGCGATCGTCGGCGGTGCGCATCTGGGCAGGGCTGCGGCCGGCGCTGACGATGGTCGTGGGCACGTGCCTCAATTATACAGGCTAACTGTACAGTTTGCCTGTCATCTATAGTCCGGGCCATGACCTCCGAGAACGACCTCGGACAGCTTTCGAGCGAGCTTCGCGTCGTGCTCGGCCAGCTGGTCAGGAGGCTGCGCGCGGAGCATCGCTTCCCGCTGGCCCAGGGGTCGGTGCTCGGACGGCTCTCGCGCGAAGGAACCTCGAGCATCGGCGCGCTCGCGACCGCCGAGCGCGTGCGCCCGCAGTCGATGGCGCAGACCGTCGCGGACCTCGAGGCGGCGGGGCTGATCAGCCGGCGCCCCGACCCCGCCGATGGCCGTCGCACGCTGGTGGAGCTGACGCCCGAGGGCCGGCGCACCCTCGACGCCGACCGGGCCAACCGCGAGGGCTGGCTGGCCGGCGCGATCGCCTCGGAGCTGAACGGCACGGAGCGCCGTCAGCTCGAACGGGCGGTCGAGCTGATGAGACGCCTCAGCGAGAGCTGAGCTCGCCTAGCCGTGCTCCGGCTCGGGGCGCTCCTCGCCCGGCCAGCGACCGGTCAGGCGGGTGAAGGCGACGCGCGAGCCGTGATCGACGAGGCCGCGCACAGCGCGGAAGATCGCCCCCTCGAGCACCAGTGCCGCCAAGAGCTTCGCGACCGGGATCTCGCGATGCTCGGGATCGGGCGCCTCTTCCTTGTCGATGATGCGCCAGATGCGCTCGAACAGCTTCGTCGCGACGATCCCGGCGAGCATGCCGCCGATGAGCCGGAACGGGATGAACATCAGTTTCAGCATTTCGAGTCACCCTACTGCGCCCGCAGTGTGTGAGCCCTGTCGATCTACCCGGCGCCAGCGGCGCGAAAACGGTCCTCAGTCGAGCGCGATCAGCTCGAACTCCAGGCGGCCGCCGCCCGCGCTCAGCAAGCCCATCGTGTGGCGCGGAGCGCGGCGCCGCGCGGTCGGGCTGCCGGGGTTGAAGATCTGAAAGCCCGCCTGCGACTCGTGCAACGGGAGGTGTGAGTGACCGAAGATCGCCGCCGTGCATTCCGGGAACAGCCCGCGCATGCGCGCGAGCCGGCCGCGGGCGGGCCCGGCGTCGTGCACGACTCCGACCTTCGCGCCGCCGAGCTGGATCTCGAGTCGCTCGGGGAGCCGCTCGGCCAGGGCCGGCTCGTCGACGTTGCCGCGCACGGCGCGCAACGGCGGGCCGATGCAGGACAGCTCGTCGAACACCGATGCCGACACCACGTCGCCCGCGTGGACGATCAACTCGCACTGCTCGAGCCGCTCCCGGCAAGGGGCCGGCAGACGGCCCGGCGCGCGCAGATGGGTGTCGGCGATCACGGCAACGATCATCGGTAAGCGCGGTGGACAGCCGCGCTCCCGGCAGCGTAGCCGCGCCGTCACCGGCGGATCCGGGTAATCAACAGCCATGGCACCGGTTACGAGGAAGCACGGATGGGCCGCGCGGGTCGAGCGCCATCCCCTCCTGCTCAGCGTCGCCGCCGCGCTGATCGCGATCGGGGCCTTCGCCGGCATGAGCATCGCCGCCGGGCCCGCGGGCGTCCGCGCCCGCATCGAAGAGCTCGCGCCGCTCTGGCTCGCTGTGGCTGCGGGCGCGCGACTGGTTTCCTACCTCGGCTACGGGATCGCGCACAGATGGGTGACGGGGGCCTGCGACCAGAGCGTGCTCGCAGCCGATGACGCCATGCGCGTAGCCGCCTTCGGCGCGGGCGCGACCTCACTCAAGGGCGGGTTCTCGATCGACGCGCGGGCGCTGCGCGGCGCGGGCGCCAGCAAACGTGAGGCGAGGGCGCATGTCGCGGCGCTCGCGCTGCTCGAGTACGTGGTGCTCGCGCTCGGCGCCTGGACTTGCTCGCTGCTGCTGCTCGGTGAGCCGAGCGTCAAGGGCGTCGCCGTGGTGCCGTGGGCGATCGGCGTACCGGCGGGCGTGGCGCTGGCGATCGCGGCGTGGCCGTGGCTGCGGGGCCGCGACCGCAACTCGCGCCTCGGTGCGGTCGTGGCGGGCGCGCAGATCCTCGCAGGAGAGTGGCGGCGCCCCGTTCGCGCACTGCTCGCGATCGCGGGCATGGTCCTCTACTGGGCTGCAGAGGCCGGCGCGCTGTGGGCATCGCTGCGCGCCTTCGGCATCTCCAGCTCGCCCGCCGTCGCCATCCTCGGCTACGCGACCGGCTACGTCCTGACCCCGCGCGGGCTGCCGCTCGCCGGGGCCGGGATATCGGAGGTGCTGGTCCCCGTCAGCCTGATGTGGCTGGGCGTGCCGCTCGCCGCGGCGGTGCCGGCGGCGCTCGCGGCCGAGCTCGTGCGCCTGGGAGTATCCGTTCCCGTCGCACTTCACTCCAGGGAGGAGGTCCACCGCTTGGTGGGGTTGGAGCGAAGGACGCAGCGCCGCCGCCGCACAGCCACTGCCACGCGACAGTAGTACATACGTCGAGATCTCACACACCGGTACGACCCCTCCCTACACTCCCCCTCCGCACTGATAAACCACTGAAAAAGGCAAACCCGTCGTGAGACGGGGGCGCAAAGTCAGAGGTCTCTGAAATGGAGACAGCTCGACCGCCAGGTGATCGCCACGGAGGTCTGAGTTGTCTACATCGAAGCTTCAGTTCTCGGGGCGGTCCCTCACTCACAATGGGACCCCTCCCCCCCGCCGCCGTCTGCGCAATGACGCCGGCTTCTCGTTGATCGAGCTCCTCGTCGTGTGCCTCGTGATCGGCATCCTCTGCGCGATCGCGATCCCCGCCTTCCTGAGCCAGGAGTCGAAGGCGAAGGACGCGTCGGCCAAGGAGATGGCTCGCAGCGCCATGACCGCTGCCGAGTCGATCGCCACCGACAACAACGGCCACTACGACCAGGTCAATCCGGAAAGCCTTCACGAAACCGAGCCGTCGGTACGCATCGAACCGAGCACCGCCGAGGCTTATCTGTCAGCGGCCCCCTCGAAAGAAAAGAGTTACTCGCTCACGGTGAAAGCCACCGACGGGGACGAACTAACGATCAGCCGGGACGAAAACGGGAACGTCAGCCGCACCTGCTCGAGTCCGAAGTTGAAAACGGGCTGCTCGGAAGGGGAATCGGGCACCTGGTGATCGCGCGCTTCGGCGCGGGCTGAGCATCGCGCTCGTCCGAAGCCCTCAACCCTCTCGGCCGGACGGGGGAAACCGGCCGAGATCAAAGAGCGACCGGGCCGGCCGCGCCGACCGCAACGGGGGAAGCGGTCTCGCGGAGGGAATGGCCGGCCCGGCGCTCTTTCTGAAGCGACCGGGCCGGTCGCGCCGAGCGGACGGGGGTACGCTCGGGCGAGGGAGATGGCCGGCCCGGACGCTCTTTCAGACGCGGCGCACGGTGTAGCCTGCCGCGGATGGGCTCCCCGGCATCTCCCAGCAGCGACGGCCGCGTCGCGCTGGTCACGGGCGCGGCATCCGGCATTGGCCACGCCGTCGCGCTGCGCCTGGCCGAGCTCGGCTACGAGGTGCTCGGCGCCGACCTGAACGCCGGCGACGGCGCGCCGGCCACGATCCGCAGCTACCGCGTCGACGTCGCCGACGGCGACTCGGTGACGAGCCTCGCAAGGGAAGTCCAGGACGACTGCGGCTGCCCCGATGTGCTCGTCAACTGCGCCGGCTGGGACGAGACCCACCGGTTCCTCGACACCGAGCCGCCGTTCTGGGAGCGCGTGATCGCGATCAACCTGCTCGGGGTGATCGCGATCACCCACGCCTTCCTCGGCGCGATGGTCGAGCGGGGACGGGGCGGGCGGATCGTGAACGTCAGCAGCGACGCGGGGCGTGTCGGTTCCAGCGGCGAGGCGGTCTACGCCGGGGCGAAGGGCGGCGTGATCGCCTTCACGAAGTCGCTCGCGCGCGAGACCGCGCGGCACGGCATCACAGCCAACACCGTCTGCCCGGGCCCCACCGACACGCCGCTGTTCCGGGCGCAGGCGCAGAAGCTGCAGGAGGCGCTCCAGCGGGCGATCCCGATCGGGCGGCTCGGCACGCCCGAGGACGTCGCGGAGGCGATCGCCTTCTTCGCCTCCGAGCGCGCCGGGTTCGTGACAGGGCAGGTGCTGAGCGTCAGCGGCGGGCTGACGATGGCCGGATGAGCGCGCTCGATCCCGAGAGCTACGAGCACCTCCGCTTCGAGCGTCGTGAGCAGGGGGTGCTGCTGATCACGATCGACCGGCCCGAGCGGATGAACGCGACGAACGAGCGCCTCCACGCCGAGCTCGCGGGCGTCTGGAAGGACGTGGCGGGCGACGAGGGCGTTCGCGTCGCGGTCGTGACCGGCGCCGGCCGCGCCTTCTCGGCGGGTGGCGACCTCGAGATGGTCAAAGCCATGGCCGGCGACTACGCGCGCGTCGCCGCGATGGCGGGCGAGGCGGCCTCGCTGGTCACCAACATGCTCGACTGCGACAAGCCGATCGTGTCCGCGATCAACGGGACCGCAGTTGGCGCCGGCCTGGCGGTCGCGCTGATGGCGGACATAAGCGTGATCGCGGAGGACGCCCGGCTGACCGACGGGCACCTGCGGCTGGGCGTGGTCGCCGGCGACCACGCAGCGATCGTCTGGCCGCTGCTCTGCGGCATGGCGAAGGCGAAGTACTACCTCTTGACGGCGGACTTCATCGACGGGCACGAGGCGGAGCGGATCGGCCTCGTCTCGCGTTGCGTGCCCGGAGAGCGCGTGCTCGAGGAGTCGCTGGCGATCGCGACGCGGCTCGCAACGGGCCCCCAGCATGCCGCGAGATGGACCAAGCGCACGATGAACCACTGGCTGCGCGCGGCGATCCCCGCGTTCGACGCGAGCGTCGCCTACGAGATGCTGAGCTTCCTCGGCGGCGACGTGCAGGAGGGCGCGCAGGCGATCAGCGAGCGGCGCGCGCCTCGCTTCGAGGGCTGATCGCGCCTGGCGAGCACCGTCGGCTGAGCACACCGGCGGGCGGGGCCCTGGAGGCGCCCCGCCCTGACCGGCTTGCTCATTCCCTCCTCGTGGCTACTGGAGCTTCGACTTGCCTTCCACGGCGTTGGGCGTGTCGACGACGGTGCCGCTGTTGCCCTTCACCGTCAGCGAACCGGAGACCGTGTTGTTGCGCACGGTGGTCCCGCCCGAGTTCGACTGCACCATCAGCGAGCCGTGGAACATGTTTTCTTCGACCATCGCCGTCCCTTCGACGGTCACGCCGCCGGTGTTGGACTTCAGCGTCACCTTGCCGAAGAAGCTCGACGCGGCGCATTCGGCGCCCGGGTTGCCGAGCGTCACCGGGCCGGTCGTGCCGACCACCTTCGTCGCACCCGAGATCGAAGCGCCGCACACCCTCACGACGCTCGCTTTGCTCGCCGAGAGGCCGCCCGAGAGCGTGCCCTCGACGTCGATCGCACCGCCCGCCTTCACCTTCACGGGGCCGCCGACTTTCGCGCCCGGGGCGATCTCGACGCCCTGGCCGCTGGTGATCGTCAGCTTGCCTTTCGAGGACCCGGTGATCACCTGGCTGTATTTGACGGTGGTCGCACACGACGCTTCCGCGTTGTGCCCGACGTTGTCTTCAGCCGTCGCCGAGGTCGTCCGGACGCCGACGGTGCTGGTGTCGATCGTGACCGTGCCGCTCGGGTTCACCGCGAGACCCGACTGTCCGTCGGAGGCGGTGATCGTGGCTTTCGCCGAGCTGCCGAACACCGCCGTCGAGGGACAGCTCACTTCGACGCTGGGCGGGCTGACGTCGACCTGCACGTTCAGGCTGCCCGGCGAGGAGGTGTTCCCGGCGTTGTCTTCGACCGTGCCCGATGCTTCGTGGGCGCCGTCGGTGTTGAACGTCTGCGCCGAGGGCACCGAGGACGGGTTCACACCGCTGCCGGGGCTGCCGTCGGACAGGGCCGGGTCGCCGTTTTCGGTGAACGAGACCGTGACCGTGTCCTTGTACCAGCCGCCGCCGCCCGCGTAGTCAGGCAGCCTGTCCGCGCTTGCGCTCGGCGGGTTGGGCGCGGTCTCGTCGACCACCACCGGCGCCGATTCTTCGGAGGTGCTGGACGGACCTTCGTTGCTCGCGGTCACGCGGTAGAGCCACGTCCCTTCAGCCTCGGGGCTGCCGGAGGTGAAGGCGTATTCGGTGCCGCTCAGACCGCTCGCGACGACGGTCCAGCCACCGCTCGCGTTCTTGTGTTCGAGCGTGTAGCTGAGAGCGGTCGCCGCCTCCGACGCGTTCCACGCAAGCGCGAACTGGCCGTCGTTGTTCGGGGTCGAACCGCTGACCAGGTGCGGCTGGCCGGGCGCGGTGGTGCGCTCGTTGCGCGCCAGCGTGTAGGCCGACGGGAGGTACGGCGCCAGCGGCGTCTGGACCTGCCCTTCGGCGCTGCCGGGGGAGTCGGCCGTCGGCACCCGCAGTTCCAGGTTCTTGACCTGGATCGAGTGCGGCGAGGAGGACGGGCGCACGTAGCAGGCGGGGATCAGCCCGGTGCACGATGTCGAATCCGCCACCATCAGCTCAAGCTTGAGCGCGTGACCGGATTCGACCTTCCAGGCCTGCGGGTGCAGCTGGAAGACCTGCTTGGTGAAGCCTTCGCCCGGGTTCAGGGGGCGGTACGCCTGCCTGCCGATCAACTGCTCGGTGCCGCCGGCGACGTTTTCGTCGTATAGGCGCGCGATCAGCTGGTCGTTGGCGCCTGGGGTGCTGAGTTCGGCGATCACCGTAGTCGAGCCGAGCACCGTGTAGCCGCCCGTGGGTGCTTCGCTGAGTTTGTACTCCGCCGCGGACACGTTGTTGGCGTCGGACTGCGTCGTGCAGATGGTCGTTTTTTCGGTCGCGAACGGGTTCGCGGTTGCACTCCCGGGCGACTGCACCGTCTGTTCCGCACCGCTGGAGAAACGGATCTCGCCGGGTGAGAGCGCCGCCCAGTTCGCCGCTTTGTATTCGGTGCCGGAGTTGCCCGTCGCCTGTGGGCAGTTGCTCGTGATCGCCGTCGCGCCACCCTTGGCGTTGGCTGGTTCCGAGCCTTCTCCTTTCAGGTAGTACGCAAACCATGCGTTCTGCGCGGCCACGTACTTGGCGCTGTCACCGGCCGACAGCGTCTGCGCCGAGCGCGGGTTGTGCCCGAGGTCCCAGTCGAACATCTGAATCGGCTGGTTCGGGTAGGCCGCGCGGACCTTGTTGTAGTACTTGATCGTTTCGTCGACGGGGAACAGGTCGTCGTTCCAGCCGTTCTCCATGATCGCCGGCGCGGGCGGCTCTGAGAGGTTCGTGTAATACGCGCTGTGGTTGGGAAGCTGTTCTTCCTGCTGGATCGCCAGCGGCTGACCGTCGTATGGCCCGCCTGTGTTGTCGAACGCGTGCCAGCCCTGGATGTTCGCTTCCGGGTCGTTGATGTTGGTCGGCGCGTAGTAGCCGCTGCTCGCGCCGGACAGGAACAGGGCCGTGTTCCACTCGTCCTTTTCGATACCGAAGCGGTGGTCGCCGAGCATGCCCTTGTACGGTGCGTTTTCGACGTAGTCGAGCGTCGAGCCGTTCGGCTGCAGGGCCTGCGCGATGTCGGTCCACGGGAATTCAGCCGCGGTCGCAGCGATTTTCATCGGTTTGCCACCCGGACTTTCCCACGGGATCAGTTCGCCGTTGGTCAGTTCGACGCGGTCCTTGAGCGCGCCGAGCTCGAGCGACATGCCGCCGCCGTAGGAGCCGCCGTTCGCGCCGATCTGCTGCGGGTTGATGACGCCTTCGTCGGCGAGTTTGCCGAGCAACGTCTGGACGTCACGCACCTCGTAGCGGCGGCTCAGCAGGTGGATGTAACCGTGTTCGCACGGCGGAGCCTTCAAGCCGGGGTTTTCCGATTTTTCTTCTTTTGATTTTTTTTCTGCTGCGCTGACCGGTTTGCCGCAGGAGGAACCCCAGCCGCGGTCGCTGATGCTGAAGACTGCGTAGCCGAGTTTCAGCCACCGCTGCGCGGATGTGCTCGAGGGGGTGATCTTGCTGCCGCCCCAGCCGTGATAGATGCCGACCACGGGGTAGTTGTTGTCTTCGCCGGTCGCGGCCGGGAAGGCGACCGCCACGTCGATCGGCGTGCCGTCCCACACCGGAACGGTAGTGCCGGCGGTGTTGCCGCACCAACGTTGGCCGGCATTCGCCCCGGTCTGTTCGGTGCACGTGACCGTGCCTCCGAACACCGAGCCGATCGTCGCCCCGGCCGCAGCCGGGATCGCAAGCGCCAGCAACGCTGTCGCAACTGCCAGAGCAAACAGCTTGCGCGTCATCGTCCCCCTCCTCGCTTAGAGACACCGCAGGCGCCCAGTGCGCCGGTACGGGCTCGTACCCCTCCGAGTACGCCGCGGTATCCTAACAACATTCCCATGGACGATGTCAAGATCGACGACGAGCTCCTGATCCCCGCGGGGCGCCACACGCTCCCGCCCGAGGAGGTCAGCGCGCGCCAGCGCGAGCGCCTGTTGCGTGCGATGGGGCAGTGCGTCAGCGAGCGCGGCTACGTCGAGACGACGATCGCCGACGTGGTTCGCGTGGCCCGCACCTCACGCACGGTCTTCTACCGGCACTTCGCCGACAAGGAACAGTGCTTCCTGGCCACCTACGAGGAGATGACGCGCGCGCGGATCGGCGCCTCCCTCGACGACGCCAATGCGGTCGACGGCTGGCGCGAGAAGCTGCACGCCGGCATCGCGGCCTACTTCCGCTGGATGGCCGAGCATCCCGAGGTCGCCGTGACGAGCGTCGTCGAGGTGCACCGGGCCGGGCGCACAGCGCTCGACGCGCGCAGCCGGGCGCTCAGGAACTGGGCGCGCACCCTCGAGGGCGTGGCCACGCTGGCGCGGGAGGACGGGCACCCGGTCGTGCTGGATGAAGCCGCGTACCTGGCGATCCTGCTGACAGCGGAGTCCTACGTGCACGACTACGCGTGCACGGGGCGGCTCGACCGCGTGACGGAGAGAGAGCCGGCGGTCCAGGCGCTCGCCTCGGTCCTGTTCGATCACGGCACCGGCTGACCGGCGGCGCGCACCCCCTGCGGCGCGCGGGGCGTCGCTACTCGAAGCTCATGCGCTCCTGGCCGGGGAGCGGCTCAGGCGGCGGCTCGGAATCGGCTCGTTCGGGGATCTCCCACTCGAGCAGGTCCTCTTCTCCCTGGGGCGGCGCGCGGACCGGCTCGCTCGCGACCGGCTCGGCGAGCACGGGAGCCTGCTCGTCTTCGGCGAGCACGGCCTCCATGTCGAGCTCGGCCGTCTCATCGCCGAACGTCTGCGCCGCGATCGGGTCGCGGGCGGCCTCGGCAGACACCGCCGCCTCCTGCAGAGGATCGCCGTGAGGCGGCTCCTCGTCGACCACGCCGGCAGCCTGCGGCTCGTCCTCGAACCCCGCCGGGCGAGGCTCGTCGGGGAACACCGGCTCGAGCGCCTCGCGCTCCTCGCGGGCGATCTCGGTCGGGTCTGCGCCGCGCCTGCGCTTGAGCTCCAGGTGGTCGCGGATGGCTTCGTCGAGCAATCCCATGACGCCCCGACACCATACTGCGCGCGCCCGGCACCGTCACGGAGAGCCCGCCCCCCGGCCCGCGCCGGCTGCTGCGACTACACTTGGCGGCGACGCTCGGCGCCCCTCGGGGCGCCGCTGCGGGGCTATAGCTCAGTTGGGAGAGCGCCTGGATCGCACCCAGGAGGTCGCCGGTTCGAGTCCGGCTAGCTCCATCGCGAGGACCCTCTGATGCGGCGAGCCTCTTGCCGCGGCAGTCCAAATGTGCCCTCGGTGCGCTGGCTGCTCGCAGCCCTCACCTGGTCACGCAAGGCGTCCCTCGCTCGCTTCGACGGCAGCTCTGTAGTAGCGCTCCGCCTCGTCGAGCCGCTGCTGTTGCTCAGCCAGGGCGCCAAGCTCTCGATAGGTGATGGCAGCCCGGTGGGGATCGTTGTACTCGATCTCGATCTCGAGTGCCTGCTTGTAGAGCCGCTCAGCGTCCTCGAGCTGTCCCTTTTGCCGGGCCACCCGTCCGAGCTGGTGGTAGGTGCTCGCCGCACCGTGGCGATCCGTGTACTCCAGCTTGAGTTCCAACGCCTTGGCGAAGTACCGCTCGGCCTCCTCGATGCGCTGCTGGTCCTGAGCGACTCGGCCCAGCTGGTGGTAGGTGACGGCTGCGCCGTGCCGATCGTTGTACTCGAGCTCGATCTCCAATGACTGCTTGTAATAGCGCTCCGCCTGAGCGAGGTCGCGCTGCTCTTGGGCAACGATGCCCAGCTGGTGATATGTGCTGGCCGCACTGTGGCGGTCTTTGTACTCGAGCTTGATCTCCAACGCCTGGTTGTAATATCGCTCCGCCTCCTCCAGTCGCCGTTGCTCCATCGCGACAACGCCGAGCTGGTGGTAAGTGACGCTGGCGCTCGGCCGATCGTTGTACTCGAGCTCGATCTCCAACGCCTGCTTGTTGTAACGCTGGGCCTCATCGAACTGCCGCTGTTCTTGGGCGACTCGGCCGAGCTGGTGGTAAGTGCTCGCCGCCCCGTGACGGTCCTCGTGTTCGAGCTTGATCTCCAGCGCCTGCTTGAAGTAGTGCTCGGCGTCACCGAACCGCCGCTGCTCCTGAGCCACGATCCCAAGCTGGTGATGGGTACGGGCCAAGGCCTGGCGATCCCCCAGCGGCTCGAGGATCGCCAGCTCCTGCTCATGATGCCGGCGGGCGTCGGCGAGTTCGTGACGCGCGAGCGCGGCGACTCCCGCGAGGTTGTGAAAACCAGCGAGTTCGACGTTACGCTCCGCGTCCCCCGCTCCCTCAACCGCGATGATTGCTTTCTCCAAGAGCTCGGCGCGCGCAGTCTCCTGGTGGGTTTGGTCAAGGTATTCCTCGAGGGCGGTCACAAGAGGAATGAGGGGCAGGCCGTCAGCGAGTGCTTGGGCCAGCGCGGACGTGAGATTTGCGTACTCGGCGTAGGTCAATGCGAGTCCAGCGCCACGCTCCGCGGGGTCGTTGCTCTGCAGAGTCAGATAGAGCTCTTGTCCAAGCTGTTCATAGAGATCGCGGTGCGCGCGGCCGATGGCATCTAGGAGCGCGGGACGATCAGCAAGACGAGTGCGTAGAAAGAAGGGCAGCGTCGGTTGCAGGCGCACATGATTCACGGACTCCTCGACCGCTAGGCCGACGTCGATCGCTGCCTTGATCGCACCTGGAATGTCGAGACCGCCTAGCTGTCTCACCTCCTCGTGTTCGTCAAGGCTGCGACGGTACTCATCGAGAGCGTTGGTCGGCACTACCCCCGTAAATGGTGCGAGCATCAGAAGTGAGTGCTGGAGCGCGGGGTCGAGGCGGCCGTGGCTCAGCTCGAGGGCGTTGCGGATGACACTTTCAGGATCCGTGCGCGCCTCGCCTCGGCGGAGGAGCTCGAGCACGTGGGATGGGGTGCTTGCTGCAACCGCTGGGAGCACAACAGTGAGTGCCAGCGGAAAACCACCAAGCAGCTCGGTGAGACTCCTGAGGGCAGCCGTCTCGCCGGCCGTGCTTGGAAGTCCTCCGCCGTGCCGGCGGAGGACGCGCTCGACCAGCTCCGATGCGGCTTGCGGATCGAGACCCCCGAGGTTGTAGGTGTTGTCTGTAAACGTGCCAGCCGCCAGCCACTGCTCCGTGCCTCGGGAGCCGACGAGAACTATCGTCTTCCCGCCGCGCAGTCTGGATAGGAATCGGCGTAGTCGATCCTGCTCCGGTCCAGTCAGGGCATGCGGGATCGACGCCGGGGTGGCGGTCACCGACTCGGCGTTGTCGAGGATGAGGAGGTGCCGCTGGGCGCGAAGTAGGTCGGCTACGCGCTCGAGCTTCTCGTCCGTTTCCGGATCGGAGAGACTTTCCGGCCTACTTTCGGCGAGTGAGCGGTCGGCGCCGGTCAGGAGGCGGTTGATGATCTCGTGGAAGACCTGGGTGCAGGTCCAGGCGCGGTCCTCGTAGCTGAACCTGAAAACTCTGTCGACCAGACCTGTGGCCTGCCACCACCACGCAAGATGGTCGAGCAGCGTGGACTTGCCAGCCCCGGCCATGCCGTGCACGAGCAGCTCGTTTCGGCCCTCGCTCGAGAGAACGCGACGCTCGATCTCCTGAATGTCGAGGTCGCGACCGAGAAACCCGTACTCAGGTTCAGGTTCGCCTTGAAGGCGGGCTTTGCGGGCGTAGATCTCGCTTTCCTCGGCTGGCGAAGCGTCGCGCGGACGTAGCCGCACCGGCCGTTGGGAAAACGCAACAGGAAGGACCCAATCGTCCAGTTCGAGCTCTTGGTCGAAGTAGGCCCGTCGTGCCCGGTACTCAAAGAGCTTTGAACGAGCCTTGTGTACGGCATCGACGATCTCCTTGCCGTCGGCAAGCTGCCTGTAGATCTCCGGCATCATGCGTTCGGCCGCGGTGACCGTGACGGAGTAGGCCATCCCGACCGCAACCGGGACACCGGCCTGCACCAGAGACTGCGCAAGACTCGCCTCGCTGCCCCACTGCATCGCCGACTGGCATGCGTTGAGCACCGCGACCGGGACGCGATGTTCACCTAGGAGAGCCGCGACGCGAGACGCGGCGACCGCAGCAGAATCGCCCCGCGAGGGGGTCTCGAAGAAGAGATACGCATCCTCGTTTCGGGCGGCCTCGCCGTCGGCAGCCCCGAAGGCCAGCCTGCTCTGGCCGTCAGTGAGGAGCTGCTCCATGCGGGCCACAGCGCCGTGGACGTCGAAATGAACAATTCCGTACCAGCCACTGCCGTGGGCGTCCCGAGCATCCTCCAGGTGTTGTTTCAAGGTCTCCCAAGTGCCCGGGCGGACCAAGTCGACGTTCAAGGGGATCTGCGCCTGACGCAGCGCCGCCATCAACGGTCGCGAGACTGTTCGGTATCCGACGTCCGAAGGCCCATGCGGACGGGCCGTCACAACCAGCACGTTCAGCGTCGGACCGGGAGCCTCCACATCAAACGCCTGGACAGGACGCTGGACCCGACGAACGACCGGCATCCTGATCCCGAGCGGTGTCGCTTGTGGGCTCTCTCTCAGCGCCTCCCAATGCAGACGCTGGAAGTCGGTGCCCCCGACGATCTCCAGCTGGTATCCGTCGAAGCCGGCATCCCGCGCGCGACGGAAGCCGTAGGCGCAGTCCGAGTCGGCCTCGAACAGCTGACCGAACAGCTGACACCCATAGTCCGCGAGCAGCCGCTCGGCCGCCGCCGCCCGATCCCGGTCCAGAAACGGGAAGCGTAGATGCTCCTCGAAATACCAGGCGAGGAGCTCCTCGCCCCCGGGCTCGCCCAGCAGAGGATCACCGACACGGACCTCGTGATCCCCGTGATCATCGAAGGCAACCCACGCCTCGAAGGAGCCTGCCGCCACAGACCGGCGCTCGGTGACCCTGACCACGCTCACTGGTGTCGGGCCTTGATGCGTACCACCAAGACCCGCCGTCCCTCTCGGTCGACATCGATGACCTCGAGGTCGGGGGGGTCGGCGGGCGGGCGATCGTGGCGGGCCGCGCGCGCGACCCGCTTCAGAAGGTCGTAGAGAGCGCTGCTCGCGACGCCAACCACCAGCGGGATCGCGACCAACTCAACCGCTCCTGGCAGGAACGCCCCAGGGGGGACCGTCGCCACCGAGACATCGCTGCCGATTCCCTGCGCCTCTCCATCATCGAGCCAGGCCCGGACAAACGCCTCTGCATCGACCCCGAGGGCCGGATCCAACGCAACAAGCGCACCGGCGTCGCCCCCCACCTTGCCCTCCATGCACGCAGCCTAATCGAACAGTGCGAGAGGTAGGACTTTGGGATACGGCGTCGGAGTTGGGGCGGCCCCGCCCGCCCGCCGCCAGTGGTTCTCTTACAAGCTCGGCCGCAACATCGGCGTCAGTGGCCGGGCCATCTGCAGCCTAGGGCGCGACCCCCGCGCTCACGAGCAGCTCACAGGGCCCCTCGAAGCCGTCCGGGCCGGTCTCGAACCTCGCGAGCTCCCGCTCGATCTCGTCCCAGGCTTCCTGACGCTCGCGCTCGCTCAGCGCGGCCAGCATCTGATGCAGCGCGCCGAAGGACTCGCGCTCGAACTGCAGGCACTCGGCCGCGGACCGCATGCGCAGCGGCGCGCTCACCCGCCGCACCTCGATCTCCGTGAACCCGGCGCGCTCATAGGCGGCCTCGATCGCCCCCGGGGCACCGAGGCTGAACGGGCCCGGCTGGCCCGGGAGCGGGTCACCGAGCGCCGCGCGCCTGCGGATGATCGACGCCGGGATCGAGAAGAAGGCGTTGGCCTCGGGAGTCGAGTACACGATCCCGGCGAGCCTGCCGCCGGGCTTCAGCGCCCGTTTCATCGCCTCGAAGGCGGCCTGCTGGTCAGGGAAGTAGATGAAGCCCACCCGCGAGATCGCCGCGTCGAAGGCGCCCTCCTCGACGACGAGCGCCTCGCCGTCCATGACCCTCGTCTGCAGGTTGGAGAGGCCGGCCTCCGCGGCCGCACGCTCGGCGAAGGCGAGGATGTTCTCGGAGATGTCGGTCGCCAGCACCGACCCCTCCGGCCCGACGCGGCGCGCCGCCAAAAGCGACTGCCCACCGGCCCCCGCGGCCACGTCGAGCACGCGACTGCCCGCGCGCACGTGCGCCATGTCGAGCATCAGCTCGGTGGCCGGGCCAAGCCACTCCTCGAGCTTCCCGCCCCA